>Ga0302283_1001595_pt1 | contig 18851 bp, 19 predicted proteins | sample III_Fen_E1_4_FD_198770 | JGI IMG/M metagenome (GOLD analysis project Ga0302283, IMG submission 198770) | Peat permafrost microbial communities from Stordalen Mire near Abisko, Sweden - III_Fen_E1_4 | ecosystem: Environmental > Terrestrial > Soil > Wetlands > Permafrost | place: Sweden: Abisko... | reverse complement strand
TCCGCCTGGTTTTCGAGTGTGTCCAGCTCCTGCTGCGGGTCTCCCTCCTGCCCAGCGTATGAAAAATCGGTGTCGGCTGGGGCCGTGTATTCGGGCTGTTTCTCTTTTGCCTTGGAGCCGCGGCGTCCAGCTTTCGCGCCCGCCGCATGTTCTTCGAGAGGATTAACTTGGGTTGCCATACTCTTGGCTTCGCTTTCTGTGCGCGACTTATGCGCACGGTTTGGGTTGTCGGTGTGCTCGATGGAATGTCGAGCAGGTTGAACGAGTTCCGCCTGCCCACGGGCTGTCTCAATTCCGCAGGCACGGCTCTCGTTTCTAGACATAATACCAGAATGATGTAATATATGTATTATGCAATGAAGTCGGTTATCCTGTGAACGATGTGGCTTTGGGGATTAGCAGGAGAAATCAGACAGGATTTTGGGTAGGAGTACGGTGTCCAGCGGAGTTCTAGGAGGGGAGTACATGGCAGTGAAGAAGGCGGCAAAGAAGCCAATCAAGGAATCTGCTCGGAAGGTAAACCGCGAAGGCCAAAGGTGGACGGATGACCGTCCGGGGATGACACTACGCCTCCCCATCGACCTTCGCGAAGCAATCACCGAGGAATCGCGCGTAAAGGGCGATCTTGCCAGAATCGTGCTGTATGTCTTGGACCATGTTGACCGCGAAAAGGTGGAGATCACGCAGACCCGTAAGGCGGGCATGGAGCTTTCCAACCCTCAACTCCTCCACGTCGGCGCCCAGGCGCGACAGACGCTCAAAGAGTGGGCCGAAGCCGAAGGCGTCAGCGTGAATGCGGTCGTGGTCAGTGTGCTCGAAGAGTTCTTCAAGCGCCTCAAGAGGAGCAAGGCGCTGAGAGAAGAACTGCGGCGGGAGATTCGTGGCAACCGCGGATTTATGACGAGCTGAAATGCTTCATTTTTATGCTGAATAATCACGGCAAGCAATGAAACACATTCCGCTTGGCACCAAATCCAACGCGCATTTCGATCGGAGTTGGGAGTGGAAACGCGGTATGGGCTGTTTGCGTAGACCCAGGATTCCGCGAAAGCTGATCGACGAAGCCTTGGCAACTTCCCATAACAAATCTGCGTGACCTTTGCTTCGACAGTCTTGCCGTTTGAGGTTTTTCAACGACTTACAAGCCCGTGGGGAACGCCTAAAGCCACCCAAGTCGTATAAGACCTCGCTTTTTGTGGATCGGATTGTGGATCGGATTTTCGATCTTGCCGCCGTTGCCACGTCGGTGAGCATCTTCCTAAAGTGCCACTCGAGAGATCGACGATTAGCGTCTTGGCCACCGACACCCCTTCCGTTAGGAGCGGCAGGATTCGAACCTGCGACCTCCACCGTGCGAATCCAACAACTTTAAGCATTACAACAACTTACAAGACACCGGTGGCCCCCTAAGTCCTTGCAAGTGCACTCAAGCCCGAAAACCGACGTATTGCAAAACGTATCGCGTTCCTGGAACGGAGACCGCACAATTGGAGGCACTTCCGACGAGTTGCACCTCCCGATTTTCCGTCCAAGGCCTGGGGCGAAATTCACCTTGACCCGCAGATTTCTGCTTACACACGGCGGATTTTGAGTCTCTCAGGAATACCGTAAGTCTATGATAAATAAGCGAAATTGAGCGTAATGTCGAATATGCACAAGTGACTGCCCATCAGCAATTTAGCTCAATTATCCGTAATCAAGCCAAACTGATGTCTGTACCCGAACTTGTACCCGAAGCTCGAAGACTTCTTTTTCCAAATGCTTGCAAATCCAAGCGTGAAATACTCCCACTTGGTGGTCGAATCAAATGTGCCCCGATGGACATCTCTAGCCGCTCAAGAAAAGCGTTGCTGCTACACTCAGTCTGTGCATATGTTGCACAAGAAATACAAGGCGAAGGGGTTCGCCTGAACCGCTGCTCTTCCAAAACCTAAGGAAGATCGGCTGATGACCCCTGACGAGGTTTCGTCGGGGCGTCTTGCCCTATAAATCCTCGTCAGAATTTGAGTTCGCATGATCTGGTTCAGCGGTGTTCGTGCGCCTGAATGCTGAGGAGTTTATGAAAATTGTCATCGTTTCCGATATTCACGCGAATTTGGCAGCGCTAGAAGCCCTGCCCGAGCGGGAATTTGACCAACTCTGGTGTATCGGCGATTTGGTGGACTACGGACCAAGGCCTCATGAGGTGGTCAAGTGGGTGAACCGAACCTCGACGGTCACCGTTCGCGGCAATCATGACAATGCCGCTGGGTTTTCTGTAGATCCAATGTGCTCACCGTCCTTCAAGAGACTTGCAGCCGAAACCCTCCGTTTCACTCAGGAAGTTTGCACGGAAGATGACTTCGCCTTCCTTAGGGCTCTTCCAGAACACTATGAAATCGAGACGGACTCGACCAGGTTTTATCTGGTTCACGCCTGCCCGACAGACCCCCTGTTCGGCTATTGCCCAGAACACTCGGATCGCTGGGTAGAGGAGGTCGCGCGAATCGATGCCGATGTGCTCATTGTCGGCCACACGCACACTCCGTTCATTCGGAGCATTGGGAAGACTACGATCGTCAATCCAGGAAGCCTTGGTCAACCAAAGACCGGGCGTCCTCTTGCCTGCTATGCGGTATGGGAGGATGGCACGATTTCACTCAAGGAGTATCCCTACCCGCTAAGAGAGACGGCCGAACAGATCCGTCTGATGCCAATCTCCAACAACGATCAGGACGCATTGATCTCGGTATTGGAGACTGGGGCACTACCGACTGAGGGGCACTAGACGTGACGACGATCTCAACGACATCCACCAGGAATCGGCGGCCATGAATCTCAAAGATTACGAACAAGAGAAATTCGGGATTGGCGACATCATTCGTTCCGCGCAGGCAGTAATCAACAATGACGAAGTCCTGAAGGCCGAAAGCCGTGATCTGCTCACGCGGCTGGCAGAAGACCGATTCAATTTGATGGTTGTCGGGCGTTTCAGCCGCGGCAAATCGACCCTCATGAACGCCATCCTTGGAGGAAACCACCTCCCAACCGGCATTGTTCCCTTGACTTCCGTGATCACAACCGTTCGATATGGAAGCCGCAAGCAGGTCGTGATTAACTTCACAGACCGCAGTCTGCGACGCGAGGTGCCGCTTCCGCAACTCGCTGAATACGTAACTCAGCAGGCAAATCCGGGGAATGTCAAGAATGTCGCATTTGCTGAAATCGAGCTGCCGGTCGAGATCCTGCGCCGTGGGCTATTTTTTGTAGACAGTCCAGGGCTTGGGTCATCGATAGCTGAAAATACGCAGACCACGGAACGTTTCCTGCCTCAGGCAGATGCCTTCGTGCTCGTAACCAGCTATGAAAGTCCGCTGTCGGAAGAAGAGGATCGCATCCTGCACCGGATACGATTCACGAACAAACGGCTCTTTGTCGTCGTCAACAAGCAAGATACGGTCAGCGAAGGAGAGCGGAAGGACGCCCTTGCGTTTGTTCAGGAGCGACTGGATCGCTTTTCCTTCTCGGAGAAACCGCGCATCTTCTCCTTGTCTGCGCGACAGGGGCTGGATTCGAAGCAATCAGGCAATGCAGACCAGTTGGAGCAAAGCGGGCTCAGAGAGTTTGAGACAGAACTGATCCGGTTTCTGACCGAAGAACGCGCAGAGTCTTTCCTCTCCAACATGTATGGGCGGGTCGGTTCATTTCTCGCTCACACGTCAAGGCCTGAGGGCAACATAGAACTTGCGGATTCTTTCAGCTCGCTCGACAAGAGACTGCATGACCTGCGAGCAAGGGGTCTCGGCGAGGAAGCTCACGCGGGTCGAGCGACCGCCTTGAGAGACGGCACCAGCCTTCCACCTTTGCAAATCGAGAGACGCACTGGTTGCTGGATTTGTGCAGCAGTAGTCGACGCAATCTTCGCATTTCTGAGTAAGTATCAGTACGAGTTGACCATCAATCCGGACACGCAGCGGGAGCACGCCGAAAGGGGCGGATTCTGCCCTCTCCACACCTGGCAGTACGAGAACATCGCTTCTCCATATGGAGTGTGTACAGCGTACCCTAAACTCGCTCATCGCATTGCGGAGTTACTCGACCAACGGGCAGCCCTGATATCAGATGGCGACGTCTCTATCGGGGACCTGAAGGAAATTCTTGCAACGGCGAAGACATGTATCGTCTGCGAGGTCGGCGTCCAGGTGGAAGAGAGGACTGTAAAACTTGCCGCCGAGTCCGTGCTCGATGCGGTCGCCTCCGCCAAAGGGCGATTCGCGGCCTACTGTCTTCCTCATTTATCCCACGTTGCTGCTTCTTTAGGCACCGGGGAACCCATGCGCGAACTCCTTCGTGCCCATGCACAATTCTTGGAACGAACAGCCGAGGATCTGCAACGGTATGCGCTGCGGTACGATGCGCTTCGCCGACATCTGACCAGCGAAGAAGAGCGCAGCGCATCTCAATTGGCGTTGCTCATGCTCGCTGGCCACCGAAGTGTGAATGCACCATGGGATGCCGAGTTTATTCTCTGAAGGCGCGGAAATGATTGCCTCTACCAACTGCGATTCACGCCAATACCGCTTCGGGTTCCAAATCCGGGATGGGTCCGATTTTCCCAAGGATTTCGCGCTTTCGATACCGCCAGATGGTTGGCTTTCGGCGATCTTCATTCCCGGAGACACGGAAGCGCTCTGGAATACACCAGGGTATTCGCCGCGCATCTACATCCTTACTCGCGATGCTCTGATGATCTACACGCATCCTGCTACGAAAACTGAACCCTTTGTGGCTCCACTTGAACAGTTGATCGAGGTCGGAACGAAGAAGGCACTCCTATATGGCCTCCTTGAACTGTCCGCCGGGGGCGAGGTCCAAGGCTTTCGATACAACACACTTCACCAAAAACATCTCAGCAACCTTCTTCGCGCAATGCGGGCGGTGTGGTTGCCGCGGCATGAAACGGGGCTCGCAGTCCTTTCTCTCTCCACTCCTTCACAAGGCATGACGTTTCGGTGCTGGTGTGCACTGAAGGCCGAACTTGATTCCGATGAGGCACTGCTTGGAGTCTGCTGCCGTCCCGCAATCCATCCAAAGAAGAAAGGATGGTTTAGCGGTCCATCTCAGGACCTGCCCGCCGTGGCCATGGCAGTCACCGACCGTCGATTGATCGCGGTCTCGACCGGCGTGGAAGAGACGGACGACCTTTACGGAATCACGGTTCGATGCGTGCCAATCTGCAATCTGACCGCAGTCAACCTTGGTGATTTCGGCGACGCGTTGATGCTTTCTCTGAAGCTAAAGAGCGGGCTAGAGTGGAAGACTCTCTTTGAACGCGGCCAGAGTGTATCGACGGCGCAATACTGCGATCTTCTGGAACGAGTGGACCTGGGCTCGCGACATTTGGCAGTCAACATTTCACCATCGCGGTCGCCAGTCTGAATCGGATCGATTTTTCTGAGTTATCTGCGGCCCATGCAATAGTCCACGTACAGAATGTGAGATTTGATCTGGTCGCCGGCTCTGTATTGCGGGAGTTGCGCCATTTTCAACATCTTGAGAATGGCGCCTGGGTTGCCATCGCTCCACTCAACAAGCGATGACAACACCGTCTCCAAATTGGAAGCCCAAAGTTCGGTTCTTTCGGCTTCGCGTTGCGCGAATTCCAAAGCGACTTGCGGCGGAAAGTTCTTCACTTCCAATCGCTCCGCCTTGTTCGCGCAGAGAGGGCGCAGTGCGCCAATATCCTCCATGTGCGGTGATCGCGATGCAAAGATCACCGGCGTACGCCCGTAGTAGTGCAGATCCTTGATCATGCCCGTCACAACGCGGGAGGGGGCATCCAAATGATCGAGAACCATTAGAAAGGGACGGGTATCAAGAGCCCGGTGGACGATGCCCTTCAAGGAGGACGTGGAGAGATCAGCGATGTTTTCAGGAAGTTTAACTTTGCCGTCCGCGGAATGCAGCGCTTGTATCAGTGTCATGACAAATTCACGCGGCGATCTCATTTGCGCGATGTAGACCGCAAGCGGCTGGCTACCAACGAAGGTCTGAAGGAGGCGAGATTTACCCACTCCCTCGGAGCCATGCACCAGTAAGGATTTGCGAATCCTGGCCTGATTCCGAAGGCGCCCCAACTCCTCTTCGCGCTCAACAGTATTCAGATATTCAGGTGTCGGAACGCGTTGGACAGGAGTTGAAGGCATCGCTGTTGGATCTCTTTCTCTGAACGCACCTAACCGGCGTTGCTTTCCAAGTAGCGCTGATAACTGGCCCGGATGCACTCTTGCGCAGCATCCCGGTCTTTCCAACCGAGCGCCTTGGTGCGCTTGCCTTCGAGGTCCTTATAAACCGAGAAGAAGTGTTCAACCTCAAGCAGAAAATGACTCGGCACTTGCTTGTAGCTGTCAACGTCACCGAATCGCGGATTGCCTGTGGCGTAGGCCAGAACCTTCTCGTCCGGCACCCCTTGGTCCAGCATTTCGAAAACGCCAATCGGACGGACGGAACAAACGCAGCCTGGAAAAGTAGCCGAATCCGTCAAGATCAGAATGTCGAGAGGGTCGCCATCCTCGGCAAGGGTCTGGGGGATGAAACCGTAGTCTCCTGGATAATGAACGGGCGAATGGAGGTTTCGGTCCAACCGGAAGACATGAAGCTCCTTGTCATACTCATATTTGCTGGTGCTCTCGAGAGGAATCTCGATTACGGCAGTGACAATTTCCGGAACTTTGTCGCCAATGGGAAGATCAAGAAGACTGGTCAATTGTCCCTCTTTCGTCAAATCGCAGGGACAAATAGAAAAACCCCTGCGTAATCACAGGAGTCATCAGCCGTTCCATTTCGGAGGGCGGTTAATGGCGGATTCCTTCGCCAAATCAACTTGTAACATAGCCGGGTCAGTTGCTGCAACCAGGCTTGGCCAAACACGGCTAGACTTGATTACACCCCGAGTCCGACGACTGGGCACGATCGATCGCTCCTCAATTGCATCCAAACAAATGACTGGCCGGGCGACCCGCAATGAAAAGGAATAGATGATGACGAGCACTACGTTTAAGAGAATTCTCGTGGGAGCAAATGGGACTACGGGATCGGAACGCGCTCTCGAAGTTGCGATCTCGCTAGCTGCCAGCATTCACGCTCAGATCATTCTGCTCGGCGTCATAGCCGCGCTTAGCGCGGAAACGCAAGCCGAAGGGTTTGGTCTGGAAGAGGCCTCCAAGGCGCGCGCCGATCTCGAAAAGCAAGTGCGGAGCGCGGAGCGCATAGCCCGCGACCAAGGTGTGGACGTGGTAACAGAGATTTTCGAAGGCGACCCCGAGAAGGTAATTGAGCGCAAATCCGAAGAAGTCTCGGCTGACCTTATCGTTGTCGGACACCGGGACATCGGGCGCGTTCGACGCTGGCTCGAAGGGTCCACTTCTGAGACACTGGTCCGCAAATCTCAGGTCTCAATTCTTGTCGTCCATGACCACCATTCCCTGTAGCGCGACCAGTGTGGAAACCTCCTGTTCTAATCGGTTGAGCCGGTCAATTGCCGACTGTACGGCGGGAGCCCCTTCTTCCTTGACTTTTCGCGCCCGGTCAAGTGCCTGTTCTGCAATACGGCTGATTTCATACAGCAGCTTTCGGATCTCCGCTTCGAGGCGTCCCCGGCTATCCTGAATGCGGTTGAGAACATCGTTCTGTACCCTTGCGCTGTTAATTTCCAACAGGTGCCGCAAGAAATCCCGAGCCTCGTTGGTGATTAATTTGCGTGCGCCCAGAAGCGGCAACAAGACGTCAGCTAACCAGCGCAACGGCGAAGGAGGTTGGGCAGTTCCAATGAAGTCCTCGAAAATGAAACTGGAACGCACACGGAAGCCCTTCTCAGGATCGAGCGCATGGGGCATTCTCGCCAGTTCGTTGAGACCCGCATCGGCAAGCTTTTTCAGAAAGTTGTTTCCCATCTCCACAAATCGAGTGGCCACGGCCCGATATTGTCGCTCGCCCTCCGCCTGCTCGGGTTTGAGCCAAGGCATAACCTTGCGGCGCGAAATCTCCTGCGCGAGGTGCATCACACGGCGCCGATAGTTTGGGCCGAAGCCGAGGGCTATGAACTGTAGATCTTTACTAAATTCCGCCTCAGATTCGATCCATGCGGGACCGAAGAATTGCTTGTGCCTGTCGCCGAAGAGATCTGAAATCCGATGCAGTTCCGCCATAAACAAGTAATCCAGCTCGTGCATCGAGCGCGTAGCCTCGTTGACCGTTTCCTTCATTAGCTCAATACGCTGCTCGGATTCTTCTATTGGCCGCAGAAGCGCGTCACGGTCCTCGCTGATAATAGCCAGCAGTTGTTCGCTTAAGCGCTGGAGGCCTCGGTCACAAGCGGCGCGAACGAGATTTCTGCCCGAATCGTCAACAAGATGATGCAGACTCGCCAGCAGTTTTTCCCAATCCCGCAGGGGACCGCGGTCTTCCATTCGTTCGGCGGCACTCACCTCAAAGACCTCGCCCATCGAGCGATGCAGCCGCCTTTCCAGAATCTCGCGCGTGAATTTAGCCGCTGCCGCGCGCTCCGGATCGCTGGTACGGTCGGCTTTATTGATAACCAGGATCAACTCCTGAACTTGCGTGCCAATTGATTCCACCAGCGCCAACTCCTCGCCCGCAATTGGCGGATCGGCGCCGACCACAACCAGTGCCGCATCAATATGAGGAATGAACGCCTGCGTGGTTGCCGTATTTCCGGTGAAGACCGAACCCAAGCCTGGCGTGTCCACAAAACACATGCCAGATGACAACAAGGGGCTGGGCACAAATACTTCCGCGCCATCCACGGCTTTTTGGTTTTCGGGGTTCAGTTCTTCGGTAACGTACTCCTTCAACTCAGGCATGGCAATGTCCCGCCACATCCCGTCTCGCATTCGAACTCGCGCATGAGGTGCGTCGCCAAACCGAATCACGGTAGGCACTGCCGTTACAGGAATAAACCCGGTAGGAACAACCTCGTAGCCGACCAAGGCGTTGAGCAGGGTGGATTTGCCTCGCTTAAATTGGCCGACACAGGCGACGTAGAAACGTCCTTCGGTGACCCGCGCTGCGAGCTCACGTGCTTCCTCGGCGACAGGCTCCGTTCCAAGTTCTTGAGCTAGTTTGCCGAGTCGCAACAGGCGGAAAGAGCCGTCCGTGGGTACGGGATTCTCAGTCAGGAGGCCTTCGTGGTCAAGTACTGTCAAACTGTTCGTGGATTCCTGCATGTGCTATTACGCTCTTCCCGAGGCTGTCTCCTGCTTAGTCTCCGCCGCGCGCGTGTAACGGATCACCTCGACACGAGACATTGCAATTAGACCCTCTTCAACCATGAGGTCGAGATGAGGAATCAGCTTTTCAATCTGTTCCTCACGGTCGATGACAGTCAGCATGATCGGTGCGTCCTTGGAAAACGTCCAATGACTGGCATGGTGAATTCTAGTGCTGGCTCCGTACCCTTCAATCCCTCGATACACGGTCGCACCTGCCATCCCGAGTTCCATACACTTGGCCACAATCGCCTCATGCAAAGGCTTGCCTTGCCATTTGTCACCCTCGCCGAAATGAATACGTAACATGCGCGCCTGATATTGGTCTTTCATGGTTGAGCCTCCACTCATGCAGAAACATTCCCCGCCTGCGCTTCCGGTAGATCGACGTCCAGCGCGCGGTAGGAGTACTTGATGATGTCCACGTCTGAAAACACGACCAATCCTTCTTCCACCATCTGATCCACGAGCGGAAGGAAGGATCGGAGCTTCTCCTCCGTATCGACTGCCGAGAGCATGATCGAGCAATCGTGGGAGAGCTGGAGGGCCTTGTCTTTGTGAATCCGCCGATGTGCGCCATAACCGAGAATGCCGCGGTAGACAGTGACGCCGGCAATATCGTTTGCTCGCATGGCTTCAACGAGCGCTTTGTAAAGTGGCTTGTCTTTCCATTGATCGGATTCGCCGATATAGATGCGCATCATCTTTGCCTTGCCTTCCATCTTCAGATGCGCAGGGGGAGTGGCCTTTTTCTGCTTCGAGACTTGGGCTGGCTTTGCGAGCGTCGTCTCTTGTACCTCAATCATTCCGGTTCCGGCCAACTCCTCCAACTTTCCCAGAATCTCGTTTACTTTTTCGCGGGATTCAATGAATTCGATTTTGAGCGGAAGGTGATCCGAAATTTCGACGATGCTGGTGGAGTGCATGTGGTGATCCGCGCCGAAACCGGCTATCCCCTTGAGCACGGTTGCTCCGGAGACGCCGCGATAAAAAAGGAAGTCGAGGATGCTCGAATACGTTGGGACTCCGTGATGCGTCGAGCCCTCGCTCAAATAGATTGATACTTTCATTGCCTTTCCGGCAGTCAACATAAGATCCTCCCTCAGGAATGTAGTCCGCGCTGTGACACTAGGAACTCGGCAGCGCGGCCGAGCGAGCCCCATCCTGGTCTTTCCGACTCAGGTTTATCCCGCAAGCTTTCGAGCTCTTGCGTCAACTGCTGGCGGCAGTTCTCAATAATTGCATCGATGCGGGCGGCAACCACGGGCTGAACCTGACGACGAAGTTTGATTCCATGTGGAATGCAGAAGACCGCGTTTGTTCTGAGCCAATCCGACACGTCCGTTCGGTGAATACAACTGACAAATTCGCGAATACGCCGGTCCTCCTCTGCGACAATTTCATTGCAAATATCGCAAGTCGTAACTTCGTTAGAGGTCGGCATCGGTGAATCGACCAGCTTGATGAAGACCTGGGCCGCGGTCAACGCGTTCTGTACTGCCGCCAATCCCCATGTATGAAAGTTGCAGAGGCTATGGGTTTCCTTCTCCGGGCGATTCTGCAGACGGGCCGCCTGATACTCCTTCAGAAAGCGGCAGAAAGGGCAACCGGATTCGTGAAGAACGTCCAGGACCGACTCGTAGAAGACGAGCTGCTTTTGTGTTCTCATCAGAGGATCTCCGCAAGCGCCGAGCCAGCCCACACGGCCACAAGCCCAAGGATTAGACTGCTGACTGCGTAAAGGGCGGCAAGTAAGAATGCGCCAGTTCGAATCGTGGAAAAGGTCTCCCACTCGTACGTCGAAAACGTGCTGTACGCACCGATGAATCCGACTGGTATCAAGAATCTCCAAGCGGGATTCATGTCGGCGCGCTTGGAGAGTACGGTGAGCGAGAAACCAATGATCATACACGCCGTGATATTGATGACAAATGTCCCGTAAGGAAACTTCGTTCCCATACGGCCGGCAATGGTCGTGCCAACCCAGTACCGAGCTATGGACCCGAGTGCGCCGCCGAAAGCGATAAGAAGGTATTTCTGCAAACCTATGCCTCCCTTTCGATGGTTTCGCTTGCGTCACGGCTCTCGTTTGCATTCCAGTTCCGCAACAGAGCCAGGTCTTGTTCGAGCTGAGGTGCGTCGATCGCGCTATCGGAAGTTCCCGAGATCCTTTGGAGCTGAACTCGATAGGCATCTGCGTAGGAACCCACCAAGAGCACTATCTTGCTGACAAACTGGCTGCTCCACCGAGACAACGCATCACCGTAAAGGTGAAGCTCTTGTTTCACAAGAGAGCCCATGTTTTCCCGCAGCGCCTTTTTGATCCGGGAACGTACAAAGCCAGTTCCGAGGAACATCCAGTGGCTCATATTGATGGCTTCGGGGAGTGACGCCAACTCAAAGCGCGGCATGTCGCGCAAGAGGCTTTCCACCTCCTCCGGCGCAGGGACATCGGCGCGCCCCATCTCCTGCGCCACTGTTTGCAGCGTGGAAATTGCACGCTGGCTTACGCCGCGCACGGTCTCTATATGACGTTGCACGGCCTTCCAAACAGCATCATGGAGCCACTCCGAGAGTTGGAGCGACGTGACACGAGCATTGGAATTCATTTGCATCCATCGAAGTGTGCTGTCTGCCGTCTCGTTCAGAACCCTCTCCGGCGTCTCGGCAAGTTCAAAAAAGGCGTGGCTGAGTATGGTGCCTTGTTCTCCGATTTCTCCGGTCACAAGGCGCAATTGCTCTTCAAGATTATGTACATCGCGCGGGATCTCCCGTCCCCTGCGCTTTGTCTGGTCGATAGTCGTCTCCAGGGCCGCGATCATTGAACTACGCAAGGCTCCGATTTTTCTCGCAACAGAGGCATTCCTGAGATTTCGGGCCTGGTCGAATCGAGGAAGCAACTCCCGCTCAAAGAAATGATCGAGCAGGATGGCGTGGTTGGGCAGTGAGCTAACGGGGTGCACATTCATCCCAAGGCCCAATTCGGCTTGCAATTGTTCCTGGATATAGGCAGTCGCCCGATGGAGATCCCCTGCCGCAAGCAGGTCAGCCTTGCTGAGCAGAACGATAGCCGGAATTCCGCCTTCGTAGAGCAGACGCAGAGTCCCAATGTCTTCTTCATTCAAGGCCGTTCCTGCGTCAATCAGAAGCAGCGCAAGGTCACACGACGGAAGATAGGCAAGGGTTTCCGCAGCACCCCGTCTGGCCAGGGAACCAAGTCCCGGCGTATCCACTAGCACGATGCCCTCTTTGAGGCGAGGCGACGGGACTTCAACAACCGCACGCACCACATTCCGCAGATTGCCGGGATTCCCTTGTTCCGATACCAGCTTGGCAAGCTCTTCGAGCGTGACGGTCTCTTCTCTCCCGTGGCCATACGCCACGTCAGCGCGTAAGGTTGCTCCATAGCGTAATTTCGTAGGCACAGCGGTAATGGGGTTAATGCCTACTGGAAGAACATCTGTGTTCAGGAGCGCATTCAGAAGTGAGGATTTTCCACTACTCACCCGACCGAAGAGCGCCACTTCCAGGTTGTTGTCTTCCAGGCGGGACGCAAGCGAATCGATACGCGACCGGAATTCCACTAACCCGTGACGAGTGATGAGTTGCTCGATCAATCGCAAAAGAGCAACATCGTATCCGGTTTCTTCCAGCTTCTTAAGACGCGACTCCAAATTGGTGCCCAGCTCCTGGCGGAGATACCGTTCCATTCCGCTCGCCAGCGAGCGTAGCTCGTGGACTACGCCATTGAGCTCGTTCACCGCATCCTCTGGCACGGGGCCGCACCCGCGCATGTAACTGGGTCGGAGTTCCTCGATCGCGATGTCGATAAACGTAAGGTCAACTTTGATCGAACGCGTGACTGGGATCTCCGGCGATTCCGGCTTCATGTGCTGCCAGTCCAAGGCTCTTAGCAGTTGAGACCGAAGTCGGCGAATATGGTCTTCGATCACCCGCGCCTGTGCAGGAGTGATGTCAACGACGTAACGGGGAAATGGGGAAAGAGATGCTGCGGAATGGAGAACTTGTTCGATCTCGCTCAACATCTTGTCGATGTATTGGCAGGTGATGATCAGGCGTCGCTGCTGGGTTTCGTTCAGCTCCCCTGGGTGTCGCGCTTTTACGATTTCTAGTCCGGATTTGGGCATGACTCCTCCAAGTTTTCTTCAGCTTCGAGGAGTCATCTGCCCAGTAGAGCGGTCTTCAGGTGGACTCCAACACCCACAGTTGCTTGCTATGCCTTTACTGCCTTGTGCCACCGCTCATACACGCTGGCGCCGGCGTACCGAGCCTTTGCCCCGAGCTCGTGCTCGATCTCCAGAAAGCGGTTGTATTTTGCGATGCGCTCGCCACGGCTGGTCGAACCCGTCTTGATCTGCCCCATACCGGCGGCCACGGCCAGATCGGCGATGCTGGTGTCATCGGTCTCACCGGAACGGTGTGAAATGACCGCGCCGTATCCGTTCTCGCGGGCAATCTGAATGCATTCGAGCGTTTCCGTCAGAGTGCCGATCTGATTGAGCTTGATCAGAATGGCATTGGCGATTCCGTCTTTGATGCCTTGGCGGAAGATCGTTGGGTTGGTGACAAAGTTGTCATCGCCGATCAACTGAATCCGGCCCCCAAGAGACTTGGTCAGATGCTGCCAGCCGGCATGGTCGTCTTCGGCAACTCCATCTTCAATCGCCCAGATCTCCGGATAACGGTCGAGGACACCTTTCCAGAAATCGACCACCTGTTCCGGCGACTTTTTGCTCTTGTCCGATTTGTCGAACGCATAGACACCGGCTTCAAAAAGCTCGCTGGTGGCCGGATCAAGCACGAGCACGATATCCTTGCCGGCTTTGTAACCTGCCTTCTGAATGGCTTCAAGAATCAGCTCGATAGGCTCTTCATTGGATGTGCACTGTGGTGCGAAACCGCCTTCATCCCCAACGCCTGTGTTGTAACCCTTCTTGTGCAGAACGGACTTCAGTGCGTGGAAGGTTTCAGCAGCCGCTCGCAAGCCTTCGCTGTAGCTAGGCGCGCCCACCGGAGAAATCATGAACTCCTGAAAGTCCACGTTGCTGTCCGCGTGACTTCCACCGTTGAGCACGTTGAACCAGGGCGCTGGAATCAGATTGGCCTTCTCGCCTCCGAGGTATGCATAAAAGGGAAGACCATGGTCCGAAGCAGCCGCCCGCGCGACCGCGAGAGAGACACCGAGAATCGCGTTGGCGCCAAGGCGCGCCTTGTTCGGCGTCCCGTCGAGTTCGCACAGCTTTTTGTCCAATCCCTTCTGGTCGTTGGCATCAAATCCGTGAATGGCCTTTTGAATCTCGCCGTTCACGTGATTTCTCGCGTTCAGTACGCCCTTGCCCCCGTACCGCTTTTTGTCACCGTCGCGGAGTTCGACTGCTTCCCGTTTGCCGGTAGATGCACCGGAGGGTACCTTCGCCGTTGCCTTCACCCCGTTGGCAAGGGTTGCCGTGACTGAGAGGGTTGGATTCCCGCGGGAATCAAGAATTTCGAGCGCTTCAAGTTTTACTACTTCAGACATGATGCTTACGCTTTCTCGGCTGCAAAAGCCGTCAGTTGTGAGGAGTTCAATGAGTTGTTGTCGAGCGGCATGTGAGAACAGAATTGATGACAATTACGATTCCTCTGTGCCCCACCGCTCGCGTGTTTCGAGATCTTCATAGCTTGGTTATCCGATCAATGGACGATCATCACCGGGCAGTGCGCATATCTCAGCACGCGTTCGGAGTTCGAGCCTAGCATCCAGCGATGGAGGATCGTATGGCTGCGCTTGCCCATCACGATAAGACTGGCCTGGATCGTGTCCGCCTTATGGATGATTTGTTCCGCCGGATGGCCCAGAACCACGTCGGTTTCGAGTTCGATGTCCTTTTGCTTGGCGCGTTCGCGCAACGAGACAAAACTTTTCTCGTAGCGCTCTTGGCCGTCTTCCAGCACTGCGTGAAACTCCGCGCTCTCGGCGGGTTCGGGCGGCCGAATTACCGAGATGACGAAGAGCTTGGCTTTCATATCGCCAGCCATTGCAAGCGCAACATCGAGTGCGTGCTCTGCATGAGGAGACGCGTCGAATGCGACCAATATCCTTTGAATTCCAACAAATACCGGGCTTCCCATACTGATCACCTAACCTTCCTCTGCGGGTACTGGCCGCATGACTTCCTGCTCTGCTTTCTTACGTGCTTGTAAGTGGGGAAGAAGATGCCGGGGAAGAAAGAACGAGTTGGCAATCACGGTGGGTATGACTGCGCTCGCGATGACCGTGCCCACGATATAGGAATATTGCGCCTGCGTGATGATCTGATGATTGAGGCCAAACAGTGCCGATATGGTCCCAAATGTGAGGCCTGTTGACATCATTAGCGTGTAGTAGGCCCCAGCCTTGCCGTCATACTTGTGAATCCTGACTGCCGGATACACAGCAACCGCCTTGAACAGTGACTTCGCCCCAAACAGTACGAGTAGCGTGACGGGCGCAGCCATCAACGCGGGCACTGACACAAACGACCCGGCGCGGATGAAGTAGAACGGCGTGAGTAGTCCGAAGGTAAGTGTACGCAGACGGCGAATCAGTGAATGGTCTTTTCCGACCGTTCCCGCCAGCACCATGCCGATCATGTAGGCCGGCAGCACTGCTTCGCTTCCAGCCCAGACCGCCAGTCCTCCCATGGCAAAGAGAAAAAAAAGAATGTACTTGGCTTCGAGTTCGGAGACACGCCCGCCATATTTCTTGAAGAACCGCGGTGTAAGAAAGGGAAGCACCACGAAGACCACAATAGAGACCACCACAAAGATCACGGTCTTGATGGTGAACGGGGAGAAGATGAGTCCCAGCGCAATCACGGTCCCGAGATCATTGATGAAGCAGGCGGCCAGAATCGCCTTGCCGTACTCCGTGACGTTGAACCCGAGTTCCAGCAGCACGGCATACACGACGGCCACCGACGTCGTCGAAAGAGCGACGCCCACGAGCCAACTGGGCATGATGGCCCAATGCAGTACGTAGTGTGCAATTGCCGTGCAACCGAGAAACGGGCCAAAGAATCCCGCCAGACCAATGATCGATGCTTCACGCCACTTGGTCTTGAAAATCACGGGATCGAGTTCCGCACCGGCAAGGAACGTCAGGACGATTGCGCCAGTTCCCGCCAGGAAGGTGATCCACTGCGTATTGCCTGCAAGTCCGCCCTGCGCAAAGCCGAAGAACCCGGTAAGGAACACGCCAATGACCAATTGGGCGACGGTGCCGACCACAATCTCAGAAAGCGCCGTCGAGATCTTGAACCAGATCGCCAACAGCGTCGCCGCCAAAGCCAAACCCACCCAGAGCGCGCAAAGAGCCCAAGTGTTCGTCATGAATACGAACTCCTAGATTGTCGTTCAGGGAACTCGGCCGGGACACAACTCCGCAACAGGATCCCCTGTCAGGAGTTATCATCTGTCCGGCCTATTGGAATGGACAGCGGTTAAGGGTGAACTCCTTCACCACAACCAACAGCTTAGTAGATACCTGTTCTGCTTCGATGTCAAGACTGACTGACTGACCGCCGAGCGCGCTGTCCAGGTGCCGATCCCGGTGCACGATTCCAGCGAACCAGAATGGAACCGCTTATGCGCGAGTTATCTCGATGGCCTCACAATTCGCAATCCCACTGCATACGGTACGAACTCGTAAAGAAGAACTCCGATCTCGCCGTGACCATTTCTGGCTTTACGCTAAATCGCCGAGGATCAATTCGAGGAGCGGTGCAGCGGTCCAGAGCCAGATGGTTTCCACCAGACCCATCAACTAGCATGGATGCTCTGATATGCATTTCAGAGCTGCTTTTACCGGCATCGGAGAGACGCTCCCTAGAATCTGCTGCCGTAGGCAGCGTAGTGGCGAAACGGAAGCTTGGACTTGTAATCGATCGTTTTATTGAAGTTGTATATGCCAGTACAGCTCCAATTAAGATCCGATCTCGAAAGAACGTCCTGAATCTCGCCGATCGAATCTCCGGGGATCGGAGTACATGCCGGATTGTCGCACCAATGATTCAGCGGAACTCCGGCGTTCCCGTCCAAACCTGCCGTAAATGCGAGGCTCGTCAGAGACTTTAGCCGCTTACGGTCGGCGGGTTGGTCTGCAATACGCGTCTTCCCGCAACCGGCGCACACGAACTCGCGAAACGGTAGGCCCTCTTGTCTCTGAATGTTGAGGAATTCATGTAGCTCTCGAGGTATTCCCTGCACGTATTGATCAAGGAAGGCCGAATAGGAATCTGGGTACAGCAGTGAATAGCGATTATGGCCGAGCGTGATTGCGGCGCCGCATTCGGATTTCGCCTGAAGATCAACCACACCAAAGAGGTAGATCGTGAACCCGCATGACGGGCAATAGGTCCTCCAGAGATCGACCCTCGCCTTTACTCCTGTCACCGCCTGGGACTGTGAATACCTCAGTTTCTTTGTTAGAAGATCGCGCACGAACTGCCTCAGGGGCCGCTCTGCGCCGTTCACCTCGACGGAAAAAGAACTTGGGCTCTGTTCACGGTAGTGCAACAAGAACATCGGGGTTGCATGCTGAGATAACAACGAGAGTTGTTGGTGGCTGAGTGCTTGGCGCTCGGGAACAGAGCTGAAGAGCCAGCAGCAACGGATCTCGTCGTTTCTGTAGGCTTGTTGCCTCCGAATCGTTTCTTGGAAGGTTTGTGGGCTGACCTGAACCTCAAACACTACGTTCCATTTCGGGTGCTTTACCAAGACGTCCGCGCGCCAGCCGTTTCCTTCGTATTCAGGAACCGCTTGGAGCTTCAGTTCGCGGCACGCCCTGACAATCTCCAGCTTAGCCAACTGATGCACTTCCGATTCGGACTGTTTACATCCGATATCAACTTGGTGAACGAAGTGCTGTGTACCGGCTGGGCTGACGCGCATGAAGCCCTGGCCATTGCAGCAGGGCATGGTTAATTGGATCTCCTTTGAGCGAAGCCGCTGCTGGAGTTCCTCCCACTCAGCGTCATCGAGGGGCAGGACAACTTCCTTACCATCAAGCGAGGCACGGAGATTCATCGGTATCGGCCGTCTTCTGTTTCAATGTGGGGAATGGGTCGCTCTACGACCTGGGCGTGTACGGTGGCGATTGCCAACTCTACCGCAATGAAGCCCAAAGTGGCGGGAGTTGTTTTCATGCCTTGAGCTCCTGAGTCAAGAATTGCGAAAGTGCGTTTTGATTGGGCAGAGTAAATATAAACCGGGAGGGCCACATGCGATGGGAAATCCCGCTCCTCCCCGTTCCGCCCGGGCCGGCGGGCTCCTCCGGCTAATGCAAGGCAGTTGTTGACGGGTGCAGGCAAGAAAACCTCAGGTCAGGTGCTGGTAAATCGCCAACGTGCTCGCCAAACACTGCAAGCGGAGAAATCAAAGCTCCCGTCTTCGCCCTTGATTCGCCCCTCTGCCCGTGCTAACGTACTCTGAAAGGTGAACAGATGGAGAAAACCAGCAACGCCCTCGGCATGATCGCAGATAACTCGGCCGCCTTCTCCCTCGTCTCCCCGACTCCCGGTGAACACGAGGAACAGATTCTGCTCT
>Ga0302283_1001594_pt1 | contig 18871 bp, 13 predicted proteins | sample III_Fen_E1_4_FD_198770 | JGI IMG/M metagenome (GOLD analysis project Ga0302283, IMG submission 198770) | Peat permafrost microbial communities from Stordalen Mire near Abisko, Sweden - III_Fen_E1_4 | ecosystem: Environmental > Terrestrial > Soil > Wetlands > Permafrost | place: Sweden: Abisko... | reverse complement strand
CCGCCGCCGATCGGCGCGGATGTCGGCGGCGACAGCGATACCGTCGTCGCTGTCAATGGCTGCGGCGAGCCGCGCGCGTCGTCCAGCGACACCGGCGCCGCGCCGGACACCGCGGTGCACGGGCAGGTCGACGTGGCGATGGGCTCGAACGGCTATCGCAGCGTTCACGCCGCCGGCTGCAAGCCGATCGGCGACAACGGCTACGTCGGCGTCTCGGTCGGCGTCGGCAGCTACGAGGGCGGCCACCGCCGTTGAGAGGGGCATCCAAGGGTATCGACGACACCTTGGTGCAATAGACCAGGCTCGTAAGCGGACCTTCTTACGCCTCCAGATCACGCGACGGGCGCGATCAACAAAGGAGGCGTTGTTGAGCTGCCGTGACGGCGATTGTCGAGGACGCGGTGAATGCCCGGTGAAGTCGCGCGTCAGGCCTTGGCTTCGGCCTTGGCGATCGCCGCCTGCAGGGCGTCGTAGTCCTCGCCGGGGATGATGGTGTCGCCGATCACGAAACCGGGCGTGCCGACGATGTGCAGCTTGCCGGCCAGGGCGGCGACGTCGGCCAGCTGGGCGGTGTCTTTGGCGAGGCTCTGCGGGGCGTTCATCAGCGCCACGCTGACCCCATGGGCCGTGGCCAGTCGGTCGATCTCGTCGTCAGTCAGCGGTCGGGCCTGCATCATCGCCGTATAGAGCCCGACATAGTCCTTGCCCTGCGCCTTGGCGGCCAGGGCGGCGTCGGCGGCGTGTTCGGAGGTGTCGCCGAAGATCGGCATCTCCTTGAACACGAAGCGGACTTCCGGGTGCTGCTGGATCAGCTCGACGACCTTCGGGGCGATGTCGATGCAGTGCGGGCAGCGGTAGTCGTAGAATTCGGTGACGGTGATCCGGCCACCGGGATTGGCGACGAAGTCGCGCGGATCGCGCTCCAGCGCCGATCGCAGCGCCGGCAGCAGCACCTGAGCCTTGGCGTCAGCCTCCGCGTCGGCCTTCGCCTGGGCGGCGTCGTCCTTGGTCTGCATATTGTCCAGAGCCGCGTGCAGCGCTTCCGGATGGGCCATCAGATAGGCCTTCACGCGCGCCCCGAAAGCCGCGTCGTCGTCCTTGGCCGGCTGGCAGGCGGCCAGCCCCAGGGACAGCACACCGACGGCGGCGAGGACGATCCTTCCGTTCATCCCTGCTGACCCATCATGCGCAGCTCCTCGGGCGAGGGATTGGAGGTCAGGATGATGTCGGTGGCCCGGCGCCATTCCGGCGTGTCGCGCTTCAGCAGCTCACGGGCGCGCATCGCGAACGTCCTGGCGTCCTTCATCTGGCCCAGGTCGAAGTTCTGCTCCGCGGCGGCGAGCCTTGCCATGCCGTCCTCGCCCTTGGCGTCATAGGCCTCGGACAGATACTGCCAAGCCAGCGGACTGTCCGGCTCCAGGATCAGCGAGCGGTTGAGATTCAGCACCGCCTCGTCGAGTTTGGCCGGCTGGTCTTCCGACAGCAGATCCTCGGCGAAAAGAATGCGCAGCAGCGGCGCGTCGGGCTTCAGCTCGACGGCGTGGCGCAGCACCGGCTCGCCCTCGACGCCGCGGGAGGTTTCCAAGAGAGCCTGGCCCTTCAATTCCCACAGGTACGGGTTGTCCGGCTGCTCGGCGATCAGGGCGTTGATCGCCTTCAGCGCCTTGTCGGTCTCAAGCTCGCGATAGTAGGCGATCGCCCGGGCGTAGCGGGCCGGGTAGGACGGGTCCTTCTCGTCGAAATCGACGAAGGTCTGATAGGGCCGGTTGGTGAACGCTTTGATCTTGGCCTTCATGATCTCGAACTGGGCGATCATTTCCGGCGTGTCCTTGACCCCCCAGTGCGGCTGGGTGCGGGCGCGCGTGGACAGCGCCTCGATCCGGTCGTCGGAGAGCGGGTGGTCCTGGAAATAAGGGTATTGCTTGGCGTTGGAGAACACTTCTTCGTAGCGGAAATTGTCGAAGAAATCGACGAGGCCTTCGGCGGAGTAACCCGCCTTCTCGAGATAGGTCACCGCCGCTTCGTCGGCCCGGGACTCCTGGTCGCGCGAATAGGCGAGCACATTGAGTTCGCCGAAATAGCTGCCGGAATAGATCAGTCCCGCCGCCGCGTCCGGCGCGCCGGCGATGGCCGCCAGGATGCCCAGACCGATGGCCACCACCATCGGGCCCAGCGCGGCGTGTTCCATGTCGCCGGAGCGGGCGACGTGGCCGCCGGCCATGTGGCCGGTTTCGTGCGCCAGCACGCCCATCAACTCGTTGGGCGTCTTGCACTGCATGATCAGGCCGGTGGTGACGATCATGTTGTAGCCGGACCCGGTCTCGGCGTTCATCTCGTCGTCGCCGACGATGTACAGCTTGACCAGCTTCGGATCGAGGTTCGCCGCCGCGAAGATCGGGTCCATCTCCTGATGCAGGATGGCCTCGATCTCGGTGTCGCGCAGGATGTTGATCTGCTCGCCGCCGCCGTCCTGGGCGTGGACGACGCTGATCGGCGCGGCCAACACTCCAGCCATCGCCACCATGCCGACGGCGGCTCTCAACCAGCGGACGGTAACGGCGCTCACATCCTTAACTCCGGATCAGCTCTCGCGCCCCCGCCCGGTGGACACTAACGCCTCACGCGCCCTTGCGCCACCAGCCGCGACGCGGCGCCGTGGGCGGCGCGACAATCTCGGCTGGGTCGGGTTCGCGGGGCGCGGGCGGCTCGGCGATGGCGACGGGTTCAGGCTCGGGCTCGGGGACCACCGACAGGCGGACCGGTTCTGGCTCGGGTTCGGCGATGGGCGGCTGCTCGGACGGATCGGGCGCCGGACTGCCTTCGGACACCTCGACGGAGATCTCCTCGGCGACTGCCGGCTCGCGCTCGGCCTCCAGTTCGGCTTCGACTTGGACTTCCGGCTCGGCGGAGCGTTTGCCGCGACCGCGACCGCGACGGGCGGGCGCAGGCTTGTCGTCGGGCGCGGGCAGCTCGACCCACATGTCGTCCGAGGACGAGGCGGTAGACGCGGCCGGCGCGGCATCTGCGGACGTCTCGGCGACGATCGGTTCGTAGGCGGGCTCGGCGTGTGGCGTCGCCGACATGCCGGCTTCCGATGGCGCGGGCGATTCCGCGCGGGGTTCGGGCAAGGCGGCCTGCACCGGTCCGCGCCATTGATAGGGATCGTCGCCCACCGGCCGGGCCGGCCAGGCCCAGGCGTAGGCGTCGCCGGCGCGGGGCTCTTCACGCATCCGACGACCGCCGCGGCGGCCCCGGCGGCGACGGCGACGGCCTTCGCCGTCCAGTTCTCCGGCCTGTTCGTCGGCGACCGGCCTGGGGGCGGCGGCGGCCGGCGCGGCGGCGCGCGGTTCCTCGCCCCGACGACCGCGGCGGCGGCGGCGTCCGCGACGACGGTGACCGTCCTCGCCGTCGGCCTCGGCCCGACGGGGGCCGGAACCGCCGCGGACGTCGTCTTCATCGTCCTCGTCGGCTGGGCCGCCGTCGTCTTCCTCTTCGAGGATTTCGTCCTCGTCTTCCTCGTCTTCGGCCTCGTCGACCGCGTCGAGGTCGTCCTCGTCGCCGACATAGGTCTCCGGCGACGGCGCTTCCCAGGTGCGGGCCGTGGGCGGCGCTTCGCTGGAGATGCGGTCGATCTGGTGTTCGGCGTGGGTCAGCACCTCGTCGAGGGCGACATTGACCAGCAGGCCGTGAGCCTGGCGCACGCGCACCAGATATTCGCGCTTGGCGTTGAGGATGTAGACGCCGACGTCGGTGGGAACGCGCAGGGTGATCTCGCCGCCGCCCTTGAGAGCCTCGGCCTCCACGGCTCGAAGCGCCGACAGGGCGCTGGATTCCACCGAGCGGATGCGTCCGGCGCCCTGGCAGTGCGGGCAGACCAGCGTGGTGCCTTCCAGGATGCCGGTGCGCCGGCGCTGGCGACTCAGCTCCATCAGCCCGAAGGACGAGATCTTGCCCACCTGGATGCGGGCGCGGTCGTCCTTCAATGCGTCCTTCAGCACCTTCTCGACGGCCCGGTTATTCTTGGCCTCTTCCATGTCGATGAAGTCGATCACCACCAGGCCGGCCAGGTCGCGCAGGCGCAGCTGGCGGGCGGTTTCCTCGGCCGCCTCGATGTTGGTCTTCAGCGCGGTCGTCTCGATGTTCCGCTCGCGGGTGGAGCGGCCGGAGTTGACGTCGACGGCGACCAGCGCCTCGGTCTGGTTGATCACCAGATAGCCGCCGGATTTCAGCGGCACGACCGGCGAATAGATCTGCGAAAGGCCCTCCTCGATCCGGTGGCGCACGAACAGCGGCGTCGGCTCGTGGTAGTGGATCACCTTCTTGGCCTGGGTCGGCATCAGCGTGCGCATGAAGTCGCGCGCCTCGCGATAGCCGGCCTCGCCCTCGACCCAGATGCCTTCCAGCTCCTTGTCGTAGAGGTCGCGGATGGCCCGTTTGACCAGGTCCTCTTCCTCGTAGATCAGCGCCGGGGCGATCGAATGCAGGGTGGTGTCGCGGATCACTTCCCAGGTGCGCTCCAGGTAGTCGTAGTCGCGCTTGATCTCGGCCTTGGTGCGCTTGGCGCCGGCGGTGCGGACGATCAGGCCCATGCCCTTGGGCACCGAAAGGCTCTGCACCACGGTGCGCAGGCGCTTGCGGTCGGTGGCCGAGGTGATCTTGCGGCTGATGCCGCCGCCTCGGTCGGTGTTGGGCATGAGCACGCAGTAACGGCCGGCCAGGGACAGATAGGTGGTCAGCGCCGCGCCCTTGTTGCCGCGCTCTTCCTTGACCACCTGCACCAGCATGATCTGCCGGCGCTTGATCACTTCCTGGATCTTGTAGCGGCGGATCATCCGCCGGCGGCGGCGTTCCATTTCCTCGTCGAGATCGTCGTCGTCGGAGGCAGCGATGGTCTCGCCGTCCTCGTCCACCGGCGCGGTGTGACCGTTCTCGTCGTCATCCGCCTCGGCCGCCTCGCGCATCAGCGCTTCGCGGTCGGCCAGCGGAATCTGGAAATAGTCCGGATGGATTTCGTTGAAGGCCAGGAAGCCGTGCCGGTTGCCGCCGTATTCGACGAACGCCGCCTGCAGGCTGGGTTCTACCCGGGTGACCTTGGCCAGATAGATGTTGCCGCGAAGCTGTTTGCGGTTCTGGCTCTCGAAATCAAACTCTTCGACACGAGTCCCATCGAGGACGACGACCCGCGTTTCTTCCGCGTGGGCCGCGTCGATCAGCATTTTTCTTGTCATCAAAACGTTCTCCGCGGCGCTCATCGGGCGCGTGGCCCGGTCGCCGCCATGTGCGAGGCGCGCCAGCCAACCCGAATGCGCCGCCGGCATCGATTGCGGCGGTTGCGAGATTCGAGGGGGTGAAGGCGGCGCTGCCCATCAGGTTTCTTTGTTCATTGGCGCGCCTTCAAGCCGAAGGCGCGACGTGCGGGGCGCGTCATCGCCCAAACGGCGAAGGCCCGACGCTCGGCCGCGCCTCCGAAGAGGCTCGAAAGACCGGACGCCTGGGTGCGCGAATGCAGTGTAGCAAGATTGAGTCGCAAAAGGAAAGCGCGAGCACCGATCAAGCCGCCCTAGCTTAACGGTTTCTCTACAGGCGCCGCGCAATAGTTCGCCCAAGAGCAAGTTCGCTGAATCGATGGGCGTTGACGGCATGCGTGGGGTGTTCGAGGGCGGCTGGAGATCGCGCGGCGCGCGTGCGCTGCTGGGTCTCGTCCTGGCCGGCGCCTGCGCGGTGGCGGTGGCCGCAGAGACCGGCCGGCCGGCGACCTCCGATGTCCTGGCGGTTCGCTTAGGGGGCGACGCCGCCGAAACCCGCATCGTCATCGACCTGACCCGCCCGACCAGCGGCCGCATCGAGGCCGACGCCGACACGCCCAACCGGATGATTCTCGACCTGAAGGGCGTCTCGGCCAGGGGCGTCCTGCAGGGCAGGGGCCAGGGCCTTGTGCGCGCCTGGACGTTTGACCAGACCCTCGGCTCCGCCCGTCTGCAGCTGGACCTGGCGGCGAACGCCGATGTCGAGCGGCGCTTCCTGATCCCGCCGGCCGACGGCTCGGCCAACTACCGCTATGTGCTGGATATCGTCGCCCATCCCGGCGCCGCCAGGGCCCCCGCCGTCGCCGCGCCGCTGAGCGCGCCGGTGGCGCTGAACGACGCCGCCCCGCCGCTGCGCCTGAGGAAAATCATCGTCATCGACGCCGGCCACGGCGGCAAGGACCCCGGCGCCAGCGGGACCGACAGCCACGAGAAGGACGTCACCCTGGCCGCCGCCCGCGCGCTGAAGGCGCGGCTGGAACGCACCGGCCGCTACCAGGTGGTGATGACCCGCGATTCCGACGTCTATGTGCCGCTGGACACCCGGGTGCAGATCGCCCGCAAGGCCGGGGCGGACCTGTTCCTGTCGCTGCATGCCGATTCGGGGCCCGATCCGACCATCCACGGCGCCACCGTCTACACGCTCTCGGAACGCGGCGGCGACCGGGTGGGCTATGTGCTCAACCGTCATGACTGGTTCCTGCAGCCCACCGCCGTCGGCGGCGACCAGCAGGTCGGCCGCATCCTGCTCGATCTTTCCCAGCGTTCCACCCGCAACCGCTCCGCCTTGTTCGCCCAGACCCTGATCCAGCGGGTCGGCGACCGCGCGCCGCTGATGCAGCGCAGCCACCGGGACGCCGACTATTTCGTGCTGCTGGCCCCCGACGTGCCGGCGGCGCTGCTGGAAATGGGCTTCATCACCAATCCCGACGACGAGGCGCGGCTGAACGACGCCGACGACCGCGCGGCGCTGATGGACGAGGTGGCCGGCGCCATCGACGCCTACTTCGCCGGCCCGACCAAGCTGGCGTCGCGCTAGTCAACCGACGGCGCCGACGCCGCATTGGCGCCTGCCGCGATGCGCGTTAGACGGGGCCGGGGGGCTAGGCGTCCCGCCGGAGGTAGACGCGTTTGATTTCGATTGGACGGTGGACGCAAGTCGCCGGCGTCGCGATTCTCAGCATCGTGGCGGTCGCCGCCGCGTGCATGGCCGTGTACATGGCCTGGCTGTTCCACGACATGCCCAACGCCGCCGATCTGGTGGACTACCATCCGCCGACGGCGACCCGGGTCTACGCCTGGGACGGCACTCTGATCGGCGAATATTCCACCGAGCGGCGCATCTATGTGCCCTTCGATCAGATCCCGCCGCAGGTCTACAACGCCTTCCTGGCCGCCGAGGACCACAACTTCTGGAACCACGGCGGCGTCGACGTCAGCGGCGTCGGCCGGGCGATGATCAAGGACGTGTTCAACGTGCTGCAGGGCCGCCGGCCCGAAGGCGCTTCGACCATCACCCAGCAGGTGGCCAAGAACGTCCTGTTGACCAACGAAGCCACCATCGGGCGCAAGCTGAAGGAGGCGATCCTCGCCACGCGGCTGGAAGAGGCGCTGACCAAGCAGCAGATCCTCGAGCTCTATCTGAACGAGATCTGGCTGGGCCACGATTCCTACGGCATCGGCGCGGCGGCCTATAACTACTTCGGCAAGTCGATCTCCGACCTGGACCTGGCCCAGTGCGCGTTCCTGGCGGCGCTGCCCAAGGGGCCGGACAACTACAATCCCCTGCACCACAAGGCCGCGGCGATCGCCCGGCGCAACGCCATCCTGGAAGCCATGGTGCAACTGCGCATGGCCAATCCCGCCGACGCCTACGCCGCCATGCGCGAAGACATCGTCATCCAGCCGCCGCAGCGGGCCAAGTATCACGACGCCGACTATTTCGTCGAAGAAGTGCGTCAGGAGGCGCTGGCCAATCCGGCGCTGGGCCAGCAGGTCAATTCCGGCGGCTACTACATCCGCACCACCCTGGATCCCCGCCTGCAGACCGCCGCCCGGATCGCTCTGATGGACGGGCTGGAGACCTACGACCGCCGGCACGGCTGGCGCGGCGCCTGGGGCCGGATCGAGACGCTGCCCGGCTGGGAAAAGTCGGCGATGCAGCACTCGCCGCCTTCCGAGCGGCGCAAGTGGGAAGTGGCCGTGGTCGAGGAGGCGGGCGGCAAGGTGAAGGTCGCCGCCGACGATTCCGAGGGTCAGATCGTCCCTGAGGATGTCTCATGGGCCAAGGCCGGCAAGGGCCTGGCGGCGGGCGACCTGGTGTTCGTCGAGCCGAACGACAAGGGACCGGGCCTGCGCCTGCGGCAGGTGCCGATCGTCAACGGCGCCATGGTGGCCATGGACCCCAACACCGGCCGGGTGCTGGCCATGGTCGGCGGCTATTCCTTCTCGCTGTCCAACTTCAACCGCGCCACCCAGGCCTGGCGCCAGCCCGGTTCGTCGTTCAAGCCGTTCGTCTACGCCACCGCCCTGGAGAATGGCTTCACCCCGGCCAGCATCGTTTCCGCCGGGCCGATCTCGCTGCCGGGCGCCAACGGCCAGACCTGGACGCCGGAAAACTATGAACGCAACTTCCCCGGGCCGCTGATCTTCCGCCGCGGGCTTGAGCTGTCGCTGAACACCATGACCGTGCGCATCGCCCAGCAGGTGGGCATGCCGAAGATCGTCGCCAACGCCATAAAGTTCGGCGAAGTGGACAAGATGGACCCGGACCTGGCCATGGCGCTGGGCGCCGGCGAAACCACCCCGTTCAAGGAGACCGCAGCCTATTCGGCCTTCCTCAACGGCGGGCGAAAGATCAACGCGCACGTGATCGAACTGGTCGAGGATCGCGACGGCAAGCCGATCTTCCGCGCCGACCAGCGCGAATGCCGCGGCTGCGAGCAGGATTTCTCCGGCGACTACGGTCCGACTTTCGATCCCGAGGGCCAGCAGGTGGTCGATCCGATCACCGCCTACCAGATCGCCACCATGCTCGAAGGCGTGGTGCAGCACGGCACCGCTATCCAGGCCCGCTCGCTCGGGCGGCCGGTCGGCGGCAAGACCGGCACCACCAACGACTTCCGCAGCGCCTGGTTCATCGGCTTCACCCCGCAGATCGTCGTCGGCACCTATGTCGGCTTCGATGACAACCATTCGCTGGGGCAGGGGGAGACCGGCGCGGTCGCCGCGGTGCCGATCTTCATCGAGTTCATGCAGGAGGCGCTGAAGGGCTATCCGGTGATGGACTTCACCGCCCCGCCGGGCACCGTGTTCGCCCAGGTCGGGCCCAATCGCGAGGCGTTCCGGCCGGGCACCGAGCCCAGCGTTTTCGCCCAGCATCCGCTTGGGGTGTTCGGCGGCGGCGGCGGCTCGGGTCCTCCCAACCTCGGCGGCCCGCCGACCCCTGGCGCGCCGAAGCCGCCGGAGAGCCCGCCCAAGGCGCCGCATCCGAGCAAGCCCGATGACACGAGCGGATTGTATTGACCGCGCCCGGCGACTATCTGCGGGCGCCTGCCACCACCGGGACTGCAAGACCATGAGAGCGGACATCGAAGCGGCCGCGGCCGAGACCCAGCAGTCGATTGGACTGCTGAGGAGGCGTCTTTGACTGGGAGCCCGCGCTCCGCAAGCTCGATGAGTTGAACGCCAAGGTCGAAGACCCGACCCTCTGGGACGATGCCGAGGCCGCCCAGGCGCTGATGCGCGAGCGGACCCGGCTGGCCGATCAGGTCGAGCGGGTCCGGAAGCTGGAGCAGGGGGTCGCCGACGCTCTGGAGTTCGCCGAACTGGCCGACGCCGAGGGCGACGAGGCCTCGATGGACGACGCGGCGCGGCAGCTCGCCGACCTGAAGGCCATCGCCGGCCGGGCCGAGCTGGAAGCGCTGCTGAGCGGCGAAGCGGACGGCAACGACGCCTTCCTGGAAATCAACGCCGGCGCCGGCGGCACCGAGTCCAACGACTGGGCGCTGATGCTGCTGCGCATGTACACCCGCTGGGCCACCGCCCACGGCATGACCGTCGAGTTCGCCGAGGAGACCGACGGCGAGCAGGCCGGCATCAAGTCGGCGACCGTGCGGATCATCGGCCCCAACGCCTACGGCTGGCTGAAGACCGAGGCCGGCGTACACCGGCTGGTGCGCATCTCGCCCTACGACTCCAGCGCCCGGCGGCACACGTCCTTCGCCTCGGTGTGGGTCTATCCGGTGGTCGACGACAAGATCGAGATCGAGATCAACCCGGCCGACGTGCGCACCGACACCTATCGCTCGTCAGGGTCGGGCGGCCAGCACGTCAACAAGACCGACTCGGCGGTGCGCCTGACCCACATCCCCACCGGCATCGCCGTCGCCTGCCAGAACCAGCGCTCGCAGCACCAGAACCGCGAACAGGCCTGGAAGATGCTGCGCGCGCGGCTCTACGAGGTGGAGCTGCAGAAGCGCGAGGCCGCCGCCCAGGCGGTGGAGGACGCCAAGACCGACATCGGCTGGGGCCACCAGATCCGCTCCTACGTCCTGCAGCCCTATCAGATGGTCAAGGACCTGCGGACCAACGTCGAGACCTCCGACACCGCCGGCGTGCTCGACGGGGACCTCGACCGGTTCATGGCCGCCTCGCTGGCGCAGAAGGTCGGCGCGACCCGGGATGCGGCCTAGCGGGGCGGGGCCGGCCTGGCTGGCGGATGTTTGCCGCCAAGCGGGCACTCGGAAAGCCGCAGAAGGGTGGCGTGGCCGGAAGCGTGAGCGTCACGGCGTCCGTCAGGCCTTAAGCCGCGCTCCGCTGTCGCCCTTGGGCGACGGCGCGTAGGCCCGCGTGGGTCAGGCCGGCCACCTCGGCCACCTGGAAGAAGCCGTCGTTGGCCAGGCCCTGGACCACCAGCATCGGCGCCGCGCCCCGGGCCTGGTCGCCGAAGGTGAGGATCTGGCTGGCGATCTGGGCGTCGCCGCCGGGAAGGTCGGCGCCGTCGAGGGTCAGGCCGTGCGGTCGGTAGCCGCGCACCGCCGCCAGCATGTCGACGCCCGGCTGCACCCGCACGAACGAGGCCCGGCAAGCGGTGGTGATCAGGCCGCCGACGTCGATCAGACGGCTGATCGGGGTGCCGCGGCCGACGTCGACCAACTCGACGATCACCCGCGATTTAAGGAGGCCGATGTCCGGCCCGGCGACCTTGGCCAGGGCTGTGCGGCCCTTGCGGGCGGCGAGGGTGAAGAACGACACCGGCAGCACGATCACCGGCTGCGAGCGCTGCTGCGCCAGCAGCTGGGCGGCGAAATCGAAGGTGGCCTGGTCGATCTGCGCCAGGTCTTCCTCGCACAGCCGCGGGCCGACCCGAGGCAGGATGGCCATGCCATCGCTTTCCTGGATCACCACCGGCTCAATGCGCAGCGCGGCGGTGGTCTGGTGACGCAAGGAAACCAGCCGCTCGGTGGACAGCTCGACGCGCACGGCCAAGCCTTTGGCGGTGGTCATCGCCACGCAAAGGGCGAGATCGGGCTCGGCGTCCATGGTCCGTTCCTGCAGCGCAGCGCCTCGAACTTGGACCGCGCCGGCTTAACTTCAGGTATAGGCCGTGGCGGGCGCGGTCGCCGCCTCAAGGGAAATGACTTGGCCGAGGTACGCAATCTGGTCGTGGACGACGCCGAGGACGGCATCCGCCTCGACCGCTGGTTCCGCCGTCGCTGGCCGCATCTCAGTCACATCCAGGTGCAGAAGCTGGCCCGCAGCGGCCAGATCCGCGTCGACGGGGCGCGGGCCAAGGCCGAGACCCGGCTGGCCGCCGGCGCCCAGGTGCGCGTGCCGCCGCTGCCGGACGCGCCACCCCGGGAAGAGCGCGGCGGCCTGTCGGCGCGGGACGCCGCCTTCGCCCGCGGGCTGGTGCTCTATGAGGACGACGAGGTGCTGGCGCTGAACAAGCCGGCGGGCCTGGCCGTGCAGGGCGGCACCAAGACCACCAAGCACATCGACGGCCTGCTGTCGGCCTGGGGCGAGGGGATGGACCGCCCGCGGCTGGTCCACCGGCTCGACCGCGACACCTCCGGCGTGCTGGTGCTGGGCAAGTCGCCCTCGGCGGCGGCGAAGCTGGCCGGCGCCTTCGCCCGCCGTCGCACCCAGAAGACCTATTGGGCGATCGTCGCCGGCACGCCCAAGCCCGGCGAGGGGCTGATCGAGCTGCCGCTGGCCAAGCAGGGCTTCGGCGACCGCGAAATGATGGCCCCGGCCGAGCCGAAGGACCCGAGGGCCGAGACGGCGGTGACCGAGTTCGCCACCATCTCCCGCGCCTCGCCTCGGGCGGTGTGGCTGGCCCTGCGGCCGATCACCGGGCGCACCCATCAGCTGCGCGCCCACATGCTGGCCATCGGCCACCCGATCCTGGGCGATCCGAAATACCACACGCAGGTCTCGCAGGACGCGTCGGGGGACCTGGGGCTGCAGCTGCACGCCCGCCGCATCGTCATGCCGCATCCGAGCAAGGGCGAGCTGGTCATCGAGGCGCCGCTCAGCCCGCAGATGCGCGCCGGCTTCCAGCGGTTCGGCTTCCACGAGTCGGAAGCAATACCCGATCCGTTCGGCTCAGGCCGTTCCCAGCGGCGGGGTTAGCTCCAGCGCCTGCGCTTCCAGGTCCTGGGCGGCGTCGGTGAGGATCTTCGCCTGCGCTTCCAGCATGTCGCGCATGGCGCCCGGCGGCATGGCCAGGGCGCGAGCCATCAGCTTGCGGCCCTGCTCGCGAATGGCCCCGGCGCGGGCGCGGATGTGGTTCGGTCGGTCTCGTTCGTCCATCGCGGACGATTAGACCACGATCCCCGGGGTCGGCGCCACTCCCGCGCTGTCCGGAAACACCGTCGTGTCCAGCGCCCGCCGATCGACCCCCATATGGTCGGCCAGCAGCCCCTTGAACACGCCGCGCATGTCCAGCGTCGGCGCGGTGTCGCGGTCCTCGAACAGCTTGCCTTGGCCGAGCGTGGGCCAGTCACCGACGATGCCGCCCTTTTTCAGCGCGCCGCCGAGCACCAGGGCGGTGGAGGCGGTGCCGTGGTCGGTGCCGCCGGTGCCGTTGACCCGGGCGGTGCGGCCGAACTCGGTGACCACGATCACCGCGGTGTCGTTCCAGGCGGGCCCGAGCCCGGCCGCCAGCCCGTCGAGGGCCGCGTCGAGATAGGCCAGGCGATTGGCCAGCTGGCCCTGGCTCGAGCCCTGGTTGGCGTGGGTGTCGAAGCCGTCGAGGCTGACCGCGGCCACTTGTGGCCCGTCCGGCTGGATCATGAAGCCGCCAAGGGTCGCGCCCAGCTGCCGGGCCGCGGGCAGGCCCTGCCGTCCGTAGGCGCCGGCCCCGCCGCCAGCAGCCGGCGCCGGCGCTCCGGACGCCATCATCGGATCGCCGCCGGCCATGGGGTCGGGGGACCCCAGCGCCGCGGTGGCGTCGGCGGTCGCCACCTTGGCCATCGACTGGGTGGTGAGGCCGCTGGCGAGCGCCCGGCTGAGCTGCGGATCGTTGGCGTATAGGTCCTGCAGGATGCCGGGCAGGCGCGGGTCGCGCTCGTTGCCGGTCCCCGGCGACCAGGACGCCGCCTCGACGCCGCCGCGCAGGATCAGGGGTGCGGTGGCGCCGACCGAGATCGCCTTTACCTGACCCGGGCCCATCGCCTGCAGTGAGCGGTTCAGCCAGCCGGTCATGTTGCCGTAGGCGGCGACGCCGCCGTTCTCCAGCACGTCCTGGGCCTCGAAGTGCGAGCGCGCCCGGTCGGGGGTGGCGACCGCGGGGATGATCCGCGCCTGGCCTTTCAGGGCCAGCTTGTGGACCGAGCCCAGGGCCGGATGCAGGCCGAAGGTGTCGTCCAGCTTCAGCGCCCCGCCGGGCTGGCCGAAACCTGGAATGGCGATGGCCCCACGCATCGAGGCGTAGTTCGGATCGCCCACCGGCGGCGAGACCGAGAGGCCGTCCATGCCGCCCCTGCAGATGAACACAACCAGCTTGCGCCGGCCTTGTCCTGAGGCGTCCGCGAACGCCTTGTGGCCAAGGAACTCGATGGTGAGGCCGAATCCCAGGGCCGTGGCGAGCGCGCGGCGGCGGGAGAGGGCGGGAAGAATGTCGGTCATCGGCGTTGGAACTCCGGACTCATCAGCAAGATTGCCATGCCCTCCTCGCGGGTCTCGGCCCGGGCGATGGCCTGGCCGACCAGGGGCGTCAGGCGCGCGCCGAGGGCGTCGGTCGCCAGCTGCGAGGGATCGCGGCCGTCCAGCGCCTTGGCGGCGTAGGCCTCCGACCAGGCCATCCGCTTGATCACCGCGTCCGGGGCGCACCAGGTGTCGGCGTCCTCGGGCCAACCCTTCGGCGAGGGAGCGTTGAACGGCTTCTGGCCCATGCCGTTCAGGGCCGGGCCGATCTGCTCCAGGGTCTGCGGCAGCACGCTGCCGGCGCGGAACGACGAGACCATGAACTCGTAGGGGGTCTTGAACTTCACCGCCTCCGGCTGCCAGGCCTCCGGCGCCAGCACCAAGGTGCGGGCCACCTCGCCGAGGTCGCCGCCGGTGCCCAGGTAGGTGCGCTCCAGCTTGGCGACCAGGGTCGGCGGCGGATCGTCGGCGACGAAGTGTCGGGCCAGCTTGACGGCGATGTGGTGAGCGGTATGCGGGTTGGCGGCCAGGTCCTTCATCACCGCCAGCGCCTGATGCATGCCGCTCTGCGCATACTGCTTGCCCATGATCGTGCGCACCCCGCCCTCGTGGGCGGAGGCGCGGAACATGAACCTGCCGCCGTTGTCGCCTTCGCGGAAGCCACCGATGCTCCAGCCGGTCATCGCCCGGGCGAATTCGGTTACGTCGGCTTGCGTATAGCCGGCGTCGACGCCGACGGTATGCAGCTCGAGGATTTCGCGGGCCAGATTCTCGTTCAGTCCGGCCTTCTTGCCGCCGCCCGACATGAACATCGCCGCCATCGAGTCCGGACCGACCGACTGGGCCTGGTCGAGGTAGAAAAGCATGGCCGGATGGCTGGACGAGGCCACCAGCAGGTCCTCGAAGCGGCCGAACACATTTGGCCGGATCGCCTCCTGCTCGAACGGCCCGACCGTCAGGGCGGTCTGCAGCTTGGTCGCCGAGACGGTGAAGTGGTTGCACCAGAACAGCGCCCAGCGTTCGCGGAAATCGGCGTCGGTGCTCGAGGCCAGCCGCACCCGGGCGATGAAGTCGGCGCCGGTCTCGTCATGGATCAGCTTGAAGGCCGCTTTCACCGGGTCGGACTTCGGATCGCCGGCCGCCGCGGCGTCGCGCCGCTGCAGCTGATATTGGCGCAGACCCAGGATGCGTTGCTGCGAGGAAGGCGCGCTCGCCTGCGGCTGGTCGGCGCCGCCTTCCGGGCGGATCTGGGCGGTCAGCCAGCCTTGCGGGTCGGGGAGGGCGGCGGCGATCTGGCCGGGCTTGGCGCCCAGGCCGAAGCGGGTGACGGCGATGGCGGCGGCGAGATCGGGACTGAGGGCCAAGGGCTGGCTCCTTTCGGGAACTGCTGCTTGCACGTCGGCGGGCCGGTTTTCCGTCGTTCACTTGAGCCTCGGGCCCTGCTAGAGCGCCCGCTTGCCCAGCCCCCACGACACCCTGAACAGTCGCCGCCGCTTCTACGCCGCGGTCGATGTCGCCCCGGTCGATGGAGCTTTCGCGGTCCGTTTGGACGGCCGTACGCCCCGCTCGCCGGAGGGACGGCCGCTGGTGCTGCCCAACGCGTCCTTGGCCGGACTGGTGGCCGAGGAATGGTCGGCCCAGGGGGAGTACCTGCAGTCAGCCAGCATGCCGGCGACGCGCCTCGCCTGGACCGCCATCGACCGCACCGCCGGCCTGCGGGCCGAGATGGCCGCCGAGGTCGCGCGCTTCGCCGCCACCGACCTCATCTGCTACTTCGCCGACCATCCGGCCGACCTGGTGCGCCGTCAGCACGACCTGTGGGAGCCGGTGATCGCCTGGGCCGAGCAGACGCTGGAGGTCAGCTACAGCCGCGCGCACGGGATCACCCACCAGCCCCAGCCGCCCGCCACTCTGGAGCGGATCGCCGCCCTGGCCGCGCAGGCCGACGACCTGACCCTGACCGGCCTCGCCTACGGCGCCGCGCTGTTCACCTCGGCGATCCTGACCTTCGCCCTTCAGCGCGGCCGGATCACCGCCGACGAAGCGTTCCAGCTCTCCCGCCTGGACGAGAGCTTCCAGGAGGAGCGCTGGGGCCTCGACGCCGAATCCGCCGCCCGCGCCGACGCACTGGCCATCGATGCGGCGACCCTGGGCCGCTGGTTCGAGGCGCTGCGCTGAGCCCTGTGCGCCTTGCCACGCCGGACCGTCGCGGCTAGGCGTTGGCCTTCCGCCCACGACGAAGGCCGCCCGATGAAGCACGTCCTCGATGAGCTCGAAGAGCGCCGCGCCCAGGCCAGGGCCGGTGGCGGCGAGCGGCGGATCGCCGCGCAGCACGCCAAGGGCAAACTGACCGCCCGCGAGCGCATCGACCTGCTGCTCGACGAGGGCTCGTTCGAGGAGTTCGACATGTTCGTCGAGCACCGTAGCCACGATTTCGGCATGCAGGACCAGCGCTTCGCCGGCGACGGGGTGGTCACCGGCTGGGGCACCGTGAGCGGGCGCGTAGTCTACGTATTCTCCAAGGATTTCACCGTCTTCGGCGGCTCGCTTTCCAAGGCGCACGCGGAGAAGATCGTCAAGGTGCAGGAGATGGCCGCCCGCAACGGCGCGCCCATCGTCGGCCTGTTCGACGCCGGCGGCGCGCGCATCCAGGAGGGCGTCGACAGCCTGGCCGGCTATGCCGACATCTTCCTGCAGAACGTGCTGTCGTCCGGCGTGGTGCCGCAGATCAGCGTGATCATGGGCCCCTGCGCCGGTGGCGACGTCTATTCGCCGGCGATGACCGACTTCATCTTCATGGTGAAGGACACCGCCTACATGTACGTCACCGGCCCGGACGTGGTGAAGACGGTGATCAACGAGGAAGTCAGCCACGAGGACCTCGGCGGCTACCGGGTGCACGCGCTGAAGAGCGGCGTCTCCGACGGCGCCTTCGACAACGACCTGGAGGCGCTGACCCAGGTCCGCCGGCTGATCGATTTCCTGCCCTCGTCCAACCGCGAGAAGCCGCCGGTGCGCGAAAGCTTCGACGATGCGGAGCGGTTCGAGCCGTCGCTCGACACTCTGGTGCCGGAAAGCCCGAACAAGCCCTACGACATGAAGGAGCTGATCCTGAAGGTCGCCGACGAGGCCGACTTCTTCGAGATCTCGCCGGAATACGCCAAGAACATCATCACCGGCTTCGGCCGCATGGACGGCGAGCCGGTGGGCTTCGTCGCGAACCAGCCGCAGGTGCTGGCCGGGGTGCTCGACATCGACTCCAGCCGCAAGGCCGCCCGCTTCGTGCGCTTCTGCGACGCCTTCAACATCCCCATCATCACCTTCGTCGACGTGCCGGGGTTCATGCCTGGGACCAAGCAGGAGCAGGGCGGGCTGATCAAGCATGGCGCCAAGCTGCTGTTCGCCTACGCCGAGGCCACGGTGCCGAAGATCACCGTGATCACCCGCAAAGCCTACGGCGGCGCCTTCGACGTGATGAGCTCGAAGAACATTCGCGGCGACCTCAACTACGCCTTCCCCACCGCCGAGATCGCGGTGATGGGACCGAAACAGGCGGTCGAGATCATTTTCCGCGCCGACATCGGCGATCCGGAAAAGCTCGCCGAGCGGGAGGCCGAGTACAAGGCCCACTTCGCCAACCCGTTCGTCGCCGCCTCACGCGGCTACATCGACGACGTGATCATGCCGCACGGCACCCGCCGCCGGATCGTCCGGGGTCTGAAAAGCCTGAAGAACAAGCAGCTGACCAACCCCTGGAAGAAGCACGACAACATCCCGCTGTGACGGCGCGTCCGTGATTCCGAAGGCGCGCGTGGAGCGCGTCGCCCACCAGTCAACTTCAAGCTGGGCAACCAATGAGGCTCGCGCGCGTTATGCAAATGCTCCGACTCTAGCCTCCCGGACAGTAGAGCGCCAAAAGCCTCGCTGGCGAAATCCGGCGACGCCTTGACGCGCGTGCGTCGATGTCTAGTTCGTGCTAGAACATGTCGGCGCTCTACCAAATATGGCGTTATATGACTTTGGCGCTCTGCCAGCTGCTACCCGGTGTGGCTTTCGCTTCGCGAGCCTCCGGCCCCTAGGAAAGGCCAGTCATGGCCGACCCACCGCGCGTACATCCGGATGCATCCCGCAGCCTCGCCATGGCCGTAGTCGCAGTCTCCGAAGCACCGCTGCTGTTGCTGGACGGCGACCTGACGGTGATCGCCGCCAGCGCCTCATTTTGCCGGGCGTTCGACATCGAGCCGGCCAAGGCGACCAACCTGCCGGTCTATGAAATCGGCGCCGGCGAATGGGATGTGCGCCAGTTTCGCTCGCTGCTGACCGCGACGATCTCCGGGCTTGCCGACGTCAACGCCTACGAGATGGATCTCAAGCGAGGCCAGCAGGCCCCGAGGCGGCTCGAGGTCAAGGCCCGCCGGCTGGACCTGGGCGACGGCGAGGACGCCCGGTTGCTGGTGACCATCGTCGACGTCACCGACGCGCGCATCGCCAAGCAGCTCAGTGACAATCTCCTGCGCGAGAAGACCATCCTGCTGCAGGAGGTCCAGCACCGCGTCGCCAACAGCCTGCAGATCATCGCCAGCGTGCTGCTGCAGAGCGCTCGCAACGTGCAGTCCGACGAAACCCGCCTGCACCTCAACGATGCGCACAATCGGGTGATGTCGATCGCCACGGTGCAGCGGCATCTGGCGGCGTCGCAGCTGGGAGAGGTGCAGCTTCGCGCCTATTTCGGCCAGCTCTGCGACAGCCTGGGCGCCTCGATGATCAGCGACCGCGATCAGCTGTCGATCGAGGTGATGACCGACCAGAGCTCGGTGGAAGCGGACACGTCGATAAGCCTTGGGCTGATCGTCACCGAACTGGTGATCAACGCCCTCAAGCACGCGTTTCCAGACGGTCGCAAGGGCAAGATCATC
>Ga0302283_1001593_pt1 | contig 18882 bp, 12 predicted proteins | sample III_Fen_E1_4_FD_198770 | JGI IMG/M metagenome (GOLD analysis project Ga0302283, IMG submission 198770) | Peat permafrost microbial communities from Stordalen Mire near Abisko, Sweden - III_Fen_E1_4 | ecosystem: Environmental > Terrestrial > Soil > Wetlands > Permafrost | place: Sweden: Abisko... | reverse complement strand
GCTGGGGCCGGGGGTGGCGAGGGAGCGGGCCAGTTCGTCGGCGAACTGCTCGGCCGTCTCCGCCCGGACCGCAGGGAGGCCGAGTCCGCGGGCGATGTGGACGAAGTCCAGATCGGGCCGGCCCAGGTCGAGCATGTCGCGGGCCCGCGGCCCGGGCGTGTCGGCGCCGACCCGGTCGAGCTCCATGTTGAGGACCGCGTAGGAGTGGTTGTTGAGGATGACCGTCGTCACGTCGAGACCTTCACGGGCCATGGTCCACCACGACTGGATCGTGTATAGCGCGCTGCCGTCGGCCTCGAGGGCCACGACACGGCGGTCGGGGGCGGCCACGGCGGCGCCCACCGCCACGGGGAGCCCCTGGCCGATGGCCCCGCCGGTCAGGGTGAGCCAGTCGTGGGGCGCCGATCCGGCGGTGGCGCCGGGGGCGAAGACGCCGGCGGTGTTCCCCTCGTCGGAGACGATGGCGCCCTCGGGAAGCAGCGCGCCCAGTGCCTGACACACCGCCTGGGCGGTCAGGGCACCGGTGGGCAACTCCGGCACCAGCCACTCCTGGCGGGGAGCGGCGCCGACCGGGGCCCCCACCAGCTCGGACAGCGCGGCCACCGCGGCCGTCACGTCGTCGGCCGGGCCCGCCACCGGGTGGACGGTGCACCCCACAGGCACGAGGTCGCTGAGCTTGCCGGGATAGGCGAAGAACGACACCGGGGACTTGGCGTCGAGCAGCACCAGGTGGCGAACGCCGTCCAGGCGCATCGCCGCGAATTCGGCCAGGTAGCCGAGGCGCTCGACGGGTGGGCGACCCGCACCCCGCTCCAGTCGTGCCGGGAAGGTCTCGGCCAGCAGTTCGGCCCCGGTGGCGGCCGCCAGATCGGCGACGGCGCCGAGCAGGGGGCCCGAGCAGGTGCGACCCCCGATGAGGAGGGCCGTGCGCTCGCCGGACCGGAGGGCGGCCGCCGCCGCGTCGAGCACACCGGGGTCGGGAGTCACACCCCGTGCCGGCCGGGTGCCGACACCGTCCACGACCGGGGCGACCACGCCGCCCTCGGACCACGAGACGTCGGCCGGCAGGATCAGCGTCGCCACCGAACCGGGGGGCCCGTGGGCGGCGGCCAGGGTGGCGACGGCGTCGCGCCCGAGGTCCGGGGTGGACTCGGTCGTGTGGACGAACGACGGGGAGACGTTGCGGGCGACCGTGGCGATGTCGGACTGGAGCTGGGCGTCGTAGGCACGGTGGGAGACGGCGTGGTCGCCGACGATGTTGACCACCGGGCTGTGCGCCCGTCGGGCGTTGTGCAGGTTGGCCAGTCCGTTGCCGAGCCCGGGTCCGAGGTGGAGGAGGGTGGCCGCCGGCCGGCCGGCGACGCGAGCGTACCCGTCGGCCGCGCCCGTGGCCACACCCTCGAAGAGGGCCAGCACCCCGCGCATGGCGGGAACATCGTCGAGGGCCGCCACGAAGTGCATCTCCGAGGTGCCGGGGTTCATGAAGCAGGTGTCGACCCCGTGGTCGACGAGGGTCCGGATGAGCGACTGGGCTCCGTTCATGGGCGTGCTCCTCGAATGGTGGCGGACGGGGGTGCGAACACCGTTCCCGGGTTCAGGATGCCGTGGGGGTCGAAGGCCGATTTGATCCGGCGCATCAACTCGAGCTTCACCGGGTCCTCGAGGTCCGCATAGGAGGCCAGCTTGGCCGTCCCGATCCCGTGCTCGCCCGACACTGCGCCGCCCAGGGCCACGGCTGCGGCCAGGATGTCATGGACGAGGCGGTGCCGGACGTCCGGGTCGGGCTGGAAGACCGAGAGGTGCACGTTGCCGTCGCCGGCGTGCCCGCACCCCACCACGAGGGAGGCGGTGGCGTCGGCCAGCACGGCCACGTCGGCCAGGTAGGCGGGGATCGACGCCCGTGGCACCACGGCGTCCACGATGTCGTCGGCGCCGGCCGCCTTGGACGCCCAGAACGCGTGCTCCCGGGCGGCGATCAGATCGTGACCGGCATGGTCGGGGAGCACGTAGACGTCGAGCGCGCCGAGCTCGGCGAGCTGGACGGCGAGCACCTCGGTGTCCTCGTCCACCCGGTTCTGGTGGTGCCCCTCGAGAACGATGACCAGGTAGGCCAGGGCCACCTCGCGCACCGCGTCGGGCACCCCCAGGTCGATCCCGGCGTTCGCGGTGATCCCGGCCATCGAGATCATGTCGATGTACTCGACGAGGAGCGGACCCACGCCGCTGGCCACCACGGGCGGCACGGCGGCGGCGACCTGGCTGACGGTGGCGAAGGGTGCGAGCAGTGTCGCCTGGTGACCCGGCCGGGGGTGGAGTCGGAGCACCACCCGGGTGACCAGGGCGAGCGTGCCCTCGGACCCGACGATGAGCTGGGTCAGGTCGTAGCCACTGGTGGCCTTCACGAACCGGCCACCGGTGGTGATGGTCTCCCCGGTGCCGAGGACCGCCTCGAGGCCGAGCACGTGGTGTCGGGTGACCCCGTACTTCACCGCCCGCATGCCGCCGGCATTGGTGGACACGTTGCCGCCCAGGCTCGCCGACTGCTCACCCGGGAACACGGGATAGACGAGTCCGAGCGGGGCCAGGGCGGCGTCGAGCTCGGCCAGTGTGACCCCGGGCTCGACCACGGCGACCTGGTTGTCCACGTCGATCTCGAGGATGGAGGCCATCCGCTCGAACGACACCACGATCCCCCCGTCGACCGGGACGGCGGCGCCCGACAGCCCGGTGCCCGAGCCCCGGCCGGTCACCGGCACCCCGAGCTCGCCGGCGACCCGGACGACGGCGGCCACCTCGACGGCCGATGCGGGGCGGACCACCGCCACCGGGTGGCCCGGCACGACCCCGAGGGACTCGTCGTGGCACAGGTCGTCGCTGATGGCGGCCCCGACGTCGACGTGGTCGGCACCGACGAGGGCCGCCAGCCGGTCCCCGATCATCCCTGTTCCCGGTCCGTATGCATCCGACACCCTCCTCCGACGCCCGCCGATACGCTACTCCCGTGGTGCTGGCGCACCCCGAGCCCGTTCCCGCCCACCCGGCGGGACCCGAGGAGGAGCGGATTCCGCCCATGACGACCGACCGACCCGGAACCGCCCCCGAACCCGTGCCGGTGCGGGTGGCCACGTGGAGCGAGGTGCCGGACCGGACGCCGGTGGGCGTCCGGGTCGAGGGGGTGGATCTGGTGGTCGTCCGCCGGGGCGACATGCACTCGGTCCTCTCGGGCCGGTGCCTCCACCGCGGGGCGCTGCTGGCCGACGGGTCGGTCGACGGGGACAACCTGCTGTGCGGGCTCCACGGCTGGGACTACCGCATCGACTCCGGGGTGAGCGCCTACAACAACGCCGAGGCGCTGGCCAAGTTCTCCAGCTGGGTGGTCGACGACGGGCTGTTCGTCGACCGCAACGAGGTGGTGGGCTTCCTGCTCCGCCACCCGCAGCCGTTCGACCCTGACGTCTACCAGGGCTACTACCGCGACCCGCACGACACCCCGGAGGAGCCGTTCGTCCACAGCATCCAGGAGCTGGCGGACCACGGTCTGGACCGGACCGGACACCACGGCCCGGTGTCGGCCATGGGGGTGTCCCGCGACGAGTTGCCCACCTGGGAGCACATCCAGTTCGTGACGGCCCAGCTCAGCCGGCTCCCACTGCTCGACGACGAGCCGGTCGCCACCGAGGTGTGCATCGGACCCAACGCCGACCGCCCCCTGTGGCTCGACATCCCCGTCTTCGTGTCCGACATGAGCTTCGGCGCACTGTCCCTCGAGGCCAAGACGGCGCTGTCGCGGGGAGCGGAGCTGGCCGGGACCGGGATCTGCTCCGGTGAGGGCGGGATGCTGCCCGAGGAGCAGGCGGCCAACAGCCGCTACTTCTACGAGCTGGCCTCCGCCCGCTTCGGCTGGTCGTTCGACGTACTGGCCAAGGTGCAGGCCTTCCACTTCAAGGGCGGCCAGGGCGCCAAGACGGGGACCGGTGGCCACCTCCCCGGGGACAAGGTCACCGGTCGCATCGCCGAGGTCCGCGGTCTGGCCGAGGGTACCCCCGCCGTGTCGCCGGCCCGGTTCCCGGACTGGGACTCGCTCGACGACTACCGACGGTTCGCCGACGAGGTGCGTGAGCGGTCCGGCGGCATCCCGGTGGGCTACAAGATGAGTGCCCAGCACATCGAGCAGGACATCGACGCGGCCCTGGCGGTGGGGGTGGACTACCTGATCCTGGACGGACGGGGCGGTGGGACGGGCGCGGCGCCCCTCCTGTTCCGCGACAACATCTCGGTCCCGACGATTCCGGCACTGGCCCGAGCCCGCCGCCACCTCGACCGGCTGAACCGGCACGACATCACCCTGGTGATCACCGGCGGCATCCGCACCCCGGCGGACATGGCCAAGGCGCTGGCCCTGGGCGCCGATGCGGTGGCGGTCGCCAACTCGGCGATCCAGGCCATCGGCTGCCTCGGCATGCGGGCGTGCCACACCAACAATTGTCCGGTGGGCATCGCCACCCAGCAGCCCCACCTGCGGGCGCGGCTGCCGGTGGACGAGGCGGCGGAGCGTCTCAACCGGTTCCTCCGGTCGGCGGTCGAACTGATGCAGGTACTGGCCCGGGCGTGTGGTCTCCGCCGGCTGTCCGACTTCAGCATCGACGACCTCACCACGTTCGACCGGGACATGGCCTACCTGACCGGGATCGACTACGGCGGCGTGGTGCCGCTGTGACCGCCGACAGGGGGCCGACGGCCGACGTTCCCGAGGGCGCCGAATGGGTGCGGGTGGCGGACCTCGACGACCTGGAGGAGGGCCGGGTCCGCACGGCCCGGGCCGGGGACCGGACCATCGCGCTCACCCGGTGCCGGGGGCGCTACGGGGCGCTCGCGAACCACTGCCCCCACCAGGGCGGCCCGCTGGGCGAGGGATCGATCGAGAACGGGCTGCTGCGCTGCCCCTGGCACGGCTACGACTACGACCCGCTGACCGGGCTGCCTCCGGCCGGGTTCAGCGACGCACCCGAGGTCTACCCGGTCGAGGAGCGGCCCGACGGCGTGTGGGTGGCGGTGCCCCGGCGTGCCGCCCACCGGCGCACGGTGTCGGACCTCATGGTCGAGACCATGGTGGCCTGGGGCGTCACCCATGTGTTCGGGATGGTCGGCCATTCGAACCTGGGGTTCGCCGACGCCATGCGCCGCGCCGAGGAGCGGGGCGAGCTCACCTACATCGGCATCCGGCACGAAGGGGCGGCCGCCTTCGCGGCATCCGCCTACGGGAAGCTGACCGGGCGACCGGCCGCCTGCTTCGCCATCGCCGGACCCGGTTCGACCAACCTGCTCACCGGGCTCTACGACGCCAAGGTCGACCGGGCCCCGGTGCTGGCCGTGTCGGGTCAGGTGCCGTCCAAGGTGCTCGGCCGGGGGGCGTTCCAGGACCTGGACCTCGGCCGGGTGTTCAGCGACGTGGCCGACTACTCGGCCACCGTGCTGCACGGGTCGGACCACGCCGAACTGGTGGCCCTGGCCTGCAAGACGGCCCTGGTGGACCGGGGTGTGGGTCACCTGATCCTGCCCGACGAGGTCCAGGTGCTGCCGGCGGGGGATGCGGTGCCGGCCCGCCCGGCCGGGCGGGTGGCCGACCGCGCCGCCGGTCCGCCGGCCGACGCCCTGGCCCGGGCGGCCGCGGTCATCGACGGTGCCCGCCGGCCGGTCGTCGTGGTCGGGCACGGCGCACGGTTCGACATGGAGGAGGTGGTGGCGCTGGCCGAGGAACTGGGGGCTCCGGTGCTCACCACCTTCAAGGCCAAGGGTCAGATCTCCGACCACCATCCACTCGGATGCGGAGTGCTGGGCCGCAGCGGCACCCCGGTGGCGTCGTGGGTGATGAACGAGTCGGACCTGCTGATCGTGTTCGGCGCGTCGTTCTCCAACCACACCGGCATCGCGCCGTACAAGCCGATCGTGCAGGTCGACTTCGACCCGATGGCCCTGGGTCGGTTCCACCCGGTGACCGTGCCCGTCCTCGGCCACGTCGGCGTGACCGCACGGGCCCTGCGCGCCGCGGTCGGCCCCGCACCCGGACGGGTCGACCAGCGGGGCGACGTGGCCGACCGGTGGGCGATCTGGCGCGCCGAGAAGGAACGGCGTCTGGGCGACGACCACGGGCAGGGGGTGAGCGCGGCGGCGGTCTTCGACGCCATGGGCCGCCTGATGCCCGCCGACGCCGTGATCGCCGTCGACGTGGGCAACAACGCCTACTCGTTCGGTCGCTACTTCGAGTGCGACCGCCAGTCCGTGCTCATGTCCGGCTACCTCGGCTCGATCGGGTTCGGGTTCCCGGCGGCCATGGGGGCGTGGGCGGCGGCGCCCGGGCGGCCCATCGTGGCCGTGACCGGCGACGGTGGGTTCGGCCAGTACATCGCCGAGTTCACCACCGCCGTCAAGTACGGGATGCCGATCACGCTCGTGCTGCTCGACAACAGCGAGCTGGGAAAGATCGCCAAGGAGCAGCGGGCGGCCGACATGGACGTGTGGCAGGTCTCGCTGCAGAACCCGGACTTCGCCGCCTATGCCGAGCTGTGCGGGGGTAGGGGGATCCGGGTGACCACCCGGGACAAGCTGGACGCCGCCCTGGTCGAGGCCCTGGCGACCGACGGCCCGGCCCTCGTCCACGTGGTCAGCGACGTCGACCTGGTCTGACGCGGGAGTGGCCGGGGCCGGCCCGGCCGACGCCCGGGCCCCGGCCGGACGGGCACCGAATGGGAGTACCGGGGGCGCGCTCGGTAGGCTGGGCGGGTGCCCTCGACCACCTCGATGTCCGGTGCCCAGCGCCTCGGACCGAGCCTGCACAACGTCCTCACCCGGTGGGACGTCAGCCCGTTCGCGCTCGTGACGCTGGCATTCGTCCTCGTCGTGGCCGCCTGGTACGTCCAGTCCGTGTGGGCGCTGTCCGCCCGGGGCCGCTCGTGGAGCGGCATGCGGACCACGTCGTTCCTGTGCGGCCTGGTCCTGGTGGATCTGGCGTTCCAGTCACCGGTGGCCACGTTCACCATGGGCTACTTCGAGGCCCACATGATCCAGCACCTGCTGCTGATGGTCACGGCACCGCCGCTCCTGGCGCTCGGTGCGCCGATGACCCTGGCGCTCCAGACCTCGGGCCGGCGCACCAAGGTCCGTCTGCTGCACGTCCTCAACTCCCGGGCGTTCCGGTGGTGGAGCCACCCGGTGCCGACGGCCACCGTGTACTACCTCGCCATGTTCGCGTTCTTCCTGACCTCGGCCGTCCAGGTGGCCATGACCCACATGTGGCTGATGGACGTGGTCAACGTGCTGTTCCTGGTGGCCTCCCTGCACTTCTGGTGGCCGATCGTGGGAGTCGACCACATCCCCCACTGGCCCATGGGCCACGGGATGAAGATGGTGGCCCTGCTCATCGGGGTGCCCATCGAGTCGTTCCTGGCCCTCGCCCTTCTCAGCACCACCCGGCCCGTCGCCTCGATGTACACGGTGGGCTCCACCCACTCCGGTGCGGCCATCCTGTGGATCGGGGCGGAGGCCTTCACCTTCCTGGCGCTCATCCCCGTGTTCGTCCAGTGGCTGCGCGTCGAGGGGAAGCGCACGGCCCGGATCGACGCCGAGCTGGACGCCGCCTACGCGGCCGCCGGGACGACGCTGACCCCGGTCGGGCCCGACCGGTCGGGTGACCCGGGGCACTGACCGTGCGGACCGGCAGGACCGGGATTCGCCCGGGACCCAGCTAGGCCGGTGCGAACGTGTAGGTGAACGGCGCCGACTTCGGTGCGTCGGTGAACGCGCTCTTGCCCTTGATGGTGACGCCGACCAGGACGGCGGACGAGCCGACCTCGACGGTCATCGTCCCGACCGCCGGATAGGAGAGCACCTTCGCCGCGGGCTGGACGCCGCTGACCAGCGGCACGGGGGAGGACGAACTCGTCACCTGGACCCAGCACGGGCCCGACGTGGCCACGACCACCGTGAACTTGGCGGTGGCCACCGTGTAGGAGGCGCTCGACGACGTCGACCCCGAGGGCTGGACGGGGAAGGTCTGGCGCGGCGCCGCCGGGGACGCCGACGGGGTCGGACCGGCGGTCCCACCGGCGGCGGCCGAGCCGGCGGGTGCCACCTTCAGGATGTGGGCGTCGGCCAGTACCTTCGCATCGGCGGACAGGAGGACGAATCCGACGACGATGGCCAGGACCAGGAAGGCGGCCACCCAGGTGATGACCTTCAGCGACGTCGGCGCGTGCATGCGCCGGCGGGCACGGGCCACCTGGCGGCGGCTCCTGCGCAGGTCGTCCCGGGGAACCACCGGGAACGTGCCGGTCGGCGGTCCCACCGATACGGCGAGGTCGTAACTGCCCGACGTGCCGGTGGTCCACGTCGCCCGCCCACCCACCTGGGGGACCTCGCCCGTCTCGGTGAAGGCCCGGAGGTGGTCCGGCCCGGCCGAGACGCCGGCGGCCACGCCCCCAACGGCCGCGGTCACGAGGGCCCGGTCGTCGCCCGAGCGCTCGGTCCGGAAGTCTCGGGTCAGGGTGTCCTCGTCGAGGCCCAGGAACGTGGCGTAGCGCCGGAGGGTGGACACCGCCAGCGCCTCGTCGGGCAGCGCCACCATGTCGTCCGCCTCGAGCGCCTCGAGTTGGGTGATCGGACGACCCAGTCGGTCGTGGACGGCGAGGAGGTCGAGACCGCGCTCCTCCCTGGCCTGGCGGAGCCGGGCCCCGACCGACTCGGGCCCACTGGCCAGGTCGTCGTCTGGACCGTCGCCGCCACGGCCCGCCGTTCCTCGCGGCCGGATCACGTGGGTTCGCCTGACATATACCTTCCCCCAGCGTACCCGCCGCCATCCCGGACGCCGCTGACGCTGTCCGGTACGCCGCGGGAGCACCGCCGGCGGAGCCCGTCGGGACCACCGGTAGAGTCGCCGCGGGGCCACGTGACGACAGGAGGACGCCGATGCCCGCAGTGACAGTTGACGACGTGCTGGCCCTGCCCCGGGTCCTGGGACCGGAGCCCGCCGGCACCTCCGGGCGCCCGGTGCTGGGTGTCACGACGGCCCCCGGCGGCCTCGAGGGAGAGGGGTTCCCGGTCCGCCGGGCCTTCGCCGGCGTGGACCGGGCGCGGCTCGACCCCTTCGTCCACATGGACCAGATGGGTGAGGTCGAGTACGCACCGGGCGAGGCCAAGGGCACGCCGTGGCACCCCCACCGCGGCTTCGAGACGGTGACGTACATGATCGACGGGACGTTCCGGCACATGGACTCCATCGGCGGCGGAGGTCTCATCACCGACGGCGACACCCAGTGGATGACCGCCGGAGCCGGCATCCTGCACATCGAGGCCCCACCGGCCGAGCTGGTGGCCTCGGGCGGTCTCTTCCACGGCATCCAGCTCTGGGTCAACCTCCCCCGGGCCGACAAGATGATCGCCCCGGCCTATCAGGACATCGGGGGCGGCAACGTGGCACTGCTCACCACACCCGACGGCGGCGCACTGCTCCGGCTCGTCGCCGGCGACCTGGGCGGTTACGCCGGACCAGGGTCGACCCACTCGCCGATCACGATGGTCCACGCCACCGTGGCGGCCGACGCGTCGGTGACCCTGCCGTGGGACCCGACGTTCAATGCGCTGGTGTACGTGCTGTCCGGGGACGGCACCGTGGGCGAGGACCGCCGGCCGGTGACCACCGGTCAGCTGGCCGTCTTCGGTCCCGGGGACTCGATCACCTTCGGGGCGTCGGCGGCCGGGTCCGAGCGCTCACCCGACCTCGACGTGCTGGTGCTGGGCGGCCGGCCCATCGGCGAGCCGGTGTACGCCTACGGACCCTTCGTGATGAACACGAAGGACGAGGTGGCCCAGGCGTTCGAGGACTTCCAGGCCGGGCGGATGGGTCGGGTGCCCGACCACTACTCGGGGTTCTGAACCGGGCCGGGACCGGGCATACCGGTGTGTCCCGCTCAGACCAGCACAACCTCGCCGGACACCCCGCCGACGTCGGCCAGGTCGGCCCTGGTGGCCGTCACCAGGAACAGGGCCGACAGTGCCGCCACGGCGAGGAAACCTGCGCCGACCAGGAAACCCACCGAGTACCCGTGGACCTGGGCGGCCACCACGTTCGCCGGGGTGTGGGCCCGGGTCGCCAGGTAGGTGACCGTCGCCGACGCCGCCAGCGTGTTCAGCAGTGCGGTGCCGAGGGACCCCCCGATCTGCTGTGACGTGTTGAGCGTGGCGCTGGCGACGCCGGCGTCGTGCGGGCTGACCCGGAAGAGCGCCGTGCTGCTCATCGGCACGAACGCCGTTCCCATGCCCAGGCTGATGAGGAGCTCCGCCGGGAGCACGTGGGCGGCGTAGCTCGTGGACGGGGTGATGCGGCTCAGCCACAGCAGGCCGAGGGCGGCGGCGGTGAAGCCGCCCGTCATCATGAACCGGGGGCCGAACCGGGGGAGGAGCTTGGACGCCGCCCCGGCGGCCAGGATGATGCCCAGCGAGAACGGGAGGAAGGCGAACCCGGCCTTGAGGGCCGAGTACCCGAGGACGGACTGGAAGTAGTAGGTCAGGAAGAGGAACATCCCGAGCAGTCCCGACCCGACCATGAGCGCGGAGAGGTACGACCCGCCCCGGTTGCGGTCGAGGAGGATCCGCATGGGCAGCAGCGGGTTGGTCGACTTCATCTCGATGACCACGAACGAGGCGAGCAGCACGACGGCCACGGCCAGGAAGAACAGCGTGTTGGACGACGTCCACCCGTCCTGGGCGGCCAGCGTGAACCCGTAGACCAGGGACACCAGCCCGCCGGTGACGGTCGCCGTCCCCGGGATGTCGTAGCTGGTGTTGCCGTGGGCACGGCTCTCCCGGACGATCGGCAGAGCGGCCACCGCGGTGACCACGGCGATCGGCACGTTGACGAAGAGGCACCAGCGCCAGGAGGCGTACTGGGTCAGGACCCCGCCCAGGATCAGCCCGATGGCGGCTCCGCCGCCGGCGATGGCGCCGTAGACGCCGAACGCGGTCGAACGCTCCTTCACCTCGGTGAAGGTCACGGTGATCAGGGACAGGGCTGCGGGGGCGAGGAGTGCCCCGAAGGCACCCTGGAGGGCCCGGGCGCCGAAGAGCATCTGGGCGTTGACGGCCAGGCCGCCCAGCGCCGAGGAGCCGGCGAAGCCGATGAGCCCGATCACGAAGATGCGCTTCCGCCCGGCGTAGTCGGCGATCCGGCCACCGAGGAGGAGCAGGCTCCCGAAGGAGAGCGTGTAGGCGGTGACCATCCACTGCCGGTCGGCATTGGAGATGTGCAGCGCCTTCTGGGCGGACGGCAGGGCGATGTTGACGATGGACGAGTCGAGGATGACCATGAGCTGGGCCACGGCGATGACGGCCAGCGCGAGCCAGCGCTTCGGATCGGGCGCTTCGGCGACGGGTGTCGGGGTGCCGGTGACGGCGTCTGCGGTGTCGGGCATTGCGGTGCTCCTCAGTGGGGGATGGTGCGTCGGACGGGGGTGCTGGGTGAGGTGCTGCGGGGGCTGCCGTGAGCGGCGGGGTGCTGCGGCTACTGGGGTGCTGCGGGAGTTGGTCGGTGGAGCAGGGGCAGGATGATCTCGTCCACCAGGTGCGCCGTGAACGCCTCGTCGAGGGGCTCGCCCCGGAACACCAGACGGGTCATCACCAGGGCGGGCGCCACCTCGTTGACCAGTTCCCCCGACGTGCCGGCGGGCAGCTCGCCGCGCGCCACGGCGCGGGCCACCACGACGTCGGTGGGGCTGTCGCCGTCGAGCACCTGCGACCGCATCAGCTCGGCCAACTCGGGGTCGGAGCGCATCGCCGACATGACGCCGGCCACGAGGGCCTCGTCACCGTCCAGCGAGATGCACATGGTGCCCAGGGCCTCGAGGAGGTCCTGGCGCAGGGAGCCGGTGTCGGGGACGGCGTGCTGGCCGTGCTTGCGCCGGCGGATGGCTTCGGCGACGACCTGGGCCTTGCCCGACCACCGCCGGTAGATGGTGGCCTTGCTGGCGTGGGCCCGCTCGGCCAGGGCGTCCATGCTGAGCCGGTCGTACCCTACCTCCATGACCAGTTCCAGGGCGGCGTCGAGGATGGCCTGTTCGCGCGCCTCGCTCCGGGGCGCGGCCGGTCGCTGGTCCCGGGCCTCCCCGACGTCGTCTGTGCGTACGGTCATCAAGCAACCCCTATTGCTATGAACGAAACGGTTTCGTTCACTTCAGAGTAGGGGAAGTGCGCCCCGCGTCGTACGCGGTCACCAGAATCGCCTCTGACCTGGAGGTTCGTCCGGCCGTCAGGCCGGGCAGGCCCGAGGGTCCCACGGCTGCAGGGGCGATATCGCCGCCGTCGGGGCCTGGAAGGCACCGTTGGACGCCGCGGTCGTCGAGGTGGTCGGCGAGGCGGGTGCGGTGGTGGCCGTCCCGCCCGCGGTGGTGGCCGGTGTGGCCGGTGCGGCCGGCGGGTTCACCGTGAACTCGGTTCCGGTGACCACGGTCACCTTGGCGCCGTCGGTCGTCGGCCCGAGGGCGATGATGACCGCCCCGGACAGCGACCTGGCCACGGCCTGGGCAGCGGCGATGTCGGCCGGGGTCTTGCTGGCGTAGTACACGACCGTCTCGGCCTCGGCACCGACCGGGGGCGAGTCGCCGACACCGACCATGGTGAACCCGAGCGCGCCGAGCGCCGCACTGGTGGTGGTCGCCTGGTTGGTCACGCCACTGCCGTTGAGCACCGAGACGGTCACCGTCGAAGGGGCGGGAAGCGGCTTGCCGGTCATGGTGTCGGTCGTGGCGCTGATCCCCAGGAACTGATCGATCACCTGGTTGTCCTGCACGTTCGAGGGGAACTCGATGTCGCCGTAGGCGCCGCCCTTGTAGAGGTAGGACCCGAACTGGTCGACCTGCACCGGCAGCGTCAGCTGGGGCGCCTGGTTGGCGTCGACCCCGTGGAAGTTCAGCACCAGCGAGGCCATGTCCGACGTCGAGAACGACTTGTCCACTTCGAGCTGGGGGGCCACGGAGCTGATCAGCTGTTCGTCGGTGATGGGGTTGGACAGGCCGTTCTTGGACACCGCGGTGGCCAGCACACGGAGGAACTCGTGGTCGCGTCGGATGCGGGCCAGGTCGCTCTGGTTCTCGAACGGCCAGTAGTCGGGGTACGGCGTGGTGACCCCGGCGGGCTTGTACTGGAGATGGCGGGCGCGGACCACCTGCAGCGCGTGCACGCCGTCGAGGCTGATGCAGCCCGGGGTGAGGACCTTCAGGCCCGAGTAGGCGTCGTAGACCGGCTCGGGGAAGTACATCTTCACCCCGCCGAGGGCGTCGACCACGTTGGCGAAGGTGTCGAAGTTGAGGACGACGTAGTGCTGGATGGGGATGCCGAAGTTCTCGTTGATGGCGGCCACGAGCTGGCTGGGACCCTCGTAGAGGGCGGCGTCGATCTTGTTGGCACCCTCGGCCCGGGCGTTGGGGACGAACAGGTCGCGCGGGATCGACAGGATGGAGACCGCGTGCGTCGAAGGATTGAGGTGGAGGATCATCACCACGTCGCTGTTGACCCCGTTCACCCCCTCGGAGCACAGCCCGTAGGCGGCGTTCTGGACCTTGAGGGCGCAGCGGTCGGTGGAACCGACCAGGAGGATGTTCTCGGTGCCGGCGTCCGCACCGCTGGTCGGCACGTCGACCAGCCCGCGCACGTCGATCCGGTGGATCTCGTGGTTGAGGTACCAGGCGTAGCCGGCGGACCCACCGACCAGAACCAGGAGTACGACACCCACGGTGCCGAGGACCCACCAGAGCTTGCGGTGGCGTCCGCGTCGGTGCGAGCCGCGCGTGGAACCGTGGGCCCGTGCCACCTCGTCGCCCAGTGCCAGCAGCCCGGACTCGTCGAAGGTGGCGGAACCGGACGCCCCTGCGGATCGGCCCACGGCGGGTCCGGCAGGGTCGCGCCCGGGACCCGCTGCACCGCTCGAAGACATGGTCCACCACGATACCGACGGACGGCACCGAGTTGGTGTCAGGCGCCCGTGGTGGTGGCGGACCTTCCGGTCGGGGGCCTAGCCGTCGGGGGACGGGGTGCGGGAGACGCCGAAGTCCGACCTGCGGATCCGGAGGGTGTCCCACCAGTACCGCACCGTCCAGCTCGGCCAGTTGTTGGTGATCCGCCCCGATGCGTCCTTGTACCAGCTGGTGCAGCTGCCGGCCCACGCCGTGCGGGCCATCAGCCGCTGGGTGGCACGGTCGTCCCGTTCGTAGGCGCTCCCGGTCACCGACACGCGGGAGCCCGATCCCCCGGTCAGCGCCCGCACCTGCAGGGCCATCGCCTGCAGGACCAGGTTGAGCTGCCGTTCGACCATGAAGAGGATCGAGTTGTGGCCGAGGTTGGTGTTGGGGCCGTAGAGCAGGTAGCAGTTGGGGAACCCGGCCACCGCCGTGCCGAGATAGGCGTGGGCGCCCCCGGCCCAGGCGTCCGCCAGACGACTGCCGCCGATCCCGGTCACCGGGATGTGGCCGAGGAAGTCGGTGGTGGAGAAGCCCGTCCCGAAGACCAGCACGTCGGCCGGGTGGCGCACCCCGTCGGCGGTCACCACGGCGTCGGGCTCCACCCGGGCGACCGGGCTGTCCACGACGGCCACGTCGGGCCGGAGGAGGGTCGGGTACCAGTCGTTGGAGATGAGGATGCGCTTGCACCCGACGGGGTAGTCGGGGACGACCGCCTCGGCGGGCAGACGCTCGCACACCACCTCGTCGCGGATGCCCGAGGCGAACAGCTCCTGGAGCTTGCGCCCCGCCCAGCCGTCCCGCCGGAAGGACACCCACCGCACCTCGAGCGACCAGTAGATCCACGCCCGGTAGGCCGCCCGTAAGGGTCCGACCTGCTGAAGCAGCCTGCGGGTCGCCGCCCGGTACGGCCGGTCCTTCTTGGGGCCGACATAGTTGGGGCTGCGCTGGAACACCGTGGTCGAGCCGGCGGCCTCCGCCACCGGGGGGACGAACTGGATGGCGCTGGCGCCCGAGCCGATGACGGCGACCGCCAGGCCGTCGAGGGCGACCCCGTGGTCCCACCGGGCGGAGTGCCACGACGGGCCGGCGAAGGTGTCGAGCCCGTCGATGTCGGGCACATGGGGGCGGTTGAGCTGGCCGCAGGCGAAGACGACGGTGTCGACCTCGAGTTCCTCGTCGCCGTCCGGCGTCCGGAGCGCGAGGCGCCAGGTGCCGCTCGACTCGTCGAACCGGGCGTCGGCCACCGTCGTGGCGAGGCGCAGGTGGGGGGCGAGGTGGTAGCGCTCCACGAGATCCTCGGCGTACGAGAGGATCTCTGGCTGCTCGGCGAACCGCCGGCTCCAGTCGGTCTTGGGTGCGAACGAGAACGAGTACAGGTGGGAGGGGACGTCGCACGCCGCTCCCGGGTAGACGTTGTCCCGCCACGTCCCCCCGACGCCGTCCGACTGCTCCAGCACGGTGAAGCTGCGCACGCCGGACCGGACGAGCTGGATGGCCATGGCCAGGCCGGACAGGCCGCCCCCGACGATGGCGACGGTCGGGACCGGACGACCGTCCACGTGCGCGCGCCGCACCTCCCGCTCGAAGGCCGTGCGCCCGATGTCCAGTGCCATGACTCCCCTTCGGCCTCACCGCGTCGGCGGTCGCCTCGGGGGACGACGATACCGGCGTGCTGGGTCGGCCGTCGGCGACGCCCGGAACGGCCCGACAGCGGATCCCGGCCGATGCGCCGGACGCCTGTGTACGGGTCCACCGCAGGGGTCACGCGTGGGTGCGGGAAGGGTCCATTTGATATAGACACAACCTGCGCGGGGTGTTACGTTCCCGGGTAGTCACGGGGGGGTCCGCGACTGCAGCTTGGCCCGCAGGTTCCATCCGCAGCTTCACTCGCGAAGACAGGAAAGAGGTAGCCGATGCCCGAGGGAATTGAGCCTATCGAACTCGACGAGGAGCACCACGGGCTGCAGCTGAGCTCGGATGAACAGATGCTCGCCGAACTCGGCTACAAACAGGAGCTGAGCCGTTCCTGGTCCGGGTTCTCCAACTTCGCCATCTCCTTCTCCATCATCTCGATCCTGGCCGGTTGCTTCACCACGTTCGCCCAGGGGTGGAACGCCGGCGGCCCCGCCGCCATCGCCATCGGCTGGCCGATCCTGGCCGCGCTGATCATGGCGATCGGCCTCTGCCTGGCCGAGCTGGTCTCCGCCTACCCGACGTCCGGCGGCATCTACTGGTGGGCGTCGAAGCTGGGCGGACCCAAGGCCGGCTACTACACGGGCTGGCTGAACCTGATCGGACTGCTGGCCATCGTGGCTTCGGTCGCCTACGGCTGCGCCACCTTCTTCGACCTGACGTTCAGCTTCATCTGGCCCAGTCACGTGGCCGGCAACCTGCACACGATCTTCCTGTACTTCGTGATCATCCTGGCCATCGCCGGGGCGATCAACATCTTCTCGAGCCACCTGCTCGCCATCTTCAACAACGTGTCGGTGTGGTGGCACGTGTTCGGCGCCGCCGCGGTGGTCCTGATCCTGATCCTGCTCCCCCACCACCATGCCAGCGTCTCGTCTGTCTTCACCCTGCGCGAGAACAACACCGGCTTCTTCGGTGGCAAGACGGGCGGGCTCGGGTTCCTCTTCATCGTCCTGCCGATCGGCGCGCTGCTCACCCAGTACACGATCACCGGCTACGACGCCTCGGCCCACCTGTCCGAGGAGACCAAGGGCGCGGCGAACAACGCGGCCAAGGGCATGTGGCGGTCCATCTTCTACTCGGCCATCGGTGGATGGATCCTCCTCCTGTCGTTCCTCTTCGCCGTCCAGAGCCCGGCCGGGGTCAACAAGGGCGGCGGTGCCGTGGCGGTCATCTTCTCGCAGGCACTCACCTCGAAGTGGGGTGGCGCGGTGCTGTTCATCTCGGCGATGGGCCAGCTCTTCTGCACCATGGCCTGCATGACCAGCTGCTCCCGGATGCTGTTCGCCTTCAGCCGTGACGGTGCCGTGCCCGCATCCAAGACATGGTCGAAGCTGAGCGCCAAGCGGGTGCCCGTGGCCGGCGTCATTCTGACCGTGGTGGTCAGCCTGATCCTGACGTCGCCTGCCCTGATCCCGGTCAACATCGGCGGGGTGCCCAGCCCGATCGCCTTCTTCGCCGTCGTGTCCATCGGCGTCATCGGCCTGTACTGGTGCTTCTCCATCCCGATCTGGCACCGCTGGCGGCTGGGCGACAAGTTCCAGACCGGCGAGTGGAACCTCGGGCCCAAGTACAAGTGGCTGTGCGTGGTGGCCCTGCTCGACACCGTGCTGGTCACCTTCATGGCCTTCATGCCCACGACGAGCTTCGGCGTGCCCGGCATGGCCGGGTTCTCCTGGAAGTTCGTGAACTACACCATCCTCGTGGTGCCCGCAGCCATGATCTTCCTGTGGGCCTACTGGCACCTCTCGGTCAAGAAGTGGTTCACCGGACCGAAGTCCACCATCGACATCGTCGACGACGGGTCGAACGTCACCGTCTGACCGGACTGCCCCCGGCGGGCGATGTGCACCCATGTGACCCGACCCGCCCGCCAGGGCGGGTCGGTCGCGTCCCGCCCCGTGGACCCGGCGGTCAGATCCCGGTCTGCAGCGACACCCTGATCCGGTCGGGACGGAACAGGTCGCGGGCGAATTCCACGGCCAGGCCCGCCCGGGTGAACGCGGTCCGGGTGATCAGCATCAGCGGACTCCCCTCGTCGACCTTCAGCAGCCCGGCCTCGTCCGGCCGGGCGATGACCGGTTCGAGCGACTCGTCGGCCGAGGTGGGCCGCTGACCGTAGGTGCGGGTGAGGAGTGTGTAGATCGAGCCGGACAGCCCGTGGTCGAGCAGTCCGGGGAAGGGACCGACCGGGAAGTAGCTGCGCTCCATGGCCAACGGCTCGCGACGGGCCGTGCGCACCCGGACGATCTCGTAGACCTGCTCGCCGCGCTCCACCGAGAGGGCCGCCGCCACCTTGGCGTTGGCGGGGACCGTGCTGGCCGACACCACCCGGGCGCCGGCGCGGAGATGGGCCCGTCGCATCTGCTCGGTGAAGCCGGCCATCCCGGTGAGGTCGCACTCGATCCGGGGTTCGCGGACGAACGTCCCACCGGTGCGGCCGCTCTTGCGCTCGACGGTCCCCTTTCCCTCGAGGGTGGCCAGGGCCTGGCGCAGGGTCATCCGGCTCACGCCCAGTGCAGCCGCGAACCGGTCCTCGCGGGGGAGGCGGTCGCCGGGCACGAGGTCGCCCCGGCCGATCAGGTCGGTCAGCCAGCGGGCGATGCTGGCGTGCACGGGTGCCCCTCCCGGAGCGGGGAGCGCGGGCGCGGTCGCGAGCCAGTCACCTTGGGGTTCCGTTCCGCGCACCTCGTGATGCTACCGACTCCCCTGCACCCAGCCTCCGCAGGGCGGGTCGCCTCCGGCGGCACCGGCAACTGTCTAGACCTTGAGCCGGGCGGTGGTCGGCACTACTGTCGACAGTCCGGAGCCGGACCGGTGTGGTCCGGGTTCCCGAACGGGGAGACGGACGGACGGAGACGTGGCAGACGACGTGGTCCCCACCGGCAGTCTGATGCTGCCCGACGGCCTGTGCGACCGGATCGCCGTGCTGCGTGGCCGACCGGTGGAGGTCGAGGAGCTCACCGGCGGGCTCACCAATAGGAACTTCAAGGTGACCGCCGGCGACGAGGCCTACGTGGTGCGCATCTCGGGCCCCGGGTCGGGCGCGTTGGCCATCGACCGGGACCATGAGTACCGGAACTCCGTCGTGGCCGCCGAGTGCGGCGTGGGTGCCCCGGTGGTCGAGTACCTGCCGGAGCACTCGTCGCTGGTGATCGGATTCATCGAGGGGCACACCTTCACCGAC
>Ga0302283_1001592_pt1 | contig 18890 bp, 19 predicted proteins | sample III_Fen_E1_4_FD_198770 | JGI IMG/M metagenome (GOLD analysis project Ga0302283, IMG submission 198770) | Peat permafrost microbial communities from Stordalen Mire near Abisko, Sweden - III_Fen_E1_4 | ecosystem: Environmental > Terrestrial > Soil > Wetlands > Permafrost | place: Sweden: Abisko... | reverse complement strand
GGGCTCAAGGCGTACCCCGAGGAGAAGGACGCCATCGAGGAGATCTTCCTCAACGGGACCGAGCCGACCGAGGTGGCCACGCCCGACGCGGGCGCCCCCGACGCGAGCACCGGCGACCCGAGCAGCGGCGACGCGGGCGCGGGCCTCGACCTGGTGCGCGAGGAGCGCAGGCGCGACGCGGGCGCCTCGCTGCTCGACGCAGGGACGATCGCGAGGCCGCGGGAGGAAGCGCCGCCGTTCTGAAGCGGGAGGCATCCTGGAGAACGGCCGAGAGCGCTCTCCGACCGAGCATCACGCCGCCGGGGCCGCCTCGCCGCCGCAGGTTTGGGGCCCCTCCCGTCGCGACCGGCGATCGTCATTGCCAGCACCGCGTGCGCTTGGCAGTCTCCGCGCCCCATGCCCCGACCGAAGAAGCAAGACACCCCCGCATCCTCCTCGAATGGGGCCGCCGCGCCCTCCGCTGCCAACGCCGCGGCCGAGGCCTTCGCCCGGATCGAGCCCGAGCTCGCCGCCGTCCCGGCCGAGACGCTCGCCCCCATCACCATCGACTTCGCGGCGGCCGTCAACTCGGTCCTCGCCGCGGTCCCGCGCGTGCTCGAGCACCGCGACGCCATCGCCGAGCACCTCCCCAAGCACCCCATCGACGCGGTCGACAAGCTGGAGAGCTACGCGCAGACGGCCTGGTACGCGCACGTCGTCCACACCTACTCCAGCGGCAGCCCCGAGTCGGCCAAGGCGCTGCTCGAGGAGGCGACCCGCCTGCGCGACGACCTGCTCATCGCCGCCGAGGCGCTCGCCCACCGCGCGCTCCTCGACAGCGACGCGGTGGCGCGCATCCGCAAGGCCAGCGCCACCGGGGATCTCGGCGGCGAGCTCACCGGGCTGGCCGCCCTCTTCAAGGCAGGCTGGAGCAGGATCAGCGGCAAGACCGCCGTGGAGAAGCACGAGATCGATCGCGCCGCCGAGCTCGGCCCCGCCGTGCTGGTGGCGAGCGCCGCCAAGAAGCACAAGACCACTGACACCAACACCGAGGACCAGCGGGCGCGCGCCTTCGCGCTCCTCGTCGGCGCCTACGACTCCTGCCGCCAGGCCCTCGCCTACCTGCGCTGGAAGGAGGGCGACGCCGAGATCATCGCGCCCTCGCTCTTCAAGAAGCGCCCGGGCCGCAAGCCCGGCAAGAAGGAAGAGGAGAGCGGCGAGCCGGCCGCCGAGGTCACCGAAGCCGCCGAGGGCTGATTCGTCATCCTGCCGGACGCCCGAGAGCGTCCCGCGACGGGCCATCCTGCACGACGGGTGACGCCGGGGGTGCTCAAGACCCCCGGCCTTCGCCGCCGCCACGCTACAGCTTGGTGACCGTGTTCCCCTGCCCGTTGACGATCCACATGCTGGTACCGTCGAACGCGATCGCGGTCGGGCCGTTGCCCACCGGGTAGGTGCCCAGCGTCGCCCCCGCCGGCGACAGCTCGGTGACGGTGTTGTCGCCGCTGTTGGTGACCCACAGGTTGGTGCCGTCGAACGCGATCCCGCCCGGGTGCACGCCGACCGAGTAGGTGCCGAGCGCCGCCCCGCTCAGGGACAGCTTGGTGACGTTGTTGGCGTTGCTGCCGGTGACCCACACGCTGGTGCCGTCGAAGGCGATCGCGGACGGGTAGACGCCCACGGTGTAGGTGCCCAGCGTCGCGCCGGTCGGCGACAGCTCGGTGACGGTGTCGTCGAGCGAGTTGGCGACCCACATGTTGGTGCCGTCGAACGCGATCGCGGACGGGCTGGTGCCCACGGCGAAGGTGCCCAGCGTCACCCCCACCGGCGACAGCTCGGTGACGGTGTTGTCGCCGCTGTTGGTGACCCACAGGTTGGTGCCGTCGAAGGCGATCCCGTCGGGGCCGTTGCCCACCGGGTAGGAGCCGAGCGTGACGCCCCCCGGAGAGAGCTTGGCGACGGCGTCCACCCCGAGGTTGACGACCCACATGTTGGCGCCGTCGAAGGCGATCGCCAGAGGCCAGTTGCCCACGGCGCTGCCGGCCCGGTAGATGCCGAGCGTCGCGCCGCTCGACGCCAGCCGGAGGACGGTGCCGCTGCTGTCGGTCACCGAGCCATGGATGTTGACGACCCACATGTTGGCGCCGTCGAAGGCGATCGCGGACGGGCCGTCGCCGACCGGGTAGAGGCCGAGAGGCCCGCACGTCGTCGGGGTGCTCGGGTGACAGGGGGCCGGGGTGCAGTCGCCGACTCCGAGCGGCGCGAGGCAGAGCTTGGCGGTCGCGGGGCAGAGGTTGCACGGGCCGACCGCGCAGTCGCTGCTCTGCGTGCAGGTGGGGGCGCTGCCGGAGCTGGAGGACGAGCTGGAGCTGCTGGTGCTCGTGCTGGACGACGAGCTGCTGGTGGTGCCGCTCGTGCTCGACGTGGAGCTGCTGCTGGTGGTGCTGCCCGAGCTGGAGCTGGAGCTGGTGGTGGCGCTGCTGCTCGAGGTGGAGCTGCTGCTCGAGGTGCCGCTCGTGCTCGAGGTGGAGCTGCTGGTGGTGCCGCCCCCGCCGCTCGTGCTGGCGCTGCTGCTCTCGCCTCCGCCCTTGCCGCCGCTGCCCGCGGTGCCTGCGGAGGTGCCTCCGGACATGGTCCCGTTGTGCCCGCAGGCCGCAGCCACGACGATCAGCCCGGCGCACGCGCCTCCAACGAACCTGCGGCTCCCCATCGCCAGCTCCTCCCGAGGTCGACCCCGGTCCTAGCCTTCACCGGTAACACCGGGCGCGCATTGGGGACAAGGCTCACCCCAGGAGGAGGTCGTCCACGGGGCCCGCGCCCTCACGCACGATCCGCACGTCCCCCTGGCTGAGATCGACGACCGTGGTGGGCACCACGCCGCCCGACTCGCCGCTGTCGATGACCAGGTCGAGCCCGGAGAACTCTTGCTCGATCTCCCAGGGGTCCACCATCGCCTCGCCGCCGGGGCGGCTCGCGGTGGTGCTGATCAGCGGCCGCCCCAGCTCGCGGACCAGGGCGATGGTGATGGGGTGGTTGGGGACGCGGATGCCCACGGTCTTCTGCTTGTTGAGCAGCATCTTGGGCACCTCCCGGGTGGCCTGGAGGATGAAGCAGTAGGGGCCGGGCAGGAAGCGCTTGAGCACCCGGTAGACGGCGTTCTCGACCACCGCGTAGCGGGCGATGTCGGAGAGGTCCGGGCAGATGAAGGCCAGCGGGTGATCCTTGGGCATCCCCTTGAGCTGGTAGAGCCGGTCGATCGCCTGCTTGTTGGAGATGTCGCAGCCGAGCCCGTACACCGTGTCGGTGGGGTAGGCGATCAGGCCCCCGCCATTGAGGACCTGGACCGCGCGCTGGACCTTGCGCGGCTCGGGGTGGACGGGGTTGATGGCCAGCAGCACTACTCTTTCAGCGCCTCGCTGCCGCCGATGATCTCCATCAGCTCCTTGGTGATCGCCGCTTGCCGCGCCTTGTTGTACTGGAGCGTCAGCGCGCTGATCATCTCCTTGGCGTTCTTGGTGGCGGCGTCCATGGCCGTCATGCGCGCGCCGAACTCGCTCGCCTGCGACTCGTAGAGGGCGCGCAGGATGGAGATGTCGACGTACATGGGGACGAGCCGGTCGAGGAGCGCCCCCTTGTGCGGCTCGAAGAGGAACTCCGGGTCGACGCTCTCGTCGGAGGCGTGCTCGGCGGCCCGGTCCGCGGGCTTGCCCCGGGGGGGCGAGACGGGGAGGAGCCGCTCGACGATGACCTCCTGGCTCATCGCGCTCTTGAACTGGTTGTAGACCAGGTAGATCGCGTCGACCTCCTTGCGGTCGAAGGGCGCGAGGATGGCCTTGCCGATGCGCTGCGCGGTCTCCAGGTTGAGCTTGTCCCAGACCCCGGGCAGGTACTCGTGGATGGGGGCGCTGCGGCGGTTCATGTAGTCGCGGCCCTTGCGGCCGATGATGAACAGCTTGGGCTCCTGCCCGGCCGCGGAGCGCTCCCGCCACTCGCGCTCGGCGCGCTTGTTGATGTTGGTGTTGAACGCGCCGCAGAGGCCGCGGTCGCTGGTCAACACCACGATCAGCACGCGCCGCTCGGGTCGGCCGACGAGGAGCGGGTGGGCGGGCTTGTCCTCCCAGCCGACGTCGATGGCCCCGCCCTCGGCGCCCTCGTTGGCGGGGCGAGCGTCGAGCGCGAGCGCGTCCGCCTTGACGGGCGCCACGGTGATGCCGGCGAGCACCTCGTGGGTCTTCACCGCGTAGGGCCGGATCTCGAGGATGCGCGTCTGCGCGCGGTTGAGGCGCGCGCCGGCGACCATCTTCATGGCGCGGGTGATCTTCTGCGTCGACTGGACGCTGGAGATCCGCTTGCGAATCGCCTTGAGCGACGGCACGGGCTACTTGCCTTTCTTGGCGGACTTCTTGGCCTTCGGCGCCTCGTCCTCGTCGCCCGAGGCCTCCGCGTCCTCGGCCGCGCCGCCCTTGGCGTCGTGCACGAACTTCTTCTTGCAGGCCTCGATCGCCGCCTTCATCCGCGCCTTGAGGTCGTCGTCGAGGACCTTGCGGGCGATGATGTCGGGGAGGACCGTGGGGTGCTTGGCCTCGGTGAACTTGTAGAGCTCGTCCTCGAAGCGGCGCAGCTCGGAGACCGGCAGATCGTCGAGCAGGCCCTGGGTGCCGGCGAAGATGATGAGGATCTGCTTCTCGACGGCGAGCGGCACGTACTGGTTCTGCTTGAGGATCTCGACCAGGCGGGCGCCGCGCTCGAGCTGGGCGCGGGTCCTGGCGTCGAGGTCGGAGGCGAACTGGGCGAAGGCCGCCATGGCGCGGTACTGCGCGAGGTCGAGGCGGAGGGTGCCGGCGATCGACTTCATCGCCTTGATCTGGGCGTTGCCGCCGACGCGGCTGACCGAGATGCCGACGTTGATGGCGGGGCGGACGCCGGAGAAGAACAGATCGGACTCGAGGAAGATCTGCCCGTCGGTGATGCTGATGACGTTGGTCGGGATGTACGCCGAGACGTCGCCGGCCTGGGTCTCGATGATCGGGAGCGCCGTGAGCGACCCGCCCGAGTGGGGCTCCTTGATGATGGCGTAGTCGCTGGCCTTGACCTTGTCGTCGAGGAGCTGGGTGAGCTTCTTGGCGTCGTCCTTCTTGTTGCCCTTGTGGGCCTCGGCGAGCTTCTCGGCGGAGGGCTGGTCGACGAGCTCGTAGAGGCTCTCCTTGGCCTCGCTCATGCCGTTGGCGCCCTTGTGCGCCTTGCCGTCCAGGCCGCGGTAGGTGAAGTCGCCGCCCTGGAGCTCGGTGCCCTTCTTCACGATGTAGAAGATGTCGGCGAGCTTGGCGGCGCGCTCCAGCAGGCGGCTGTGGAGGTAGAAGACGTCGCCGGGGTACGCCTCGCGGCCCGGCGGGCGGCGGAGGAGCAGCGAGAGCTGGCGGTACGCCACGGCCTGCTTGGAGAGATCGTCGTAGATGCAGAGGGCGTGGCGGCCGGTGTCGCGGAAGTACTCGCCGATGGTCACGCCGGTGTAGGGCGCGATGTACTGGAGGGGCGCGGTCTCGGCGGCCGAGGAGGCGACCACGGTGGTGTACTCCATGGCGCCGAACGACTCGAGGCGGTCGACGACCTGGCGCACCGTGGAGAGCTTCTGCCCGATGGCCACGTACACGCAGAAGACGCCCTTGCCCTTCTGGTTGATGATGGCGTCGATGGCGACGGCGGTCTTGCCGGTCTGGCGGTCGCCGATGATCAGCTCGCGCTGGCCGCGGCCGATGGGGATCATGGCGTCGATGGCCTTGAGCCCGGTCTGCATCGGCTCGGTGACCGGCTGGCGCTGGATGATGCCGGGCGCCTTGATCTCGACGCGGCCGCGCAGCTTGGTGTCGATGGGGCCCTTGCCGTCGATGGGGATGCCGAGCGCGTTGACGACGCGGCCGACCACCGCCTCGCCGATCGGCACGTCCATGATCCGGTTGGTGCGCCGGACCGAGTCGCCCTCCTTGATGACGCTGGTGTCGCCGAAGATGGCGGCGCCGACGTTGTCCTGCTCGAGGTTGAGCACCAGGCCCATCAGCGTCTCGCCGCCCTGACCGGTGAACTCGATGAGCTCGCCGGCCATCGCCTGGGAGAGGCCATGGATGCGCGCGATCCCGTCACCGACCGTGAGCACCGTGCCCGTCTCGGAGACGAGCGCAGCCTTGTCGATGTTCTGGATCTGCTTCTTGATGATCTGGCTAATCTCTTCGGCTCGGAGCTGCATGCGATGCTGTCCTTTTCGAGGGTGGCGCGGAGCGAAATCGGGGGGGCAGTGGCCTGGTCGGGGAGCGCTCTCGGGCGCTCCCAGGATGACCAGTCGGGGAACGCTCTCGGGCGTTCCCCAGGATCACTGCCGGAGGAGGGTGTCGCGGAAGCCGGCGAGGCGGGCGCGGACGCTGCCGTCGACGACGCGGTCGCCGATCTTGGTCACCACCCCGCCGATCAGCGACTTGTCCTGCTTCTGGGTGATGATGACCTTCTTGCCGGTCGCCTTCTCGAGCTCGCTGCGGAGCTTGCCGACGTAGTCGTCGGTGAGCGGCGCGGCGCTGGTCACCTCGGCCCGGACCACGCCCGCGTCCTCGTCCGCGAGGCGGGCGAGCTGGCGAGCGATGTCGGGGAGCGCGGCCAGGCGCCGCTTCTTGGCGAGGAGCCGGAGGGTGCTCCGGGCGGCCTCGGAGAGGCCCATCCGGGAGGCGAGCTCGCCGATGATGGCCTCGCGCGAGCCCTCGGGGACGAGGGGGTTGTTGAGGACGGCGGCGAGCTCTTCGTTGGCGGCCGAGGCGGTGGCGAAGGCGGCGAGATCCGCCTCGAGCCGGGGGATGCTGTTGGTCTCCTTGCCGATCTCGAAGACCGCGCGGGCCCAGCGCCGACCGATGTTCTCGTAGCTCATGAGCGGGCTCCAGCCGTGGCGGAGGTCTTGCTCCCCAGAGCGGGCCCGACGGCCCGCAGGAAGTCGGCGGCCATCCGGTCCTGGTCGGACGCGTTGACCTGGCGCACGATGAGGGCCTCGGCGGCGGCAGCGGCGTCGATCACGGCCTCGCGGAGGAGCTCGTCGCGCATCGCCTTGAGCTCCTGCTCGATGCGGAACTCGGCGTCGCGGCGCATCCGGATGCGGCGCTCCTCGGCGTCGGCGAGGACGTGGGTCTTCTCCACCTCGGCCTGGGCGGCGTACTCCTCGAGGGTGGTCTCTCGCTCCGCGGCGATGTTCTCCAGCTTGTCCTCGTAGAGCTCGAGGCGAGCGGCGGACTCGGCCTTGAGCTTCTGGGCCGTCTCGATCTCGGCCATGATGTCCTGCCGGCGCTTGGCGAGGGACTCGGCGAGGGGCTTCCTCCCGAAGCGGTAGAGCACGAAGGCGAGGACCCCGAAGTTGATCAGGCTCGCCATGTAGGGGGCGGGCTCGTTCTTCGGGTCGCAGGGGTTGTGCGGGTTCTCGTACCGGAAGAGGAGCTGGTTGACCAAGCCGCCCTGCTCGGCGCGCTCGTTGTTGACCATGAGCAGGCCGTGCCAGAGGTTCATCGGCGGGGGCGGGTCGTCCGGACCGTGGCCGGGACACTCGTGCTCGCCGCCGCCGGCGTGCTCTTCTTCCACGGGCTCGGCGCGGTGCCGGGGCGGCGGAGCAGGCATACCGGGGCGGCCGCCGGGACCGGGACGACCGCTGGGGCCACCGGGAGGACCGGGAGGACGCCCGCCGCCGGGGCGACCGGGCATCATCGGGCGGCCATCGGGCCCGAGGACCATCTGAGGCCTGCCCTGCGCGCCCATGCCGGGCACGCCCATACCAGGGGCGCCCATGCCGGGGACGGGCGGGTGAGCGCCGGGGAGGCGTTGCATCTGCCCGGGGGCGGGCTGCTGGGCGAGCGCCACGGCGCCGGCAAGAAGGAGAGCGGCGCCCGCCCCGAAGGAGAGGGCGCGGAGGCCCACGGCGGAGGTGATCTTCATCGGGCCACCTCGCGGTCGAGGATGCGGCCGGCGATCTGGGCGGCCATGGCCGGCTTCTCGGCCTGGAGATCCTGGCGGAGCTGGGCGATCTCGGCGGCGATGCGGGCCTTGCCACTCTCGATGATGCTCGCCGTCTCGGCGCGGGCCTCGGCCATGATCTTCGACTCCAGCTTGGTGGTCTCGGCGCGGAGGCGATCGCGCTCGACGCTCGCCTCGCGGCGCAGCTTGGCCTGCTCGCCCTCGTAGCGGACGAGCAGCTCGCCGGCCTTGGCGTCCATGCGGCGGGCCTCTTCCTTGGCGCCCAGGGTGCGCTTCTCGCGCTCCTCGAAGACCCGGAGGAGCGGATCGAAGAGCAGCGGCTTCAGCAAGCTGATGAAGAGCCCGAAGAGCACGAACTGCGCGAGGAAGACCGCGCTGATCTCGAGCTGGATGGCGGACGCGAACAGGGGAGGCATTAGCTGCGGGCTCACGTTCAATCCGAGGTGGGGGCTTCCGGCGCGGGCGACCTAGCACGTAGGGGGCGCGCTGGGAAGCTTGCACGCATGGAGGTTGGCGAAGGATCAGGGGGGTTCCCCTGCGTGACCCGCTACCGGTCGCCGGTCGGAGCGGGAGACGAGGAGAGCGGGGGGTCTACATACTCCACCTCGACCCCGCGGGCGGTGCGGAGGAGGGTTCGGCCGGGCGAGCGCGCCACCACGTAGTCGGGACCGACGGGGACCTTGCCCATGCCCCCGGGCGTATCGACGATGAGCCGGGGGAGCGCGATGCCGGTGAGCCGCCCCTGGAGGGCCTCCATGATGGCGATCCCCGTCGCGAGCGGCGTACGGAGGTGGCTCGTGCCGCGCACCGGATCCATCTGGAGCAGGTAGTAGGGGCGCACCCGCCAGCGGACCAGCCCGCGAAAGAGGGTGGCCAGGACCGCGGCGTCGTCGTTGACGCCGCGGAGCAGCACCGTCTGGTTCATCACCGGGAACCCGGCGTCCGCCAGCCGCCGGCAGGCGCGCTCCGCCTGGGGGGTGAGCTCCTTGGGGTGGTTGAAGTGGGTCATCACCCACAGGGGGTGGAACGGGCGCAGGGCGCGCACCAGCTCGCCCGTGATGCGCGAGGGGAGGGTCACCGGGACGCGGGTGGCCAGGCGGATGGTCTCCACGCTGGCGATCTCGCGGAGGCGGGCCACCAGGCGGACGAGGCGATCGGTGGCCATGGTGAGCGGATCGCCGCCGCTGAGGATGACGTCGCGCACCTCGGGGTGAGCGGCGAGGTAGGCGAAGGCCGGGCCGAGGCGCTCCAGCGAGACGGCGCCGCCGCCGTCGCCGACCATGCGCGACCGGGTGCAGAAGCGGCAGTAGACGCCGCAGCGATCGGTGGCGAGGAGGAGGGCGCGATCGGGGTAGCGCTGCACCAGGTGGGGGGCCACCTCGTGCGCCACCTCGCCGAGCGGATCGGCGAGGTCGCCAGGGACCTCGTGCCCCTCGGCCGCCTGCGGCACGCACTGGAGGCGGATGGGACAGCTGGGATCGTGCCGGTCGCAGAGGGCGAGGTAGTAGGGCGTGATGCGCAGCGGCAGCCCCTCCCGCTCGGCGCGGCGCGCGCCCTCGAGCTCGGCGGGGGTGAGGTCGAGCGCCTGGGCCAGATCGTCGGCGCTGTGGAGCGAGGCGCGCAGCTGGGCCGTCCAGTCGCGCGGGCGCTTCTTCGTCGGCGTCTTCGGCGGACCGGGGGCAGAGCCCCCCTCCTCCTGGGAGCGAACGACCGGCAGCCTCAGCGCGGTGCGGCCGGGCTCGAGATCACTTGCCGCCATCCGCCGCCATCGTCGGCCCGCTCTCGAGCTTGTCGAGACCCGCCGGCACCTTGACCCCGGCCAGGGCGCCCTCGTCGACCTGGACCGGGTACTTCTTCCGCAGGTCGTCCTCGAGGGCGTGCTCGCGCTCCGCCATCTTCTCCTGGATGAGCAGGACCCGGATGGCGCGGTCGGACTCGGCCAGCGTGCGCTTGTGGGCCGGGGTCACCCCGTTGAGGCGCACGATGAACTGCCGCCCCTCGCTCTCGACCAGGTCGGCGTCGACCTGGTTGACGTCCTTGAGCGTGAAGGCCGCGGCCCGCACCGTCTCGGGGACCTTGGGGCTCGCGCCGCGCAGGTCGTCCGGGGGCCCGACGATGCCCAGATCGCCGGCGAGCTCGGCGGGGGGGGTCGGCCCCTTGGTCTTGGGGGGAGCGGTGAGCGAGTGCTTGGCGAAGAGCTCGCCCCACTCGGCGGGCGACTTGATCTTGAGCGCCTCCTTGAGGACCTTGGCGGCCTCTTTCTTGTCGGCCATGACGATGGCGGCGACGCGCCGGCGCTCGGGCTCGTTGAACTTCTCCAGGTGGGCCTCGAAGTAGGCGCGCACCTCGGCGTCGGGGAGCTGCGCGGGGGTGGGCAGGTCCTTGCGGGCCTCCGCGAGGACCGAGTCGCGCAGGATGATGCGGAGCGCGTCGGCCGCCTCGGGCTCCTTGTCGATGCCGGTGCGCTTGGCCTCCGACGCGAGGAGCTCGACGTCGATCATCTCCTCCAGCAGCTCGCGCCGACGCTCCTTGCTCTGGTAGCGGAGGCGGTCGAACTGATCCATGCGCTCCAGCGCCCGGGCGAAGTCCCCCAGGGTGATGGTGTGGTCACCGACCTTGGCGACCGGGCGCGCCGCCTGCTCGGCGGTGAGGCCGGCGGGGGCGGTCCCGGCGTCGGTCGCCACCGGCTTGAGCGGCGCCTCGTCACAGCCCAGCAGGCAGCCGAGCAGCACGTTCACGAAGAGACCCGCGGGCGACCAGCGCTTCATCGGGCGCGGATCTAGCACGGTTTTCTCCGGGTGGAACGCCTACCGCGCGCGCGGGTTTCGGGGGGGAGGCGCCATGGTGATCCGGGCCAGGCGGGGGGCGGGGACGCTGGGCGGGCGCGGGTACCGGGCGACGTTGCGGATGAGCAGCTCGGTGACGTCGCCGCGGGTGGAGGCCTTGGCGCTGATGGCCCGCGGGGCGATGATGGGCGACACGTCGAAGCCCGCGTAGAGCTGGCGCACCGCGGGGGTGTCGCTGTTGGACAGGGCGAGGAGGCAGCCCCGCTCGTCGAGCTCGCGGAAGACGCCGGCGAGGCGGGTCTGGTCGTCGAGGGTGAAGGCCCCGTCCGCATACGCCGCGAAGCTCGACGTCCGGCTGATGGGGACGTAGGGCGGGTCGAGGTAGACGACGTCCCCGGGCTCGGCCGCGGCGAGCAGGTGGTCGAACGAGGCGTGCGACACGTCGGCCCCGGAGAGCGCCGCGGCCGCCAGGCGCAGCCCGGGCGGGTCCGCGATGCGCGGGTTGACGAAGCGCCCGACGGGGACGTTGAAGGCGCCGCTCTGGTTGGTGCGGAAGAGCCCGTTGAAGCAGGTCTTGTTCAGGTAGATGAGCCAGGCGGCGCGCTCGACCCGGGGGGCCTCCCGCTCCTGGTTGAAGGCCGCGCGGATGGCGTAGTACTGCTCGGTTGTATGGGTGGCGCGCAGCATCTCCAGGCGGGTGATGAGCGCGCCGACGCTGTGCTGCACGACCTGGTAGGTGGCGGCCAGATCGACGAGCGCGTCGCTGAGGAACGCCCGGCGCGGCTGGAGGTAGAAGAACATCGCGCCGCCGCCGATGAAGGGCTCCCGGTAGACGCGCTCGCGGGTGTCGTGCGGTAAAAGGCTCTCGATCCGGGGCGCGATCGCCCACTTGCCACCGGCCCACTTGAGGAAGGGATGCGCCGGAACGCGGTCGTCCAGGCTCGGATCCAGCTCGAGGGCGGCGTGCATCTTCCTCATCGCGCGCCACGTATACCATTGAACAGGGTGCGGGCGCGCAGGAGCTATTCGGCGATCCGCTCCTCCCGGGGGCGGGGCGCGCGACGCTCCCCGAGGGGGCCCCGCTGGACCCGAAGGTGGTGGACCTCGTCCCCCCGGACGACCGTGAGCCGCACCGTCGAGCCGACGTCGCCGCGGAGCCGGGCCCGGATGTCCTTGGCGCTCATGCCCTTCACGTACCAGCCGTCGATCATGAGCACCTGATCCCCGGGGAGCAGGCTCGCCTCCGCCGTGCCCGCAGCCGGCCCCGCCTCCCGGACCACCAGCTCCCGCGTCTCGTTGTCGCGCCCGAAGACGGCCCCCACGGACCCGACGTCGCTGGCACCACCGCAACCGAAGAGACCGAGGCCGAGGATCGCGAGGCAGCCATCGCGGACGGAGCGCATGGCGGCCATCCTAGTTCCCCGGGCACGGAGTTCGCTCGGGGAGATCGTCCTCGCGCCCCTGGCCCTCACCGTTTGCGCTGGAATGATCCTCCACGACGCGCTCGGCCGCTGTCCGCCCGCGTCGCGCACGAGCTCCTCACCGATGCTCTGGACGGAGGCGACACCGGAGACTCGGGAACAAGCGGTGCGTAATGAAGTTCGCTCCACGACGGCATGTGCGAACGTGCTGACGCAGCACGAAATGCGCGCGGTGTGCGTCGGCGGGAGCGCCTCTCTGCGGTAAACTCCTGGTGGCGATGCAGTCGATCGATGACCGCTCTGACGACGCCGCGGGTCCCGCTTCGGTCCCGGGCCAGTGGAAGGAGCGCCTGGACGATCCGTTCAATCGCTTCTACCGCTACCCGGTCGCGCGCCTGCTGGTTCGCGTCCTGCTCCCCACGCCGATCACGCCCAACCAGATAAGCTTCGTGCAGCCCTTTCTGGCGGCGGCCGCCGGGTACTGCGTCACCTTCGCCGATCGCCGGCACCTCGTCCTCGCCGCCGTCCTGTTCGAGCTCCGGGCCATCCTCGACTGTGCCGACGGGACCCTGGCGCGCGCGCGTGGACAGTGCAGCCCGAGCGGCCATGCGGTCGACGCCGTCGCCGACTGGCTGGCGACGGCGCTGCTCTACGCGGGCATCTTCTGGCACTTCCTCCTCTACCCGCCGCTGCCGGGCGCGTGGAGCCGTTACCTCTCGGTGGGCGGCGTGCTCCTCCTCGCGCTGGTGCAGGGGGGGCTGCGGTCGTTCGCGGCCGATCACTACAAGCACAAGTACACCTCGATCTTCGAGCAGGGCCGGGACGGCCCGGCCGACGATCTCGCCCGCAAGGTGCGCGCCCTCGGGCCGGGCTCGTCGATCTTCGCCCGCATCGACGCGCTCATCGCGCGCGCCGAGCACCTCGCCTTCGAGCACGAGATCTTCGACGTCGAGCTGGCCGGTCCCCGACGCGGCGACGTGGCGCGGCTCCGCGCGCGCGCGGGCAGCCCGATGGCCCGCCTCGTCGCCGTGCTGTGGAGCGTCTCCAACGGGGACGCGTTCCTCTCGCTGGTGACGATCTCGCTGCTCACCGGCCGCCTCTGGGAGGGGCAGCTGTTCTTCGCCCTGGCGGGCCTGCCCTGGATCGTGCTGGTGGTGGCGCTCAACGCCCGCTTCGCGCGGGGGCCATCGCGGTCGCGGAACGCTCTCGGGCGAACCGCCGGATGACGAGCTCACCGTGCACGACTGCTACGGCAGTCCGCACCGCGAAGCGTCAGCGAGCGGAGGCCATCGCTGGCACCCAGCCTGGGTGCCCTCCCGAGCCTCCGCTCCCTGACGGTCGCGGTGCGGGTGGTAGTGCCCGCATTGTTCGAGAATCCCGCTCGGTGACGGTGATCTACAGTCCCCGGGCGAGCTTCCGGGCCTTGACGACGTCCTCTTCGAAGTCGATCTCCGTCCAGGCGAAGTCGTCGACGCGCTCGTAGCCGAAGGGGACCTCGGCGAAGGCGAGCGCCATCGCGGCCTCGTACTCCTGGTCGAGGCGGCCGGCGGCGACCTCCTGGTCGAGGAGGCGCTTCATGACGCGGCCGCCCGCGGGGCCCACCTTGGTGAAGCCGACGCTCTCGCCGGCGAAGTCCCAGGTCGGCCCGACGCGGCGGGCGATGGTGGCGACGCGGCCGGCGCGGGTGCCGACCATCATCTCCTCGCCGCTCTCCTCGGAGCGGCCGTCGAGGAGCACCGCGTTCTCGTGGGGCGACGCCACCAGGCGCGCCAGGAGCGCGGCCGGGTAGAGCACGTCGGCGTCCATCCACACGGCGCCCTCGAGCAGGCGCTCGCCCGCCACCTGGAGCGAGACGATGCTCCCGTGCACGAAGCGCGGGTTCTCGATCACCTCCACCGGCAGCTTCGGCGCGAGGCGCGCGAGGGCCTCGACGATGAGCTCCTTCTCGAAGCCGACGACGAGGGTGAGCGCGGTGATCCCTGCCTCCGCCATGTTGCCGAGGTGCCGCTCGAGCAGGGTCTGATCCTCGATGGAGATCAGGCACTTGGGCTCGGCGCTGCCCATGCGACGCCCGCGGCCGGCCGCGAGGAGCACAGCCCTCATCGACGCGCCTCGGCGGAGAAGCGGGCGGTCAGCTCGGCCGGCGTCTCCTTGACGCGGCCGATGCCCTTGACGGTGCCGCCCTCGACGACGCCGAGCACCATCACCGGGCCGGCCTGCGCGAGCGCGTCGCGAAGAGCGGCCTGGAAGTGGTCGAGCGTGTCGGCGCGGTGGGTGGCGCGGTAGCCGACCGCGGAGGCCACCGCCTCGAGGCGGACGTCGCCGGAGATGGTGCGCTGCCCGCCGGTGGAGGCGTGCGTCTGGTTGTCGAGGACCACGTGGTAGAGGTTGGCGGGACGCTCGCTCCCGACGCTGGCGAGCGCGTTCATCCCCATGAGCACGTTGCCGTCCCCGTCGAGCGCGATCACCCGCCGCCCGGGCCGCGCCAGCGCGAGCCCGAGCGCGATGGAGAGGCCGAGGCCCATCGAGCCGATCATGTAGAAGTTCGCGGGCCGCTCGCCGACCGTGTAGAGCTCGCGGCCGATCATGCCGTTGCAGCAGACGAGCAGATCCTCCGGCGCGAGCAGGCCGGTGAGGGCCTTGATGGCTTCGAGCTTGTTCATTCGAGCACGCCTCCGGGCACGATCAGCGCGACGGGCTTCTGCGTCGCATCGAGCTGCGCCGCCGCCCACGCCACCTGCGCGGCGAGGCCCTCGCCGGGCGCGACGCCAGTGAGGAGGCGATGCGGGATCTTCATCTGGTCGAGCACGGGAAGCATGATCTCGCCCATCATCCAGTGCTCGGGGGCGTCGGAGCGATCCTCGCCGCGCCAGGAGATGAGGAGCAGCACCGGGATCTCGTAGAGCGTGTGCAGCGAGGCCAGCGCGTTCACCGACACGCCCAGCCCCGAGTTCTGCATCAGCACCATGGGCCGCTTGCCGCCGAAGAAGGCGCCCGCGGCCATGCCGAGGGCGCTGTCCTCGCGCGTGGCGGAGACGTAGCGCGCGTCGTGATCCTTCTCGAGGAGAGAGACCAGCCCCTTGAGCAGCGAGCAGGGCACGCCGCAGAAGAAGTCGAACCCCGCGCCCTTGAGCGCGGCGAGCATTTCCGGGGCCCTCGAAGGCCCGCTTGCGCCGTGGGACATCCGCTACTCCTTGATCAGCGCCCAGGCGCGGCGATAGTCCTCGAAGGTGTCGATCTCGAGCCAGCCCTTGTAGACGTCGATGGCCTGCACCTCGGCGCCGCGGTCGATGAGCTCCTGCACCAGATCGGGGAAGGTCGCGGCCTTGAGCGAGGCGGCCTCGTGGAAGGGGCCCGGCTTGGCCGCCTCGGCGAGCTGGTTGTAGCAATCGGTGAGGAGGCGCGCGCCCTTGGCCGTGAACATGGCCATGCCGACGAACTCGCCCTGGGCCGCCGCGGCGCCGAGGGTGCGGCCGACGCGGGCCACCGGGTGGGGGGTCTCGGCGCCGACGAAGCGGTAACCGGCCTCCTGCGCGTCCTTGAGGGCGACCAGATCGGGGGCGCCGCGGGCGCTCTCGGGGCGGGGGCTCTCGGCGAAGGCGCGGTCGACGAGCAGGGAGATGTCGGCGGGGCTCTTGAGCAGCTTCTCCAGGTGGCCGCGCTCGAAGAGGATGTCGCCGTAGAGGAAGACGAAGGGCCCGCTGAGCTCCTTGGCGGCGCGGAAGAGGCTGACCGCCTCGTTGGTCGTCGCGAACTCGTCGTTGTCGTAGTAGCGGACGTTGGGGAGCTTGATGGCCTCCTTCTTGTAGCCGCGCACCACCGCCACGTCCTTGACGCCGCAGGCGTTGAGCACCTCGATCTGGCGCTCCAGGATGGTCTTGCCCTTGATGTCGAGCATCGGCTTGGGCAGCTCCTCGGTGAGGGGGAGCAGGCCCTGGCTGGCGCCGGCCGCGAGGATCACCGCGGTCACGCCGGGGCTCTCGCTGGGCATGAAGGCGCCCTCCTCCTCCTTCATCTTGTCGACGCCGATGAGGTGGTAGACGCGCTCGAGCGGCACCACCCGGTCCTCGACGCTGCCGGTGAACATCTCGCGCTTGAGGGTCTGCAGGGTGTCGGTCATCGCCTTGATCGACGAGCGCACCGCGTGGTTGGCGAAGATGATCAGCTTGAAGCCCGCCGCGTGCAGGGTCTCCACCTTGGTGGACTTGTAGATGGTGGGCACGCACACCAGCGGGGTGCCGGGGCGGTCCCACTGCTTGGCGAAGGAGAGGACCTCGTCCGGGGACTTGCTCTTGGAGTGGATGAGCACCATGTCGGCGCCGGCGTCGGCGTAGGCACGGCCGCGCCGGAGCGCCTCCTCCATCCCCCAGCCGGCGATGAGCGCCTCGGTGCGGGCGATCACCACGAAGTCCTTGTCCTTCTGGGTGGCCTTGGCGGCGCGGATCTTCCCGGCGTGCTCCTCGATGCCGGAGAGCTCGCGCTTGACGCCGGCGTAGAAGCTGCAGCGCTTGGGGAAGACGTTGTCCTCGATGCAGATGGCGGCGATGCCGGAGCGCTCGTACTCCTCGACGGCGCGGATGACGTTGATGGCGTTGCCGTAGCCGTTGTCGCAGTCGGCGATGACGGGCACCTGGGTGACGTCGTTCATCATCCGGGCGGCGTGGAGGTTCTCCGCCATGGTGAGGATGTTGGCGTCGGGCATCGCGTAGCTCGCGGAGATCTCGAAGCCGGAGGCCCACAGGCCGTCGAAGCCCGCCTCCTCGCCGATCTTGCCCGAGAGGCCGTTGTGCGCCCCGATGATGACGATGGGGCCGGGTCGGGCCATCAAATCGCGAAGCTGCCTGGCTTTGGTCACGTTGGTTCTCACTCCGAAGCGGGGAAGCGCCCCGCTTATCACTGTCGGGGAGCGACGGCCAATGCGGCTTTTCTCATCCACGCGGGCGGGTCGCTTCCAGGAGGATGGCGTGCTCGGCCCGCGGCCTCGCAGCGAACACCCGCGCGGTCGGGCCATGGAAGTGGGGCCGCGGCTGCGAGACGAACGCGCGCACCGCGAAGCCGGCGCCGGGCGCGACCGCGCGCACGAGATCGATCGCGTACACCGGGACGCCCGCCACCACGCTGTCGGCGAGGAGGAGCACCGCCGCGCCCCCCTCCACGAGCGCCTTGCCGAGGGCCTCGAGCACGGCCGCGAGCTCGTCCTTCCAGCGCAGCACGCCCGCCTCCGCGCCGAGCGGGTCGAGGTGCCGGCGCGCGCCGATCTCCGCCTGGTCGAAGCGATCCGGCGGCAGCCGCAGCCACCGCAGGCGGGCCGCGTGGTGGGCCAGGTAGTCGTAGTTGCCGGGGTACGGCGGCGAGGTCACCGCGAGGCCGATCGATCCCGGGCGCACCCCGTCGAGCCGCCGCGCGTCGCCCTCGAAGACGATCGCCGCGCCGCTGCCCCGGAGCCTGGGCATGCCCCCCGGCGCGCCCGGGGCCACCTCGGCGAGGCGCGCCGCCAGCTCCTCGGTCTTCTTGACCAGGAGGCGCGAGGGGTAGCCGGCCGCGATCCGCTTGGGCGCCTCCCGCCCGGTGGTGTCCGACTCCTGCTGGCTCACCTTGGTGAGGATCGCCGAGAGCACCAGCTCGATCACGCCCTGCGCCTCGCCGTCGGTGACGCGATCGATCCCGGCGCGCAGGCCGTCCATCTCCAGCAGCACGTGCGGCGCGAAGAGCGCCAGGTCCTCGGGCCCGTAGCGCCGCGTCGCCCCGGCGCGAGCCACCCGGCGCGCGTCGGCGAAGGCGGCCACCTCCCGCGCCGCGGCGATCCAGCGCGCCCGCTGATCCTCCTTGGTCGGCGTCAGCTTGAGCCGGGCGAGGCGCACGGCGAGCGGGTTGGCGTCGACGCCGACGACGGGGTGCCCGGCGAGGCGCGCCTCCACCAGCACGGTGCCGCTCCCGCAGAAGGGATCGAGCACGAAGTCGCCCTTGCGCGAGAACGCCTCGACGAGCCGGCGCGCGGTGAGCGGGTGCATCCGCGCGGGGTAGCTGTGGAAGCCGTGGACGTGGGCGCGGGCGAGGTCCTCGGCCTCGGTGGACGAGGGGACGGCGACCGCGGCGGCGAGGCGCCGGGCGTCGTCGGGATCGCCGTTGAGGAGGACCTGGCCGCCGACGTGCGAGAGGGAGCGCCGCTCGTTGCGGATCGTGGGGTTGCTGGCCGAGGGGACCGGAGGTTTGGGGGGCATGCTCACGATTTACCGGCGTCCGGGCCGAGGCGGGCGCGCGCGACGGCGTCGATCCGCTCGGCGAGCGCGGCCTCTTCCTCCGAGGCCGAGGTGATCTCGGTGGATCCTGCCGGGACCGGCGCGCTCCCGGACGGGCGCGCCTGCGGCTCGATGCGCAGGCGCGGGACCACCATCGCTCCGTTGACGTCGAGCAGGGCCATCAGCTCCTCGGCCTGCGGCTCCTCGATGCCGAGCTTCTGGGCGAGGATCGGCGCGGTCAGGCCGGGGGTCTGCTGAGCGACGTCGGCGCCGACCGCGAGCCAGGCGGCGTCGAGCGCCGGCCCGATCTCGTGGCCGCGGACGCTCGACCGGTGGATGGCGAAGGCGAGGAACGCCGCGACCGGCGCCACGAAGAACGCGGTGACCAGGGCGAGCGCGATGCCGGCCCCGAAGACCAGCGCCGTCGCCCCCATCATCAGCACCGCGAAGGTGAGGAGGAGACCGTCCGC
>Ga0302283_1001590_pt1 | contig 18903 bp, 19 predicted proteins | sample III_Fen_E1_4_FD_198770 | JGI IMG/M metagenome (GOLD analysis project Ga0302283, IMG submission 198770) | Peat permafrost microbial communities from Stordalen Mire near Abisko, Sweden - III_Fen_E1_4 | ecosystem: Environmental > Terrestrial > Soil > Wetlands > Permafrost | place: Sweden: Abisko... | reverse complement strand
GCCGACGTGGAGAGCGGCGTCGTCGAAGTACAGCTCCAGGGCGCGTGCTCGAGTTGCGCCATCTCTTCGGATACCCTCCAAGGTGGTGTGACCAGGATTCTCAAGGATCGACTCTCGTGGGTCACCAACGTCCTCGGAGGGGTGGACGATTCCATCGACCTCGAGGAGTCCGCGTCACTCGGCGTGGGTGGCTACATCCCGCGCTACCGCGACATCTGAGTCGTCACTTTCGAGGCCATTCGCGTGCGCGCAACCGACACTCGACGAAACCTCGCGTCAGCGTCTAAGTTCTTGCACCATGAAAGTCCTTTGTCGAATCATCCTGATGACGCCACGTGCCACTAGTGCCGAGCGCACGGTGTGCGGTCCGTGCGCGACGAGGCACACACGTTGAGCACTGATCGCTCCCTCACCCACGGCGCCACCCGGGTGGTGGACGAGATGGTGGTGATGCTCAGCGAGATGGACGTGCACGATATTCGAGTGGGCGAGTTGGCACGTCGTGCGGGCGTCGCGATACCCACCATTTATTACAGTTTCCGCTCGCTCGACGACATCATCGCCGAAGCCACGGTCGTGCTACTGCATCGTTTCCTCGTGCCCTATTCCCAGGCGCTCACCGACATGCTCGATGCGGTCGCCGCCGAGGACGAGGCAGCTTTCCGGGTGGCGGCGGGCGACTTCATGTCACGCTGTTGGTCCGAGGATGCCAATCGCGGCATCCATCGCCTCGCGCCACTGATCGCCTACTTCCGCCAGATCGCCCCGGATGACGTCCGGTTGCGCACGGTGCAGGCCCGCGAGGTCGCCGGCCTCATTGGTGCACTCACGGCGGCGCAAGGCATGGGATGGATCGATTCGTCCGATGACGTCACGGCGTTCGTCATCGTGCACTGGACGTGCGTCCTGGGTCAGGCGGTCTTCTTTCACCCCTCGTTCGGACCGCTGACCGGGATCGATTTCGCGAAGGGGGCGGGACGACTGCGTTACCAGACGTCGTTGAACTCCGATATCCGCTCGATGAGTGTGACGAGGCCCGACACGGACTGACGAAGAGGATGTATTATTTAGTTAGGTTAACTAAATGGACGACACCCTCACCGACTTGGCCACCCGACTTCGCCAGAGCGTGGCGCGCCTGCAGCGACGCCTGCGCGCCTCGGCCACTGGTCCGATCTCGCCGGCGCAGATATCGATTCTCTCGTCGTTGGACAAGCACGAGAGTCTCACCCTGGGCGAGTTGGCCAGCCTGGAATTAGTGCGTCCCCCTACGATCACCCCCCTCGTGCGCACTCTTGAGACTCATCTCGTGCAGCAAGGACGAATCCGATCGCCGCAGCACCTTGGTACGGATCACGACCAAAGGCCGCAAGGAGCTCTTGGCGAACCGTCGACGACGCACGGAGTTCCTGGCGCAGCGACTGCAGGCCCTCTCGCTCGACGATCGGGCCAAGGCTGCGGAGCTCGTGGCGTTCCTCGAGACCCTGCTCGAGGAATCGTGAACGCGCGCGCCTACTCATCCAAGACCTTCGCCGCCTTGAGCGTGCGCAACTTCCGCCTCTTCTTCGTCGGACAACTCATCTCGGTGTCGGGCACGTGGATGCAGTCGGTGGCCCTGGGTTGGCTCGTGCTGCAGATCACCGGGTCCTCGCTCGACTTGGGCCTGGTCGTCGCGTTGCAGTTCGTGCCGATGCTGCTGGCCGGCCCCTACGGTGGCCTGGTGGCCGACCGACGAGAGAAGCGCCAGATCCTCTACGTGACCCAGAGCGTGTCGGGTGTGTTGGCCCTGGTGCTGGGTTTGCTGGTGACAACGCACCACGTCGACATGCCGACGTTGTACCTGATGGCGGGATTGCTAGGGCTCGTTAACCTCTTTGACAACCCCGCGCGCCAAAGCTTCGTGCAAGAGATGGTCGGCCCGGAACTGATCGCCAACGCCGTGAGCCTCAACTCAGTTCTCATGAACGGCGGTCGGTTGATCGGTCCGGGGATCGCCGCCGGCTTTATCGCCGCTTTCGGATCGGCGGTGTGCTTCTACGTGAACGCCGGTTCGTACCTGGCGGTGCTCGCGGCACTGTTGCTGATGCGCCGTCGAGACTTCCTCCCGATGCGGACGGTGACGCGCGAGAAGGGCCAGGTGCGCCTCGGTCTGCACTACGTCGCCGCACAACCGCTGTTGCGCGAGGTACTGATCGGCATCGCCGCGATCGGCACGTTCGCCTATAACTTCACCGTTACCCTGCCGGAGTTGGCTCGTACGACGTTCCACGCTCGTACCGCCTCGGATTATGGACTCCTGATGGCGGCCATGGGCCTGGGTGCGATCGCTGGAGGACTCGGCACCGCCTATCGGGCTCGTCCCACACCCAAACTCCTCGCCGGATTCACGTTGGGGTTCGGCGTGATGATGGCGCTGGTGGGTGCGATGCCGACCCTGGTGTGGGCTGAGGTGCTCCTGATCCCCACCGGGGCACTGTCGATCGCATTGATCTCGACGGCTAATTCGTTCCTCCAGACGAACTCGACCCAGGAGATGCGCGGACGGGTAATGAGCCTGTACGCGGTCGCGTTCTTGGGCACCACGCCAATCGGTGCACCGCTGGTGGGACTGGTGATCCACTACAGCAATCCGCGCGTCGGCGTCTGGCTGGGTGCCGCGGTGACGCTGATCACCGGGATGTTCTTGGTGCGTACCGCACTGGTGCGCCGCGCCCCCCAGGTCGAGAACGAAGCCGCCTACCGTTAAGGTCCGCATTTGTGCCGGTGAAGGTCATCGGCGAGAATGAACTCTTACGATCCCCCGGAAAGTTGGACTGTGCCCCAGAACTTTCGTCAGACCGTTGCCAAGACGAGGGCGTCGTGGGCCAGGTCTGACACCATCGTGGTTCCCGAGTGCGTGACGGCGCGCGTCGCCGCACCGGGGAAGTTGCGCATTGCCTTCTTGGTCTACCGGGGTAATCCCCAGTGCGGTGGCCAGGGGGTGTATACCCGACATCTGACCAGGGAGCTGGTGAGTCTGGGTCACAGCGTCGAGGTGTTCTCAGGTCCCCCGTGGCCCGCGCTCGACGACGGAGTGGGCTTCACTCCGGTTGCTGGACTCGACCTGTATCGCGAGCCCGATCCCTTCCGCTGGCCAGCGCGCCGCGAGTTCCACTCGCTCGCCGATCTCGGCGAGTTCTTGATCATGCTCACTGGCGGTTTCGGCGAACCCTGGGCCTTCGCGCGCCGGGTGCGTACATTGCTGGAGGGTCGGCGCGGGGACTTCGACATTATCCACGACAACCAGTGCTTGGGCACGGGTGTGTGGTCCCTCGCTCGCGAGGGTTGGCCGCTGCTCGAGACCTTGCACCATCCCATCACCGTCGACCGCTCCATCGCCATGGACCACGCCACGTCGTTCGGGCAGCGTTACAGCACCCGTCGTTGGTACGGGTTCTTGAGGATGCAGGTGCGCGTGGTGCGCCGCCTGCCCGCGGTGCTGACGGTGTCGCACAATTCCAAGGCCGATATCCACGCGCAGATGGGCGTGGCCCTCGAACGGATGACCGTCGTCCCCGTGGGCGTCGACCACGACGTCTTTCGCCCCTACGAGGACGTCGAGAAGAAGCCGGGACGCCTGATGGTCACGACCAGTTCGGATGTAGCGATGAAGGGTCTCGTCCCACTACTGGAGGCACTCGCGAAATTGCGCGTCGAACGCGACATCGACCTGGTGGTGATCGGTCGTCCCAAGGCCGAAGGGCGCGTCGCGCGCGCCATGGAGCGCCTGGGTCTCAACGACATCGTCACCACCATCTCGGGCGTGAGTGACGAAGCGCTCGCTCGCCTCTACGGTGAAGCGCAGGTGGCGATCGTGCCGAGTCTCTACGAGGGCTTCTCGCTACCGGCGATCGAGGCCATGAGCTGCGGGGTTCCGGTGGTGGCGACTACCGGGGGAGCGCTGCCCGAGGTGGTGGGTACGAGCGGCGAGACCGGGCTGCTGGTCGAACCCAACAACCCCGACGCACTCGTGGACGCCATTCGCACCCTCCTCGACGACGCCGCCCTTCGCGCGCGCCTCGGCGCGAACGCGCGCGAACGCGTGATGCAACGATTCACGTGGGAGGTCACGGCGCGCGGAACCGCGGCGTGTTACGAGGCGGTACTAGGGCATCGCGCACTGCCCGACGCGGTGGACTTCACCTGATGTTGACTGCGCGCTATGAGCAACTCGGCGTGCGCGACGGTGACGCGGTGCTGGATCTCGGCTGTGGTTTCGGTCGTCACGCCTTCGAGGCCGCGCGCCGCGGAGCCCACGTGGTGGCGCTGGACGCGGGACGCGACGAGGTGTTGGGCGTGCGCGCGACCTTCGCGGCGATGCTCGAGGCGGGTGAGCTCTCGTCCGACACGGTCGCGGTGGCGGTCCAGGGTGACGCCCTGGCACTGCCCTTCGCCGACGAGACCTTCGACCGGGTGATCTGTTCAGAGGTTCTCGAGCACATCCCCGATGATGTCAGTGCCATGGCCGAACTGGCGCGCGTCTTGAAGCGCGGCGGGACGATGGCGATCACCGTCCCGCGCCGCGGACCCGAGCGGATCAACTGGGCGTTGTCCGATGAGTATCACAACGTCCCCGGCGGGCACATCCGGATCTATTCGCGCCGCGTCCTCGAAGCACGCCTCACCTCGGCGGGGCTTCGCGTGGGGGCGCACCACTACGCCCACGGTCTGCATAGTCCGTACTGGTGGCTGAAATGTCTGGTGGGCACCACCAACGACACTCACTGGCTCGTTCGCCAATATCACCGACTGCTGGTGTGGGACATCATGAAGCACCCGCCCGTCACGAGGTATCTCGAGGCGGCTCTCAATCCACTGATTGGCAAGTCCCTCGTCGTCTACGTCGAGAAGCCCCTCTCGTGAAGGCCACCAATATCCTGCAGGGAGTGCCGGGCATCCTCACCGACGACGAGGTCGCCACCAGTGCCGCCTACTTGGCCGAACTGCAACTGCCCTCAGGTCAGATCCCCTGGTTCTCGGGCGGACATGGCGACCCCTGGAACCACGTGGAGTGCGCGATGGCTCTGACGGTCTCGGGCCATTTCGAGGCGGCGTTGGCGGCCTACGAGTGGCTACAGCGCCACCAATTGGGTGACGGCAGTTGGTTCAATTACTACGTCGGGCCGCGGGTGACGGACGCGCGCCTCGACACCAACGTGTGCGCGTACGCCGCCGCCGGGGTTTATCACTACACGGTCGCCACCGACGACGCCGACGCCGCGGCGCTCCTGTGGCCCATGGTCGAGCGCGCCATTGATTTCGTACTGCGTTACCAACGTATCGATGGCTCGATCGGCTGGTCGCTGGACGCCGCGGGACGGGTCGAAAACTACGCTCTCCTCACCGGCTCATCGTCGATCTACCATTCGCTGCGCTGCGCGGTCGCTCTCGCGGAGCGTTTGGACTACCACCGACCCGCGTGGGAGTTGGCCGCGGGGCGACTGGGCCACGCACTGGCGCACCACCCCGAAGCGTTCGCGCCCAAGGATGAGTTCGCGATGGACTGGTACTACCCGGTGTTGTCGGGAGCCGTGGTGGGTGACGAGGCACGAGCGCGCTTCGAAGCGGGATGGAATCGCTACGTGATGGAGGATTACGGCGTGCGCTGCGTCTCGACCAACGACTGGGTCACCGCCGCCGAGACCGCCGAGACCGTCCTCAGTCTTGACGCCGTGGGCATGGGCGCCCGGGCGCTGGAACTGCTCGCCCAGACCAATCGCCACCGGCGTCCCGACGGTTCGTATTTCACGGGCATCGCCTACCCCCAACGCGTGACGTTCCCGGTACTCGAGACGACGTCGTACACCACGGCCGCCATCTTGTTGGCCGTCGATGCGCTCACCGATTCGACCTTCGCCGCCGGGTTATTTCGACACGGCGTGCTGGCCGAGACCATGGACTGGCCCGAGCCGGGTTGTCGAGGGTAGCGCCTAGAGGCGCTGTAACCAGCGCAATGATCCCACGCGATGGCGGTCGATGAACTCACCGCTCGCCAGTGCCGCCTGGTAGATCTCGTACGGCGGGCGCCCACCATCCGCGGGGTCGTCGAAGACGTCGTGGATGAGGAGTGATCCGCCGGTGACGACCTTGGGCGACCAGGCCCGGTAGTCCGCCCACGCGACGTCGTGACCATGTCCGCCATCGATGAAAAGCAGGTCGAGGGGCTGGTCGAAGTGTGCGGCGACGACGAGAGAAGGCCCCACCAATCCGATGACGACGTCCTCGAGTTGCGCCGCCGCGATGGTGCGTTGCCACGAGGGCAGCGTGTTGAGACGCCCGTCCGCGGGATCGACGAGTTCCTCGTCGAAGTGCTCCCAACCGCGCTGGTTCTCCTCGGAGCCGTGATGGTGGTCGAGGGAGTAGAGCACGCATTCGCGCTCGAGGGCCGCCGCGCCGAGGTACACCGCGGACTTGCCGCACCACGCCCCGATCTCGAGCCACGTGCCTCGCGAGGCGTGGGCGAGTCCAGCCTCGTAGAGGGCGCGACCCTCGTCGACTGGCATGAAACCCTTCACCCCGATGGCCAGGGCTAGGAGATCCTCGCTGCGGCTCACGAGGTGAAGAGAGTGACGAAGGTGTAGATGCCCAGACCGAGGAAGATCAGACCGCCACCCAGTCGGATCTTGGCCAGCGGAATGAACCGTTGCAGGGCCGAGCCGGCGTAGGAGCCAATGAACGCCACGCTGATGAGGGCGAGCGAGCAGGCGATGAAGACCTCGAGCGGTTCGTGGAGCTTGGCGGCGAAATTCGCAGTTTGGATCTGTGAGAGGTCACCGAATTCGCCCAGGAAGATCACGGTGAAAGCGGTGAGCATCTCGCGGCCCCACGAGTTGGGTCGCGCGGCGACCCCCTTTTTTTCGCCGGCCTCCTCTTGCTCCTTCTCGGACACCAGCAGTAGGTACGCCGCACCACCCAAGAAGAGAAGCCCGACGACCACGTCTTTGACGTGGCGTGGCAGGAGCGTGAGCAATCCACCCGCACCCACGGCGATAGCGACCTGCACGAGGAATCCGGCGCTAGCGCCGAGGGCAACGGCCAATGGACGCGCTCGCGAACTCATCACGATCGTGGCGATCATCGTCTTATCGGGTAATTCGAGGATGAAGATGAGAGCGAAAACCCCGAGGAGGGTCCCCACGCTCACGAGACCGCTAGAACTGTTGGCGAAGGGCGGCCGTGTAGGCCAGCCCAACGCGCATGCGCTCGAGGCCCTGCTCGATGGTTCGCTGTTCGCCAGCGAGCGGGTGACTGCGATGGAAGTTCTCCACGGTGTCGGCGAAGTCGGGGTCGCGAATGAATGTCGGAATGCCCATCACCGTACGCACCACGAGGTTCGGTGGGAACTTGGCGTTCACCTCGTCCCATCGGTCTGTCACTTGTCGCCAGACGGTCGGTCCCACCGCGGCGTTGGCGGTCAACAGGCCGAGCACCAGGGGTCCGTCCTGGCTGCGGAATTCCGAGAAGCATCGAGTGACGATGTCATTGGCGGTGTCGAGATCGGGGAAATCACCCAGGCTCAGCAAGTAGCGCTGTTCCTCCTGGGGTGTCGCGGCGTTGCGGTGGCGATCGAGGAACGTCTCGTAGTCACCGGGCCGGTTCTGGTGGGCGACCACGCGAAGGATCGAGCGGGCCAGGTCGCCGTCGAGTTCGTCGACCTCGAAGCGGCGCACGGCTTCCGCCTGGATCGCCTCGTCGCCGGCGACGAGACCGAGCGTGGTGATCAGTGTCGCGCGCAATTGGCCTGAGAGTTCTCCCTCGCCTTCGCGCACATTCCAGCCCAGTCGCGTGAAGGGTGGCGTGAAGAGTTCGCGGACCTGACCTACCAATGTGTCGTGGGCCGCGCCTTCGAGAGCGCGGTTCGCCAGCACCACGGCGCTGGCGACCGTCCCCCAGGGGTTGGGTTCGTCCAGATCGCCGAGTCCCCGAGCCGTGGTGAGGAATTCGTCCCAGGTGATCTTGCCGGCAAATAATTCGGCCCACGTGTCCGCCACCAGTGTGGCGCGCTCGAGCTCTTCGAGTTCGCCGAGGTGGGTGCTGAGCGACGCGAGTTCCGCGTGTCCGTACCGAGTGCGGTAGACGCCCGAACCGCCGGCGTTCACCACGACCGGGCTCGCGTCGCTGACGTCCACCGGTGCGTCACTGAGTAGTTGGCGAGTGACGTCGCCGCCATCGAGTGAGCGCGTCAGTACCGGCACCAGCCACGACGAGCCGATGGCGCTCTCTGCGCGAGCGGGACCGTAGGCGAAGGGCTGTTGGGTGAGATGACCGTCGACGAAGGTGACGAGGGGGTGTCCGCCCTGGAGGATCCAGGTGTTCATCATGTCGCGCACCGGCTGGCCCGATGCCTCCTCGAGGGCGTCCCACAGGTCGGTGGTAACGGTGTTGGCGTAGGCGTGAGTGCGCAAGTAGCGGCGAATGCCGTCGCGGAACGTCGTCGCGCCAAGGTACTGCTCGAGCATGCGAAGGACCGATCCGCCCTTCTGGTACGTGAGGACGTCGAACATGCCGCGGGTGTCGTCGGGCGAGACGACCTCGTACTCGATGGGGCGCGTCGAGTGCAGACCGTCGACCTGCAGGGCGATGTCGCGGTCGATGCCGAAGTCGACCCACATCCGCCACTCCGGCTTGTAGGCGTCGGCGCAGAGGGTCGCCATGAACGTCGCGAAGGCTTCGTTGAGCCAGATACCCTCCCACCATTCCATCGTCACCAGGTCACCGAACCACATGTGTGCGATCTCGTGGTCGATGATCTCGGCGACGCGCTGGCGTTCGGTCAAGGACGCCGTCTCGGGGTCGATCAACAAGGCGGACTCGCGGTAGGTGACCAGTCCCAGGTTCTCCATCGCGCCGAAACTGAAGTCGGGAATCGCAACCATGTCGAGCTTGTCGCCCGGGTAGGGGATCGCGAAGTAGTCCGAGAAGAAGCGCAGGGCGAAGGCCCCGGCGTCGAGGGCCATGTCGGTGAGGTGACCCTTGCCCAGCGGGTAGATGATGCGCAGCGGTACGCCGTCGACGTCGACTTCGGCGGTCTCCTCGAAGGGACCGACGACGAAGGCCACCAAGTAGGAGGACATGATCATCGTGGGAGAGAAGGTGAGCGTGCGCCATCCGTTGCCGAGGTCGGTCGAGGAGGTCTCGGGGGAGTTGGAGTACGCCGCCAGGTGCGTGGGCACCGTCAGATTAATCTGCCAGGTGGCCTTGAAGGACGGCTCGTCCCAGCACGGGAAGGCGCGTCGTGCGTCGGAGTGCTCGAACTGGGTGGTGGCGATGGTGTGGACTTGGCCATCCTCTCGCGTGAACGTGGAACGGTAGAAACCCACGAGAAGGTCGTTCAAGACGCCGGTGAAGGCGATCTCGAGTGTGGCGTCGCCCACCGGCAGCGCCTCATCGAAGGCGAAGGTCGCCGTCTGGTACTGCGTGTCGTAGGTCGGTTCGCTCGAGCGAAAGGTGGTCGAGGGCGCTGAGACGCTGGCCGCTCCCAGGACCAGGTCCAGGGCGTGCAGGGTGATGAGGGAGGTCGATTCGGTGATGGCGACATCGATCTCGACGCGTCCGGCGAAGGTCGCGGCCTCGAGATCGGGGGTCAAAAAGATGCGATAGGCCGACGGGACGACGGTTCGGGCGAGGCGGTAGGGGTTGGTGCGCAAAGTCATAAGTCACCAGCCTACGGCGAAAAGTTCTACGCTCGCTAAGTGACAAATTCACCCACGCCCGTATCTCTCCGCGTCAAGCCCGGCCCGAACCGACTCGCCGTGACCGGCATCGGCAACGCCATGCTCGACATCATCACCCAGGATTCGCGCGAGGTGTTCCGCGATCTGGGTCTCACCAAGGCGGCGATGTCACTGATCGAGGAGCACCAGCTCGACACCTTTTACAACGCGATGGGACCGACGATCCAAATGTCAGGCGGCTCGGTGGCCAACTCGATCGCCGGCGTGGCGGCGCTTGGGGGAACCTGTGGCTACATCGGCAAGGTGGCGCCCGACGAGTTCGGCGAGCGTTTCACCCACGACCTGCGATCGATGGGGGTGGAACTCGACCTCGCGCTAGCGACCCCGGGCGAAGGCGCCACCGGGCGTTGTCACGTGTTCATCACCGACGACGCACAGCGCACCATGGCCACGTACCTGGGCGCCTCCAACCAATTACGGGTGTCCGATGTCAAAGAAGACCTGATCGCGCGTTCCGAGATCACTTACGTCGAGGGGTACCTCTTCGACCTGGCTCCCGCCAAGCAAGCGATCGCCAAAGTGGTCGAGTTCGCGCACCTGCACGACTCGATGGTCGCCTTGTCGCTGTCGGACATGTTCTGCGTCAACCGACACCGTCGTGACTTCTTGGAACTGGTGACCAACGAAGTCGATGTGTTACTCGCTAACGAGACCGAGATCTTGGCGCTCTTCGAGGTCAACAACCTCGAGGCCGCCTACGCGGCGATCGACGACCTCGGACTACTGGCCGTGGTCACTCGTGGTCCGCGAGGGGCCGACGTCGCTTTCGGCTCCGGGGTGGTCAGCGTGCCCGCGAAGGAAGTCGAGTCCGTGATCGACCAGAACGGTGCGGGCGACATGTTCGCCGCCGGCTTCCTCTACGGCCTGGCCCTGGGTGCCGACCCGGTCGAATCGGCGGAACTCGGATCGCTCTGCGCGGGCGAGGTCATCTCACACCTGGGCGCGCGCCCCGAGAACGACCTCGAGGAGCTCGCCATCGAGGCCGGACTTCTCTAGCGACGCCGCGTCACTCCGGTGTGGCGAGTGCGACCAGTGCCGAGTTGCGGTCGTCGAATCCGCGGATCTCGATGATGACGCCGTCACGCACGACGTAGAGCTGGTGCACCAGCAATAGGCCCGCGCGCGCGTGCGCGGCGGGCCACCGTACCTTCATGATTGCGAGGACGCCCTGGGGCCCCTCGATCATCTCGACGGGTTCGCCGCTGACGCCTTGATCGCGGAGTCGTGCGAAGGTGGCCATGACGTCGTCACGGGTGCGGCAACCGCGAGGGTCGGTGACGTCACCCCAGGTCACGTCCTGCGCCATTAATTCGCCCAATGACGTGAGGTCGGCGTCGCTCAGCGCATGACGCAGCATTTGAGAGATCCGACCGTGCTCCTCAGGCACGGCGTCCCAGTGCGACGTGGGGCGCGTGCGCGGATACCACTAGAGCCCCAATTTGTCGAGTTCGGCGTCGAGCACCTTGGTGCGCGCGGTCTCCCACTTCACCCAGGCGGCCGTGATCGGGATGCAAGCGAGCAGCATCAATGCGTCGCCGCCGATCCACATGATCGCACCGCCCAGATGAACGTTCGAGATCAACCAGGTCATGCTCGATCCGGCTGGCGCCATCTTGGCGTACGCGGGGAACGGTAAGGACGTTGACATCACCAGCGCCAGTCCGGTGAACGTGTCGACGGGGACCGCCGCCATGACGTAGACGAGGCGCAGACCCGGGTGGATCTTGCGTCCTCGCTCGAGTCCGAAGGCCACGCGAAAAAAGAGGTAGCCGGTGACCAGGAAGGCGATCTGCTCGGCGTGGTGCACCCACTCGTGCTCCATCATCAGGTTCGCGATGCCCGAGAGGTGGGTCACCGGGATCACCACGAAGTACGTCGCGAAACCAATGAGCGGATGAGTCAGCACCATCATGATGCGGCCGTCGAAGAAGTCCTTGGTGCGCCTGCCCCCCGCTCGGTACCAGAGGTCGAGCGGCGCCGCGAGGGCGAAAAGGGGCGCGGCCACCATGATGAGTAGGAGGTGCTGGACCATGTGGGCGCTGAAGTAGACCATGTCGTAGACGCCGAGCACGCTCTCGGTCGCGAGGAACGTGACAATGATGCCGGCGGCGAAACTAATCGTGCGTGCGCGCGACCAGTCGGGCACCCGACGTGCACCCAAGAGGTAGACCGCCATGGCGAGGGCCATCAACACCAGCGGTACGACTCCGAAATGCCACTGGTTGAGGTGATGCCACGAGAAGCCAGACGTGTTCATGTGCATGGGCATACGTGCTCATTCTACGGGGGTCGCGGCGGACGCCCCCAGGGACGCCGAGTAAGGTGGCCTCCGTGCGTTCGAAGTATTTCACCGCTCGCGCCCTCGTGGTGCACGTCGCCCTGGCCGCGTGGTTGGTCATGTGCGTGCTCGCCGCCTGGTGGCAGGTGGGCCGCGCCTTCGGAGGGAATTCGTTGAGTTTCCTCTACGCCATCGAATGGCCGTGTTTCGGCGTCCTGGGATTCTTCGGCTGGTGGGCCCTGCTGCACGTCGAGAAGCCCACCGAGGACGACGAGGTCGCTCGACGCGAGTACGAGGACCGCATGCGTACCGAGGCTCTGGCGGCGCGAAAGACCGAAGCGACGACGAGCGAGGAAGACCCGACGCTGGCCGCCTATAACGACCACCTGGCTGAACTCTCTCTCGCCCCCAAGAAGAAGCTCTGGGGCCACTAGTTGGACGCTGCCTTTCGCCGCTACCGTCTGATGTCCTTCGTGACCGGCACGACGTTGCTCACCTTGTTCGTGACCTTGGCCCTGCATCAGTGGGACTTGAGCCTCTGGAAGAGCATCAAGCCCCTGGTCGTCGTCGACGGCGTAGCGCACGGAACGATTCTGTACCCGATCTACCTGATCATGTCGTTCCAGTTCGTTATCAAGGCCCGCCTCAACCTCACCTACCTCATCGCAATGCTGCTGGCCGGCTTCGTACCCGGTGTCGCCTTCGTGGTGGAGTGGTACCTAGCGCGCAAGTTCTATCCCGACGGGATTCCGGCGCGCGTCAAGTCCTAGCGGCCTCGAGGAGTGGTATTCGAGTAGGCGAAGATGGCCCGCGCAGTTCTCGGGTGGTGTGGATCACGCAACGAATCGGCGACAGGTCCGAATTCTCGGTATGGTCGACGATGCGGAGGAAAACGGTGGTGACGGGCTAGCCGCGACCGCAGTTCGGCTTCTTGCCGTGATTGGCCTTCTTCTTGGCGCGTAGCTTGCGCTTATTGGTCCGCTTCGACATAGGTGACAATGTTAGTAGGTCCGATCCACTTCGGGCCAAACGAGGAGACGCGAGTGAGCAACGACAACGCCGCGCCCCGCGGCCAACTGATGGTCGTGGCCACCCCGATCGGGAATCTGGGTGACCTGTCGCCCCGGGCGCTGTCGCTCCTGGGGGACGCCGACGTGGTCTATTGCGAGGATACCCGGCACTCGCGCACACTCTTCAGTGCTCACGGCATCAGTCCTCGCCACCGGCTCCAGGCCTTGCACGAGCACAACGAGGTGGCCGTGAGCGTCGAGGTCGTCGATCGGGTGGCTCGCGGAGAACTCGTGGTGCTGATATCTGACGCGGGAACCCCGGGCATCTCGGATCCGGGCGCCAAAGTCGTCGCCGCGGTACTCGACGCGGGTCTACGTGTGTCGACCGCGCCGGGACCCACGGCCGTGATCGGGGCGCTCTCAATCAGTGGCTTGCCCACCGATCGGTTCGTGATGGAGGGCTTCGTGGGTCGCAAGGCTGGTGAACGGGCCCAGACCTACGAGACGTGGCGACGCGAGGAGCGAACCATCGTCTTTTATGAGTCACCCCAGCGGGTGGCGACGACCCTGGGCGAGTTGGCCCACCGGTTCCCCGCGCGCCGAGTAGCGGTGGTTCGCGAGTTGACCAAGCTGCACGAAGAGGTGCTGCGGGGCTCGGTCCTCGAGGTCGCCGCCATCGTGGGCCAACGTGAAGTCCTCGGTGAGATCGTGGTGGTCCTCGAAGGGGCGCATGAGCAAGCGCCGGTGGGCGACGACGTTGTGTCCGCGGCCCTCGAGGAGAACTTCGAGCGTGGGATGACGCTGCGTGACGCGGTGGCGCACGTCGTGGACGATCTCGGTGTGGCGCACCGCGAGACCTACGCCATGGCGCTGCGTCTGCGGGATAACGGGCGCGCCTGAGTTAGTAGCCTTAAATGATGGCGCATTACTACATCACCACCCCGATTTACTACGTCAACGACGCCCCGCACGTGGGTCACGCGTACAGCACGGTGAACGCCGACGCCATGGCGCGCTGGCACCGGCTCATCGGTGATGACACGAAGTTCCTGACCGGAACCGATGAGCATGGCCAAAAGATCGCCGACGCCGCCGCACAGAACGGCGTGAGCCCCCAGGAGTGGACGGACAGGACCTCAGCGCGCTTCCGCGAGGCGTGGGACGCGCTCAATATCAGCTACGACGATTTCATCCGCACCACCGAGCCGCGTCACTACGAGACGGTGCAGAAGTTCCTCACTGCGGTCTACGAGAACGGCTATATCTACAAGGACGTCTACCAGGGCCTGTACTGCGTGAGTTGCGAGGACTACTACACCCTGGAGTCGAGCGACGAGGGCCGCTGCCCGATCCACGGGCGCGAGTTGACGCAGATGCAAGAGGAGAACTGGTTCTTTCGCCTGAGCGCCTTCGAGGAACCGTTGTTGCGCTACTACGAAGAGCATCCCGGGTTCGTCACCCCCGAGACGAAGCGCAACGAAGCCTTGGCCTTCGTCAAGAGTGGTCTGCGCGACATCTCCATCACCCGCACGTCCATCGCCTGGGGTATCCCCGTCCCCTGGGATGAGCAGCACGTCTTCTACGTCTGGTACGACGCGTTGATCAACTATCTCACCGCGGTCGGTTACGGGCGCGAGGACGATGAGACGTCGACGTGGTGGCCCACGTCGCACCACCTCATCGGCAAGGAGATATTACGTTTTCACTGCGTGTGGTGGCCGGCAATGTGCATGGCGGCGGGACTCGAACCAGTGAGTCACGTCCAGGTACACGGCTGGTTGCTGGTGGGTGGCCAAAAGCTCTCCAAGACCATGGCCGCCGCGGGCGGCGTCAAACTCACCGACATCGCCCCGGTCATGTTGACTGACGAGTTCGGCGTCGACCCGATTCGCTATTACCTCTTGCGCGAGACGTCGTTGGGCAATGACGGGGACTTCTCCCACGAAGGCATCACTGCGCGCTACAACACCGATCTCGCCAACAACCTGGGCAATCTGGTGGCGCGGGTGTCGACCATTGTCGCCACCAAGTGTGGCGGCGTCGGACCCTCGCCCGAAGCCCACAGCGACCTCACCGCGGCGGCCGAGACGGCGGTCGCCGACGCTGCGGCCGCCTGGAACCGCTTCGCGCCGAACTTCGCGCTCGAAGCGACTTGGGGCTTGATCGGCGCGACGAATGCCTATCTCGAACAGCGCGCGCCCTGGAAGATGGAACCGGGCGAGGAGCTCAATGCCGTCATGGGCAACGCGCTCGAGGCCATCCGACTCGTGAGCATCCTGGCCACCCCAGCCATCCCTCAGGTCTGCGCGACCATTTGGGAGCGCATCGGCCTCCCGGGGTCGCCGACCGACGAGGACTTCGCGCACAGCGCGCAGTGGGGCCGCTACCTCGCCGTGAACCCGATCGTGAAGGGTGAACCGCTCTTTCCGCGTATCAAGGTCAGCGTTGAGTAACTGGACCGACGCCCACTGCCACCTCCAAGACCGATTCCTCGGGGACCGCGAGATCGAGGCGACTGCGTCAGAAGTCCTGGCGCGGGCCCTCGCCGCGCGGGTCGACCGCGTGGTGGTGATCGGTACCGACGCCACCTCGTCGGCAGAGGCCCTCGCCATCACGGAATTGTCCGGTGACGTGGACATTTACGCGACCGTCGGCCTGCATCCCCACGACGCGCTCCAGGATGTCGAGGAGATCGTGGCCCTCGCGCGCCGGGGTCATCCGCGCCTAGTGGGTATTGGTGAATGTGGGCTGGACTACTTCTACGAGCACTCGCCACGTCGTGCCCAGCGTGCCGTGTTCGCCCGCCAAATTCAATTGGCGCAAGAACTCGACCTGGCGTTGGTGATCCACTGCCGTGACGCGTTCGACGATCTCTTCGAGGTCTTCGACGTCGAAGGAGTTCCCTCGCGTACGGTCATCCACTGCTTCACCGGTACTGCGACGGAGGCGAGCCAGTGCTTGGAGCGCGGTTGCGACATCTCTCTCTCGGGTGTGGTGACGTTCAAGAATGCCGAGTCGCTGCGTGAGGCGGCGCGTCTCGTGCCGCTCGAACGACTGCACGTCGAGACGGACAGTCCCTTCCTCGCACCGGTACCGTTTCGCGGGAGACCCAACGAGCCGGCGATGGTGAGTGTGGTGGGAGAGTTCCTCGCTGAACTGCGTGGTGAGGACGTTGACGAGGTACGGCGCCAGACGTCGCAAAACAGCGCGCGCCTCTTCAAGTTGTCCCCGCGATAAATGGATTCTGACCAAGGTTGATCTAGAACTTTTTGCGTCTGAGTTGCCTCGCGGGCCACTCTCCCCTAGCGTTGAAGGACTGGTCGAGGAGAACGACCGGTTGTCCTGGTGGAGGGTGGAGATCTGAGGACACAACCCCGCTGGGCGCGTATGCGTCTGGTGTCGCTGGTTACCGCCGCTGTCGCAATAGTGATGGCTGCGACGGTCACGTTGCCTACCCCCGCGGAGGCCGCGACGAGCAACGCCTACGAGGCGATGCCCAACTTCGTCGGCTTGGGCCAGTACTCGGTGCACGCCGAGATGTATAGCGCTCAGCTCTATTACAAGACGACCGGCCCCGGTGCCAATTCCCCCAACTGGACGCGAGTAGTGGGTGAGATCCCCGCTGCCGGCACGATGATCCATCCGTTCTCGACCGTCATCCTCGAGGTCACCACTGTTCGCGTGGTGACCGTCGTGCACCGCGCCCTCAAGAAAACCGTGGTCGTCGCTGTACACCACGCGGTGAAGAAGACGACGAAGAAGACCGTGGTCGTCGCCGCGCGCCGCACGGGCAAGAAGCCGGTCGTCAAGCTCGAATCCGTGACACGCCAGAGCGTGAAGGTGCCCACGAAGCCGGGCAAGAAGAAGGCCACGTCGCGTCCAGCGCTGGCGGACTTCCGTGTCGGCGTGGCGACCTGGTACTCCTACGTCCCGGGACGTTGCGCCACGTGGTATTTGCCGATGGGTACGCGGGTCAACGTGGAAGACCTGGACAACGGACGCGTCATCAGTTGTGTGGTCACCGACCGCGAAGCCGCTCATGGCGATCGCGTGGTGGATCTGTCGGAGACCCAGTTTGCGGAATTAGCTCCCTTGGGAGTGGGCGTGGTGCCCGTTCGAGTCACCTGGTGACCCATACTCGCGCCGAACTCGCCGCCCTGCTCGATCAACACGGTCTCAAACCCTCACGCGCCCTCGGCCAAAATTTCGTCGTGGACGCCAACACGGTACGGCGCATCGCTCGCTTGGCGGAGGTCGGCGACGGCGACGAGGTGCTCGAGATCGGGGCGGGACTGGGTTCGCTCACCCTGGCCCTCGTCGAGACCGGCGCCCACGTCACGGCCATGGAGATCGACCGATATCTGCTCGCTCCCCTCAAGTCGGTCGTCGAGCCTCATGGGGTGACCGTGCACCACGCTGATGCGTTGCGAGCGGACTACACCCAGATCCTCACCGGCCCCACTACCGTCGTGGCGAACTTGCCCTACAACGTGGCGACGCCGCTGGTGCTGCACTTGCTCGAAACCCAGCCCCTCATCACTCGGATGCTCGTCATGGTCCAAAAAGAAGTGGGGGAGCGATTCGCGGCCTACGCCGGTGACGAGGCCTACGGTGCGGTGTCGTTGCGCGTGCAGTACTACGCCGACGCGTCGGTGGTCGGCAAGGTGGGACCCAACGTCTTCGTGCCCAAGCCCAACGTGGACTCCGCCCTCGTCAAGATCGTGCGGCGTCCGAGCGTGGCGGTGGACCCGGCGCTCGTGAGCGAGGCGGAACTCTTCTCGGTGATTCGTACGTCCTTTGGTCAGCGGCGCAAGATGCTGCGCCGTTCACTGCACGAGTGGGCGAGCGAGGGTGTCTTTGAGCGCGCGGGTGTCGCCGAAACGCGCCGACCGGAGGAGTTGACGTTGGAGGAGTTCGCGCGACTCGCGGCCGCCAAATGATCCAGCTCTTCGCCCCGGCCAAATTGACGTGGTATCTCGAGGTCACCGGGGTCCGCGACGACGGTTACCACCTGCTCGCTAGCGAGATGCTCTCGGTCGGGTTGGTGGATCAACTGGTCCTGGACGAGACGGCGGACTACCTGCGCGTGGTGGGCGCCGACGCCGTGCCGCTCGACGACACCAATCTGATTCGCCGGGCCCTCGCCCTGGTTGGGCGCACGGCCGGGGTGACCCTCGATAAGCAGATCCCCCTCGGCGGTGGACTGGGCGGCGGCAGTTCCGACGCCGGGGCGATTCTGCGTTGGGCGGGCGCGGTGCCCCCCGAGACCGCGGTGCGACTCGGGGGCGATGTGCCATTCTGTCAGGTGGGTGGGCGTGCCCTGGTCGAGGGCGTCGGCGAACGGGTGACGCCGCTGCCCTTCGTGGAACGCGAGGTGACGCTGTTGCTGCCTGATTTCGAGGTCTCGACGCAGGAGGTCTACGCGGCCTATGACGAGTTGGTGGCCCGCGGCGAGCGGCCCCAGGGGCGCAATCATCTCGAGGCACCCGCGCGCCGAGTGCAAGCGCGTCTGGCGACCCTGCTCGATTGGGCGCGCGCCGAGTTCGGCGAAGTGCACTTGGCGGGTTCTGGCTCGACAGTCTTCATGGAGGGTCACGTCTTCTCGACGCCCTTTGGCGACGTGAACAGTCCCGCCGGAACGGTGAAGTGGTGTCAGACGATCGCTACGCCAGCGGCGTAGGGCGACTATTTACCGGCAGCGCGACGCTGGAAGCGGGTCCGCTTCAGCATCTTCTTGTGCTTCTTCTTACGCATGCGCTTACGGCGCTTCTTGATTAACGATCCCATGGCTTAGAGAACACTACTAGAGAGGACGTCGCGAGCGCGAAACGGGCTTCCTGGT
>Ga0302283_1001585_pt1 | contig 18932 bp, 14 predicted proteins | sample III_Fen_E1_4_FD_198770 | JGI IMG/M metagenome (GOLD analysis project Ga0302283, IMG submission 198770) | Peat permafrost microbial communities from Stordalen Mire near Abisko, Sweden - III_Fen_E1_4 | ecosystem: Environmental > Terrestrial > Soil > Wetlands > Permafrost | place: Sweden: Abisko... | reverse complement strand
GCAGTGCGACATTGGTGATGGGTGCGGGCGAATTGACTTTGGTGATGTGCAGGGCCTGACGTGGACAGCCGCGTTCGGCGTAACGAGCGGATTCGTAGGCGCCGATGTCGGCCATGGGCACGGGCTCGTGCGAGATGATCGGATAGCCCCATTCATCCAGGTGCACGAGTTCCGGCGCCAGTTCCGCACAGTGTCCAAAACCGTCACAGAGGATGGGATTGACCTGCAGGATGAACATGCCGGATCGACGGATCACTCCCATATGAGGTCCTCCTCGTGCTCCAGTGCTGGCACCGTGAGGAAACGTTGGTTCGAACGGGCTCCGGCACAGGGCGTCCCGCGAAGGTGCTGGTCGATGTCGGCGGAGAACACCTCGATGCTCGATCGCACGAAACGCACCACCCCGTCGGGGTGGCGGCACGCACCGCGGCCATCGATCACGCGGCAGCGGTCCTGCAGTCGGGCGATCGCCTCGACACCGTCGCGGCCGCCGCGCACGACCAAGAGCAGATCCTCGGCCAGGGCCGGCAGGCCGAAGGCGCAGGGTCCGCACTGTCGCGCGCTCTCGTGGGCCATCCAACGCACCACCCGATGCGCTTCGGCGACGCCACAGGCCTGCTGGGGAAGCACGGCGATGACGCCGGCGCCCACCGACAGGTTGAAGGCGGAGAGCGACTCGTTGCAATAGGGCGTGTTGATCTGGTCGCCTCGCAACCACGCGCCGCCGTAACCACCCAGCAGGACGGCCTGGGGTGAGGGGTCGGCCCCGGCGGTCGCCAAGATGGCACTGAGCGGGGTTCCGAGATTGACTTCGAGGACAGTGGGGCGTGCCACCGCGCCGGTGATCGAGACGACCGCGCTGCCCGGGTGTTCGTCGGTACCCAGCGTGCGGAACCACTCGGCACCGTAACGGCCGATGAGTCCGACGTTGGCGCAGGTCTCGGCGTTGTCGACGAGCGTGGGCCCGCGGCCGATGCGCAGGATGTGGGGCCGCCCCGGTCGATACTGGGGGAGCGACTCGTTGTCGTCGAGCCAATGGACCAGTGCCGATTCCTCACCGGCCACGTAGCGCCACGGCGGGGTGTGCAAGTCGATGCCTGGTCCGCGCAGGTTGCGGCGGGCGCGTTCGTGAATGGCGCGTTCGACGTGGTTGACGACCGTGGGATTATCGCGCGCCACGCAGACCGCGATACGGCTGGCGCCAATCATCATGGCGAGCATCTCGGCCCCATCGAGCACTAAGTGCGGGTTGGTCGAGAGCAGACGGTTGTCCTTGTGTGCCGCGGGCTCGCCCTCCATGCCATTGACCACGACGTACTTGTGGCCGCGCTGGTTGCGCAGGAGTTCGACTTTGCGAGTGGTGGGGAAGCCGGCACCCCCGCGGCCCACCAGACCCGAGGCGTCGAGTTCGTCCATCACGCTCGTCACCTGGTTGCTGGGGGCGAACGTCACCTCGTGGTCGGCCAGCGACAACGGGCGGTTGGTGGCCCCCGCGAAGAGACGAGGGAGCGTGCGCGGGGCGATCACCGGCGACCTCGCGAGGATGGTGGGCGCGGAGGAGTCTTGGGGAACGAGTCGTTGGCGCGTGGACGAGGCGGCACTGGCGGCGTGGCCAGCGGCGACAGCGCGGTGCGTCCGGCGGCGCGCGTGGGTCGCCCGAGGAAGCGCCACAGTGCCGCCAGGGCCACGACGCCCGCGCATGCCGCGACCAGGAGCATGCCGACGCCGCTGTGGGTGTCGGTGCCGGTCAGGTAACCGTGGACGAGGGAGATGGCGTAGCCCAGCCAGCTGAACCAGTGGATGAAGCGCCAGGTCTGATTCTTCATGCGCAACTTGAGCAGGCTCGAGATCCACACGGCCAAGATGAGGTCGAAGGAGACCGCCCCGAGGGCGACGGGAATGCGCTTGTACGACGAGGTCATCGGGATGAACGCCGAGACGAGTCCGGTCGACACGAAACTGTCGAGCACGGTGGTGGCGATGTGGATCACGAGGAACACCACCGCCACCATCGACAGGGAACGGTGCACCTCGTTGATCTCGAAGCGGCCTATGAATGTGCCGCCCACACGGTTGGCGACCAGGGTGCCCAGGGCGACGACGGCGGTGAAGAGCAGCATGGCGACGACGCCCGTCGCGCGGGTCGTGTACCAGAGGTAGGGAGTGGTCAGGCCGATCACGCCGCCTCCTCTCGGGGCCAGGCTCCGACGAACTCGACGGAACCATCGCGGCGTACCAAGCGTGCGGAGCGGCCCGCTTGGGCGATGTGCCACCCCGCATCCTCACCCCAGAGCAACGCCGCGGTGGCGAAGGCGTTCGCGCCGACGCAGTCCGCATCGATCACCGTGACCGCCCGATACGGGCTCTGCGCGGTGTCCCCCGTACGTGGATCGATGATGTGGCCAATGACGTGTTGACCACGACGCCACGTGCGCACGTCGTTCGATGACGTCGCGATGGCGCCATTCTCGAGGGCGATGCGCGACTCGAGGCCGGTGATGGCGAGAGTCTCAGCGATACCGATGACCCACGGGCCCTCGCTACCGCGTCCCTTGGCGCTGACGTCGCCGCCGATCTCGACGACCACGCCGCCGGTCGGAGCGACGTCCTCGGCGACGAGGTCGGCGAGCAATGCCTTGGCACTGGCGCCCAGGTCGATGCGCCAGGTGGCGCTCTTGACCACGCTGCGTGCCGTCTCGTTGAAGTCCAAGGCGGCGAAGCCCGGCGCGGGGAGCAGTTGCACCGGCGCGTCGTCGATTATCCCGATGGAGTCGTAGTCGCGGTCGTAGCCGAGCGCCTCGAGGGACGCGAGCACGGTGGGGTCGCAGAGTCCTCCGGTCAACTCGCTGGCGCGCTGAGCGGCGGCGAGCGCGCACACCATCATGTCGCTCAGGGCGACGACGCCCTCGCCACGATTAATCCGTGAGATCTCGGAGTCGTCGCGAAAGCGATTGCAGGCGCGATCAATCGCGTCGATCCAGTGGTTCAGACGGTCTTCAGCGAAAGGCATTTGGCCCTCGCGTTCGGTGTGCAAGGAGCCCGAGAGACCCCAGATGGAGAAGTTCATGGGCGGCCTAGTTGCACACGGTGTTGCCCGAAGGCGACGTGTAGCAGGTGGTGGTCGTGGTGACCGGCACCGTGGTCGTCGTGGTGGTGGCGCCGCTCGAACCAGACGTCGTGGTCGTGGATTTCGAGCCCGTGATGGTCGTGGTCGTGGCCTTGGCGACCGACGTGGTAGTGGTCGGGTGCGTTGTGGTGTGCAACTTGGTGACGCTGGAGAGGTAGCCCACCATGCCCACTGAGAGGACGCTTGAACCGACGAAGATCGTCCGCGTCAACATGCGAACGCGCGCGAAGCGGCGATCGCGCTGATGCGTAGTGCGCGGAGTGGGGGTCACGTCAACCATTCCACCAGCCGTGCATAAGCACCCGAACAGTGAAAACTAAGAAAATAAGAAAGATGTGACTTACGACATCACGCCACGTACTGACCCGCCACCTTCGATGTCGCACCGGATGATGACCAGAAACGCCCCACCACCACCCTTGATGGAGCGCGAACAGTGCATGTCGTGAGCCATGTCACAGTCGCGTCGAACCCGAGTCGTTGAATGCCCGCGCGGGCCCTCAGCTCAGACCGTCGTCAGTGTGATCGAGAACCGCGCGCCACCCAATTCGGGGTCACGGTCGACATTCACGCTGCCGTCGAGTTCGGCGACGACCTGGTCGACGATCGAGAGACCGAGTCCCGAACCCGGCAGGCCTCGCGAGGTTGGCGAGCGCCAGAACCGGTTGAAGATCAATGCGACGTCCTCGGGCGCGACGCCGGGTCCCGAGTCCGAAACGGTGATGACACCACCCGCGGTGCTGACCCGGATCTCGCTGCCCGCGGGTGTGAACTTGATGGCGTTGGTGAGCAGGTTGGAAATGGCGCGAACCAGGCGGTCGCGCCGGCCCACCACCATCGACGTCTCCAGATCGGATTCGATGACGACGTTCTTGATCCGCGCGTAGGTGCGCGCTGTCTCGACGCACTCCTCGACGACGTCGTCGAGGCGAAGCCGTTCTACCGGTCCCTCGGAGCGCTCACCGCGAGCCAACTCCGCCAGGTCGCCCACTAGGGCCGCGAGTTCGTCCACTTGGGCCACCATGTCGTCGGTCAACTGTTGGAGATCCTCGGGTGCGAGTTGCTGGGCACGCGAGAGCACCTGGGCATTGGTGCGCAGACTGGTCAGGGGCGTGCGCAGTTCGTGCGAGGCGTCGAGCACGAGTTGTCGCTGGAGCATTTGGCTGTCCTCGACGGTACCCAGGAGGCGGTTGAATGTCCGGCGCAGGCGTCCGAGCTCGTCGACGTCGCCCTCATCGAGTCGGCGCGACATGTCGCTGGTCTCGGCGATGTCCTCGATGTCGTCGGTGACGTCCTCGAGAGGGTGCAGTGCCGCGCGCGCCAATAGGACTCCGAGCGAAAGAGCGAGCAGCAACACGCCCGCCGAGACGAAGAGGAGCGTCCGCACGAGATTGCGCAACTCGGCGATCTGGCCCGAGAAAGGCGCGATGAAGACGTCGGCGGCGGTCGTTGACGTCGTTCCCTCACGGTTGCCGATGGCGATGGGGGAGCCGACGGGAAGTCCGACGATGTACTCGCGCAGGGTTTGATTGTTGATCACGACGGTGCGAAAGAGACCGCCGGTGAGTTTGCCCTTGGCGAACTTGGTGACCGTGGCGTCGACGAACCCCGCGGCCACCTCGATGCCCGGTGTCGTTCCGTCGGCCAATACCAGGAATGAGTTCGCGCCGCCGAAGTTGTCGTCAGGGTTCCTCGCCGCCTGTTGAAGGGACTCGTCGACCGACTGAGTGAGGGCGTTGCGGGTCGAAAGAAACGACGTAAGGCTGGCCAACACCACCGCAAGGGCAGCGGCAACCACGGTCGCGGCGATGACGCGGCTGCGAAAGGTCATGCAGTGCGCAGCGCGTATCCCACGCCGCGGACCGTCTGGATCAGACGGGCCTCGCTGCCCTCTTCGAGCTTGCGGCGCAGGTAGCCGATGTAGACGGCCAAGGAGTTGGTGCCTGAGTCAAAGGTGTAGCCCCAAACCAGGTCCAGGATCTGGTCACGGGTGAGGACCTGGCGCGGGTGCTGCAAGAACAGCTCCAGGAGGTCGAATTCGATCTTGGTCAGTTCGATGACGCGCTCGCCGCGGCGCACCTCTCGAGTGCCGGGATTCAAGGTGAGGTCCTCGAAGCGCAGCACCGTGTCGTCGCCGTCAGCGACCTGGCGACGTCGAAGTAACGCGCGCAGTCGCGCCAGGAGTTCGGCCAAGTCGAAGGGCTTGACCAAGTAGTCGTCGGCTCCGACGTCGAGGCCCTCGACGCGGTCGTTGACGGCGTCGCGCGCGGTCAACATTAAGATCGGCGTCGCGTCGCCCGCCCGGCGGATGCGACGGCACACCTCGAGACCGTCGATATCGGGTAGTTGCAGGTCCAAGACGATGGCGTCGGGTGCGCGCAACTGCACGGCTCGCAGGGCGCTCGAGCCGTCTTCGAACAGCTCGACGTCGTAATTCTCCATCCGCAGGGCGCGACCGAGGGCCGTGCGGATGGCCGCATCGTCGTCAACAATCGCGACGTAGGGATTGTTGGTGGTTAGGTTGGTCACGGGCTTTCCTTTGGAATGCGGTCAGGCTCTAGTCTTATGTGTTGGTATTAACGGTCTTTCGTCTTTCACTAAGAATCTAGAAAGATTGTTAGCACCATAGATGGCGGGTAGTTCAATCGGCAGAACGACGGACTTTGAATCCGTAGGTTGGAGGTTCGAGCCCTCCCCCGCCAGCTACACAGTATTGCCCGTCGCGTGAGCGACGATCCAGATGAATGTCCGTGTTGATCAGCGCGAGCGTGGCGCCTCTTGTGCCAGCACCGCTTGGGCTGCCGCCAGACGCGCCACGGGGATGCGATAGGGCGAACAACTGACGTAGTCGACCCCGCAGGCGTAGAGGGTGGCGATCGATGCCGGATCACCCCCGTGTTCGCCACAGATACCGATCTTGAGTTGGGGATTGGTACTGCGTCCGCGGCTGACTGCGAGTGAGATGAGCTCGCCCACCGCCTGCGCGTCGAGGACGTCGAAGGGATTGTGTTCCAAGAGGCCCTGGGCGAGATAGGGCGCCATCAGCTTGCCCTCGACATCGTCGCGGCTGAATCCGAAGGTCATTTGGGTGAGGTCGTTGGTGCCAAAGGAGAAGAAGTCCGCGTGAGCGGCGATCTCGTGGGCCAAGAGGGCGGCGCGCGGCGTCTCGATCATGGTGCCGACGGAGAAGCGCAGCGGCGTCAGGTAGCTGCTAGCGACGTACTCGCTGGCCTCGATCACCCACGAACGGGCCAACGCGAGTTCTGGGGCTGAGATGGTGAGGGGGATCATGATCTCGACGCGTGGATCGCCCCCGGCGGCCAGGCGTACCTGGGCCGCCTCGAGCAGGGCTCGCACCTGCATCGCATAGAGACCGGGCTTGAGGACGCCTAGTCGAACTCCGCGCACTCCGAGCATCGGGTTCTGTTCGTGCCAGTAGCGCGCCGCCGCGAGGAGGCGTGACTCGTCGTCACTCAGTCCCTCACGGGCCTCCTTGACCAGCAGCGCTTCGAGGTCTGGCAAGAACTCGTGTAATGGGGGATCAAGGAGCCGCACCGTGACCGGCAGCGCATCCATGGCCTCGAGGATGGCTACGAAGTCCGTCCGTTGCACGTCGAGCAGGTGCCCGAGGGCTTCGTGATATTGCTCGTCGTCACTGGCCAGGATCATCGCTCGCACCACCGGTAGTCGGTCCGGACCGAGGAACATGTGTTCGGTGCGGCATAGGCCGATTCCTTCGGCGCCGCGCGCTCGTGCCGCGAGGGCGTCGACGGCCGTGTCGGCGTTGGCGCGTACGCCGAGTCGACCGGCTCGGACCTCATCGGCCCAGCGAAGGATGACCTCGAGCTGGGGCGGCGCGTCGCTGGACGTGAGTGGCACTTGACCGAGCACGACCACACCCGTCGTGCCGTCGAGCGAGAGCCAGTCCCCTTCGCTAATGACCGTGTCAGCGACCCGAGCCTCGCGCGTGGCGACGAGGAGATCGCTCACTCCCACCACCGCGGGCTTACCCCATCCTCGCGCGACGACTGCGGCGTGGCTGACGAGGCCACCCCTCGCCGTGACGACTCCCTCGGCGACGAGCATTCCCGCGACGTCATCGGGCGACGTCTCGGCACGAATCAGGATGACCTTCTCGCCACGTTGTGATGCCGCGACGGCCGATTCGGCGTCGAAGTAGGCCCGCCCGACGGCGGCGCCGGGGGACGCGGCCAGCCCCCGCGCCAAGTGATCGATTGACACGCCGGACGCGAAAGTCGGGTGCAGCACCTGATCAAGATGGTCGCCCGTGATGCGCCCGAGGGCTTCGGCTCGAGTGAGGTGGATCGCAGGATCGTTGACCATGTCGACCGCCATGCGCAATGCCGCCGCACCAGTGCGCATACCGGGACGAGTCTGGAGCATCCAGAGGCGCCCCTGCTCGACGGTGAACTCGATGTCGCACATGTCGCGATAATGCGCCTCGAGACGAGCGAAGACCTCGCGCAACCGGTTCGCCACGTCGGGGAAGAGGGAGTCGAGATCGCTCAAGGGCCGCGTGATGGACGTACCGGCCACGACATCCTCGCCTTGGGCGTTGACCATGAAATCGCCGTACGCCGCGGGCTCGCCCGTCGAAGGGTTGCGGGTGAAGGCGACGCCCGTGCCCGAGTACTCATCCCGGTTGCCAAAGACCATGGCCTGGACGTTGGCTGCGGTCCCCAAGTCGTGGTCGATTCTCTCGCGCTCGCGAAAGGCGTGGGCGCGAGAGCCGTTCCACGACGCGAAGATCGCCTCGATCGCTTCACGAAGTTGAGTGCGGGGTTCTTGAGGGAAAGGACGACCACTGTGATGTTCGACCACCGCGCGATATCGCGCGGCCAACGCCTTGTTCATCTCGGCGCTGAGCTCGCCTTCGGTGATCACCCCGGCCTCGTGCATGGCGTGGTGTAAGTGTTCGTCGAAGTGCGTGGCGTCGATGCCGAGCACGATACGTCCGTACATCGCGACGAAGCGGGCGTAGGAGTCGAAGGCGAATCGAGGGTCGTCGGTGCGAGCGACCAGGGCCTCGACGGACCGGTCGTTGAGTCCGAGGTTGAGGACGGTGTCCATCATGCCGGGCATTGAGAACTGCGCGCCAGAACGAACCGACACCAAGAGAGGATCGAGGTCATCGCCGAAGCGCCGCCCCATTCGCCCTTCGAGGCGCGATACCGCATCGTCGATCTCGTGGTCCAAGGTGAGGGGCCAGCCGTGTCGAAGGAAGGCACGACAGGCGGTGGTGGCGATCGTGAAACCGTGGGGCACCGGCAGGTCGAGCACGGAGGTCATCTCGGCGAGGTTGGCACCCTTGCCACCGAGTAGCGCCTTGAGTGACATCGGCGCGACACCGTGGTCGTGATCGAAGTCGTAGACGAAACGGCGTGATGGGTCGCCCGAGACCGAGACGACATGGTTGCTTCGCGACATGTTCTTCTCCAGAGTGAGAGGCGGGTTCTGGGCCACTGTAGCGGTCACAGCGAGCGAAATGGCCCCATTGGTTGGAATCATTCAACCAATATTTCACCATGTGGTTAAAGGAGAAAATACAGGTATTCCCAGCTGTCCTACTCTGAGTTCGACCAATCTGACCAATTACAACCATCTCGCACACATCGACGGAGGTGGGCGAATGTCGTGATTGGCGCAACGTCAATGACGTCAGAGCAGGTGGTGGAGAATCTGGGCCAATTCCAGTGGGTGCGAACCCTGGATCGAATGGCTGGCCCCGACGACGTCGATGATCTGGTCCTGCGGGCGGCGGCGCACAAACTCTTCGACATCCTCGTCGCCAACGACTGAAGAGGGCCCCGTGGCGCGTACCAGCGTGACCGGGACCGCGATCTCTTGGAGCAATTGCCACAGGTCGATGTCGGTAGTGGGCTGCAGCGAGGCGCGACCGTGCTGCTGGTGTCGCCAGACCCAGGTGCCGTCCGGGCGCTCGACGGCGTTATGCAGTACCCCTCGGCGCAAGGACGTCTGCGAGCGGCCGGGATTGAATGCACTCGTGCGAGCGAGGATCTCATCGAAGTTGGCGAAGGATTCGGGTCCGTCGATGAAGTCGAGGATGTGGCGGGCATTGCTCGCGTTCACCCCCGGGGTGATGTCGATCAGAACCAACTGGCTGATCAGTTCGGGGTGCTCGTGGGCGATGACGATTCCCACCAGACCTCCGTAGGACATGGCGACCAGTGGCAACGGGGGAATGGTCAGCTCCGATATCGCCGCCGCGACGTCACTGGCGTGTTCGAGCGGCGCGCGCGCACCGTAGAAGGAAGCGTCGGAGTGTCCGTGGTGGGGTAGGTCGATGGCCACCGCAGGTCGTTGCAGTGCGAGGGCCACCGTGTCAAAAGTGTGGGCGTTCTGGGCGCTGCCGTGAATCAGCACCAGTTCGGGTGGACCCTCGCCCCACACGAGGGCACTGACGTGACGCAGACCCTCGACGGCGACGAAGGCGCGACGCACGTGGGGTCGAGGACGCTCCAGGCCCCACTCCGCCAGGTTCTCTTCCAAGTACGCGAACTCGTCGTAGTCGCTCATGAAGGCATCGTAGGAGAAGTGACCGGTCACGACACCTTGTACCATTGCGGCGTGGAGTCATTGTCAAAGCGCCGTCTCGTCATCGTCACGGGGCGCTGTCACCCCACCCTCGCACGCGACATCGCTGGCAAGCTCGGGGTCGACCTCACCGAGGCGAACTTGCGCGAGTTCGCCAACGGCGAGATCCACTGCCGCTTCGATGAATCGATCCGCGGCGCGCACGTTTTCATCATCCAGACGCACTCCTCGCCCGTCAACGACGCCGTGATGGAACAGCTCATCATGATCGACGCCGCCAAGAGGGCCTCGGCCAAGTCCATCACGGCGGTCATACCGAACTACGGGTACGCCCGCCAGGACCGCAAATCCACGGGCCGCGAGCCCATCACCGCCAAGTTGATCGCCGACATGCTTCAGACTGCCGGTGCCAACCGCGTGCTGTCAGTCGACTTCCACTCGGGCCAGATCCAGGGTTTCTTCGACATCCCCGTCGACCACCTCGTGGCCGCGCCGGTGCTCGAGGACTACCTCAAGACCCACGCCGATACCAACACACTGGTCGTTGTCGCCCCCGACGCTGGTCGCGTCAAAGTCGCTGAACGCTACGCCCAGCATCTTGGTTGCGATCTCGCGTTGGTGCACAAGACGCGCCCGCGCGGCACGGCCAACGTGGCCGAGGCCCGCCACATCGTCGGTGACGTCGCGGGCCGGCACTGCGTGTTGATCGACGACATGATCGACACGGCGGGCACCATCGTCGCCGCGTGTGACCTCTTGAAGGCCCAGGGCGCAGGAGAAATCTGGGTGATGGCTACCCACGCCCTGTTCTCGCCGCCCGCGGTGGACCGTTTGTTCAACGCACCGGTCAGTCGTGTGATCGTGACCGACACCCTTCCGTTGGGTCCCGAACGGCGTTTCGAGAAGCTCGAGATCCTCTCGGTCGCCACCATCGTGGCCAACGCGATTTCGGCGATTTTCGAGGACTCCTCGGTCTCGGACATCTTCGGAGGCGAAAACCTGCTCTAGGCCTGAAAGTGTCGGGCTCCGGTGACGGCTAGACTATTCACCCTGTGCGCGACTGATAGTCGTGCGCCGAATTCGCACAAGGAGTTGTCATGTCAGAGACTACGTTGCACGCGTCCACGGACCGGGCCCAGGGAAGTCGTAACTCGCGCCGTCTGCGCACCGCCGGCTCCATCCCGGGCGTCGTCTACGGCGAAGGCATCTCCCCACTGCCGGTGTCGGTCGACGCCAAGAGCTTTCGCACTGCGGTCTCAGGCGACCAGGGACTCAACACCTTGATCGACCTCGACGCCGACGGCCAGAAGTTCATCGTGATGGCTCGAGAGCTCCAGCGCCACCCAGTGCGCGGCACCGTGTCGCACATCGACTTCCAGATCGTCGACCCCAACAAGCCCGTGGCCGCGGTGGTCCCGCTGCACATGGTCGGCGACGCCGTGGAAGTTCGCCACGCCGACTGGGAGATCGACCAGCAGCTGTTCAACCTCGAAGTACTCTCGCGCCCGGACAAGATTCCTACCCACATCGATGTCGACATCTCACACCTCACCCCCGGCATGGCCATCCGCGTCGGCGACGTGGTGTTGCCCGAGGGTGTCACGCCCGCCGGTGACCCGACGATTTCCGTCGTGAACACCCACGCGGGCCGAGCGGCCAAGACGGCCGACGCGAAGTCGTAGTCTGCCGTGGCGCTGCGGCGCTCGGTGCAAGAGGGTCGACGCGGCACGGCCAGCACGCTCGTCATCGTGGGGCTGGCGAATCCCGGCGATGAGTACGCCGGTTCGCGACACAACGTGGGCGGTGACGCCGTGCGACTCGTGGCCGAGCGCAGAGGGGCCCGACTGGTCCTCGAACGCCGCCAGCGCGCGCTCACGGTGACCTTTCCCACGCCGCGCGGCCCGGTCACCTTGGCGGTACCGACCAGTTACATGAACGAGTCCGGGTCCGCGTTGCCACCGCTGCTCACGCGAACCTCGCTACAGGACCTGACGCGCCTGGTCGTTGCGCACGACGACCTCGACCTCGACCCCGGCCGTCTCCAACTCAAGTTCGGCGGCGGTCTCGCTGGCCACAACGGGCTGCGCTCGGTCGCCCAGGTCCTCTCCACTCACGATTTCGCACGACTGCGCATCGGTATCGGTCGACCGCCGCATAAGGAGCAGGTCACTGACTATGTCTTGAAGCGTCCGACCGGCGTGCGCAAGGGCGAACTCGCTGAGGATGTGCAACGCGCCGCCGACGCGCTCGAACTCCTCGTCGACACCGACTTCGAGGTCGCTCAGCGCCAGATCAACGCCGGACGTGACTGAGTCCACGGGTCTGCGGCGGGTTCTCGAACTCGTCGCCCCCACCCTTCGTGCGGCCAATGCCGCGGGTTCGTTCATTCCCAGTGGATTTGCGACGCCCCTCGCGGTCGCTTCCTACGTGTTGGTGCATCCTGGACTGGTCGTGGTTACGGCTACCTCCACTGAAGCTGAACAGCTCACCATTGCTCTTCGTGCGCTGCTCGGCGAGGGCGCGGAAGTGGCTTACTACGGTGCCTGGGACACCCACCCGCTCGAACGCGTCAGCCCCGACAGTTCGGTAATGGCCGAGCGTGAGTTGTTACGATGGCGCCTCAGCCAGGGCGAGCGCCCCGACGTCGTGGTCGCGCCGATTCGTGCACTCGCGCAGATCTTGGCGCCCGAGCCACCGGCCGTCCCCCTACACGTCGAACGCGGTAGCGAATACGACCGTGATGAGTTCCTCGCCGCGCTCGTGCGCTTCGGCTACCGGCGCGAGAGCCTGGTGGAGCACCGTGCCGAGTTCGCGGTGCGAGGTGGCATCGTCGACGTGTGGCCAGCGCACGCGCTCGAGCCCGTGCGTCTGGACTTCTTCGGCGACGAGATCGAGCGTCTCACCACTTTCGACATCGCCTCGCAGCGCTCGGTGGTCGACCTCGAGGACGTCGTCGTGGGTCCCGCGCGCGAATGGCTGCTCTCGGTGCAGACCCGAGAGCGCGCAGAGTCCCTCACGCGCAGCGAACCCTGGGGTCGCGAAGTCTTCGACCGACTCGCCCAGGGCCAACTCTTCGACGGCATGGAGGGTTGGATGCCACTGCTCGTCGCAGATCGGCGCACGTTGCTCGACGACGTCGCCGGTCTCACGTGTCTCGTGGTGGAACCCGATCGAGTCCGCCGTCGCCTCGAGGACCTACTCGACGAGGAGCGAGAACTCACCTCCGCCGTCGCCACCACGTGGAAGGCCACACGTGAGGTCCCCCTGCTGCACAACACCTACGACGAGGTGCTCGCCGGTCGCGTCGACATCAGCGTCGACCATGGCGTCGCGGGTCCAGGCGCGTCGTTGTCATTGACATCGCCGCCAATCGTCCAGGGCGACCCCGCGCGCATCGCGGCGCACGTGCGCACGTGGAGTACGACGCGACGCGGAGTGGTCCTCACCTCGAACGCGGCCGCGGTCTCGCGGATGGCCGAGCAACTGCGAGCAGAGGGCATCGACGTGTCGTCGGACCCGGCCAAGGTCCTTGACGTGCGCCTCAGCGTCGTACAGAGTTCATTGCCGGCGGGCTTCGCCCTCGAGTCACCCGAGATCGTCGTGTGGTCCGAGGGCGACCTCACGGGCAGGCGTGCGGTGCACCGGGCGGCGCGCACGCGCACGCGCAACGTGGACGGCTTCTTCGACGATTTGGCCTTGGGCAGTTACGTCGTGCACCGCATGCACGGGGTCGCTAGGTTTTCGGGCACGACGACCCGGGCGATCAATGGGACCACTCGCGATTATCTGGTGCTGGAGTTCAAGGACGGACGTAGTTACTGGCCCACCGATCAGATCGACGCCCTGACCCCTTATTCGGGGGGTGACGCCCCCGCGCTCTCGCGGATGGGCGGCGCCGAATGGCAAAAGACCCGCGCCAAGGCCCGTGCGGCGGCGTACCTGGTGGCCCAGGACCTCGTCAACCTCTATCGTCAGCGATCAGTCGCCGTGGGTCACGCCTTCAGCCCCGACACCGCTTGGCAGCGCGAGATGGAGGACCTCTTCCCCTACACGTTGACCCCCGACCAGGCGGAGGCCATCGACGCCGTCAAGGCAGATATGGAACTCAGCCGTCCGATGGACCGACTCGTCGTAGCCGACGTCGGTTTCGGCAAGACCGAGATCGCCACGCGCGCAGTGTTCAAGGCGGTCCAAGACAACAAGCAAGCCGCCATTCTGGTCCCCACGACGTTGCTCGCGAGCCAGCACTTCGCCACCTTGGGCGAACGCTACGGTGGCTTCCCGGTGAAGGTGGCGCTGCTGAGCCGCTTCGTGGACGACGCCGAGACCGCGCGTACCATCGCGGGACTCAAGGATGGATCAGTCGACGTCGTGGTGGGGACGCATCGCATCTTGTCCGAGTCCGTGGTCTTCAAGGACCTCGGACTGCTGGTCGTGGACGAGGAGCAACGCTTCGGGGTGACCCACAAGGAGGCCATCAAATCACGATCGGTGGGTGTCGACGTGCTGACGCTATCGGCGAGTCCGATTCCGCGCACCCTCGAGATGGCTTTCGCCGGCATCCGCGACCTTTCAATGGTCACCACGCCGCCGGCCGACCGTCGGCCGATCCTCACGCACGTCGGTGAGTACGACGAAGCCGCGGTGGTCGAAGCCATCCGCCGTGAACTGCTGCGCGAGGGGCAGGTGTTCTACGTGCACAACCGCGTCTCGGACATCGAGGAGGTGGCGCGGCGCATCGGCCAACTGGTGCCCGACGCGCGCGTCGCCGTCGCGCACGGTCAGATGGACGAAGGGACCCTCGAGCGCGTGATGATCGACTTCTGGGAGCGACGATTTGATGTGCTGGTGTGCACCACGATCGTCGAGTCGGGCATCGATCTGCCGTCGGTCAATACCTTGATCGTCGACCGCGCGGAGCGCCTCGGTCTGGGTCAGATGCATCAACTCCGTGGGCGGGTGGGTCGCAGTGGTCAGCGCGCGTACGCCTATCTGTTCCACGGCGCCAACCAAGTGCTCTCCGAGACCGCTTTCGAGCGACTGCGCACGATCGGTGACAACACCGCTCTCGGCAGCGGCTTCAAGATCGCAATGCGCGACCTTGAGATCCGCGGTGCGGGCAACCTGCTGGGCCACGACCAGTCCGGGCCGGTGGCCGCCGTCGGATACGACCTCTACGTCCAACTCGTCGCCGAGGCGGTGGCCGACGCCAAGGGCATCGTCGTGCCTGACGTCGTGACCATCACCCTCGACGTCCCCGGTGAGGCCCACCTGCCCAAGGACTACGTCGAGGCCGACGACGCCCGACTCGAGGCGTACCGGCGACTCGCGAGCGTGGGGGACGTCGCGGAACTCGAGGACCTGCGGGCGGAATGGATCGACCGCTACGGCGCACTGCCGGGTCCCGCGCAGGGACTCCTCGAGCTCGCCGAACTGCGGCTGCGCTGCTTGGCCCACGGGATCACCACCTTGCAGGTGCTGCCAGCCAAGGTCGGAGTCCGCAGTCAACCAGTGGTCCGCCTCAGCCCGCTGGACCTGAGCTTGTCGACGCAGATGCGTGTGCGACGTCAGTACGGTTCGCGGGCCTACAGCGAGGAAGTCAAGGAGTTCCGCTGCGAGATGCCCGCCGCGACCAGTGCGGCGGCACTCGTGGCGTTAGTGGACGAACTCTTCGCCGAAACGAAGCCCTCGTCGTGACTCGCTAGCATCGGAAGGGTGCGACGCATCATCATCTTTCTGGTCCTCGCAGTACTCGGTGCGGGATGGTACGGCCTTTCTGGTTCCACCATCGCGTTGGCCGTCAATGGCACGTCGGTGAGCGAAACGCAGTTTCACGCCGAACTACGCTCGTTCCAGGCCAATCCTGGCCTCTTTTGCTACATGAGTTCACTCGCCAACACCGCGCTGGCCAAACAGGGCGCGGGTCGTGACACCGTCACCGTCGCCGGAGAGGTCGCCTGGGCCAATCTTCGAGTCGAGGGCATCGCGATTGATCAGTACGTCAGGGTCGCGTTGAAGCATCGGCCCAGCGCCGAGGAACTGGCAACCGCCACGTCGTCGCTCGAAGGCGAGCTTTCACAGGCCGCTACCCAGACCTCGAACAACTGTCCCGGTACGCCCGCCCAGGCCCTCGCTGAGATGCCCGCGGAGTTGCGTGCCGCCCAGATCGAGGACCAGGCCTCGTCGGTGTACCTGGTGAGCAAGCTCAACGCCACGATTCCGCTCACCGCCAGCGCGATCAAGTCGTACTACCTCTCGCACCGGGCGAATTACGACAGTTTCTGCGTGTCAGTGGCTGTCGTGTCACCGACGAACCTGACCGCCTTCGCCGCAGCCCAAAAACAGGGCCTCTCGGTCGCGACGCTCGCCAAGAACTTCTCGGTCGACCCCTCCAAGTCCAAGGGCGGGAGTTACGGTTGCTTCACCCCGACTTCCTCCTCCTACGCCAGCGTGCGCAGTGACATCGGCACGGCCGCCGTGGGCCACTTCCCGACGTCACCCATCTCCATCAGTTACAACGGCGGCACGTACGCCCTCTTCGTGGCAGCGACGAGCAAGACGCCCTCGACGCTCGCCCAGGCCCAGAGTGTCGTCATCAGCGATATCCAGACCAGTAACGCCACGGCCGCCAACAATGTGAAGGCGTCCATTCTCTACGACTCCGCTGTGGCGCTGGATCCGGCCTACGGCCGCTGGGGACTGAGCTCGAGCGGTCCGGCGATCTTCGCGCCGGGCCTGCCCACGCAGTCGGGTCCGGCCACGACGTCGCAATTGACGACGGCGGCGACTACTCCCTACCAGTGAGTCGACCACGGGTTCGCGTCGTCGGACTCGGTCCGGGTGACGCGCGCTACGTGACCGCCGGCGCCGCGGCGGCTCTGCGCAACGCGTCAGTCGCGCGACTTCGCACCAACGTGCATCCGGCCGCCGCCGCCTTCGACCTCCAGAGCTACGACGAATGGTACGAGAGCGCGGACTCCTTCGAACATCTCTACGTTCGAATCGTCGACGACTTGGTGTTGTTGGCGCACACGTCACCCACCCTCGAAGTGGTCTACGCGGTACCGGGATCTCCGGTGGTCGCCGAGCACACCGTCGAACTCCTGCGCGAGCGAAGTGACGTGGACGTGATCTGTGAACCCGCGGTCTCGGTGATCGACGTCGCGTGTGCCGCTCTCGGAGTGGATCCCATGTCCACGGGTCTGCGGGTGCTCGACGCACTCGACTCCATCGAACCCTTTCGCGGGCCTGGTCCGTTGCTGATCCTGCAGACCTACGCTCCCGAAGTACTGGCGACCATCGCTGACCGACTGCCCGGCGACACGCCGGTCGACGTCCTGCACCATTTGGGTCTCGACGACGAGCGCATGGTGCGCCTCGAGGCGAGGGACCTGGCGACCTTCGCCGACGCCGACCACTTGACGTCGCTCTACGTCGAGGGGCTGCGCACGGCGGGTGAGGCGATGGACGACCTGGTGAGCTTCACGCGGCGACTGCGCGCCGAGTGTCCGTGGGACCAGGAGCAGACGCACGCTTCATTGACGAAGTACCTCATCGAAGAGGCCTACGAGGCGCTGGACGCCCTCACGAACTTATCGACGATGATCGACGCGGGTGACGAGGACGACGTGCTCGTCGCACACGCCGAGGAGGAACTGGGCGATCTGCTCTTCCAGGTGCTCTTTCACGCCGAACTAGGTGACGAGGAGGGCCGATTCACGCTGGCCACGATCGCTGACGCCGCACGCGACAAGTTGACCGGGCGACATCCACACGTCTTCGCCGACGTGGTCGTGAAGGACGCCGAGCAAGTCGCGGCGAACTGGGAAGTGCTCAAGCGAGCCGAGAAGGGCCGCACGAGTGCCCTCGAGGGAATCTCATGGTGGTCACCGGCGTTGAGCCTTCACGCCAAAGTCCTGCAGCGCGCGGTGGCCGTCGGCGTGACCAAGGACGTGAGTTCAGAATTGGCTCGTCTACAGTCCCTGGTCGCGTCCATCGAGTTGCCGATGACGGCGGAGTCCGACGACGACAGTGAATGGGGCGAGGCCTTGGCGCAGGCCCTTATCTCACTCAGCAACCTTGCGGCGCTCGAGCGCCTCGACCTCGAATCGTTGTTGCGTGCCCGGGTGCTCGCCTTGCGAGACCAGATACTGGCTATCGAAGCCGACCAATCGAACCCTTCGAAGAGCGCCGAGTAGCCTTAAAGGCGAAGATTCGAAGGAGAAACGCCATGAGCGCGATTGAAGTTGTCCTGGGCCGCCAAATCTTGGATTCGCGTGGCAATCCCACGGTGGAAGCTGAAGTGCACCTCGAGTCGGGCGCCTTCGGCCGCGCCGTCTCCCCGTCGGGGGCCTCGACCGGCAGCCACGAAGCGGTCGAACTGCGCGATGGTGGTACCGAGTGGGGCGGCAAGGGCGTGCGTCACGCCGTGCAGTTCGTGAATACCGAGATCAGCGACGCGCTCGAGGGCTACGACGCCGAAGACCAGCGTGCGGTCGACTACGCGATGATCGACCTGGACGGCACTCCCAACAAGGCTCGTCTCGGCGCCAACGCAATCCTCGCGGTGTCCATCGCCACCGCCAAGGCCGCCGCTATGGAGAGCGAGCTTCCCCTCTACAGCTACATCGGTGGCGTCAATGCCCACGTGTTGCCAGTGCCGATGTTCAACGTCGTCAACGGTGGCGTGCACGCCAAGAACTCCATTGACTTCCAGGAGTTCATGGTGATGCCCATCGGCGCCGCATCATTCTCCCAAGCCTTTCAGTGGGGGGCCGAGACGTATCACGCGTTGAAGGACGTGCTGGCCAAGCGTGGACTCTCCACCGCGGTGGGTGACGAGGGTGGCTTCGCCCCCGACCTGCCCGACAACGAGACCGCCGTCAAGGTGTTGATCGAGGCGATCGAGTCCACGGGACGTACGCCGGGGCGCGACATCGCCATCGCCCTCGACCCGGCCGCGAGTGAGTTCTTCCGTGACGGCTCCTATCACCTCGACGGTGAAGGTCGCGTGCTCTCGAGTGCCGAGATGGTGGACTACTGGGTCGACTTGTGCGACCGTTACCCCATCGTCTCGCTCGAAGACGGCATGGCCGAGGAGGACTGGGATGGTTGGGCGCTCATGACCGAGAAACTCACCAAGCGTATCCAGCTCGTCGGCGACGATGTGTTCGTGACCAACGTCGAATTACTGCAAAAGGGAATCGACCTCGGCGTGGCCAATTCCATC
>Ga0302283_1001580_pt1 | contig 18992 bp, 16 predicted proteins | sample III_Fen_E1_4_FD_198770 | JGI IMG/M metagenome (GOLD analysis project Ga0302283, IMG submission 198770) | Peat permafrost microbial communities from Stordalen Mire near Abisko, Sweden - III_Fen_E1_4 | ecosystem: Environmental > Terrestrial > Soil > Wetlands > Permafrost | place: Sweden: Abisko... | reverse complement strand
GTCGCACTCGCGGCCCCGGCGCCGGAGGTCTCCGCCAGGATGGCCGACCCCGACGCAAAGATGACCCCGTTGGCGACCACGCTCGCCGACCCGCCGGACGAGCTGGCGGTGACGCCGACGCCGTGGGAATTGGTCACCGCCGCGTTGTTGATCACGCTGACGGACCCCGCGCCGGCGCTGGAGGCGAGGATGCCGCCGTCGCCGATCACCCCGCCCGTCGTGACCGCGACATTGCCAGAGACGCTGGTCGCTGAAATACCCGCAAAGGCGCCCGGCCCGGCGGATGTGACGATGGAGCCGAGGGCGGTGGTGACCGTGACATTGCCGGCGCCCGTGGCTGCCGCATTGACTCCGTCGCCGTTGGTCGCGGCCACGTCGCCGCCGAAGATGTCGACGGTGTTGGCGCCGTTGGCTGTGGTGGAGCGGATCCCGTCGCCGTTCTCCGAGACGATGCCGGCGCGCGAATTGATGACGCTGGTCCCCGAGCCCGAGGTGGCGGTCACAAGACCGACCGAGGCCGAGACGCCGCCGGTGACGGTGATCTGGGCGGCGTTGTCGATCAGCACATTGCCGCCGCCGCTGATGGCCCCGACGCCGGCGCTGGTGTTGCTGCCGGTGGGGGTTCCGGACGCGCCGACCTCGTCCATCAGGATCGAGCCGGTCCCGACGGTCACGCTCACATTGCCGCTGCCGGCGAAGGTCCCCTCGCCGGACGGGTCGGCGACGTAGCCCAGCACGCCGGCGTCGCTGTAACCGGATACGTGAACGGCGACGCCGTTGGCGACGTTGACCACGGCGCTGGCGGTTCCGTTCGGTCCGCCGCCGCCGGCCATGCCGGTGTGGGCGGTGATCGCCGCGCTGTTGTTGCCCTGCAGGGCGAAAACGCCGTTCGCGCCGACAGTTACCTGAGCCGCCGGCTGACCACCGGGATTGAACGTCGTGTCGATCGCCACGGCCGCGACGTCGGCGTTGCCCGCGGCGCCGGGCGCGCCGGCGGTGACAGTGTTGTAGGCGCCGACTTTGACGATGGCCGCTCCGGCGACGCTCTCGGCCGCCATGCCGGTGGTGGCGGCGGTGGTGACGAGTGGGCTGCCGGCCGCGCCGGCTCCGGTGGTGATGCTGGCTGTGCCCGTGGCCAGGTCGACGGCCGCCATGCCGACTCCGCCGCTGCTGGCGATCGAGCCGGTGTCGACGAAGGTGACGCCGGTGGGGCTGCTGGTGGTGGCCACGACGCCGCCCCCGGCGCCGTTCAGCGCGCCGTTGTTGGTGACCAGGACCGCCCCCTGCTGCGCGGTGATGCTGATCGCATCACCCGGCGTGTTGTTGACCGTGCCGTTGTTGGTGACAGTGACCGTGGTGGTCCCGGTGGCGATGGCCAGGACGCCGCCGTTGATCGTCGCGCCGGAGTTGATGACGATATTGATCCCGGTCGCCGCGGCGGGTGGCGGCGCGCTGGCCAGGCCCACCACCAACGCGCCAAGGCCGGCGCCCGCCAGCCAAATCCTCTTGCCCCGCATCGCCGCCACCCTGCTCGTCGCCGGGGCGCGGAAGCCGACGGCCTCCCGCCACCGTGCAGTTTCTGGTTGCGATATGACTCCGCTGAAATTTGAATGTAAAGGGTAACGTTGTTACCCGGGCGCGCTTTTTCTAGGTTAAATTCGGTTAGCCACAGTAGAGTCTCGGCCGCTTGTCGCGAAACTGTTGCTTATCATCGATAAGTTGCTGTATCGGCAGGCGGAATGTCGCTTTTGGCCGGCTCAGAAGTTCCGTTTCAGCTGCCCGCGAATCTCGCCGGCTGGCGTCGCCTTGGTGTGGACGTTGAAGTACCACTTGCCCCCCTTCAGATCGGCGATCTGGGCGTCGGTGAGCTGGGCGCTGCCGTCGATCGGGCTGGCCGGGTCCTTGGCGGCGATGACCACGGGAGCATCGACGCCGGGGGCGGCGGGGCCGTGGAAATGCGCGCCCGTCGCCGGACCGGTGAGGCCGACATAGGTCACGTGGTAGGTCAGGGTCTTGGTGTCGGTGTCGAGGTCGGCCGTCAGTTCGCCACGCCCGGCGGTGGCGTTCGGCGGAACCTCCGAGGCGCCCTTCAGCGCCGCGCCGAAGTGGAGGACGGTGGCATGAGCCGCGCCGGCTGCAAGCGTCAGCATCGCGGCGGCGGTGATCGCCTTCAAGTTCATGTCGAGACTTCTCCATTGATGACGGCGAAAACCGCCGCCGGGCGCCGGACCAGCCGGGTCGCCATCGCGTCAAATCTGGCCGGTTCGAGTGATTCCACTCGCGCCGGAATGGCTCTAGGGTGGGGTCAGTCATAGGGGACGGAAACGCAATGGCGAAACCAGAATCCGTGGGCATGTCTTCAGCGCGCCTGCAAAAGCTCGATCAGGTGATGACCCACCGCTACGTCGACGGCGGCCACCTGCCGGGCATCCTGACCATGGTCCATCGCAAGGGCGAGCTGGTCCACACGGGCATGTCCGGCCACATGGACATCGAGCGCGACAAGCCGATGCGCGAGGACGCGATCTTCCGCATCTATTCGATGACCAAGCCGATCACCGCGGTGGCTTTGATGATGCTGGTCGAGGAGGGCCTGATCGGCCTCGACGACGCCGTCGCCACCCACATTCCCTCCTGGAAGAAGCTCGGGGTCTACGCCAGCGGCATGCCGACCCTGCTGGCCGATGCGCCGCCGTCCTTCATCACCACGCCCACCGAGCGGCCGATGAAGGTGGTCGATCTGGTCACCCACACCTCCGGCCTCACCTACGGCTTCATGATGCGCACCAGCGTCGACGCCGCCTATCGCAAGCTGAAGATCAACGACTTCCAGACCCCGGGCGGGCTGGAGGCGATGATGGAGCAGCTGAGCGAGCTGCCACTGGAGTTCTCGCCGGGCACCCGGTGGAACTACTCGGTGGCGATCGATGTGATGGGCTACCTGGTGCAGAAGCTGTCGGGGCAGAGCTTCGGCGAGTTCCTGCATTCGCGGCTGTTCAAGCCGCTGGGCATGGTCGACACCGGCTTCTTCTGCCCGCCGGAGAAGATCGACCGCTTCACCTCCTGCTACCAGCCGAAGCGGGGCGGCGGGCTGCAGGTGCAGGACGACGGCCAGAAGAGCACCTACGCCAAGCCGCCGATCCTGGAGTCCGGCGGCGGCGGGCTGGTCTCGACCGCGCACGACTACATGCGCTTTTGCCGGATGATGCTGAACGGCGGCTCGCTCGACGGGGTGCAGATCCTCAGCCCGAAGACGGTGGAGCTGTTCAGCCTCAACTTCCTGCCCGACAACCAGGAACTGGCGTCGATGGCCCCGCCAGGGGCGTTCAGCGAGGCGGGCTATTCCGGAATCGGCTTCTCGATCGGCTGTGGGGTCAACATCGATGTCGCCAGAACCCGCCTGCCGGGCTCATTGGGCGAGTACTTCTGGGGCGGCGCGGCCTCCACCGCCTTCTGGATCGACCCGAAGGAGGACCTGACGGTGGTGTTCATGACCCAGGTGATGGGCACCGACGCGCGGCTGACCCTGCGACGCGACCTTCGGACCCTGGTCTATTCGGCCATGACCGAGTCGCTCGCCTGAGGCCGCCGCCCCGGTACGCTCGCTGTCGGAATCTCGATCGAGGGATCGGCGCCGATAAGCTGCTGCAGGCTCGACCGCACGGCGTCGTAGCATTCGCAGGTCTCGGCCTCCATCCGCGCGCGGTCGAGCACATGGATCGCGCCGCGCTGCTGGCGGATCAGCCCGGCTGAAGCCAGCTCGCGCAGCGCCTCGGTGACGGTGGTTCGCTGCACGCCCAACATGGTTGCCAGGTACTGCTGGGTCAGCCGCACCTCGTCGCCGCCGGTGCGGTCATGCGACATCAGCAGCCATCGGCAGAGCCGCTGGGTGAGGTCGTGCAGGGCGTTGCAGGCCACCGACTGGTGCGCCTGGGCGAGATTCGCCTGGGCGTAGCGGATCAGGAGGCGTCGTAAGGAAGCGCTTTCCTCCGCCCGGTGTCGCAGCCGCGAGGCCGAGAGGCGGATCGTGGAACCGCCGATCTGGGTGAAGGTGCGGCTCACCGAAGCGCTGGCGCCGAGCGCGCACAGCACCCCGACGGCGCTTTCATAGCCGACGGTGTCACTCTCCACCGTGCGGCCGTCGGCCATCACCGTGACCACCGAGAGCACGGCGGTGCTGGGAAAGTAGACCCAGTCCACCGGGTAGCCGGGTTCGTAGAGAATCTGGCCGGAAACAACCGGCGCATCCTGCAGATGCGGCTCCAGGGCATGGAGGTCCTCGAGGCGCATGGCGTTGAGGACGTAGTTGCGAGTGTCCACTGCGGCTTCTCGCGGCCCGCGGGCCGTTGCTGGCTTGACCATGGCGATTCAACGGACTTCACCGAACATGGTTTCGACCGTCGATGTCGTTGCCGACGGCTACCGGCGTTTTTTGATCGGCACTGTCGGCTAACCGACACTCACCGAAGTGGTGAACCCGTACTCCCGCTCGAACGGGCAAGGGCAGGCTTAGAGCGGTGACATCCGCGTCAGCGGTGGCAAGAGTTCCGGTGAATATTTACACGCTCTACATCCACGACGACCGCTGTTCCGAGCCTAGCCTGTACATGGCGACGCTGGCGGACGACGCGCGGGCGTTGGAAATCGCCCGGGGAAGACTAGCCAACTCCAGCCACTACCTGAAAGTCGAGGTGCTCGAGGGCGACCGGCTGGTGGCCGTGCTGAGTCGCGGGGACGCCGTCGACTCGGGGCCTTGAGCGCGCCTGACAGCGTCAGGCGGAGCGCCGCGCCGCGAAGCCCAGGCCGGCCAGGGCGATGCCGCCGAAGATCAGATCGACTGCGACCACGATCCCGACCAGCACCGCGTCGCCCACAGGCCGCAGGAAGACGATGAAGCCGGCGAGGACCAGGCTGATCACGCCCGAGGCGATCAGCCAGCCCCAGCCGCGACGGGTGCGACGCCGCTGGTCGAGGGCCAGTGCGATGGAGGCGGCGCCGTCGACGACCAGATAGGCGGCGATCAGCAGGGCGATGCCGAGCACGCCGGCCAGCGGCGACCAGACCACCAGCGCCCCGGCGACCAGCGCCACCAGGGCCGAGATCACGCTCCACACCGGGTGGGCGCCGCCGCGGGCGGCGATCAGGCTGACGAAGCCGAGAATGCCGCACGCCACCAGCACCCAGCCGAAGGTCAGGCCCGCCGCCAATCCCGCGAACGCCGGCAGAGCGGCCGCCAGAACGCCCAGCAGGATCAGCAGCACCCCTTCGACGATGAACCAGACGCCGGTCTTTCCCGGCGTGGCGGCAGATTCCACTGTTGCATTGGCCATATCGCCCTCGCTCTGCTTCGAGCCGGCCAGGCGGCCGGTTCCTGGGTTAACAAGCTTAGGCGCAAAATCGTTCCGGCAAACAGAGGTCAGGCGAGGTCGCGGCGAATCCGCCTGGTCGAGGCGCGCTCGAAGATCACCTCGCCGCGCAGGCGCGCCGTCAGGTCCTCGCTCAGCTGATAGTGTTCGGCTGTGGCGGTGAGTTCGCAGGTCGCCTCGACCTCGCAGTCCCAGTCGCCGCGTTTCCAGCTTGAGAGGGCGCGATGGGTCCAGCGGCCGCTCGCCGGGTCGCCCTCGCGGAGTTCGCTGGTCTCCCAGCGGCCGCGACCGAGCATGGCGCCGGTGGCCTTGATCAGACTCGGTGTCGGCCGGGTATCCAGGTCCAGGCGGTAGTGGCCGGGCGAGATCGGTTCGGTGACCGTGCTCGGCCGTTTCGCGCCGTCCCGCGGCGGGCTTTGGCGCACCGGGATGGGAAACCGCGCGGGCTCGGCTTCGTCGGGGCGCACGGGCAGGCTCAAATGGGCGGTCGCGCCAAGGTCGAAGGTCAGGGTGACGATCTGAGGCGACGGCCAGACCAGCGGCCAGAGGCTCTCCGACAGCGCCAGCCCGATGCGGCTGCCGGCCCGGAAATGGTGGGCGATGGCGTTCAAGGTAAGTTCGATGTCGTAGAACGCGCCCGGGGCCAGCGGCGCCGGATCGGCGTGGGAGCGGTGGTGGGTGAGGTTGAGGAGGCCCCAGGTCACCAGCCAGGAGTGGCCATCGTCGGTCAGCTCCACCAGCCGCGCGGCGAGCTTGGCCACCGGCCGGTCGGACGCCAGCCGCAGGCGAAGCACCGGCGATCCGAGGATTTCCAGGTCGTCCGGCAGCGGCGGCGTGCGGAACATCAGGGACTTGGCGTCGTCGGAGGTCTGGTCGACCGGGGGCCGGTCGAGCCATTCCGGCTTGGTCAGGCCGACGACGCGATCGGCGACGTAGCGGACGGTCTCGGCCGGCCCCGGGCCGTCTGCGAGCCCGCCGCCGGTGAGATGCAGCGTTCGTTCGGTCACCTGCGGCGGCCAGGTCGACTCGGCGATCCACCGGCCCGGAATCTCGGCCGGGATCACCTCCGACGGCGCGCGATAAGGCATGAACGCGCGCAGCATCGGCTCGTCCATGATCCCGGTGGGGACGCCCTTCAGCCAGTGCTCCCACCACCGGACCTCCTCGAAGGCCCAGTCGAGGCCGGCGGTCCAGGGATAGGTGTGACCCCAGGGGCCGATGATCGCCTTGCTCGGCGACTTCAGGCCCACCAGCAACCGCCCCACGGGGTTGGCGTAGGTGTCCTGCCAACCGGCGACGATGTAGGTGGGGACCTCGATCGCCGACCAGTCCTCGCGGATCGAGCCGCGCCGCCAGTAGCCGTCGTAGCGCTGGTGCTCGAGCCAGGTCGCCAGGATCGCCGGCGTCGCCTCGAGCCGCTCGCGCCACATCGTCTCCCAGGCCTCGCCGACCACCAGCGGGTCGGGCGGAGCGGCCATCACCGTCTTGAAGCCGATCCCCCACTGGAAGTTGGTGTGGCCGAGGGCGCCGCCGATGTAGTGGGCGTCGTCGGTGTAGCGGTCGTCCAGGCAGCCCATCGGCATGATCGCCGCCAGCGCCGGCGGCCGCATCGCCGCCACCTGCAGGGTGTTGATTCCTCCCCACGACAGGCCGCGCATGCCGACCTTGCCGTTGCACCAGGGCTGGGCGGCCAGCCAGGCAATGGCGTGGCAGCCATCTTGCAGTTCGCTTGGCAGGTACTCATCGACCAGCACGCCCTCGGAGTCGCCGCTGCCGCGCACGTCCACGCGGGCGTAGGCGATGCCGTAGCCGGCCAGGGTCGGGCCCCAGACATCGTCGTGGAAGCGGTAGGCGTCCTGCTTGCGGTAGGGGATCATCTCCAGCACCGCCGGAACCCGCTCGTCAGGCGCGACGTCCGGCAGCCAGAGCCGCACCGAGAGACGCACGCCGTCGGCCATGGGAATCCAGGCGTCGATGGCGTCCCGGGCAGGACGCACGGTTGGCAGCCGCCAAGTCTCGCTCATCCGAGAGCCCGCGCCGGGCTTTCCGGCAACGTTGGGGGCAGCCAGCCGCGCTCTTCCAGCCAGTCGTCGCGGATGGTCTCGAACCGGCTGAGCTTCAGCTTGTCCAGGTCGGCGAAACTGCAGCGGCCGTCGACCACCAGGTCGCGGACCGCATGGCCGCTGGCCGGCGACAGGCCGAAACCGACGCTGGACATGGTGGCGACGGTGAGGTTGGCCGGATCGGCAAGCCGTTCGAGCACCGGCCGACCGTCGGGGGTGTTCTCGATCACCCCGGCCCAGCTGCGGATCAGCCTTAAGGAAGCCGCGCCGGGCATCAGTTCGGCGACCCGCCGGGCGAGGTTGCGGGTCAGCGGACTGCTAGGGCGAGCGACGGGCCCGTCGGACGCCAGGTCGATCCATTCATGCGGGCCGCCGCCGAAGGCCAGGTTGCCGCGCAGGGTCTGGCGGCCGTAAAGGCCGTTGCCGTCGACGCCGCCGATGGCCATCAGCGGCGCGGGCTCGGTGACGATCATCTCGGCGCGGCCGAAGCCCAGCGGCAGGCGCACGCCGACCTTCTGCAGCAGGAAGCCGGTCTGTGGCCCGGCGGCGATCACCAGGGCGTCGCAGGCGATCCGCCCGGCGGGAGTTTCCACCGCCGTCACCCGTCCGCCAGCCTCGACGATGTCGGTCACCGGCGTGTGCTGAGCGATCCGGCCGCCCAGGTCCTGCAGCGCCCAGGCGTAGGCCTGGACGGTTCGCTGCGGATTGGCGTGCCCGCCGTAGTGCAGGTGGACGCCGCCGAGGTTGGCCTCGTTGGCCATCGGGACCAGGGCGCGGACCTGCATCGGGTCGATGTGGTCGGCGACATAGCCCAGCCGGCGGCCCTCGGCGGCCATGCCGTGATAGGCGGCCAGGTCCGACTCGTTGAGGGCGAAGATCACCCGCTCGCGCCGGTATTCGGTGGGGTAGCCCAGCAGTTCGTCCATCAGCGGCCAGAGGCGCTGCTCCTCGTGGAACAGCGGGCTGTGATAATGCGAGGCGCCGCCGCCGTTGCGGCCCGAGGCCTCCCAGCCGACCACGCCCTTGTCCAGCACCAGCACGTCCAGCCCGTCGCGCGCCAGCCACCAGGCCGCGCTCAGGCCGGTGACGCCACCGCCGACCACCACCACCTGGGCGCCTGCCACGGCCATGGTCAGGCCTCGCCGCCGAAGGGGGTGACGAACTCGCGCTCGGTGCCGATGTCCTCGTAGGCCGACCACTGGCCGGGAATGGCGAACCAGATCTCCCAGCCGTGAGTCATGGCGGCGGTCTCGCCCCAGTCGGCCATCACCTTCAGCGGCAACGGCCGGACCGGCGCGCGGTGGAGCGCGAGCGGGATGTCGGCCGGCGGGAGTCCGGCGGCCTGGGCGAGAGTCAGCGCCACCTGTTCGCGGCAACGCCGGCCCTGGCAGGGCCCCATGCCGGCGCGGGTGAGCCGCTTGACCTGATCCTGGTTCGGCGGGCCGTCGGCGATCAGGGTGGCGATGTCCCGCGCCCTCGCCCCGGCGGTCGGGTCACCAAGATAGCGGGGCGCGCGGACCTCCAGGAGGTCGCCACGCGTGACCGCTTCGCACTGGCAGACGATCATCGCGGGGTCCGCATCGCGGGTGAGCGCGTCGAACCAGGCGGCCTGATAGGCCCAGGCGTCAGGGCCGGCGCTGGGTCCGCCCTCGGCCGCGCCGCCCAGGGCCTGGCGCGCCGCCTGGCGTCCCTGTTCGGCGGCTTCCGTCTCGCCGGCGGCGAGGCCGGCGCAGTCGCCGGCGGCGAACACGCCCGGCAGCGAAGTCGCCCAGCCCTGCAGAACCGGCGCATGACCGCCTCGGCGAGCATCCGGGGCGATGCGGCCGCCGGCGGCATTGATGAGTTCGATCGCCGGCGCCAGGCCGACGGCGAGGCAGATGGTGTCGCAATCGATGACGACCTCGGCGCCGCGCCGGTCGGCAAGGATCAGCCGTTCGACGCCGTCGCGACTGGTGACCGCGCGACGGGGAATGTGGCCGGGGAGGACCGGGATCCCTGCCTGGGCGAGCTTGTCCAACGCCTCCGGTGACGCCTGGGCCCGGTCCAGCACCTCGACCAAGGCCGCCACCTCCAGGCCACGCCCGTGGGCCGTCAGCGCAGCTTCGACGCCGACGTCGCCCGATCCGAGCACCACGATCCGACGGCCAGTGAAGGCGTCATAGCGTTGCAACAAGGCGTGCAGCCCCCCGGCGCCGACCACGCCCGGCTGGTCCCAGCCCGGAAACGCCAGCGCCACGTCCCGGGCGCCGGTGGCCAGGATCAGCCGGTCGAAGCCGATCATCCATGAGTGGTCCTCGTCCGCCAGACCGACCATCGGTGAGGGCAGGGCGCGCAGAGCCGGTCCGTTGACGTAGAGCCCCCAGGCGGTGAGCCCGAGGCGGACTTCGACGCCGCGCTCGATGGCTTCTTCCAGCATCGGGTTGGCCGCCAGCACCGTCTCGATCAGGCGTCCGCGCCGCTGCACCGCGCCGCTCATCCGCCCGCCGTAAAGCAGCGGTACATCCAGGCCCATCAGCCCCGGGTCGACCGGGTTTTCGTCGATCAGCACCACCTGGGCGCCCAGCCTGGCCGCCTCGATCGCCGCCGCCGCGCCGGCGACGCCGCCGCCGATCACCAGCACCTGGGCGTATTCCTCCGGCGGGGCGAACTTGCCGTCTATGGCGCTGGGGTCTGGCATCAGACCCGGTCCAGCGCCTGGGCGAGGTCGGCGATCAGGTCGTCCGGGTGCTCCAGGCCGACGGAGAGCCGGAGGGTCGCCTCGGTGACCCCCGCCTCGCCCAGCCGCTCGCGGGCGATCGGATAGTGGGTGGTGCTGGCCGGGTGGCAGATCAGCGTCTCCGAGCCGCCGAGGCTGACCGCGAGCCGCAGCAGCCTCAGGGCGTCGAGCAGCCGGAAGGCCTCCGCCTCGCCGCCCCTGATCCGGAACGAAAAGGTCGAGCCGGATCCGCTCGCCTGCCGCCGCATCAGCGCCTGCTCCCGCGAGCCGGGTTCGGCCAGGCCGACGAAGGTGACGCCGGCGACCCTGGGATGCTCTTGCAGGAAGCGCGCGACCGTCAGGGCGGTCTCGCAGGCGCGGGCGGTGCGAAGGGGCAGGGTTTCCAGGGAGCGCAGCAACAGCCAGGCGGTGTGCGGGTCCATCGTGCCGCCGAGAGAGGTGCGCAGAGCCCGGAGCGGCCCGATCAGCGTCGCCGCGCCGCTGACGCCGCCCGCCAGCAGGTCGCTGTGGCCGCCGCAATATTTGGTCAGCGAGGTCATGGTCAGGTCGGCGCCGAGCGCCAGCGGGCTCTGCAGCAGCGGGCCCAGGAAGGTGTTGTCGACGGCGACCAGGGGGCGGAAACCCTGCCGCGTAGCTAGTTCGCCTGCGACTTCGGCCGCCAGGGCGATGTCGACCACAGCGCCGGTGGGGTTGGCCGGCGTCTCCAGCCAGATCAGCCGCACCGGACCGGCGGCGGCCGCCGCGCTGGCCGCCCGCCGGATCGCGACCCCATCGAGCCCGTCGGCGAAGTGGAACGCCTTCACCCCGAAGCCGGCCATCACCTTGTTCAAGAGGCTGTCGGCGCCGCCGTAGATCGGCAGGCTGTGCAGCACCACGTCGCCCGGCTGCAGGTGCGCCAGCGCGATGGTCGAGATCGCCGCCATGCCGCTGCAGAAGCCGGCGGAGGCCTCGGCCTTGTCCAGCGCCGCCAGCCGCTGCTCGACCATGTCGAGGTTCGGATGGCCCAGGCGAGCGTAGATGTGCGTGGCCGAGCCGTCGTCGCCCTGGGCCGGGCCGTCGAAGAAGATCCGGTGGGCGTCCTTGGCGTGCTGGGCCGAGCGGTAGACGAAGGTCGAAGTCTGGTAGAGCGGCGGCTTGGCCGCGCCCATGGCGCTCTGCGGATCGTAGCCGTGGCCGATGGCCAGGGTGTCCGGATGCAGCCCGCGCGGTTCGTCCTCAGACATCCGCCTGCTCCAGATAGTCGCGGGCCTTGGCGCAGTACCAGTCGGTGAAACGCATGGTCAGCGCCTCGGCGTCGGCGCAGTAGGGGCCCGGCCGGTAGCCTGGGGACTCGACCCCCTGCTGGTTGTTCTCCACCAGGGCCAGGTCCTGCAGATTGGTGCGGTTCCAGAGCTCGGTCAGGTGCGCCAGGTCGTAGTCGACGCCCTCCACCGCATCCTTGTGCACCAGCCACTTGCCAATGATCAGGGTCTCGCGCGGCGAGAGCGGCAGGGCGCTGAACATGAACAGGGAGTCGGCGGTGGCATGCACGAAACTGTGCGGCTCGATCGACCAGCGCAGCGAGCCGATGTCGCCATCTCCCGCCTCGACCATCAGCTTGGCGACGGCGGTCTGGCCGTCGATGGTCATCGAGCGACAGCCCTCGTTCAGCGGAAAGCGGATCGCCTGCCACCAGTCACCCTCGTGCGGGCCGACCTCGAGGCCGAGATTGGCCATGCGGGCGTTGAAGTCGGCGTGGCGGCGGGCCTCCTCGCCATAGTCGAAGTTGCCTGAGACCCCGGTGGGGAAGGTCAGCGCCAGCTCCGGATGGCTGGTGGCGCAGTGGTAGCATTCGCGGGCGTTCTCCATCGCCAGCTTCCAGTTGCCGCGCTCGATCAAGGTGGTCTCGTGGGCCAGCTTGGCCTCGTGGAGGCGATGGGGCGCCAGCATCGGCGTCAGGGCGGCGCGGAACGCCTCGAAGTCCGGCGCCGGGTCAGTGAGGCAGACGTAGATCGCCCCGGCGCAGGTCTCCACCTGGACGGCGCCCAGGCCGTGCTCGCAGGCCTCGAATTCCTCGCCCATCCGCGCCGCGTGAACCAGCTCGCCCGCCAGATCGTAGGTCCAGCGGTGGTAGGGGCAGACCAGCCGCACGGCGACGCCCTTGCCGTCGGGCAGGATGCGCGAGCCGCGATGGCGGCAGGTGTTGTGGAAGCCGCGAAGTCGCCCGTCGTGACCGCGGACCACGAAGATCGGCGCGCCGCCGATGCTCATGGCGATGTGACTGCCGGGCTTCGGCAGCTCGATCTCGAAGCCGATCAGGATCCAGGAGCGGCGGAAGATCGCCAGTTGGTCGAAGGCGAACGCCTCGGGGCCGGCATATAGGCCCTGGGGCAGGGTGTGCCCGCCCTTGCGTTCGTCCAGCAGCGCCGAGATCCGGGCAAGATCGACCATGGGTCTTCTTAAGGCGCCCTACACGGCCAGGGCTAGGCCCACGCGGCCTTGGCGAGTTCGCCTGCGCTGCCTACGTTGATCCTGACGCGGTGATCGGGCCGCGCGGGAGCCCCGACATGTCCCAGGCCGCTACGCAGACGCTCGAGAGCCGCACGGTGGAAGCGGCGATGAACTATCTGGTCTGGGATGGGGTCAAACCCGTCAACGCCACCGGCGGCCCGGATGGGCTGATGCGGCAGACCACCGGTCGCTACCAGAAGCACGTCGTCGCCATCCAGGACGGCCGGCCGCTGCGGGACACATTCAAGCTCGACGTCGGTGGCTTCGAACTGGCCGACCATCCAACCAAGATGCGGGACTTCTTCGACGCCGATGAACTGCGCGAGGTCTACTATCCGGAAGTCTCGCGGTTGATCGCCGAGCGGTCCGGCGCGGCCCGGGTGCACGTCTTCGACCACACGCTGCGCTCCAGCGACGAGGACCAGCGGACCGCGCGGAAGATTCGCGAGCCGGTGAAATCGGTGCACAACGACTACACCGAATGGTCCGGTCCGCAGCGGGTGCGCGATCTGTTGCCGGACGAGGCCGAGCAGTTGCTGTCTCGCCGGTTCGCCATCGTCCAGGCCTGGCGGGCGATCAACACGCCGATCGAGCGCAACCCCCTGGCGCTGGTCGATGCGCGCACGCTGGCGCCGGCGGATTTCATCGCCTCAGAACGGCGGTTCCCGGATCGGGTGGGCGAAATCTACCAGTTCCAGTTCAACCCCGCGCACCGCTGGACGTACTTCCCGCGCATGACCCGGGACGAGGCGCTGGTGTTCAAGGTCTACGATTCCGATGCGGGCGGCCGCGCCAGATGGTGCGCCCACACCTCCTTCGACGACCCGGCGACCGCGGTGGGGGCGCCGCCAAGGGAGAGTATCGAGATCAGGGCGTTCGCGTTCTTCTGAGGCACGTACTCGCGTTCAAAAAAGCGCGTCGTCCCGGCTGCAGCCGCGCAGCGGCGGAGGGCCGGGACCCCACATCGCCGGCTTGTGCTCAGGGGTCCCGGACATCCGCTGCGCGGATTCCGGGATGACATTCTTTTTATTGAATAATTCTAACGCCGATCCACGCCTGGCCTCACCGCTTCTCCGGCGTGAACGAGACCGGCAAACTGCGGATGGCGTAGACGAAGTTGTTGGGGGCCACGTCGATCGGGCCGGACTGATGCATGTCCGGGAAGCGGGTCAGGATCTGGCGGTAGACGGCCTCCAGCTGCAGCTGCGCCACGCGCTTGCCGATGCAGGTGTGCGGGCCGTAGCCGAAGGCGATGTGCTTCTCGGCGTTGGCGCGCTCGACATCCAGGACATCCGGGTTCGGAAACACCAACTCGTCCCGGTTCGCCGAGCCGTAATACATGATCACCTTCTCGCCCTCGGCGATGGCCTGGCCGGCCACTTCGACGTCGCAGGTGGCGGTGCGGCGCATGTAGATCACCGGGCTGATCATGCGGATGAACTCGTTCACCGCCCCGCCGAGCAGCTCGGGTTTGGCGATCAGCTTGGCCTTCTCACTCGGGAATTCGCTCAGCAGCTTCATCGTGCCGCTGAGGGTGTTGCGGGTGGTGTCGTTGCCGGCGAAGACGATCAACAGCCACGAGCCGTCGAGATATTCGTCGGCCAGGAATTCGCCGTCGATCTGGGCCCGGGCGATGGCGGTCATCAGGTCGGCCTGCGGGTCTTCCCGGCGCTTTTTCAGCATGTAGCGGCCGTATTCGAACATGTCGTCGATGGCCGCCCGGAAGGCGTCCAGGAAGGCCTTCATCTCCGGCGGCACCTCGGCCACCGCGCCCTCCAGCCCGCCGCCGCCGGCCCCGCCCGCGCGCTCGGCGGCAAAGGAGTTGGCCAGCTCCAGATAGTGCATCCAGGTGAGGAACTTCGGCCGGTCCTCCATCGGCACGCCGAGGATTTCGCAGAGCGTGAACAGCGGCAGCTGCGCCGAGAGGTTCGGCACCAGGTCGCACGAGCCCATCGGGGCCATGACGTCCAGCAGCCGGGTCACCTCGCCCTCGACCCGGTCGCTGAGGCCGCGCAGGTAGGACGGGGTGAAATAGGGCATGTGTTCGCGGCGCAGCTGCAGGTGCGCCGGAGCGTCGAGATTGATCATCGCGTCCAGCGAGGCCTTGGCCAGCTGCATGTCCGAGCGCTGGTGGGCCATCAGGATGCCGCCGCGTTGGGACGAGAAGGTCTCGTAGTCGCCGTTGACCCGCATCACGTCGTCGTAGCGGGTGAGCGCCCAGAACCCCCGCCGCTCGCCCGGCTCGTCGATCCAGGCCACCGGCGCCTCGGCGCGCAGCCGGGCAAGAGCCTCGAGCGGCGGACCGTTCTTGAACGCCGCGGGGTCCCACAGCGCCACCGGATCGGCGATCGGATAGCGCTTCGCCGCCGCCGGCCCCTTGGGCCCACCGACCTCCACCGTCTCGCTGACCAGTTCCATCGAAGCGCTCCATCCGACTCTCGAGGCGGACCCTAGGCGCGCTGACGTGGGGCAAGGCAATGAGCGCTGTTGGGTTGTTGCGATGCTGGCGCTCGCGGCCCGGCGCGGTATGGTTCGGCAATCGCGGCCGCGAGAGCCGCGGAGGGAGAGATCTATGACCAGCCGACTTCGCCTCTATCTGGACCTGATCGAGGACTGGAAGCGCAGGGACATCGACGCGGTGCTTGCCCGGCTCACCGACGACATCGTCTGGCACTACGCCGTCGCTGGCCAGCCGCCGCTGAGGAGCAAGCGCGCGGCGCGCAAGTTCCTGGAAAACTTCGCCGGGATTCTAGCCGAGGTGCGCTGGCGGGTGTTCGACGCCGCCGAGGTCGGCGACCGGCTGTTCGTCGAGGGCGTGGACGAGTTCTTCACCAAGGACGGCATTCGCGTCGCCACCCCCTACGCGGGGGTGCTGGAGTTCCGCGGCGACCTGATCTGCGGCTGGCGCGACTATTTCGACGGCGCGGTCGCCGAGGCGATGCGCGGCGGCTATGCGGCCTCGCCGCAGGTCGAAGAGCTGATCGCCCGCCCGGTCATCGCCTGAAGGAGCCCTGAGATGTCCGAACCCCGCGACCCCGAAGTCCAGGCCCTGCTGGACAAACAGGCGATCCACGACGTGCTGGTCGGCTATTGCCGCGGCGCCGATCGGGCCGACCTTGAGCTGATCGCCGCCGCCTATCATCCGGACGCCATTGAAGATCACGGCGGCACCTACAAGGGACCGGCGAAGGACTACGTCGCCCAGATGGCCGGCGTACTGCCGGGCGCGCGGTTCATGAGCCACTCGACCACCAACATCCTGATCGAGCTCGACGGCGACGTGGGCCACGTGGAATCGCACATCCTGACCTTCTCGCGCATGCGCAAGGACGGCGAGAAGTTCGAGACCCTCACCCTCGCGCGGGCGATCGATAGGTTCGAGAAGCGCGGCGGGGCCTGGAAGATCGCCCATCGGCGGCTGGTCTGGGAGTGGAACACCGAGCTGCCCTTCGCCGAGACCTGGGGCCGCGGCCTGATCGCGCCGGATCCGTCGGTGCTGGTGCGCGGGGCGAAGAAACCGGCGGACGTGGTCTATCAGGCGCGGGACTGAACCCATGGAGATCAAGGGATCCGTGGCGCTGGTCACCGGCGGCAACCGGGGCATTGGCGAGGCGTTCGTGCGGGCGCTGATCGGCGCCGGCGCGGCCAAGGTCTACGTCGGCGCCCGCGATCCGGCCAACGCCGCGCATCTGGTCGACGAGTTTCCGGGCAAGGCCGTGGCGGTGCGGCTCGATGTGACCAAGCCGGATCAGATCGAAGCGGCTGCGGCGGCCTGCGGCGACGTCTCGATCCTGATCAACAACGCCGGCGCCTTCCTCAACCGCCGCTTGATCGCCGCCCCTGACCTCAGCGCCGCGCGCGAGGAGATGGAGGTCAACTATTTCGGCCCGGTGGGCATGTGCCGGGCGTTTGCGCCGGTGCTGGCCCGCAACGGCGGCGGGGCGATCGTCAACGTGCTCTCCTCGGGCGGCCTGGTCGCCGTGCCGGCCATGGGCGGCTACAGCCCCTCCAAGTTCGCCGGGCGCGCCGCCGCCGCCTGCATCCGCGCCGAACTGGCCGGGCAGGGGACCAAGGTCAGCGCCCTGATCGTGGGTTCGGTCGACACGCGCATGGCCGCTCATGTCGCCGGTCACAAGGAAGCCCCGGCCGACATCGCCAAGGCCGGACTCACCGCAATCAAGCGCGGCATCGACGAGATGGACACCGACCTGATGGCGCTGGAAGTCCGCGCCAGCCTCGCCCGTGACCCCAAGGCGCTGGAGCGCGGCATGGCCAGGATGCTGGACGCCGAAGTGATCTCGACCGGGCGGTAGGAATCACCAGGAGCAACGCCTTTGACCATTGAAGTGCCCGATACGATCAGCGCCGAGGCGCGTGGGGCGATGGCGGCATTGCTTGCAGCGGCTAAGGCGGCGGCAGGGGGCGGGCCGGTGACGGTCGAGGCCAGCCGGGCCGGCGCGGACGAGGTGCAGGCGCGAATCGGAGCATCGCAAGTCGCGCGCTATGGGGTCAGGGTGACCGACACGACGCTCGGTGGCCTGCCGGCTCGGCGTTTCGAGCCGGCGGGCGGCCTGGCGGACGGCGAGCGCATCCTGCTGAACTTCCATGGCGGCGGGTTCATGGTCGATTCCGGCTCGATGACCGAAAACGTGCCGATTGCGGCGCTGACTGGCTTGCCGGTGGTGTCAGTGCTCTACCGAATGGCGCCAGAGCATCCGTTTCCCGCCGCCGTTGACGACGCGCTGGCCGCCTATCGCGCTCTGCTGGCCAGATACGCACCGGAGCGGATCGGGCTGTACGGCACCTCGGCCGGGGCGATCCTGTCGGCGCAACTGGTCCATCGGCTGATGGTCGAGGGCCTGCCGCAGCCGGCCGCCCTCGGCTTCTTCTCCGGCATCGCCGACTTCGCCCGGGACGGCGATATCGAGGCGCTGTTGGCTCGCGCGCCAGGCGGCTCGATCGGCAAGTCGATGGCCCACTTCTACGGCGCGACGTCCCGGGCCGATCCGGCCCTGTCGCCGATCTTCGGCGATCTCTCCCTTGTGCCGCCGACGCTGGTGATCTCCAGCACTCGGGACCAGCTCCTCAGCCACTCGGTCATGTACCACAGGGCCCTGCAACGGGCCGGCCGCGAGGCGGAGCTGGCGGTGTTCGAGGGCCTGCCGCACGCCTTCTGGGCCTATATCGAGGCGCCGGAGAGCGACGAGGCGTTCGCGTTGATGGCAGGGTTCCTGTCGAAGCGGCTAGGCTGACACACGACCTCCGTCCCGCGACGCCAAGTCACATCAACGCCTCGCGTCAGGCATGAGCATGATGGCGTCGCGCTGGCGCCGTCGACGGTGGCGCAGCGACGAGACAGGTTGCCGGGACGCCCCGTGGATCGCAGGCTGCACACCGACTGGCCGACGACCTTCGTCGTTGGGGCCATGTCCCGGCCGGACAGCTTCAGTCTCGCGGAGATCGCCGCCGTCGTGGCGGCCATCGCTGGAAGCTGCGCGACGGGCATAGTCACCCGCTACCTGCTGGCCGGCGCCAGCGCCTCTATTCCAGTGCTTCCGTTCGTGATTGTCACCGCGCTGCTGCTGGGCCCGAGGGCCGGTTTGATGACTCTGGCCGGCTGTCTGCTGGCGGCCTGGTACGTTTACATGGGGGTTCCATGGTCATGGGTGGTCTCGGAGCACGAGGCCCGTTTGGTCGTCGCCACAGCGGTCGTGGGCGGGGTCATGATCGCCCTGTCGATCCCGCTGCGGCGGGCGATGACTAACGTCACCGTCCTGAAGTTGCGGGAAGAATTCCTCGCCCGTGAAGTCATCCACCGCATGCACAACTCGCTGTCGCTGGTGGGCGTGATCAGTCGACACACCTTCAGCTCCAAGGGCCGGCCGCACCCGGCTCAGGCGAACTTCGATGAGCGTCTCACCGCCCTCGCCGACGCGAACGGCATTCTGATGGATCCTACGGGCTCGGCCAGCGACCTGAGGAGCATGATCGAATCGTGCCTGGCGCCCTTCGGCCAATCCGACGGTCCGCAGTTCCAGGTCCAGGGCCCGCCCGCGTCGCTCGACGCGCGGGCGGTCGGCTCGTTCCGCATGGCCATGCACGAACTGGCGACCAACGCTTCGAAGTATGGGGCGCTCAGCGCGCCCGGCGGCCAGGTCTCGGTCGTCTGGACCATCGCCGGCGAGCCGTCGACGCCCCTGCGACTTGTCTGGACCGAGCGCGGCGGACCGCCCGTCGCCCCGCCGACGCGGGAAGGTTTCGGCTCCTTCGTTATTCAGCGCGGCCTGGCGGGGAAGCTGGCTAGGGACATCCGGATGAACTTCGAGCCGGAGGGGTTGACGGTCGAGATCGAGGTGC
>Ga0302283_1001578_pt1 | contig 19012 bp, 17 predicted proteins | sample III_Fen_E1_4_FD_198770 | JGI IMG/M metagenome (GOLD analysis project Ga0302283, IMG submission 198770) | Peat permafrost microbial communities from Stordalen Mire near Abisko, Sweden - III_Fen_E1_4 | ecosystem: Environmental > Terrestrial > Soil > Wetlands > Permafrost | place: Sweden: Abisko... | reverse complement strand
CACGTTGTTCGCGTCGGCGACGCGCATCCGAAGATAGAGCCCCGGCGCCGAGCGGAAATCCCAGCGCACCGCCTCGCTGTCGACGAAGTCCCCCTTGAAGGCGCCCGCCGCCTCGAGCACGTACTTCTCGATCTCGTCGCGGAGCGGAAACCACTCGGCGCCAATCGTCGCCTTCAGCGCCCTCTGTTGCGAAAGCACATCGCGCTTCTCGGCGCCGAGCTGGTACTCGCTCACGTAGTGGTACGCGACGAGGCTCCCCAGAAGCGCGCCCACGCCGAGCAAGTACACGGTCGTCGAAGGCCGCGAGTACTTCCCGCCCGGGGCTCGCCCATCACGCGCATCGTGAATGGCCTTCAGCCCCGGCTTCGGACGATTCGCGCCGACCGCCATGCCTCTCGCTTCGCTTTCGTTCGCTCTCGCGAGAGCGGTGACTCACTCAGTGCTGCGTCTTCGGAATCATCCCGACCATGAAGCTCACGTTCGGGAATCCCGCGAACGCCGCCGTCTGGAACACGCTCTTCACGACGACGGCCTGCACGTCCTGATCGACCTGCAGGATCACGACGCCGGGGAAGTCCTTCCCCGGGTGGAGCTGCTTCCAGATCTCGCGCTTGCTCTTCAGGATGTTGAAGAGCTCGTCGATTCGCTGCATCCGCTTCGAGTCTTCGATCGCGCGCGTGTTACCTGCCGCCGATCCGTCGACCAGCACTTCGCTGCCGTTGATGGCGACCATCGGCGCGTCGATCATGTCGATCGTGTTCTCGGCCTTCGGGAGCGTGATCCCCTTGGCGAGCGGCGCTTCGCTCGACGTCGTGAACGTCATGATGAGAAACACGACGGTCACGATCAGGAAGTCGATGAAGCTCGTCAGCGACAGACCTGCGTTGACGTTGCGGGCTCCGTGACCCGAGACCTTCTTCCGCACGAATTCGAGCGGAACATGGTGCATCAGTCGCTTGCCGGGCTCATGAACGGGCATCGGTCTCTCGCCTCTTCAGTTCACAGCGAATGTGACGTTGAACGCGGGCACCTGGTCGGTCTTGCCGCCCATGTTGAACGGCCGGTGCGCCTGATAAATCGCGTCGATGACGCCGATGATGAACACGTACGGCGTCTCGTTGTCCGTGTGCAGGATCGCCTGATCGAACTTGCGGTCCGTCGGGTCGCGATGCGTACCGACCGTCTGCCACTCCGACGAGATCTTCGCCGCGAGATCCGGGTAGCGGATCGACTTGAGCTGCCCATCCATCTGGATGTCGTCCTTGCGCGGCACGTCGATCGTGCTGATGACGGTGCCGGCCTGCTTCCAGATCAGGACGAACTTGTCCTGGCTGCGCATCTCGATGTTGAGCACCTTCTCGGGCTCTTGCTTGATGACCTCTTCGTCTGGCCGCGGCGGGCCTGGCACCTGCGCGTCCGCGTTGATGCGGGACATGTGCGTCCACACCGCGTTGATGAGGAGGAACGCGATGGTGACCATGAGGAGGTCGATCATCGGAATCATATTGATTTCCGAGTCGAGGGAACGCTTACCTTTCCCACCGCCTCCGCCTACGTCAATGCCTGCCATTCTCGGCTCCTCGCTAGTACGCGCTGAGGGCCCGCCTCACGAACGGGCCCTCATGATTCTGAGGACTACTGCCTATCGAACGAGTGACACGTCAGAGCGCCGCGACCTTTGGGCTCGCGGCGCGCGGACTCACGCCGCGGCCGGAACGCCCGCGAGGTTGACCTTCTGCCGATTCGTCACGACGAGGTTGAGCACTTGCACGCTCGCCTCGTTGATGTCGTCCTCGAGCTGCTGCGTCTTCCCGTTGAGGATGGCGAAGCCGATGAGGCTCATGAGGGCGATGATGAGGCCGAACGCCGTGCAGTTCATCGCTTCCGAGATGCCTTCAGCCAGGATTCGGGCCTTCTGGCTCGGATCGACGCTCTCGCCGGAAACGGCGCCGAAGCTCTGGATGAGCCCCGACACGGTGCCGAGGAGCCCGAAGAGCATCGCGAGGTTCGCGAGGAGGGCGAGATATCCCGTGCGCTTGGCGATCCGCGGGATCTCGCGCAGCGCGGCCTCGTCCATCGCAGCCTGAACTTCTTCGTCCGGGCGATTCACCTTAACAAGGCCCGACTGAACGATGCGCGCCAGGGGGGCGTTTGCCGCCGAGCACATCTTCACGGCCTTCGCGACGTCACCGGCGAGGATGCACTTCTGCATGGTCGCGAGGAAGACGTCCTTGTTGATCGACGCGCCGTAGAGGTAGAGCGCACGCTCGATGATGATCCCGATCGAGAAGATCGAGACGATGACGATCGGGTACATCCCCCAGCTACCGTCCTTGAAATGCTTCCACAAACCAGCCATTTGTGAGTCCTCCTCGAGGCGTGTGTCGTCGTGAGATTCCCGAGACGTGGCGTCATTCGCTCCGCCGGTCTTCGCACCCCCTACACGGAAGGGCGCGAGTGCACTTCATGGCGAGCGACGGCACGCTAACCGAACGCATACGATAAGCAAAGCGTCCAACCGCTTCACGAAGCTTCCCGAGACGCAGCCGAGGCGAACGAAAGAAGGTCCTGGTATCGCGTTCGTCGTCCGCAGGACCTCTCCGGGCGACGCACGCAAACCATGACCGGTCAGACGCCCGTTCGTCAATGGAGTTTGGGTGCGGTGATGGAGATCGTGGAAGCAAAAAGCGACACAAATCCGATATCTTATGAAAGTTTACAGTAGGGCAGCAAAGGCTAAGCTCCTGATTCGTGAGAAATTATGAATGCCGCTTCCCGCTGCGCGGTCCGAGGAAACGGGATCCGCCCACGAGGATCTCTCGCGACGCAATCGCGACGCCCTCGCACCGCGGAAAGCGAGCCCTCCGGTCACGTTGCCCTCGCACGTCGTTGACTTCGCTGATCGCGAGGCGCTATCGTCTTTCGCTACGGTGCGTTTCTGCTTCTGTTCGAAGCCGCAGCATCGGGCTTCGGGTATGGGACTCACCGGACGTGGAAGTGCGCTGTGGATGTCGCGTGTGCCGGCCGTGAAGACGCGGTAGGTGCCCCCGGGTATCCGGCAGCTTCGTCGAGCGGGGCGCATCAAACGTTTCGTTGTTCTCTTTGCGGCATCGAGCGGATGCCATGTGAATGAATGAAAGGAGCGTCGGGGATGTTCGTTGTCCTTCTCAGTGGGGCTCCGGAAGCAGGCGGCGATAGCGGGCTGATGGGCGCGTTCAAAACGAACCCGGCCTTTCTTTCCATTAACCTCGTCGTCAGCGCGATCGTCCTCGCGATGGTCGTCGAGCGAGCGGCCTTCCAACTCGGGAAGTATCGCGTGAACTCGAAGGAGTTCTTCGCACAAATCAAGAAGCTCGTGACCGCCGGAAATATCGATCGCGCCATCAAGCTGTGCGACGCGGGCGACTATCCGACGTTGCAGCTCGTCAAGGCCGGCCTCACCCACGCCAACAAGGGGCCGGATGAGATCGATGCGGCGATGAGCGAGAAGATTGGCGAGCTCAAGCCCGCGGTCGAAAAGCGAGTCGGCGCACTTTGGTCCCTCGCGAACATCGCGACGCTCGTTGGTTTGCTCGGGACCGTCTTCGGACTGATTCACACCTTCGGGGCTGTCGCGGCGCCGGGATTGGGAGCTGCCGACAAGCAGCGCATCCTCGCGAGCGGCATCGCTGAAGCCATGTACAACACGGCGTTCGGTCTCGGCATCGCCGTTACCTGCATGGTCGCACACCTCATCCTGCATCAGCGCTCGAAGAACATCACGCACGATCTCGACGCCACGCAGGAGCGTGTCTTCAATCTGCTGACGATCCAAAGCCGCGCGCAGTAGCGAGGTCTGACAGCGTCCGTCTAACGGCTCCAGCAAACGAGGCTAGGATGGCAGAGGAGAAGCTCAGCGCGGCACAGCGGGGGAAGATCCGCCGATTGTCTGAGCCGAAAGTGCTCGCAGCGGACGAAGAGGGGGGCGAGCTCAATATCGTCCCCTTTCTCGACATCATCATGAACGTCCTGATGTTCGTGTTGGCCACAGTCGCCGTCACGTTCACGGCAACGATCGATTCCTTCCCACCAAAGCGAGGCGGGCGCGGCGGCGGCCCGACTACGCCGACCCTCGGGCTGACCATCATCGTTGTGCCCGAAGGATTCAGTGTGAAGGCTCATGGCGGCAGCATCGCGCCGGGATGTCATGACACCGGCTCCGGTATCACGGTGCCGAAGTCAGGCCCGAATTTCGACTACGCGGGTCTGAAGCAGTGCGTCGCCACCGTGAAGAAGGAGTCGCCCGAGGAAGTTCGCGACGAGACTTCGGTGACGATCAGCGCGAACCCGAATATCCCCTACCAGATCATCATCAGCGCCATCGATGCGGTCCGTAAGGACGATGACGGCAAAGACTTGTTCCCCGACGTGCAGTTCGGAGTGTCGAGGTAGCCGATGAGCGAGCAAGGGCCGACCGAATTCCAACCTGCACCGCCGCAGAAGGCGGCCGGGATGGCGACGTACAAGCGGCTTCTCCGGAAGGAGATCAAACGGCGCGCGATGGAGCCGGAGATCAACTTCCTGAACATCACGGCGATGATGGACATGATGACCATCATCCTCGTCTTCCTCTTGAAGACGATGAGCCAGTCGACCGCGTCGATCCCCCAATCGACGGACCTCGTCGTCCCACAGAGCGTTCTCACGACCGAAGCCTCGCAAGAGGGGCTCACGGTCTTGATCTCGAAGACGCACATCGTCGTGGACGACAACGTTGTCTGTCCTCTGCCGGCGGATGCAAGCCACGGCGTGGAGGCGCGCTACAAGAAGAGCGGTCCGAACGACCTCGAGATCGTGCCGCTGGAGAACGCGGCGCATTCGTGGCGTGAGCGGGATCGTCAGTTTCGGGCGGCGTCCGGGAAGGATCCGAGTTCGTCCGAGGCAATCATCATCGCGGACGCCGGGACGCCCTACCGCATGATCGTCGAGGTTCTGTTCACGCTCGGAGCGAGCGAGTTTGCGAAATTCCACCTAATGGTCATGCAGGGCGCGAAGCAATAGACCCTCGGGATCTATGAGGTTCTAGGACGCGACTCCATGCTGAAGCAGCAGGCTCGCTGCGTCGCGTCGCTAGACGGCAGCCGGAATCACTGCTAGAAGGCCGCCGCTTCTCCCCTCACGAAGGGGAGTCGACGAGGCGTGCTGAAGCGTCTGCGCCCACGCAGGCGGCCAACCCCTCGAGATCGCGGGTGTCAATCGCGGCCTTGAGAAGCCGAGGTGCACCCTTCGACACTCGGAGAGGTCCAACCATGTACCCCGTTTCACAAGTGAGCGTAGCCACGCGGCGCGGCTTTGCGGCCCTGCTGTCGGCTCTCGCTGCGCTCCTCCTCTTTACGTCTTCTCGTCCCGCATGGGCCGAGCCTGCGACCGCGCACGCGGGCGGCAGTGAAGCCGACCTCATCGTCCCGGACCTGAGCACCGTCTCCTTCTTTGGGATGTCGGGGCACAACCTGCTGCTGGGCGGAATCATCATCTCGATCCTCGGCATGGGCTTCGGGCTCGCGATGTACATGCAGCTCCGCGACGCTCCCGTTCACAAGTCGATGCTCGAAGTGTCGGAGTTGATTTACGAGACCTGCAAGACGTATCTCGTCACGCAGCTCAAGTTCATCGCCATCCTCGAGGCGTTCATCGGCGTGATCATCGTCGTGTACTTCGGGGTCATTCAGCACCTCGACTTCATCAAGGTGTTCGTAATCCTGCTGATGAGCGTCATCGGCATCGCAGGCTCGATGGTCGTCGCGTGGTTCGGGATCCGCGTGAACACGTTCGCGAACTCGCGCACGGCATTCGCGGCGCTCAAGGGGAAGCCTTACCCCTGCTACTCCCTGCCGCTCAAGGCCGGCATGAGCATCGGCATGCTCCTCATCAGCGTCGAGCTGATTCTGATGCTCTGCATTCTGCTCTTCATCCCCGGCAACTATGCCGGTCCGTGCTTCATCGGCTTCGCCATCGGTGAGTCGCTGGGCGCGAGCGCCCTCCGCATCGCCGGAGGCATCTTCACCAAGATCGCCGACATCGGGTCGGACCTCATGAAGATCGTCTTCAAGATCAAGGAAGACGACGCTCGGAACCCCGGCGTCATCGCCGACTGCACGGGCGACAACGCGGGCGACTCGGTCGGCCCCAGCGCCGACGGGTTCGAGACGTACGGCGTCACCGGCGTCGCGCTGATCTCGTTCATCCTGCTCGCCGTCCACAGTCAGACGACGCAGGTGCAGCTCCTCGTGTGGATCTTCGCGATGCGCATTGTCATGCTCATCGCGAGCGCGCTCTCGTACTTCATCAACGAAGCCATCGCGAAGGCGCGTTACCAAAACGTCGACAAGCTGAACTTCGAGCACCCGCTCACGTTCCTCGTGTGGCTCACGTCGATCATCTCGGTCGTCTTCACATTCATCATCTCGAACGCGATGATCTCCGACCTCGGCGACGGAACGCTCTGGTGGAAGCTCTCGCTCATCATCACGTGCGGCACGCTCGCCGGCGCGATCATTCCGGAGCTCATCAAGGTATTCACCTCGACCGACTCGGCGCACGTGCGCGAGGTCGTCACGGCGTCCCGCGAAGGCGGCGCTTCGCTCAACATCCTCGCCGGCCTCACGGCGGGTAACTTCAGCGCGTTCTGGATGGGCATCGTGCTCATCGCGCTCATGGGCTGCGCGTACTTCGTGAGCGACATGGGCCTCGGCGAGCTCATGTTGGCGCCGGCGGTCTTTTCGTTCGGCCTCGTGGCCTTCGGCTTCCTTGGAATGGGGCCGGTCACGATCGCGGTCGACTCGTATGGTCCGGTCACGGACAACGCGCAGTCTGTCTACGAGCTCTCGGTCATCGAGGGGATCCCGAACATCAAGGAGGAGCTCAAGAAGCAGTTCGGCTTCGAGCCGCACTTCGACAAGGCCAAGCACTTCCTCGAAGAGAACGACGGCGCGGGCAATACGTTCAAGGCGACGGCAAAACCGGTCCTCATCGGCACCGCAGTCGTCGGCGCGACCACGATGATCTTCTCGATCATCATGATCCTCACCCACGGGCTCACCGACCAGGCGAGCATGGCGAAGCTCACGCTCCTCCATCCGCCGTTCTTGCTCGGCCTGATCGCCGGTGGCTCGGTCATCTACTGGTTCACCGGCGCTTCTACGCAGGCCGTCTCGACGGGCGCGTACCGCGCGGTGGAGTTCATCAAGGCGAACATCAAGCTCGACGGCGTCGAGAAGGCGTCGATCGAGGACAGCAAGAAGGTCGTCGAGATCTGCACGATTTACGCGCAGAAGGGGATGTTCAACATCTTCATCGTCATCTTCTGCATGACGATGTCGTTCGCGTGCCTGGAGTCGTACTTCTTCATCGGCTACCTCATCTCGATCGCGCTCTTCGGCCTGTTCCAGGCGCTCTTCATGGCGAACGCCGGCGGAGCCTGGGACAACGCGAAGAAGATCGTCGAGGTCGAGCTGAAGGAGAAGAACACGCCGCTCCACGATGCGTGCGTCGTCGGTGACACGGTCGGCGATCCATTCAAGGACACGTCGAGCGTCGCGATGAACCCCGTCATCAAGTTCACGACGCTCTTCGGCCTCCTCGCCGTGGAGCTCGCGATCACGCTGCCGCGTCAGACGAGCGCGATCCTCTCGGCGCTCTTCTTCGCCGTTGCGGTCGTCTTCGTGTGGCGCTCGTTCTACGGCATGCGCATCAACGCGGCGATCCGCTCGAACCAGGAAGGCGCCACGCAGCCGGCCGCCGCCGAGTAGTCAGGCCAGGTGCCGCGCGGAGTGATCCGCGCGGCACATCATCAGGCGACGCCCCGCTCGATCAGTCGAGTGGGGCGTTCGTCATTTCGGGTGGCCGCGATTGAGCGTCCGCGCAGGCGTTGGGTGGCGCGCCCCGGGGTGCTCACTTCAGGACACAGCCTCCGCCGTAGGCCGCCTTGATTCCGTTGTAACAGCAGAGCAAAGAGCTACAGTCCGCGTTCGTCGTGCAGACCGCGTCGAAGAACCACGACTCGTCGTACTCGGTTTGGTACTTCGACGTGTCGGGGCAAACGTCCAAGGTTGGGGGCGGTGCGCTCGAATCGACGCCCCCCGTGGTGCTCCCGGAGTCCGGTGTGACCGGCGCGCCGGCGTCGTCTCCGCTCGATGTCGGACCGGCGTCATCGCTCGGGCTTCCGGCGTCGTCGGTCGGGTTGGCGCCCGTGGAACCGGTGTCAGGGTTGCTTTGGCTGGAGGAACTCGCCGCGTCGTCGAACGGGTCCGTCTGCGTCGTGCTCGCACTCCCAGCGTCATCGACTGCGCCGTTTTCGCCCGGCACGTCGGGAACGTCACTCGCGACCCCCTTCGCACACGCGGAGAAGGAGAGCGTCGCAGCTGCGACCGCAGCCCACGCGGCAAGCGAAAGGGAGTGGGTACTGCGCATGTGGGCAAACGTAGCGCACGATGGAACGGGTGACTCGGAGATCTTGCCCGAGACGTTGCGGAAATGTTCCGTGACGTACGTCGAGGTCGGGATTTTTCAGCCTCCGAGGAGGTCGTTTCCGCGGCTAGGAGAAACGTAGAAGCGCCGCATCGAGACGTTCATCAGCAGGCCGATGCCCATGAGCACGGTGAGGACGCTCGAGCCGCCGTAAGAAAACAGCGGCAGCGTGACGCCGACCACCGGGAGGATGCCCGTGACCATGCCCAGGTTGAAGAAGGCGTGCCAGAAGATGAGGCTCCCCACTCCGATCGCCAGCACCGCGCCAAACCGATCGCGCGCCGTGGATGCAATGCGGATCGACCAGAGCACGAGGGCTCCGTAGAGCATCACGAGGATGATGCTGCCGGCGAACCCCCAATCCTCGGCGAACACGGCGAACGGAAAGTCGCTGTACTGGTCGGGGAGGAAGAGGAATTGGTTCTGCGAGCCGCGCATGAATCCCTGACCGAAGAGGCCACCGTCGCCGATAGCGATGCGAGCGTGGTGAGCATGCCATCCGGCGCCGAGGACGTTGGCGTCGGGGTTGAGGAACGAAGTGATGCGCTCCTTCTGGTACGCCTTGAGGCCGTAGTTCCAGGCGACCTCCGTGATGACGCCGGCACCGGCAATCACGAATAGGATCTGGCGAAGTTTGAAGCGGACCAGGGCCGAGATCGATACGAACATGAGAAAGAGGATGAGCGCCGTGCCGAGGTCCGGTTGCTTCAGGATGAGGAGAGTCGGTACTCCCGTCAGGATCGCGGGCACCACGAGGTCCTTTAGCGAGCGCTCCTCGCTCTTCGGGTCGTCGTGCAGGTACTTGGCGAGCGCGATGCACAGGAACAGCTTCATGAACTCGCTCGGCTGGAAGCTGAAGCTGCCGATGTAGATCCAGCGAGAGCTGCCGCGGATGTCTCGGCCGAGGATGAAGACGAGTAAGAGGAGCACGATGCCGACGCCGTAGAGCAGGTAGCCGAGGCGCTCGTAGTGGCGATAGTCGACGGCCGCGATTACGGTCGCGAGAATGCCGCCCGTCACCAGCCAGTAGACCTGCTGGACATAGACATCGGAGAGCGATGCTCGCGCAACGCTCGTCGCCGAGTACAGGTTCACGACGCCAATCACACCTAGCGTTGCGGCGACGAGGAACAGCGCCCAGTCGAAATGATCGCGCGCGCGGCCTAGCAGTCGCGAGGAGCCGATCATGGTGGCGCACCGGTCGTCCCGCGATTCGACGGCGTCTCGGAGGGTTTGGCGACCGGTCCTTTGGGGAACGGGTGGCCGGCACGCGCAGCCTGTAGACGGTCGTAGTCGCGGATCATCTGCATTGCGAGGGGGGCGGCGATCGTGGGGCCCGAGCCTCCGTGCTCGATGAGCACGACGACGGCTATCTCCGGGTTCTTGGACGGCGAGAACGCCACGAACCAGGCGTGGTTCTGGGAGTTGTAGGCAGCGGTTCGAGCGTCGGTGTCCTTGCCGGCAACGTAGCCGGTCTGCGCCGTCCCGGACTTGCCGGCGACGTCTAGCGTCGTATCGCGAACCGGGTATGCCGTTCCCTTGGGGTCGTTGACGACCGCGAATAGGGCGTCGTCGACGCGATCGAGGTTCTCGGGTCGAACATTTGCCTTGTGGCGAACACGGGGCGGGAAGTCCTGGACGATGGCGCCGTCGCTCGTCTCCACAGCACGCACGAGCTGAGGCATGTAGACGGTCCCGCCGTTTCCCAATGCCGCGTACGCCAGCGCGAGTTGGAGCGGCGTCGAGCTCATCGCTCCCTCGCCGATGGCCGCGTTGAGCGTGAAGCCGAACCGGAATTGTCCCTTGTAACGGAGCGCGTACCAGGCGCGCGTCGGTACCCGTCCGGCCGATTCGGGGTTGACGCCGATGCCCGTCTTGGCGCCCAGCCCGAACTCGCCTGCCATGCGCGCGAGCCTATCCATGCCGACGGCTTCGGCCACGTGCGTGAAGTAGATGTTGCACGACTCGGCGATCGCTTGGCGCATGTCGACCTTCCCGTGCACGTGAGCGCAATGGAACATACGCCGGCCGAACATGAGGTAGCCGTCGCAGCGCTCCTTCACGTCTGGGTCCACAAGCCTGTCCTCCAACGCGGCGAGCGCGCTGAATGGCTTGAACGTGGAGCCCGGTTGGAAGGCGCCACTAGTCGTCTTGTCGAGCAGGGGGCGGAGCGGATCGGTGTAGAGCTTGGCGAAGGTCTCGCGTACGCGTTGCTTGCCGCCACCTCCTGCGAGGTCGTTGGGATCGAAATCGGGCTTCGAGTACAGCGTGAGCAACCGACCGGTTTTCGCCTCGACGACGACGATCGCGCCCGAGAGCTGGGCGTGCATGGCGCGCTCCGCGGCTTCCTCGAGGTCCATGTCGATCGTGAGCCGGAGATCGCGTCCGGGGATCGGCTCTTGTCGGTGCGGATCTTCGCCGAGAATGCGCTCCGCCTCGGGCCCGGAGCGGTATCGTCCGTGCGCGTCGACGACCCGCTTCTCCCACCCCCGCTGTCCGCGAAGGTAGCTCTCCCAAGCGTGCTCGATCCCCGTGGCGCCGATGCCGTCGCCGACGTCGTACCCGAGAGGATTGGCCTTCTGGCGGTCGGCGAGCGCCATCGCTTCGTAACCGGTCGGATGGAACCGCGCGAGCGTCTCCGCGTCGATCTCCGCGACGTAGCCGAGCAGGTGCGCGCCGAGGTGTTTGTACGGGTAGTAGCGGACCGGCGTGCTCACGACGTCGACGCCGGGGAGCTCGCTCTCGTGCTGGAGTAGCTCGGCCACGATGTCGCGCGGGAGGTCTTCCCGAACGAGGATCGGGCGCCAGCACGGAGATTTGTCCTCGTCGCTCGTGCACGCCGTGCGGATCCGCTCTTCGAACCGAGAGCGTTCTTCGGGGTTCACGCGGAGTGAGTCGGCGATGCGCGGCCAGGTGTCGACCTCGTCGGCCGTGGCGCGGTGCGGGGGGCGAGCGCTCGGCATCGCGCGGCCCGGGACGACGTATGCGTCGTACGCGGGGCGGCTGGAGGCGACCACGCGGCCCTGGGCGTCGCGGATGACGCCGCGGGTGGTCGCGAGCGTCACCTTGCGAACGATGTTCTCGTGTGCGATAGCCCGATAGGACGCGCCGTTCACGATCTGGAGCTGGAAGAGGCGCACGACGATCGCCACGAAGGCGAGGAACGCGACGAGCGCCATCCACTTGTAGCGCTTTCTGAATTCGCCGACGTCCGACCGCGGGACGAGGAGATCGCCCATGGGTCAGCCTTCCCGCACTCGACTTGGGTGGACCGTCGCGGCGTGGATTCGTTGCGCGAACCGGAAGACGAGCGGTGCCACGGCGGCGGTCGCGAGCACGTGTGGAATCACCATCGGGTAGAGCGCGCGCGGGACGTAGGCGTCGCGACCGAAGATGGCGATGAGTACGAGCACCATGATGCCGTGTACGAGCGCGAACGCGAGGGCGAGCACGACCTGCATCATCACGGTCTGGGCGGCGAGCCTCACGCCGGCTGCGCGCGCCAGCAAGAACAGTGCGACGTAGGTGAACGTGAAGAGTCCGACCGGCGCACCCCCTACGAGATCGGTCACGTAGCCGAGCAGGAACGCGACCGCGGCGCCGCGCGCGATCGAGTACTCGTGGACGCCCATGAAGAGGATCAGCGGCAGAACGAGCGAAGGCACGAGCCCCGGAACGTGAATCCATCCGGTCAGGCGGAAGAGATTCGCCTGCGCGAGCAGCAGGGCGAAGCCCAGCGCGATGAACGCCGTATTCCTCACTACTTGTTCCCCTTGGAGGCGGTGGTGTGCGGCGCCTCGCTGGGGATCAGGGCGAGGTCGTCCGCGGGCGGCGTTACGAGGATGAGGACGTTTTCGAGGCGCGAGAAGTTCACCGTGGGGGCCGCCTCCACCTCCTGATCACGACCGAGCTCGCGCTTGTTCACCTTGGTCACTCGCGCCACGGGGAGCCCGCCGGGGAACCATTTGCCCTTGCCGCTCGTCACCAGCAGGTCGCCGATGTCGACCTCGTCGCGCGAGTCGACCATCTCCACCTTGCACTCGTAGCGCGCCGGATCGCCCGTGCCGCGTACGAAGCCGCGCGCGCGCGTGCGCTCGTCCTCGACGTCGATCCCGAAGGAGGCGTCGACCGTGAGTTGCACGTCGACGGCGTCGCCCGCGACCCGGAGCACCTTCCCGACGACACCGTCGGGCGCGATGACCGGCATGTTCGACCGGACGTCGCGTGAGCCGCGATCGAGGATCACGCGTGTCACGCGGAAGAACGGCTCGTGCATCTCCTTGGCGACGACCTGAGCACTGATGCTCTCGCCGGGCGTCGTCTCGCGCAGCTCGAGGAGGCGGCGCAGGTTCTGGTTGTCGACCTGCTCGCGCTCCAAGCGGTGAACGTTCTCGCGGAGGCGCGCGTTCTCGTACTTGAGCCGTTCGTTGTCGCTCTTCACGTCGACGAGATAGACGTAGTCGCCCCAGACGTTCGAGATGCCGCGTGCGAGGCTCGAAGCGCCGTACTCGATGGGCGCGCTGATCCGGATGATCGCGCGATCGAGCGCGTTCAGCTTCTCCGGGCTCTTCATGTTGGCCCTGAGGAAGAAGAACGGGACCGCCAGGAGAACGACGACGATCGCTGCGTCGCGGTAGCGTTTGACAGGGGACACGGCGACCTTGCGGCAGCCTCCATCGAGCGGCGCGCGTGCGCGCTACCCGATGGTGACCTCCTTCAACAGCTCCATGTGATCGAGCGCTTTGCCGCTGCCGAGCACGACCGCGCTGATCGGGTCGTCGCACACCATCACCGGGAGCCCTGTTTCCTCGCGCAAAAGCACGTCGAGGTTCTGCAGGAGCGCGCCGCCGCCGGTGAGCACGATGCCCTTGTCGACGATGTCTGCTGCGAGCTCCGGCGGAGTCTTTTCGAGCGCGAGGAGGACCGCTTCGACGATCGCGTTCGTCGGCTCGGTGAGCGCCTCGCGGATTTCGTCGGAATTGACGACCACGGTCTTGGGGACGCCGGCGACGAGGTCGCGCCCCTTCACTTCGCACGTGAGCTGCTGCTCGAGCGGGTAGGCGTTGCCGATCTGCATCTTGATGCGCTCGGCGGTCTGCTCACCGATGGCGAGGTTGTACTTGCGCTTCAAGTACGCTGCGATCGCGTCGTCCATCTTGTCGCCGCCGACCCGCACGCTCTGGGAGTACACGATGCCGGCGAGCGAGATGACCGCGACTTCCGTGGTGCCGCCACCGATGTCGACGACCATGTTGCCGCTCGGCTCGGTGATGGGGAGCCCGGCGCCGATCGCGGCCGCCATGGGCTCTTCGATCAAGTAGACCTCGCGCGCGCCGGCGCTCTCGGCGCTCTCCTTGACGGCGCGCTTCTCGACCTCGGTGATGCCGAAGGGGACGCAGATGATGATGCGCGGCTTCACCAGCGTGCGGCGGTTGTGCGCGCGCGCGATGAAGTACCGGAGCATCGCTTCGGTGATCTCGAAGTCGGCGATGACCCCGTCGCGCAGGGGGCGGACGGCGCGGATGTTCCCCGGCGTTCGGCCGAGCATCTCTTTCGCCTCGCGGCCTACGGCGAGCACCTTGTTGCCGCCTCGCGCGTCACGCTGGACGGCGACGACGGAGGGCTCGCAAGAGACGATTCCCTTACCCTTGACGTAGATGAGCGTGTTCGCAGTCCCGAGATCGATCGCGAGATCGTTCGAGAACAGGCCGTTGAGCCAGTCGAAGATCATCGCGCTTCTTCTCTCCTCCAGGGACAGGCGTTCGCCGGGACGCCGCGGGTTTCCAATTCACGCGACCCGGTTGGGATCGCGACGCAAGGGTCCGCCGCTTCTAGCACGGGGAGGGGGGCTGTCCATCGCTCATAGAAGAGCTGTCTGAACGGACGCGCAGCAACGGGCGGGAGCGCCCGGTATCACCCCTTCGAGATCTTCCCCTCTTTGTGCGGGAAGTGCTTCCGGCACACGGGGCAGAACTTCTTGATCTCGAACTTCTCGGACATCGTCCGCTTGTTCTTCGTGGTCGTGTAGTTCGCGCGGTTGCAGTTGCCGCACGTCATCTTGATGAGGTCACGCATCGTCGGACAAAGCTCCTCGGGGGCGCGAAAACTGAGGCAAGAAGGCGCTCAAGTCAAGCGGCCTTCGCGATAACGTAGGCTTCGTGCCCGAGCTGCCGGAGGTCGAGGTTGCGCGCCGGGTCATCGCAAGCGTGCTCGAGGGGGGACGCGTCGAGCGGGTGTGGGTGCGCGATGCCCTCGTCGCCAAGGGGCTGGCAGGGCTCGAGGGGTGGCGCGCTGAGCGCGTGGCGAGGCGTGGGAAGTGGCTGAGGATCGAGCTCACGTCGGGGACCGAGAAGGGGGCTGGCGAGCGGAGGGACGATGCACAGGGCGCGGTCATTCTGTTCGCGCACCTCGGAATGAGCGGCAAGTGGCTCGCTATCGAGCCCGGCGCTCCGGAGCTCCCGTACGAGAGGGTGCGGGTCGAGGTCGTTCGCGGGGGCAAGCGTGGCGGGCTCGTTTACCTCGACACCCGGCGACTGGGGCGCATCCGGGCGGCCCATGCGGATACGGCGACGTGGGCGGCGTTAGGGCCGGATGTGCTCGAAGATGGCGTTGACGCTCATGCGCTGTTCCGTGCTCTCCAGGGGACGCGACGGAGCGTGAAGGAGGCACTCCTGGACCAGCGCATTCTCGCAGGGGCGGGGAACATCCACGCGATCGAGGCCCTCTGGCGCGCCCGGATCGACCCGCGGTCGCGAAGCGATGCGCTCTCCCTCGCAGACGTGCGCGCCCTTGCGCGTGCGGTCCGCGCGTCCATCGCGTTCGGGCTTGGCCTCTACGGACGAGAGGCCGCGCTTGCCTATGTGAACGAAGCGGACGGGGCGAATCCGTATCGGATCTACCAGCGTCACGGCACGCCGTGCCCGCGCTGCAGGACGCCGCTCGCCAAGATCGTTCTTGGCGGGCGGGGTACTACGTTCTGTCCGAGCTGCCAGCGGCGCATCGTCGGCGCGCCGCGGTGACGCTCAGTCGTCGTCGCCGCCAGTCCCGCTGCCACCAGCGGTCCAGTCGTCGTCCTTGGTGCTACCGCGGTCTTCGCGCTCGAAGCGGCGCTTCTTCGGCCCGTCTTCGTTGTTGTTCGTGTGGCGCCGGCGTCGATCGTCGAAGGTCTTGCGCACGGGACCCGAGCTGCCGCCGCCGCCGCCACCGCCGCCGAACGCCGGGGGAGGCGGACCGCCGTAGCCGCCACCACCACCCGCATAGCCGCCGCCACCGCCGCCACCCGCATATCCACCGCCGCCGCCCGCCGGGCGCTCGCCCTTGGGGTGCGCGAGGTTGATGATGAGGCGTCGGCCGCGGAGATCGGCTGTCTTGAGCGCTTCGGACGCGGCCTTCGCGCTCTCGGAGCTTGCCATCGTGACGAAGCCGAAGCCGCGCTTGCGGCCGTCGGGATCCATCGGAAGGTGGACGCGAGCAACCTGGCCCGCTGCGACGCCGTTGATGAGCGTCTCCAGCTCGACCTGGGTGCAGTCGTACGGCAGGTTGCCGACGTACAGCGTTCGATCCGGAGACGCAGCGCCGCCGCCCGGACCCCCGCTAAAGCCACCGGGGCGTGGACCAGCCCCGGGGGGCCCTCCTGCACCGGCGCCGTAGGGGCGCGGACCAGGCGCGCCTGGGCCAACACCCATCCCGTCACGGCGTGGAGGCTCGTTCTGGAAGGGGCGAACCGAAATCGACTTGCCACCTTGCATCGACCCGTCCAACGCGTCGCGCGCGGCCTGAGCCTCGGCTGGCGTGGACAGGGTGACGAATCCGAATCCGCGCGGACGCCCCGTCGCGCGATCCTTCGGAAGACTGACGTTGACGACGGTGCCGCCGGTCGCTTCGAAGAGTTGCTTGAGTACTTCTTCAGACACGCTGTCGGGCAACCCTGCCACGAACAGCTTCGCTTCCTCATTCGCCATCGAAAACTCCGGAACCTCCGTCTTCCAATTGTGGTTGCGAGCAGTGCCCTCGGCCTGCCCGGATCTCCATGTACGATATCGCGCGCCCACTCTCCGTCAACGGGCTCGCACCGAAGAAGAGGCGAAGTTTCCCTCAGGATCGTGGCGGGGAGGCGTTTTCGCCCTCGATTTCCCGCGTAAACAGCTCTCCGGTAGAGCCCTCCGAGCGTGCTGGACCGGCCGGGATGGTGAACACGAACGTCGCGCCGGACGTCCCTTCCACCCATGCGCGCCCTCCGTGGCTCTCGGCGATGTGCTTCACGAGGGCCAGCCCGATGCCGCTTCCGCGGATGCGCGCCGTCGCATCGTCCCCTTCGCGACGCCCTCCGCGGACGAAGCGTTCGAAGATGCGCTGCCGTTCGTCTGCCGGCACGCCGGGGCCTTCGTCGATCACGCGAACGGCGATGGAGCCGCGCTCGTGCGACGCGCGCACCGTCACGCGCTTGCCGTTCGGGGCGTACTTGAGCGCGTTGTCGACGAGGTTGATCACGGCGAGCTGGACGGCCCGTTCGTCGATCTTCGCCAGCGGTAGGTTCGGCGCGACGTCCACGACGAGCTTCACGGCGTCCTTCTCCGCCCGGTAGCGGTAGACGTTCGCGGCTTTCGCCACGGCTTCGCCCACGTCGCCGTCGACGAGCTCGTACGCATCGCGCCCCCTGCGCTCTACCTTGGCGAAGTCGAGCACGTTCTCGATCAGGTTCGACAGGCGCTCGCTCTCGCGCACGATGATGTCGAGGTACTCCTGTCGCTTCTCCTCGCTGGCGACGCGGCCCGACTGGAGCATCTCTCCGAACATGCGCACGAGAGCCAGCGGGGTCTTCAGCTCGTGGCTCACGTTCGCGACGAACTCGCTCTTCAACGCCGACACGCGGCGCTCCTTCTCCGCGGCGACGAGCATCGCGGCGATCCCGGCGACGATCACGATGCACGACAGCAGGAGCATCAAGAGCTCGAGCGAGCGGCGGTTCTGCACGCGCAACGCGAGCTCGGCGGCGGCCTTCGGGGAGACTTGCAACCGCCAGTTGTAGAGCGTGGTCGGGAAGCGAACGCCGACGGTGAACTCGCTCGAGCGGAGCGGTGGACCGAAGATGATGCGCCCCTCCTCATCGATGACGTCGACGCGGCTGGCGGGAGTCGTTGCCTCCGAGTAGATGCGCGGAAGAGCCTCCTTCACGATGCGACCGATGTCGTGCCACGCGACGATCGTGTAGCGCCGATCGTTCCAGACCTTCTGCCAGTAGCTGAGTAGGTAGCTCTGGCCGCCGTATTCGTGGTGCAGGTGGCGCAGCTCGTCGGGGGGCTGCTGCGCGAGGTCCATGTCGTTGGCCATGCGGCGAACGAGCAGGCGGCGGAACGACTCCTCCTCGGACCACGGGCCGCTCGCGCGCGAGGCGAACGCGACGACGTCACGCGCAGCGTCGAGGACGACCACGGCGCGCACGGTCGGGGTCTCGCGCTGCGCGGTGGGGAGCCAGCGCTCGTTCAGCGCGTCGAGGTGCGCTGGGTCGGCGATGGCGATGACGACGTTGTCCTGCTCGATGATCTGCTTGTCGAGGCGATCGGCCTTCTCGCCGGCGAGGGCGAGCGTCGCCTCGAGCACCGACTGCTGGCGGATCTTCTCGACCTGAAACGTCGTGCGGACGATGAAGTAGACGACGATGCCGACGGCCACGAGCACGATCGGCAAGAGCACGAAGCTCGCGAGGCGACCGCGTCGCGTCCTGTCCATCGCGCTTCCTCTCGGCTCCCGTGCGGCACGCTAGCGCATGCCGCGTGATTTCGCTTGTTCCCTGCCTCTTCGCGGGGAGGACGGCGTGGCAATCAGCCGGGGGGCGGGACGCTGCGGGTGATGCGGTCGGGGTCGAGCTGCATCCCGCGGGTGGTCACGAATTCGCCGAACTGCTCGGCGATGTAGTCGACGGCGTTCCCTTCTTCGTCCGTGAAGCCGACGCCGTCGATGGGGTTCATGAGCTCGATGACGCCCAGGAACCGGCCCCCCTTCATCACCGGGGAGACGATGACACTCCGGGCGCCACCGAGAACCGCGAAGCGCTCGGCTGCGACGACGCTCTCGTCGGTGCGCGCGTCGGTCACGACGATGGCGCGTCGTTTTCGCATCGCACCCGAGAGGAGCGCGTCGCCCTCGGCGTGCCGGCGGTTGAGGAGCCCGTCGACGCCGGTGCCGGCGACGCATGCGATCACGTACTCCCGGCGATCGATGTCGTAGAGGTGAACGAGTCCCGCGTGCGAGGGGATCATGTCGAGGGCGAGCGAGAGCACGTAGTCGCCCCCCTCGATGACGTCGCGCGCGAAGTTGAGCTCGTGCATCGCTTCGAACAGGTTCGCGATCAGCTCGTCGCCGCTCGCGCGCCGTCCGCCGGCCGTCATCGGGCGAAGGGAGGGGCGCGATGGGGCGGGGGTGGGGTGCGCCACACGGTGCGGAGCATCGCCGGCGGCTCCGTTCGCGGCGGCGCTCACGGGCGGCGCGGGCGCGTACGCGGGGGGCG
>Ga0302283_1001572_pt1 | contig 19068 bp, 17 predicted proteins | sample III_Fen_E1_4_FD_198770 | JGI IMG/M metagenome (GOLD analysis project Ga0302283, IMG submission 198770) | Peat permafrost microbial communities from Stordalen Mire near Abisko, Sweden - III_Fen_E1_4 | ecosystem: Environmental > Terrestrial > Soil > Wetlands > Permafrost | place: Sweden: Abisko... | reverse complement strand
CGCTCGCCTTTCGCGTCGCGCGGCGACCCGTTCCAGGTCGTGGGAACCACAAGCTGGTAGTTGGCGATCTTCTGCTCGTTGATCACGATCCAGTGGGCCAGGGCCCCGCGGGGCGCCTCGGAGGCGCCCACGCCGCGGCAGGTGGTCGGCCAGGTGGAGGGATCCCACTTCTCCTTGGTGAAGGTGCGCGAGTCCCCGTTCTTGATGTTGGCGAGAAGCTGGTCGTAAAACTCCAGCCCCCAGCGGGCGACCAGGCGGGTCTCGATTCCGCGGGCGGCCGTCCGGCCCAGGGTTGAGAACAGGACGCTGGCCGGCGCATTCAGGCCGGCGAGGGCCTCCGTCACCGCGTCCTTGATTTCGGCGCTTCCGGAGGCGTAGCCGACGAGCATGCGCGCGAGGGGCCCGACCTCCATCGCGTGTCCTTTCCAGCGCGGCGTCTTCAGCCAGGAGTACTTCCCGTCGACGTTGAGGTGCTCATAGGGGGGCTGCGGTCCGGTGAAGTTGAACGTCGTCTCCCCGTCCCAGGGATGCCGGCCGCCTTCCCCCTGGTAGGAGTACCAGGAATGGTCGACGAACTCCTTGATCCCCTCCGGGTCGCGGGGGTCCACCTCGTGAACATGCGACAGGTCGCGGTCGAGGATGGCGCCGCGGTGGAACTTGAAACGGGCGATATCGGCGAATCCGTTGGTCGGCAGGTCGCCGTAGCACAGGTAGTTGCTCACCCCCCCGCCGATCTTCGTCCAGTCCAGGTAGTACGGGGCCACGGCCATCAGGTCGGGCAGGTAGACCTGCTCTACGAAGGTCTTGGCCTGCGCCAGGAGCGCGCCGACCATCGCGAGGCGCTCGGCGTTGAGCGCGTTCGCCTCGTCGATGTTGATCGCGCAGGGCACGCCCCCGACCAGGTAGTTGGGGTGCGGGTTCTTTCCGCCGAAGATCGTGTGGACCTTGACGATCTCCTTCTGCCACTCGAGGGCCTCGAGGTAGTGCGCCACGCCGATCAGGTTGATCGCCGGCGGCAGCTTGTAAGCCGGGTGGCCCCAGTAGCCGTTGGCGAAGATCCCGAGCTGGCCGCTCTCGACGAAGCGCACGAGGCGCTTCTGCAGGTCGCTGAAGTAGCCCGGCGAACTCTTCGGCCAATGGGAGATGCTCTGCGCGATCCGCGAGGCCTCGGCCGGGTCGGCCTTGAGGGCACTCACGACGTCGACCCAGTCCAGGGCGTGCAGGTGGTAGAAGTGCACGACGTGGTCCTGCATGTACTGGGTGCAGAACATGATGTTGCGGATCAGCTCCGCGTTGGGCGGGACGGCGACGCCGATTGCGTCCTCGACGGAGCGGACCGAGGCGAGCGCGTGGACGGTGGTGCAGACCCCGCACACCCGCTCGCAGAAGGCCCAGGCGTCCCGCGGATCGCGGCCCCGGAGGATGATCTCCAGGCCGCGGACCATGGTGCCCGCGCTCCAGGCGTCGGTGATGACGCCGTTTTCAACCTGGGCCTCAATCCGGAGATGGCCCTCTATCCGGGTGACCGGATCAACGACAATGCGTGCGCTCATGGCTGGGTCCCTCCCTTGTCCTCAGGTTTGACGGCGGGTGGCGGCGGCGCGGCGGCCGCCGATTCGCCGGGCTGCTCTCCGATCTCGTCGTGCTTGCGGATATTCGTGAGGACGGCGTGCGCCGCGACGCCGGCGACCGTCGCCACCCCGGCGACCATGCCGATGCGGTCGGCGGTCGTCTCGATCCCAAACCCGGGGAAACTGGTGAGGCGGGTATAGAACGGGCCGTTGTCCCAGAAATTCGACTCGGAGCAGCCGATGCAGCCGTGGCCGGACTGGATCGGGAAGCTGACGCCCCCGTTCCAGCGGATTGTGCCGCAGGAATTGTAGGTGGTCGGCCCGCGGCATCCCATCTTATAGAGGCAGAACCCCTTCCGGGCGTTGTCGTCGTCGAAGGACTCGACGAAGAGGCCGGCGTCGTAGTTGGGGCGGCGGTAGCAGGTGTCGTGGACCCGGCGCGAGTAGAAGGCCTTCGGGCGGCCCAGGGCGTCGAGCTGCGGGATCCTGTCGAAGGTCAGCAGGTGGACGAGGACCCCGGCCATCACCTCGGCGATCGGGGGGCAGCCCTGGACATTGACGACGGGCTTGCCGGCGATGAGCCGATGAATCGGGGTCGCGCCGGTCGGGTTGGGCTTGGCGGCCTGGACGCAGCCCGAGCAGGCGCAGTTGCCCCAGGCGATCACCGCCTTGGCGCCCTCGGCGACCTCCGTGAGGATGGCCTCGGCCGAGCGGCCGCCGATGCAGCAGTAGGCGCCATCCGCCCCGGTCGGCACCGAGCCCTCGACGCAGAGAAGGTATTCGCCCTTGTACTTGGTGATCGTGTCCTGGAGGCAGGCCTCGGCCTGGTGGCCGGAGGCGGCAAGGAGGGTCTCCGTGTAGTCGAGCGATATCTTGTCCAGGAGGATGTCGGCCACGATCGGGTGGGAGGAGCGCAGGAAGGACTCGCTGCAGCAGGTGCACTCCTGGAAATGCATCCACACGACCGGTATCCGCCGCTTGTTTTCGAGGGCGTTGGCGACCTGGGCCATGCCCTCGGTCCCCAGGCCCATGCAGGCGCTGATCCATCCGCAAAATTTCAGGAATTCGCGGCGGGAGACGCCGCGGGAGACCATCTGCTCGTAGACGGTCTGCTGGTCGGGTGCCGCTACAGCGGCGGTTTTGGCAATCGTTTCCATGGAGTCGGTGGGGTTGGCCGCGGGCGCGGCGGGTGTGATTTTCCAGCGGGGTATGGCTGCGCGACTGACGCTATCACCAAGTGCAGGGCGCAACTCCGCGTTTTTTGCGACACCCTGCCCACGATTTGCGAAACAGGCCTTTTCGCTCGACGGGCGCCTCTTTGGCTTCGACACCCTCGGCCGCAGGTGGTCAAATCCGCAGCCATGGAAACCCCCGTCCCGCCGGTCCCGGGCCTGGCGTGCCCCGTCCCCTTCTCGAACCACGCCGAGGTCACGATCGGGCACGGCGGAGGCGGGAAGCTCACCCAGGGCCTGATCGACCGGGTGTTCCGCCCGGCGTTTGCAAGCCGCGAGATCGACGCCCAGCACGACGGGGCGCTGCTCACCGCCGGCGGGGCCCGGTTCGCCTTCTCGACGGATGTCCACGTGGTCAGCCCGCTTTTCTTCCCGGGGGGAAACATCGGTTCGCTGGCCGTCAACGGGACGGTGAACGACCTGGCAATGTGCGGTTCGCGGCCCCTTTGGCTGAGCGCCGGGTTCATTCTCGAGGAGGGTTTCCCCGTTGCCATCCTGGAAAAGGTGGCCGCCGCCATGGGCGCGGCGGCGGCGGCCGCGGGCGTGAGCATCGTGACCGGCGACACCAAGGTGGTGGAGCGCGGCAAGGGCGACGGGCTCTACATCGCAACTTCCGGCATCGGCCTGATCGAGGGGGAGCGCTCCGTCTGCCCGGCTTCCATACGGGCCGGCGACGCGGTGCTCATTAGCGGGGACATCGGGCGCCACGGGATGGCAATCCTGGCGACGCGGGAAGGGCTCGCCTTCGAGAGCCCGATCCAGAGCGATTGCGCGCCGCTGGTGGCCCCCGTCCAGGCGCTTCTCAAGGCGGGATTGGAAATCCACTGCCTGCGCGACCTCACCCGCGGCGGGCTGGCCACCGCCCTGATCGAGCTCGCCGAGTCCAGCAGGACGGCGATCGGCGTAGATGAGGTCGCAATCCCGGTGACCGACCTGGTCCGGGGCGCCTGCGAGATCCTCGGTCTGGAGCCTTCCTACGTCGCGAACGAGGGACGCTTTGTGTGCATCCTGCCGGAGAGCCAGGCGGAGGCCGCTCTCGCAATCCTTGCCGCGCATGCGACGGGCAGCCCGCCGGCGCGGATCGGGTCGGTTAGGCCCGGGCCGGCGGGGATGGCGATTCTCAGGAGCGTGATCGGGGCCGAGCGGATCCTCGACCGGCTGAGCGGCGAGCAGCTACCGCGCATCTGCTGAGACGGCCTCGCGGTGCCGGTAGCGGTGGTAGGCCGCGCAAGCCCCCTCTGTCGAGACCATCGGGGCGCCGAGCGGGTGCTCGGGGGTGCAGCGCGTGCCAAAGGCGGGGCACTGGAAGGGCTTTTTCACGCCGCGCATGATCTCCCCGCTGATGCACTCCCCGGGGTGGCTCATGACGGCTGCCGGGAGGGAGAAGCGGAGCGGCGCATCGTACCCGGAGTATTCCGGGCGCAGGCCCAGGCCGCTTGAGGGAATCGGGCCCAGTCCGCGCCAGCTCCGGTCCACTACGGTGAAAACCGACTCCACGAGCCCCCGCGCGGCGGGATTGCCCTCGTCGCGCACGGCGCGGGCGTAGGCGTTCTCCACCCGGGACTCCCCGGCCTCGAGCTGCCGGATGCAGCGCAGCAGCCCCTCGAGGATGTCCACCGGTTCGAAGCCGGTGACCACGATCGGGATCCCATAGGTGGCGGCGATCGGCCCGTACTCGGCGGTCCCCATGACCGCGCAGACATGGCCGGCGGCCAGGAACCCCTGGACGCGGTTGTCGGGGGCGCCGAGGATCGCGCGCATCGCGGGGGGGACCAGCACGTGCGAGACCAGGATCGAGAAATTGCGCAGGCCCTCCCGGTGGGCCTGCAGGACGGCGAGGGCGTTGGCCGGGGCCGTCGTCTCGAAGCCGACCGCGAAGAAGACCACTTCCCTGCCCGGATGGGCCCGGGCCAGGGCGACGGCGTCCAGGGGGGAGTAGACGATCCGGACGTCGCCGCCGCGGGCCTTCGCGGTCAGCAGGTCGATCGTGGCCCCGGGCACCCGGAGCATGTCGCCGAAGGAGCAGAGGATGACGCCGGGCTTGAGCGCCAGGGCGACGGCCTGGTCGATCAGTTCCGAGGGCGTGACACAGACCGGGCAGCCCGGCCCGTGGACGAGGGTGATGCCGGGGGGCAGGAGCTCGTCGAGGCCGAACTTCACGATCGCGTGGGTCTGGCCGCCGCAGATCTCCATCACCGTCCAGTTCCCGGTGGTGGCCCGGGCTATGGCGGCGGCGAGGGTTTTCACCAGGGCCGCGTCGCGGTACTCGTCGACAAATTTCATGGCGGTGCGGCCGGGGCCTCCAGGCCGTCCATTTCGCCCATCTCCCTCAGGTAGCGCATCGTCGTCTCCGCCTCGGCGGCGTCGACCACGCTCAGCGCAAGCCCGACGTGCACGAGGACGAAGTCGCCGACCCGGGCCTCCGGCACGCAGGAGAGGCTCACCTGCTTGACGGCTCCGCCGAAGCTGACGCGCCCGCTGCGCAAGAGGGGATCATCGCCTTGGATGTCTATGATTTTTCCTGGAACGGCGAGGCACATGGGAGAGGGGGAGGTTCAGGGAAGTCGGACGGTGCTGAGGTTCCACAGCGCCGCGAGCGCCTGGCCGGCGGCGATGTTTCCATCGTTGGGGGGCAGCTCGCGGTGGACGATCACGTCGAATCCGGCAACCCGCAGGCTCGCCCGGGTCAGGTCCAGGAGCCTCGCATTCTGGAAGCAGCCCCCGGTGAGCGCCACGGCGCCGACGCCGGCCTTGAGCGCGACGGAGGTTATGGCCGTGGCCAGGGCGCGGTGAAAGGAGGCCGCCAGGTCCTCGACACCCGTGCCGCGGGCGCGCTCGCGGCGAATCCCCTCGAAAAGGGGCTGCCAGTCGACCTCGAAGAACGCGCCGCCGCCCGGCGCAACCGCGCAAAGGCCGGTCTCAAGCTCGATCCTCCCCGTGGCCCGGGCCGCGCAGGCCTCGAGGGCGAGGGGGGTCTGGCCCTCAAAGCGGTTGAGGCCGCCCAGGCCGAGGAGGGCCCCGACGGCGTCAAACAGGCGGCCGGCGCTGCTGGTCACGGGAGAATTCAGGCGCTGCTCCATCATCGTGCGCAGGGTCCGGGCCGTCCCGCCCATTCCCAGGGCGTCTGCGAGAGCGTCGTAGCCGGGGTCCCCGATCTCGTGGGCAAGCGCGAGCGCGGTCCGCCGACCGTCGCGGATCGCAGCTTCGCCGCCCGGGAGCCGGAACGGCCGCAAGCGCGCGAAGCGGGTGGCGGCGCGTTTTTCCATGCGGATGAATTCCCCTCCCCAGACCGTGCCGTCCTCGCCGAACCCGGTCCCGTCCCAGGCGACGCCAAGGACATCGTCGGCGTCGTGGCCGTTCTCAAGGAGGCAGGCAAGGACGTGCGCAAGGTGGTGCTGGACCGGAAGGCAGGGCAGCCCCATCGCGGCCGCGAAGCGGGTGGACACGTAGTCGGGATGCCGGTCGCAGGCGACCGCGGTGTACGGGGCCTGGTGCACCTCGGCGAGCATGTCGACGGTGCGGGCGTAGACCTCGCGGGTGGCGACGCCGTCGAGGTCCCCGATGTGCGGGCTGAGGACGACGCCATTTCCGGAGGCGACCGCCGGCGCGCATTTCATCTGCGAGCCGGCGCAAAGCCACGTGCCCGCCAGGGCTTCGGGGAGCCGGATGGGGGTCGGCGCGTAACCGCGCGCCCGCCTCAGCCTAATCGGGCCGGATACCGAGGGGCGCACGACCGAGTCATCCACCGGGTGCACGATCCGGCGGTCGTTCCCGAGGATGGCGTCGGCGATTCCCGCCAGGCGGCGGTGCGCGTCGGCGTCCGAGAAGCACAGCGGCTCCTCGGACAGGTTGGCGCTCGTTGCCACAACCGGTCCCCCGAAGGCCTCGAGGATGAGGACGTGCAGCGGCGCATAGGGCAGGAGCGCCCCGATCCAGGGGTTTCCCGGGGCGACCTCGGCGGCCAGGCCCGACTCCGGACGGCGGAGGAGAAGAACGATCGGGGCGGCGGCGGAGACGAGCAGGACCCTCGTGTCCGGGGTGACCACCGCTTCCGCATGGATGGCGGGAAGGCTCGGGAACATGACCGCGAATGGCTTTTCCTCGCGGTGCTTGCGCCGGCGCAGCTCGGAGACGGCCGCCGGGTTGCGGGCGTCGGCCAGGAGATGGTACCCGCCGATTCCCTTCACGGCGACAATCCCGCCGGCCTTCAGGATCCCCGCGGCCCGGGATATCGCCTCCTCGCCGCGGGCCTGCGCGCCCGTGCCGAGGTCCAGCCGGACGGACGGCCCGCAGGCCGGGCAGGCGTTGGGCTGGGCGTGATGGCGCCGGTTGTCCGGATCGGAGTATTCGCGCTCGCACTCCGGGCACATCCGAAAGGCCCGCATGGTCGTCCGGGGACGGTCGTAGGGCAGGTGCTCGATGATCGAGTACCGCGGGCCGCATTGGGTGCAATTGATGAAGGGGTAGCGGTACCGGCGGTCCTGGGGATTGAGGAGCTCCCGGCGGCAATCCGGGCAGAGCGCCAGGTCGGGAGTCATCGCGGCCTCCAGCGATCCGGTGTCCAGAGGGCTCGGCGCGATCGCGAAATCCCCCCCGGCCGGCGCCGCATCATCGTGCGCGGAGAGGGACTCGACCGACTCGACGCGGGCGGCCGGCGGTGCCTCCGTGCGGATGGTCAGAAGGAGCGTGTCCAGCGCGCTGCGCGGGCCCGCCGCGCGGATCAGGACGCCCTGGCCGTCGTTGAGGACCCAGCCCCGCAGGTGGAGGCGGTTCGCCGTGCGACGAACGAAGGGCCTGAAGCCGACCCCCTGCACAGTGCCCCTAACGCGGAGCAGGATGTCGGTCTCTTCAAGCATGCGGCCTTTGGGCGCCGGGAGGGGTCAGCCCCCGGCAAGCGCCGCGCCCAGCGCGGCGTACCACGAGACCATCCCCTCGCCGGTGCGGGAGGAGACCGTCAGGATGCGCGCGCCAGGCGCGATTCGCCGGATATTCTCCAGCGCGGCGGCCTCATTGAAACCGAGCGGCTTCGCGAGGTCGGTCTTGGTCAGGATCACAATGTGCGCGGACTTGAAGATCGGGGGGTACTTGAGCGGCTTGTCCTCCCCCTCCGTCGTCGAAAGCAGGACGACCCGGATCTCCTCGCCGAGGTCAAACGAGGCTGGGCAGACCAGATTGCCGACATTCTCGATGAAGAGGACCCGGACGCCCCCGAGGTCCAGGTTCTCGGCTCCGCGGGCGACCATCGCTGCATCCAGGTGGCAGGCTCCGCAGGTCGTGATCTGCGCCACGGGAACATGCTCGCGGCGGAGCCGCTGGGCGTCGCAGTCGGTCTCGAGGTCCCCGACCAGGACGGCGCAGCGCACCTCCCGGCCGAACTCGTCGAGCGTGCGCTCGAGCAGGGCGGTTTTCCCCGAGCCGGGCGAGGAGACAAGGTTCACCGCGAGGATCCCGCGCTTCCTGAAGTCGCGCCGGTTCGCCTCGGCGAGCTGGTCGTTCTTTTCCAGGAGGGGAACGCGCAGGTCCACGGCGAAAACGGGGTCGGGACCCGGCACGATGACGCGAAACACGTCGCCGTCCCTGTCCTTGTACTCGGTGACCTGGGGGGTGGGGGATGGCATCGTGGTCTCTCCGGTTCAGCTCATTTCAATGCGGGAAAGCTCCAGCTCGCGGCCCTGCCGGAGATCCCCGCAGATCCGCCGGCACCGCGGGCACTCGGTGATGAAGGCCGCGTCGGCGTCAAATTCCAGTGCGCAATCCGGGCAGACGGCGCGGGCAGGCACCTCGTCGATGTCCAGGACGGCGCCGTCGGCCGGGGTCCCCCGCGCCACGATGTCGAAGGCGAAACGCAGCGCGTCAGGCTCGGCGCCGCTCAGCGAGCCCACCCGCAGGACGATCCGGTGGACCCTGCTCGCGCGGTTCTCGCCGGCCGTCCGCAGGACGGCGGCCATCGCCGACTCCATTATGCCGAGCTCGTGCATTTTCGATGGACGAATCGTCGCGCCCAATCCCGGCGCGGGTCGAGCCGATACCCCCCAAAAGCCAAGAAGTGCTTAGTGATTGGCAAACGGTGGGATCGCGGCGGGCCCAAAGCCCCGCTTTCGCTGCAAATCCCTGATCTTCCTGACCGCCTCCTTGAGCCCCCGGCGCGCGATCGGGGAGAGCTCCTCGCCAAACCCGATGTTCTCGGCGGGAACCAGCAGGCACCACGCCTCCGGCGCGCGGCCGTAGACGTCGCGGGCCAGCGCGAGGAGGGTCGGCGGGTCCGCGGAGTGGGAGAACACCCGCGAGGATTCCGCGGGCTCAAGCCGCCGCAGGATGGGGTGGGCGACTGGACCCTCGGCGGCCACGTCCACGAAGATCACCGCGCTTGCCTTCGAGACCAGGTCGGCCAGCTCGGGGGTGAGCTGGGTGCACGCGTGGGTGCCCACGCCGGGCAGCCCGAGGTTGGCGACGGCCTCGGCAACCCTCGCCCCGACGCCATCATCGCTGCGAAGCGTGTTGCCGTAGCCGATAACGAGCAGGTTGTCATTCACGGGTCACCTCCCGGCGCACGGATCCGTCCGGCCCGATCAGCCGGACCTCAAGCGCCATCTGTCCGAACGCATGGGTTGAGCAGCTCAGGCACGGGTCGTAGCACCGGATCCCGTGCTCGATGCGGTTGAGCATCGGCTCGGGGATCTGGTCGCCGCGCACGAAGTGCCGGGCGATCTGCGCGACGGTCCGGTTCATCGCCAGGTTGTTCTGGCCGGTGGCGACGATCAGGTTGACCTTCTTAAGCAGGCCGTCGCGGTCCACCGTGTAGTCGTGGAAGAGCGTGCCGCGCGGGGCCTCGCTTGCGCCCACGCCCCGGGGCGAGTTGACACCCGCCTCGGCGCGTAGGTCCCGGCTGAACAGGTCCGGGTCCTCGAGGCCGCGCTCGATCAGCTCCACCGCGGCGAGCATCTCGATGAGCCGGGCCTGGTGGTAGAGGAAGGAGGAGGTGACCGCGCCGTGGCCCTGCTGCCTGAACAGCCGCAGCTCGGCGTCGGCGCGGGGGACCCCCATTCGTTCGCAGACGTTGAGCCGGGCCAGCGGTCCCACGCGGTACATGCCGCCCGGGAGGCCGAGCGCCTTGAAGTAGGGGGACTTCAGGTAGGAGTCCTTCTGCACGGACTCCCCGATGTATTCGAGGTAGTCCGCCGGGTCGATGTGGTCGGCGATCACGCTGCCGCTGCTGTCGGTGAAGCGCAGCTTCCCGCCATGGTGCTCCCAGGTGCCGTCGGCCGCCACCAGGCCCATGAACAGGGACGGAAAGTTCCCGAAGATGAAGGCCTCCTCGCGGTGGGTCTCCAGCGTCCTGCGGAAGAGCTCAAAGCCGGTGGCCACCGTTGCGAAGGCCTCCGGCAGCCAGGCGCGGATGCGGTCGCGGCCCTCCTCGGTGAGGGCGCTGCGCACGCCTCCCGGCACGCCCCACGCCGGGTGGATCTTCTTTCCCCCGAGGATCTCGATTATCTCCTGGCCGAACTGGCGGAGCCGGATGCCGGCCCGGGCCAGTTCCGGGTGGGCGGCGATCAGGCCGAACACGTTGCGTTCCGCCGGGGGGGTGTCCCAGCCGAGCAGGAAGTCGGGCGCGCTCAGGTTGAAGAAGCTCAGCGCGTGGCTCTGCAGGATCTGCCCGAGGTTCATGAGCCTGCGGAGCTTGTCGGCCGCCGGGGGGATGGCCACGGCCATGATCGCGTCCCCCGCCCTGGCGGAGGCGAGAAGATGGCTGACCGGGCAGATCCCGCAGATGCGGGCCGTGATGCCCGGCATCTCGCTGTACGGCCGCCCCTCGCAGAACTTCTCAAATCCGCGGAACTCGACCACGTGGAACTGCGCGTCGGCCACCTGGCCGGCGTCGTCCAGGAAGATGCTGATCTTGGCGTGGCCCTCGATGCGGGTCACGGGATCGATGACGATGCGCTTTGCCATAATGGGGCTGGCTTCCTTCAGCCGAACCTCGGTTCGTCGCCGTCGACGCGGGGCGGAAGGCCTGCCAGAACGCGTTCCAGCAGCTCCTTGATTTTGCCGGCCGACGGCGGGCAGCCCGGGAGGAACACCTCCACCGGCACGATTTCATGGACGGGCCGGACCCGTTCGAGCAGCTCCGGGACGATGCCCTCCGACCGCGGCAGCCGGGGGTTGTCCTGCGCGTTGTCGATATAGGCGCACTGGAGCACGTTCTCGACGTTGCGGGGCCCGAGCTGGTTGCGGATGGCCGGGACGTTGCCGGTCACCGCGCAGTCGCCGAAGGAGACGAGCACCTTGGTGCGCTTCCGGATCCGGTGGAGCAATTCCAGGTTGTCGTGGTTGCAGATCGCCCCCTCGACCAGGCAGACGTCGACGTTCTCGGGATATTCCTTCACGTCGATCACCGGGCTGAAGACAAGGTCGGCCTTTCCGGCGAGCTCGATCAGGAACTCGTCGAGGTCCAGGAAGGACATGTGGCAGCCGGCGCAGCCGCCGAACCAGGCCGTGGCTATTCTGAGACGATCCATTGCTTTTTCTCCCGTGCGTTGACGATGAATTCGAGCTTGGTGCGGTCGCGCTCCATCTCGCCCACGGTCGATCCGCGGTCGAACAGGGCGCCGGTCGGGCAGGCGAGGACGCACTTGCCGCACGACGTGCAGGACTCCGAGTCCCCCCAGGGCTGGTTGAGGTCGTCGATGATGAACGACTTGGCCCCTCGCCCCGCGACGTTCTTGGTGCCGGCGCCCTCGATGTGCCAGCAGACCCGGACGCAGCGGGTGCACAGGATGCAGCGGTTGTGGTCCAGGCCGAAGCGCGGGTGGGTTGCGTCCACGCCCCAGCGCGGGAAGCGGTAGTCGTAGCGGACGTGGTCGATCCCGTGCTCCGAGGCGAGAGACTGGAGCTCGCAGTGGCCGTTGGCCACGCAGACCGCGCACACGTGGTTTCGCTCCGCAAGGAGGAGCTCGAGGGTCATCCGGCGGTAGCGCCTCAGCCGGTCGCTCTGGGTCACGACCTCCATCCCCTCGGCCACAAGCGTCGTGCAGGCCGGCAGCAGCTTGGCCGTGCCGGCGACCTCGACCAGGCAGAGCCGGCAGGCGCCCGCGTCATAGACCCCCTCCAGGTGGCAGAGCGTCGGGATCCTGATCCCGGCCTCGGCCGCGGCGTCGAGGACGGTCGTGTCCTCGGCGGCGCTGACCTGCCTGCCGTCAATCTTGAGGGTTTTTGCGGCCATGGGATCATTGGCCCGACGCGGCGCATTCGCCGGCGGGCTCGGGTTGGAGCAGCTCGGTGTATTCGTTGCGGAAGAACCGCAGGGTGCTAAGGACGGGGTTGGGCGCGGTCTGGCCGAGCCCGCACAGGCTGGTGTGCTTCACCAGGTCGCAGAGCTCCTCGAGCATCGCGATGTCGCGTGCGGTGGCCTTCCGGCTGAGGATCTTCTCGAGCAGCTCGAACATCTGGACGGTGCCGGCGCGGCACGGGATGCACTTTCCGCACGATTCGTCCCGGCAGAAGTCCATGTAGAAGCGGGCAATCTCGACCATGTTGGTGCTGTCGTCCATCACGACCATTCCGCCCGAGCCCATGATCGACCCGAGCTTGGTCAGCGACTCGTAGTCGACGGAGGTGTCCAGGTACTCCGCGGGTATGCACCCCCCGGAAGGACCGCCGGTCTGCACCGCCTTCACCTTGGCCCCGCCGATCGCCCCGCCGCCCATTTCCTCGACGATTTGCCTCAGGGTGATGCCCATCGGCACCTCGATCAGGCCGTTGTTCTGGACCTTCCCGGTGAGCGCAAAGACCTTGGTGCCCTTGCTGCGCTCCGTGCCGATCCCGGCGTACCAGGCGGCGCCGCGGTTGATGATCGGAACGATGTTGGCAAAGGTTTCGACGTTGTTGATCAGGGTGGGGCAGCCCCACAGCCCGCGTTCGGCGGGAAAGGGCGGCCGCGGGCGGGGCGTTCCCCGCCGGCCCTCGACGGAGGCCATGAGGGCGGTCTCCTCGCCGCAGACGAAGGCCCCTGCGCCGATGCGGATGTCCACGTTGAAGGTGAAGGGCGTCTCGAAGATGCCGCCCCCCAGGAGGCCCAGCTGCTTGGCCTGGCGGATCGCCGTCTGCAGGCGGCTGATGGCCAGCGGATATTCGGCGCGGACATAGAGGAAGCCCTGGTCGGCGCCCACCGCGTAGGCCGCGATCGCCATGCCCTCGAGCACCAGGTGCGGGTCGCTCTCCAGGATGCTCCGGTCCATGTAGGCCCCCGGGTCGCCCTCGTCGCCGTTGCACACGACGAACTTCCTTGCCCCGGGTGACTTGGCGACGGTGCCCCATTTCAGCCCGGTGGGAAAGCCGGCGCCGCCGCGCCCGCGCAGCCCGCTGCGGGTGATCTCCTCGACCACCTCCGCCGGCCGGATGTCGGTGAGCACGTGGTACAGCGCGCGGTAGCCGTTGGCGGCGACATAGTCCTCGATGCGCTCCGGGTCGATGATCCCGCCGTTGGCGCGCACAACGCGCATTTGCTTCGAGAAGAACGGATGGTCGGGGTCGGCCACCTGCAACCCGTGATCCTTCGCCTGGACCGCGCGGATGATGGCCGGCGCGTCCTCCGGGGTCACGTGCTCGAAGAGGATCTCCCTTTCCTTCATCCCGTCCAGGCCGACAAGCGGCCCGAGCCCGCAGAAGCCCATGCAGCCGACGCGCCGCACCTCGACTTCGCCCTCCAGGCCCTGCGCCTTCACCTCCGCATCCAGGCCCTTCTTGATCGCGTCGGCGCGCGAGGACATGCAGCCGGCGGACATGCAGGTGCGCAGGCAGTACTTCCGGCGCGAGCCCTGGTGCTTTTCGGCGATTGCCGCTAGGTCGTCGCCTTGCATGGTTCCCTCCATTTTTCCAGTTGGGCCAGCACCATCTCCGGCGTCTGCTTTGCCGCGACCTGGCCGTCGTAGACGACCGCCGGGGCGATGGCGCAGGCGCCGATGCAGCGCGCGGTCAGCAGCGAGAGCTGGCTGTCCGGGGTCGTCTCACCGGACTTGATCCCTGCCGCGGCCTCGGCGGCGGCCAGCACCTTGGCCGATCCCTTCACGTAGCAGGCCGTGCCCAGGCACACCACGCAGGTGTGCGCGCCCTGGGGCTTCAGGCAGAAAAAATGGTAGAAGGTCGCGACGCCGTACACGCGGCTTGGCGGCAGCTTCAGCCGGTGGGCGACGAAGAGCAGCAGGTCGTCCTCGAGGTAGCCGAAGAGCTCCTGGGCCTTGTGGAGCACCTCGATCAGCGCATCCTGCCGGGCCTGGAACTTCTTGATGTGGGCCTCAAGAATCTTGAATCGCTTGTCGCCGCTCGCATGGGCTGTCACGCGGGCCGGTGAACTCTCCTCCCCCGCACTGGTCAAACTGGGGATCACGGCGGCGCCATGATACTCCCATCCCCGGAGCGTTCTACGCGGATGTTGCCCATCGCTGGGCGTATTTTGGGATCGCCGGGGTTTTAGCCCCGGCGCTCCCTTCCCGCTCAGGCGAGGTCGAAGAGCAGCACCTGCGAGGGCTTCACTCCCGCCACCTCGAGCGCGGTGTCCGGGTCGATCACCGCCGCGTCTCCGCCGGAGAGGGTCTGGCCGTTCAATTTGACCTCGCCCTCGGCGACATGCAGCCAGCCGTGCCGTCCCTGGCCGAGCTTGCGCGAAACCGACTGGCCGGGCTCGAGGCGGGCCAGCCAGAGGTCCGCATCCTGGTGGATTGCAATGGAGCCGTCGCGCCCGGTCTTGCTCGTGAACAGGTTCCAGGCCCCGGCGGGCGCCTGGGCGAAGGACTTGTCCGCATACCGCGGCTTCACGCCGATCTCATCGGGCTGGATCCAGATCTGGAGCAGATGCACGGCCTCGTCGGCGGAGGGATTGAACTCGCTGTGGCGGACCCCGGTGCCGGCCGCCATGTACTGCACTTCGCCCGCGCGGACGACCCGCTGGTTGCCCATGGAGTCCTTGTGCTCGAGGGCGCCGCTCAGGATGTAGGTGATGATCTCCATGTCGCGATGGGGGTGCGTGCCGAATCCGCCGCCGGGGGCGACAACGTCGTCGTTGATGACGCGCAGGCTGCGGAAGCCCATCCACTTGGGATCGTAGTAGTCCGCGAAGCTGAAGGAGTGGTGGGTCTCGAGCCAGCCGTGGCTGGCGTGCCCCCGTTCATTGGATCGGCGAAGAATCATGGTCGGGAATCTAGCCGGGGAGCCCGATTTGGCAAGGTGAGCGGACCACTTGCGCTTGGCGGCCAAAGCCTCCAGAACAGGCGAATGTTTTCGCGCCCCCGGGAACCCCTGCTGTGGATGGCCGTGGCACTGCTGTCGGCGGCCGGGTTCTGGTGGGCCGGGCGCAGCCGCAATCCGGCTCCGCTTCCGGGGAAGACGATCGTGACCTGGTACCAGCTCATCACGCCGCTGCAGGATCTCCACCGCGAGGAGGCGGCGGCCTTCGAGAAGGCGCATCCGAACATCGAGGTCCGGATCGTCTGGGCGACGGGGACCGAGTACAATACGAAGCTCAAGACCCTCGCCGCCGCCCATCAGCTTCCCGACCTTTTCTTTGCGGGCGACGTGTGGCTGAGCTACCTGCGGCCGCTCATGAGGGATCTCACCCCGCTCGTGCGGCGCGACGCGGCGGCAATGGGGCTGGACGATTTCTACCCGGCCATCCGCGCCGCCATGCAGCTCGACGGGCGAACCTACATCATGCCCGACACGATGAACCTCTCGCTGCTCTACTACAACCGGCGGCTGTTTTCCGAGGCGGGACTTTCGGAGCCCACCGACGGGTGGACCTGGGATGACGTGGTCCGCGCCGGCCGGGTACTGACCCGGCCCGGAACACCCGGGCGACCCGGGGTCTGGGGATGCTCCCGGGTCGAGGGATGGTGGGGAGAGTGGCTGATCTACGTCCGGCAGGCGGGCGGGGCGGTCTTCACCGCGGACGGTCGGCGCTGCGCGCTCGATTCGCCGCAGGCGGTCGCCGGGCTCGGGTTCTACCTGGACAAGTCCGCCCGTTACGGGATCAGCGCCCCGCCGGGCTTCGAGCCGGCCAACGGCTTTGTGAACCAGCGAACGGCGATGGTCGTCGGGGGGCATGTGAGTTTCTGGCTGAGCTACAGCGCGACGCCGGGGCTGGACTGGGACGTGCAGGTGCTTCCGTCGGGCCCCGCGGGCCGCCCCGGCGGGGAGCTTGCGATCGCCGGTTACAGCATCAGCGCGACCTGCCCGCACCCCGAGGCGGCCTGGGAGCTGGCAAAGTTCGTGACCCGGCCGGAGGCGATCGCGGCCATCGTGGCCCGAGGCGGCGTGTCCGTTCGCCGCTCGGTGGCGGAGGCGGCGATGCGCGACCTCCGCCGCGGCTCGGGGCCAGGAAACCTCGCCGCGGTCTACCGCCAGTTCGACTACGGCGAGCCGATTCCCCACAATCCCTATTTCCTCGAAATGATGTACAACCTTATCCAGCCCGAGGTGGACCGGATGCTCCTCGGCGAGCTCACGCCCGCTGAGACGGGCCGGCGCGCGGCGGCCGCGGTCAACGCCTTCATGGCCAATTTCGACCCGGAGGGATCATGAGCGCCCGCGGTCCGCGATCCACCTGGTTCTGGTTCCTGGCGGGCCCCGCGCTGCTCGGCTTCGCGTGCTTCAACCTGGCCCCGATGGCCTATTCGCTCTGGCTGAGCCTCTGCCGCTACGAGGTGGTGTCGCCGCCCCGTTTCATCGGGTTTGGAAATTACGCCTACCTCTTTGTCCACGACCCATCGTTCTGGCCCTCGGTCCGCGTGACGCTCGCCTTCACGCTCACGCAGCTTCCCCTCTCGATCGTCGCCTCGCTTGGGTTCGCCCTGGCGCTCAACCAGCCAATCCGCGGACGGGGATTCCTCCGCTCGCTCTTTTTCCTCCCCTCGATCCTGCCGCAGGCGGTCTTCGCGGTCGTCTTCGTTTACCTCTTCCAGGCCGACGGCGGGGTGCTTAATGGGATCCTGGGCTGCCTCGGGATCAGGGGCCAGGCATGGACGACGAATCCGGCATGGGCGCTCCCGGTCCTGGTCACGGCCAGCATGTGGGGATTCGGCTACCCCCTGGTCGTATTCCTCGGGGGACTGCAGAACGTTCCCCGGGAGCTTTACGAGGCGGCGCACATGGACGGCGCAGGCCCCTGGGAGCGCTTCCGGCATGTCACGCTTCCGCTGATCTCGCCGGTGATCTTCTTCAACCTGGTCATGGGCACGATCGGGGCGCTGAAGGTCTTCGACCTTGCCTACGTCTTCAGCGTGACCCAGGGCAAGCCGCCGGGCGGCCCCGCCCGCGCCACGCTTTTCTACGGGCTGAACCTCTACGAGCAGGCCTTCGGCTACTTCCACATGGGCCTGGCCAGCGCGATGGCCTGGCTTCTCTTCGCCGTGGTGCTGGTGATAACGGCGGTCAATTTCCGGCTCGGCCGCCGGTGGGTGCACTACGGGGACTGACATGGACCGCCGCCATCCCCTCGCCACCGTCTGCCTCTACGCCGCGCTCGGGCTTGGCGCCCTGTTCATGGTCGTGCCCCTGGCGTGGATGGTCCTCACCAGCCTGAAGACCTTCCCCGAGGTCATCCATTCGCCCCCCGTCTGGTTTCCCTCCGCACCGCAGTGGGGAAACTACCGCACGGTGATGGCCGGCTTCGCCTTCTATCGCCTTTTCCTCAACTCGCTCTTCGTGGCCGCGATGGTGATTGCCGGGACGATCCTCACCTGCTGCCCGGCGGCGTACGCCTTTGCGTTCCACGAGGTGCGGCACCGGGAAATCCTCTTCGGAATCCTTCTCACCAGCCTGATGCTTCCGGCCCAGGTGACGATCATCCCGCTGTTCCGGGTCTTCTCGGCGATCCACTGGGTCAACACCTACCTACCGCTCGTCGTCCCGGCGTGGCTCGGCGGCAACGTGTTCGGGATATTCCTCCTGCGGCAGTCGTTCCGTGCGATTCCGCGCAGCCTGATCGACGCCGCCCGGATCGACGGGGCCACCGAGTGGACCATCCTCTGGCGGCTGGTCGTGCCGGTCAGCATGCCCGCGGTGCTGACCGTCTGCGTGTTCACCTTCATCTGGAGCTGGAACGACCTCTTCAACCCGCTGATCTACCTCCAGGACGAAAGCATGGCGACCCTGCCCGTCGGCCTTCTCTACTTCATCAACCGATCCCAGCAGATCGCCAGCGCCAGCGCCGACCAGGTGCCCTGGCAGCTCGTGATGACCCTGGCCACCGTGATGGTCCTTCCCCTGATCGCGCTCTTCGCCTTCGTCCAGCGCCGGCTGGTGGAGAGCGTGGCGTCGAGCGGCGTGAAGGGTTGACCGCTCAGCCTTCCGTCTTCCGGCCGATCGCGTGCTCTTCCTGGAGGCGCGATCCCTCGCCGTCCGGCAGCCCGTCGCGGAAGGTGTGGAACCAGCGGTCGAAGGGCAGCACCGGGGCGCCGTAGTTGCACTCGAAGTAGCGGTGGTGCAGGTAGTGGAAGTAGGAGCCGGTCGGCAGCTTCTCCTTCAGGATCGGCCCCTCGAAGCCGTGGTGGACGGAAGCCGGGGCGAGGGCGGCGTGCTGCAGGTTGAAAAGGAAGATGAAGGGATGGGAGGGGACGACCCAGTGGATCAGCGACACGCTGAAATAAAGGACGATCTCCACCGGATGCATCGCCATCCCCGACCACGGGTTCGGGTTCACGTTCTTGTGGTGCAGGTAGTGCACGTGCTTGTAGAGGGGCTTCCAGTGGATCAGCCGGTGCACCCAGTAGAAATGGAATTCCCGCCAGAAGACCACCAGCGGGATCCACGCGATGAACAGGACCGGGTGCTCCCGCCAGCCAAGGTAGGGTATCTTGTGGTTTGCGTAGAGCCAGAGGGTGACCGCCTCGTAGGCCGTCCAGATGAGCCCCCCGGCTCCGCAGGTCCAGATAATGTTGTCGTAGACCTGGTTGCCAAACAGGAACATCTTGCGGTTGGTGGCCGGCCAGTGGGAATCGTACTTCGTCCTGATGCCCTCCGCCTTGAGGACGTACAGATAGAGATGGTAGCCGCCGTAGACCAACCACATGAGGCCCAGGTTGCGCAGGTAGATCCAGCCGACCCAGCCCCACTGGAAGTGGACGCAGCGGCTGATCGCCGGCTGGGTGAACAGCCACGAGAGCGCCGAGATGGAGAAAAGCCCGAGGTTGGCCGGCCACATGAAGCCCGGCCAGCTGAGCAGCCACTTCAGCAGCTTGAGGGGCTGGGGCGGCCAGACAAAGACCGGGGCGTAC
>Ga0302283_1001566_pt1 | contig 19108 bp, 15 predicted proteins | sample III_Fen_E1_4_FD_198770 | JGI IMG/M metagenome (GOLD analysis project Ga0302283, IMG submission 198770) | Peat permafrost microbial communities from Stordalen Mire near Abisko, Sweden - III_Fen_E1_4 | ecosystem: Environmental > Terrestrial > Soil > Wetlands > Permafrost | place: Sweden: Abisko... | reverse complement strand
ATCGTCGGCGCCGGCCAAATGGGCACCGGGATCGCTCAGGTTGCGGCTACGGCTGGCTATCAGGTCAAAATACTTGACCTCGAAGAAGGCTTATTGACGGCAGCCTTGGCCAAGCTTCAGGCTAACTTCGCCCGCCAGGTGAGTAAAGGCAAGATCACGATTGAAGAACGCGATGTGGCTTTGGCCCGCATCGTTACCGGGCTGGACTATCAGATTTTCGGCGACTGCGATCTGGTGATTGAAGCGGTCGCCGAAAACGAGACAATCAAGCGCGATATTCTTAAAAAGCTGTGCGCCCACCTGAAACCGTCGGCGATGATCGCCACCAACACCTCGTCGATTTCGATCACCCGGCTGGCTGCGGTGACCGACCGGCCTCAAAAATGCCTTGGGATGCATTTTATGAATCCGGTTCCGGTGATGGAACTGGTGGAAATCATTCGCGGCATCGCAACCGATCAGGACACGTTCACCCAGGCCAAGGACGTGGTGCTTAAGCTGGGCAAAATCGCGGCGGTGGCCGAAGATTTTCCGGCCTTTATCGTCAACCGCATTCTGCTGCCGATGATCAATGAGGCGGTTTATACCCTGTATGAAGGCGTCGGCTCGGTTAGCGCCATTGATTTGGCCTTGCGTCTTGGCGCCCATCACCCCATGGGGCCGCTGCAACTCGCGGACTTTATTGGCCTCGACACCGTCCTGTCGGTGATGCAAGTGCTTTATGAAGGCTTGGCCGACAGCAAATACCGGCCCTGTCCGTTACTGGTCAAATATGTCGAAGCCGGCTGGCTGGGCCGGAAGACGGGCCGTGGCTTCTACGATTATTCCCAGACGCCGCCGGTTCCCAGCCGGTAGCCCCCATGGGGCCGTGATCGTTGTCGAGTGTCGGACATCTGCGGGTTCAACACCCGACATTGCGCCGATCTAGCCGCGTGCCGGCTCTGAAAATTGCCCCTTCCGGCCCGAAATTCTGTCTGGCACCGACTTTGCTTGATCGGCCTGGAGAACGACGCCACCCCCTTTCCGGTGTGGCGGTTTGGCGTCTTCACAACCGATCTTGGAGGGGCTCCATGGCCAACATTACGTTCAGCGGCCTGAACATGGGAAAAGACATCACGGTCTACGGCACGGCTGGCGATACCGGCACGCTGCTGGCCATTGCCAAGAAACATGGCATTCCGATTCCGTTCCAATGCCAAGATGGCGAATGCGGCTCCTGTCTGGTCAAGGTAACCTATCTCGACGATAAGAAACCGCTGGCCATATCTCTTTCGGAAAAGGAAAAGCTGACCCTCAGCGTTAACGGCAAGCTGACTCGGGAACGCCTGGAGCAAGCCGAAGTCAATGATTTGCCGCCACCCTACCGCTTGGCCTGTCAGTATATTGTGCGCGATGAAAATATCCTGGTCGAATTCACCGGAGACCCCGGCGTTGAAATCGATCTCCGCCGACCGGCCAAAAAATAACCCGCCAAAAAACAACCCAGACGTCCCAGAGATCGCCTCAGCCTTGCAGGGCAATGGTTCATCGGCTAGGGTGGCGGGGTTCTGGTCAGGATCACTGGCGGGCGTTACGAAGACCCCAGGCCCCTTTCGTGGAGGCTGTGCCTCCGGGGATCCCCGCCAGAGTGTTCTGCTGTTCCCCGCTCCTCTTCTCCTGGGTCTTCCGCCATGGCCTTTGACCGCTCCGCACTCGCGGCATTCCCGATGGCCTTGACGGCCTTGCTGCTGGCAGGTCCGGTTGCGGCTCAGGCTCCGCGCAGCCCGCCGGTCTTTGACCAACTGGCCTCCCCTTTCACCGACAGCGAGGTCGGTGGCATCGGTTGTGCCGTCGTAACGTCCGCCGCCGGGGCTGGAATCCTTGCCGGCATGGGCGGGCCGGCAGCCTTGGGAGCCGCCTTGCGCGGCGTCCTGACCCCCCGCGCTGTCCTGGAAGCGGCGGCGGCCACGGCGTTCGTAGCCTCCAGTGCTTGCTATGTGGGACAGGCCCTGGCGCCGATTGTGACGCTGGGCTGGTTATCGGTGCTGGACGCCCTCAGCGGGCCGATCGTGCCCGCCTCCCCTCCCGCCAACCCCGGCGTCAATGGCCGCCGGGCTGACCTTTCGGCGCCCCTGATCGACGGCGGACAGGGAGAGGTGCCATAATCAACAAGGCGCTCATACCAATGGCCTTGGACGTTGACACGTCTGCGGCGCCCGCCCGGCGTCTGATACCGGCGAGCCCTGATACTGACACATCGCCGGTCCTCGGGCCGCGACGGCGGCCCCGCGCCCTCGTGGACGCGAAGCCAAGGGCGCGGATGCGCCCGCCCGGCGTCTGAGGGCAGCCTTGATGAGTCACCATCAAGGCCCGATGGTATGAGTTCTGCGGCAAAGCCCGTCGCTCGTTCCTGCCAGATGTGCCCAATGAAATCAGTCACGTACCACTGATTCTCTCACCCGATTTCCCCGTGGCTACGTCGATTTCTTATGCCGCACTCCGGATGCTTTGCCAGCTTACCAATGAATACGCAAATTGTTGAAGATGAGCTTCTCCCATTCGTGGACAAACTGGTTGCAATCCCCAAAAAATGGGCAGTAGATATAAACATGGAGCGTCGCATCTAAATTAAACTCATAAAATATAAAATAGTCCATATACCGAATTTTATTATCAGCATCACCTATATGTTTCCAAAATTTAAGAAAATGATTACTATCAATTATAATATTAGTCGTCACGATATGATTTTTTACATATCTTTCGTATAAGAGTCTGCTTTCCTATCGGATCGGCATTGAAACCTACATAAACGCCAGCCACCTGATGTTTAAATACATCCAGACAGGGCATATCACTGGAACCTATGGCCGGCCCAAGCGGATCGAAGCCGCGAACGCCCTGGGAGCGCCTATGGGGCAGCGCCCTGCAAGACCCAGGGAGGCTGCGCTATCCTGAGCGCAGCCTCCCTGACTTAATCGGCCTTATGATCGGGTATCAGGGCTCGCGCGGCGGCAAGGAGACGCGGTTCCCGCCCTCACGTTCCCGCCCCCCTTCGGCACCTTCGCGCTCGCCGCCCCACCCGGCGAGTTCAACGCCACGCTCAAGGGCGCGCCGACGCAGCTCTTCCCGCATCCGATCGCGAATCTGAATCCGCACTTCCTGGGTGGCTGCCGACCGCAACGCTTGGCGATAAGCCTGCCGCTCGGCTGGAGTCATCAAGTCCCGCGCACGCACCACCTTCCGTTCAGCCGCTGGCTTGGCCGCCGCAACGGCTGGGCTGGAAGCAGGAGCCACAGCAACCACCGGAGCGGGAACCGCCGCAGGCGCTGCCTGAGCGACCACGGACGCCGGTACCTGTTGAGCCACAGCCGCCCCCGAAAAGACTGCTGTGACGACCAGACCAAGACTCAACGTGACCGCGCCACCGAGTATTTTCCACTGTTGCATGCGATACTCCCCTGGTAATCTCGACAGAATACAGTATTTGATTCACTGCACTCTGGTTGCGACGCCTCTTGGTGGAAGCGTGCTTTCAAAGACTCTGCGATTGCGAGAGAGACGATAGCGGTTTCGTAACGCCAGAGCAATCCCAGGAATGATCGAAACCATCGAGGTTTCGCCGACACCGGCGCAAGGTCCGATCACCTCCCAAAAAACAGCCTCCCCCTTGCCGCCGAAGCCGGTTTCTGGTTTTGATGGCGCAGACTCTTGAGGAGGATACGTTCGTGAGCCATCCCGGTTTTTGCCTGTTCTGTGCCGTAGACACCACCGATCTGGAGTTGGCCCAGCGACTGGCGCGGCAATTGACCGGCGCCGTGGGGGGGATCAAGCTGGGACTGGAATTCTTCGCCGCCCACGGCCCTGCCGGGGTGCGGGCTGTGGTCGGCCAAACCGCACTGCCGCTGTTTTTGGACCTGAAATTCCACGATATTCCGAACACCGCCGCCGGCGCGGTGCGAGCAGCGGTCGCCTTGGTCCCGACCTTTTTAACGGTCCATATCAGTGGCGGTGCCGCCATGATGAAAGCTGCCGCCGAAACCGCCACCAGCGAAGCCGCCCGTCTTGGTGTGCCCCGCCCCCGACTACTGGGAGTCACAGTTCTGACCAGCCTCACCGACCGGGAACTGTTCACGGTAGGCCAGGAACCGCCGGTCGCGGCCCAGGTCGCCCGATTAGCGGCACTGGCCGAGGATGCCGGCTTGGATGGCGTGGTTTGCTCACCCCACGAGATTGCGCTGGTGCGCGATCAAACCCGCCCTGATTTTGTGATCATGGTTCCCGGCATTCGCCCCGCAGCCAGTCTGCACGGCTGCCGGTATCGGGCCGCGACGGCGGCCCCGCGTCCTCGTGGACGCGAAGCCAAGGGCGCGGAGGCGCCCGCCCGGCGTCTGAGGGCGCCGCAGACGTGTCAACGTCCAAGGCCATTGGTCTCAGTGGGTGGTGGTGGGTGAAGACCCTTCCAAGCCGCTGAGAGAGAAGCCCGGTGACTTAACCTCGCCCAATCCCTTGAAAACCAAGCGGAAATAAACTGTTTGGCCTGGCGGCAAACCAGGCTGAACTGCCCAGTTGATATTGGCAAACGTCTGGAAAATTAAGCATTCATCGCTATAGGTCAGCACAAAAGCAGAAGTAGTGGGCTGATTCACCGGCAATTGTTCCAGGCTTTGGCTGAAAGATGCTGACCAATACCGGCTGATCTGAGAGTTCATACCGAACGTGGTGTATTCCTGCTTGCTCAACTGGTAACTAACCGGATCCTGTATCTGCTGATCGTAATGGAATGAGCTGCTGAGGTTGAAAGCCGGAACACCCGCAGCCGCTGTAATCGTCTCTCGCCTAGGGTCAAAGGTGTCGGGATGCAAGTTGGCATGATAATTCAGATAGAGCCACGAAGCTGGGCTCAGATCAATTTGCCCGACATAATCCGAACGCTGATCCGCTAGGCCGGTGGTGTTGTCGAATACTTGATATTTATCGAGTCGGTAATCCTGGCCAAAGAAGACCGAGCCCGAGCCTTGGTTAAAGCCAAAAACGCCCGTCCGCACACCGTAAGTTACCCGTTGGCCGCCTTCTTGGCGATCCTGCCCAACGAACCGATTCATCTGGAACAGGCTGGTGGCATCAAGCTCAACATCCTGACTGTCTTCGTTGGGATAAAGCGGGTTTTGGCTGATTCGTGGCGCTGCTGTCACCGCCGCCATAGGTTCCACCAACGTCTGCGTCGACTCTCCGTTACGAACCAGCGGATAGGAAACCTTAACCTGCCCTTGGGGGAAAGCCCGATAAGCTGAGCCCTGACTCATCCCAACGGTTGAAGTCGAGGTCGACATCACCGATGCCCCATCGGTATTCCAGCTCTCCGGTCTTTGGTAATTCTGGTAGTTCCAGATATCGGCCCGCGCCCTGGCATTGACCGTTGTCACCAATCCCGTATCGGAAACCAACTGCCGAGCCCATCCGGGTTCCAGCGAAAAGCGTGTCTGATCCGGTCCAGTTGATGTCCGTGTGAGACCGACCAAGCCAGTATCCAGGGACCAGCGCCCCCCCAACAGCGAGTCGGGCTCTCCCAACGCCGAATACTGGGCCAACGGAGCCACATTGGGCGCCGCCTGGGTGTTGTTGACGCGTAAGTCTTGGAAATGGTAGCCGCGAATAGTGGCATAATCACGACCAAAGAAATCTTCTGCATAAAGCCGACTGGTCAGCAGGCTTCCTGAATAACTGTAGTATTGCCGTAAGTAATTAGGATCGCTGGCGATATTAAGGTCACCACCCATGCGCCACGTATCATTAATATCAAATAAGGCGCTGCCGTTAGCGTAGCCTCGCCAAATTTTATTTGGCGTTTGTCCCGAGGGCAGCAACGAGGCATCGGTGCTATCCGCGTGGATCAATTCACCGTCAAACTGAACCAAACCGCTATCAAAACGCTTACGGACCTCGCCACCCAGCATGGGGCCTTGCAAGGTGTAATAGGTGGCTTTCAACGTCGCATCAAGGTCAGGATTAATATCAAAATAATAGCTGTCGCTAAGAGAGAAGCCTAAATTACTATCGCTTCCGTAAATCGGGGTCAAAAACCCGCTCCGACGCTTCACAGTCGGGTCAGGGGTCGAAAAGTAGGGCGCATAAAAGACGGGAATACCCAAAAGGTCGATATAGGCATCTGTATAACGAATGTCTTTATCGACATTGTCGTGAACGGATTTGTCGGCTCGAAGTTGCCAGACTGGCGGCGTGCCGGGAGTTTCAGAGCACAAGTAGCAAGGCGAATAAGTGACGTGGTTCATGCGCGTGTAGCGGCCAAGGGTTCTGGCCGCCTCGGTGCCGGTTGTTCGGGAGGCGTCACTCATGATCACACGGGCGTCATGAATGAAGGCTTCCTTAAGATCGTCGGTCAACTCGGCATAGTCGGAAAACATCACCTCGCCATCGGGTTCAAACAGTCTGACATTGCCCGTGGCGATGACGACTTTGGTTTTTTGATTATAGGTGATGACGTCGGCCTGGATTTTCCGCTCACCTTGGACCAAGTCCACATGACCACGGGCCACCACCAAAGACAGGCTTTCATCCGATGTGAGATCGTCGGCGGTGAGCAGCGTCGGCTCGTGAGTCCGTTGGGCTGACTTTTTCCCGAGTGCGCCGTCGCCACCCTCCGCCGCTTGGCTCGTTGCTGCGGCAAGCAAGACACATAGGCCGGTGAGGGCGATGATGGTGGTCCGGTAGCACATTGGCGATCGGCCTCTTCGACCGCGCCGGGCGGTCTTGTCAGTGACAACACGCATAAGCGCACCTTTGGTCAATGCTGCCCCGCCTGTCAACAGCAGTGACCACCGGATCGCAAAGCTATCGACTGAAGCGCCTTGAAAGCAACCATGGTTGAAGAGGTTTTGGACACGGCTAACGCGACCGATTCGGTAGCATCTTACCAAAAAAACCACAGACCTTCGAAATATCCACCGCGAGAACCGGCCTGACTCGCCGCCTCCTCTGAAGGATACGCGGCGGGGCTGGTTTCAGGGGTGCGGACGGGAACAAAAACCGTCCGCACCCCTTTTATTCCTCAGAACTGAGAAGCTCTTGATCACGATTCGGACGGGCCGGACGCATTAAGAACGCTGGCATATGGTCGCCGAATCCCAGGACGGGCACGTCATCATCCTCGTCGTAACGGCGGCGCCGTCGCGACGGATCGATGCCGGTTCGTGCCAGAGGCTCCGGGCGGCGCGGAGCACTGCTAGGCCCACTTGCCAATCGCCCGCCCGTCAGAGAATCACGGCTATCGTCGCGGACGGCGACCTTTTCACGGTTGCCCTCGCGACGGGGACGCTCCCGCTCCCGGCCTCGGCCACTCCGCTCGCGCCCCTCACCCTCGGGGGCCGTCGGACGTTCGGTTTCTTCACCCACGCCTTCCAAGCCCTCCAAGCTATCCAAAGCGATGCGGGGTATCTCACGCTTGATCAGGCGGGTAATGGCAGCAATCTGCTTCCCGTCTTCTCCAGTCGCCAGCATGAAAGCGCAACCGGAACGGCCAGCCCGACCGGTACGACCGATGCGGTGGACGTAATCTTCGGCGCTAATCGGCACGTCAAAATTGAAAACATGGCTAAGGCCGGCAATATCGAGCCCCCGAGCCGCCACGTCGCTGCAAACCAGCAGCGACAGTTGCCCTGACTTGAAAGCTTCCAGCGTTTCGGTTCGCCGATTCTGCGGCATATCACCATGAAGCGAGCCGACACTAAAACCGTGCCGCTCCAAAGAGCGATACAGGATCGTCACATCGCGCTTACGATTACAAAAAATCAGGGCATTTTTAACGTCCTGAGTTCTTAGTAAGTGCCGAAGCAGCTTTCGCTTATCATTACGTGGGGCAATGATCAGTTTTTGCTCAACGGTTTCTGCTGGCGATGCCGGCGGGGCCACCGTCACTTCACGCGGGTTGATCAGGAAGGCATCGGCGAGTCGCCGGATTTCCGGCGGCATGGTCGCCGAAAACATCAAGGTTTGGCGCAAACGTGGCAAGAGCGACACGATCCGCTCGATATCGGGGATAAACCCCATGTCAAGCATACGGTCGGCCTCGTCGATCACGAACACCTTGATGTCGCTCAACAGGATATTGCCACGATCGAACAAGTCCATCATGCGGCCCGGCGTGGCAATCAGCACGTCGACACCGCGATCAAGTTTGCGGACCTGATCCGAAAAGGCCTCTCCGCCGATCAACAAGGCCATGTTGAGCTTGTTGAACTTGCCATAGGTCTCGAAATTTTCGGCGACCTGCGCGGCGAGTTCTCGTGTGGGTTCCAAGATCAGCGAGCGCGGCATCCGCGCCCGAGCCCGGCCCGAGGCCAGGATATCGATCATTGGGAGAGTGAAGGACGCGGTCTTGCCGGTCCCGGTTTGGGCGCATCCCAAGATATCACGCCCTTGCAGAACCAGTGGAATCGCCTGTTCCTGAATTGGCGTCGGCTGGGTGTAGCCCGTTTCCTCGACCGCCTTCAGAACGTCCGGTCCGAGCCCAAGGTCTGAAAAACGCATCCTGCCTATTTCTGGTGTGAGAAGCGGGGGGAGATTGTGCGGCAAACCTCTGTAAGCCAGAAAGGCTGACCGTTATCACCCACTCTATTACCGGACCAGCATAGAAAGTCAAACCGATCTGTCAAGGTTATAACGCGGCCTGGCCCCTCGTCGGTTCGCTTTCATCTCGCTTGGCGGGCGGCTTGGCGGGTGGGGGGAGGCTGGATTACCATGTTCGTCAGGATGGCTTGGGGAAAGCAAGCCCGTTTGCCGTCAAGACCTCAAGCCTTTGGTGTATCAATGACCAATGCCAGTGCAGATGATCGCATTCCTTTGCTGTTTTTGCCCGGATTGTTGTGTGATCGGGCCCTATGGGAGTGCCAGGTGCGCCACCTCGCAGACGTTGCCGACTCGAGAGTTGCTGATCTGACTCAAGGGGATAGCGTTGCTGTGCTGGCCGAGGCGGTGCTGTCCCAGGCGCCCCAGCGGTTTGCCTTGGCGGGCCTGTCGATGGGCGGATATGTGGCGTTTGAGATCATGCGCCGGGCGCCCGAGCGGGTGATCAAGCTGGCGTTGGTCGATACGTCGGCACGCCCCGACACGCCCGAACAGGTGACGCGCCGACGCGCTTTGATCGCTTTGGCCAGCACAGGCCGGTTCCGGGGCGTGACGCCACGATTGTTGCCCTTGTTGATCCATCCAGATCGTCAGTCTGATAGTTCCCTGACCGTCACCGTGATGGCCATGGCCGAGCGGGTGGGTCAGGAAGCTTTTGTGCGGCAACAGACCGCCATTATGGGCCGGCCCGATAGCCGTCCGAGTTTGGGCGTCATTGCCTGTCCGACTCTGGTCATCGGAGGCCGGGAAGACGCCTTAACGCCGCCAGAGCGGGTTGCGGAAATTGCTGAGGCGATTCCTGGGGCCCGTCATATCATCATTGAAGACTGCGGCCACCTTCCGCCCCTCGAACGCCCCCATGCGGTTTCGGCGTTGCTTCGTCACTGGTTGATCTATGGCTGACGTCATCGGGCCCTGATTGTTGTCCCCATCGAGGCTGCCCTCATACCCTCGAGCCTTGATGGTGACTCATCAAGGCTGCCCTCAGACGCCGGGCGGGCGCCTCCGCGCCCTTGGCTTCGCGTCCACGAGGACGCGGGGCCGCCGTCGCGGCCCGATACCGGCAGTGTGTCATCGTTATAGCTCGCCGGTATCAGACACCGGGCGGGCACATAGGCGCACGAGGCTGCGATTGGCCCGAAGAGCGGCGACGTGTCGTTGTTCTCCGGCGCGCCGATATGATCCATAAGGCCCTGCATACCGGGAGGGGGGTTGCGCGTACACCGGAAGCTATGGCAATAAGCCCCAAGGTCTGGGCCGCTGCGCACAGGGGTGATGCAAACGTCATCGAAGGCCGCCGAACGTTTTTTCCTGACGAGATCTCCATGAAAAAACCCGTACTCAAGGCCGTGTTCCCGGTAGCCGGACTCGGGACGCGTTTCTTGCCCGCAACCAAGGCAATTCCCAAAGAAATGCTGCCTTTGGTTGATAAGCCGCTACTCCAGCATGCGGTTGAGGAAGCCCGAGACGCGGGTATTGAAGAGTTTGTCTTCGTGACTGGCGGGGGCAAGCGCGCTATCGAGGATCATTTCGATGCAGATAGCGAACTCAATCGGTTTTTAGAGATTAAAAACAATGTCGAGGGGCGGGAAGCGGTACGCCAAACTGAAATTCCCCCCGGAAAATTGTTTTATACTCGTCAACAGCAGCCCTTGGGGTTAGGGCATGCGGTTTGGTGTGCGCGCGCGGTGGTTGGGCGAGACCCCTTCGCTATTATTCTACCTGACGACTATGTGCTGGCCAATAAGCCCTGCCTTAAGCAGATGGTTGAAGCCTATCAAGAGGTCGGTGGGAATATTGTTGCGGTGGAAAATGTTCCGCGTGAGCATACCAATCGCTACGGTATTTTAAGGATTGGTGCAGATGATGGCCGGCTAGTGACTGTCGAAGGATTGGTGGAAAAACCGGCTCCTGCCGATGCGCCTTCGACCCTCTCGATTATTGGCCGTTATATCTTACAGCCAGAGGTCATGGATCATTTGTCCCGCCACGAACGCGGCGCGGGAAATGAAATCCAGTTGACCGATGCCATGGCCAATTTGGTTGGGGTCCAGCCTTTTCATGGGTTGCGGTTCGAGGGGACGCGATTTGATTGTGGTGGCAAGGTGGGATTTTTAGAAGCCACCATCGCTCACGCTCTAACGCGACCGGAGATGGCAGAGAATGTTCGACAGGTTCTGAAAAAATACACGTCCTGAGGAGTTGGCCGGGGTCGTCCGAGGACGGCAGCAAGGAGAGAGGGCGAAATGCGCATTGCCATGATCGGGACAGGGTATGTGGGGCTGGTGTCCGGCGCTTGTTTCTCGGAATTGGGCGGCACAACGATTTGCGTTGACAAAGACGCGGATAAAATTGCCCGGCTGAGTCAGGGAGAAATCCCGATTTTCGAACCGGGATTGGACGATCTGGTTCAAAAGAACGTCCAGGCTGGGCGGTTATCCTTCTCTCTTGATTTACAGTCTGCGGTGGCTGGGGCCGATGCAGTGTTCATCGCGGTCGGCACGCCGTCCCGGCGCGGCGATGGTTACGCCGATCTGAGCTATGTCTTCGGTGCCGCCGAAGAACTGGCGCGCGGTCTTGACGGCTACACCGTGGTTGTCACCAAATCGACAGTGCCGGTCGGAACCGGGCGGGAGGTCGAGCGGATTATTCGAAAAGCTCGACCGGATGCTGACTTTGACGTGGCCTCAAATCCCGAGTTTCTGCGTGAGGGCTCGGCTATCGGCGATTTTATGCGTCCCGATCGGGTGGTGATTGGGACCGAGTCTGAGCGTGCACGAGAGATTCTTCGTCGCCTATACCGGCCTTTGTATCTGATCGAAACGCCGATCGTGATGACCACGCTGGAAACCGCCGAGCTGACCAAATATGCGGCCAATGCTTTTTTGGCCACCAAGATCACCTTCATCAACGAGATGGCCGATCTGTGCGAGCGAGTCGGCGCCGATGTGCATGATGTGGCGCGCGGCATCGGTTTGGACGGGCGGATTGGCAAGAAGTTTCTGCATCCGGGGCCCGGTTACGGAGGATCTTGCTTTCCCAAGGACACCTTGGCACTGGTTCGAACCGCGCAGGATGCGGGCTCCCCAGTGCGGATCGTCGAGACCGTGGTCGAGATCAATGATCGCCGCAAGAAGCAGATGGCCGAGCGGATCATCGCCGCTTGTGGCGGCTCGGTGGCGGGGCGGACCATCGCCGTATTGGGGGTGACGTTCAAACCCAACACCGACGACATGCGCGACAGCCCTTCGTTGGATATTCTGCCGGCTCTGCAAGCTGCCGGCGCCACGGTGCGGGCCTATGATCCCGAAGGCATGAGCGAGGCCAAGCGGTTGCTATCGGGGATTCATTGGTGCCAGGATGCTTCTGACGCTTTGACCGGCGCCGATGCCATGGCGCTGTTGACCGAGTGGAACGAGTTCCGGGCACTCGATCTAAGTCGTGTGCGCCGTTTGATGCGAGGCAACGTGATTGTTGACCTGCGCAATGTTTACAGCCCCAACGATATGGCGGCGGCTGGATTCGAGTATTCGTCGATTGGGCGTCCGGGACGGCGTCCAGCGGCGGTTGAAGTCGATCAATAGAGGATCAGGAATGACCGAAGCGCACCGTTTCCACCCGACCATTCTGCGCGAATATGACATTCGTGGTGTGGTTGGAGACACCCTGAATCCGGCGGATCTCCGGGCGCTGGGCCGCGCCTTTGGGACGCTGGTGGTGCGCCAGGGGGGGCGGCGCGTGTGCGTCGGCTATGATGGTCGGGTTAGCTCGCCGGACCTGGAAGCCGCCCTGGTTGGGGGGCTGGTGGCGTGCGGTCTGACCGTCGAGCGGATCGGCTTGGGGCCGACTCCCATGCTGTATTATGCCACTCGGGAACGGCAGGCCGATGCTGGACTGATGATCACGGGCTCGCATAATCCCCCCAACTACAACGGCATCAAAATGATGTTGGGGAAGGGGCCGTTCTATGGGCAGTCGATTCAGGATTTGGGAGCCGCCACGGCTGCCGCCGACTACGTGGACGGTTCGGGGGCCGCAGTTGAGATTGATGTTCGCGAAGCTTATGTCGAGCGGTTGCTTCGGGATTATGACGGCCAGCGCCCCCTGAAAGTCGCGTGGGATGCCGGGAATGGCGCCACCGGGGAGATTTTGCGCCGACTGACCGCTCGGTTGCCGGGCGAGCATGTCCTGTTGTTTGATGCCATCGATGGCACTTTCCCTAACCATCACCCTGATCCGACGGTTGCCGAGAATTTGGTTGACCTTCAGCGGGTGGTGGCCGAGCAGGGCTGCGACCTGGGGATTGGCTTTGACGGCGACGGGGACCGGATCGGCGCGATCGACCATTTGGGCCGCATTGTTTGGGGTGATCAGCTTCTGGCGCTTTATGCCGAAGTGGTGCTTAAGAGTCATCCCGGCGCCACCATCATCGCCGACGTGAAGGCGAGTCAGACCTTGTTTGACGAAGTGGCCCGGTTGGGCGGTCAGCCCTTGATGTGGAAAACCGGCCATTCCTTGCTGAAGGCCAAGATGGCCGAAACTGGCTCGCCCTTGGCCGGCGAAATGAGCGGCCATATTTTCTTCGCGGATAAGTGGTACGGTTTCGACGACGCTTTATATTGTGCGGTGCGCCTGCTGGCGTTGGTCTCCCAGGCCGGGGTTCCTTTGGCGACGTTACGTGACCGTCTGCCCGCCGTAATCAACACTCCGGAAATCCGCTTCCAGGTGAGTGAAGAGCGGAAATTTGCGGTGGTCAATGAGGTGAAGACACGGCTGCTTCAGGATGGGGTGACGGTCAACGACATTGACGGGGTGCGGGTCAACACTCCCGATGGTTGGTGGCTGTTGCGCGCGTCCAACACCCAAGATGTTCTGGTGGCTCGGGCGGAAGCCTTTACAGAAGCCGGGTTGGTGCGTTTGAAAGCCATCTTAGCCGATCAATTGACCCGCTCAGGGGTTCAGGCGGACCTCTGATACCGGCGAGCTATAACGATGACACACTGCCGGTCCTCGGGCCGCGACGGCGGCCCCGCGTCCTCGTGGACGCGAAGCCCCAGTGTGTGGACTCTAGGGGGCGCGGAGGCGCCCGCCCGGCGTCTTGAGGGCAGCCTTGATGAGTCACCATCAAGGCTAACCCTCAGACGCGAGGCACCCTTGGCTTCGCGCGCATGGGCGCGCGGGTGTCCTGGCTGCTGGCGGGGCGTAGGCAATCCGTCAGCTCCGAGAGCCTACGGATAAGCAGGTCGGCCTCGGTCACGGCACAGAAGGACGCCTCGGGGCGAATCAGCACCCGCTTCGCAACCCCAGCCGCCGCAGCGGCGGTCATGTCGCTGGCTTGATCGCCGAGGAAGATGGAGCGGGTCAGATCCAGATCGAGACTCCGAGCCGCCTCCAGAATCATCCCCGGATTCGGCTTTCGCCAAAAACTGTCGCGATCATAGCCAGGCATCTGGGCTCCGGGCAGATACGGGCAATGAAAAACCCCCGAAAGCGCGGCCCCACGATCGGCAAAGACTTGCGCCATCCACGCCGAAAGCCGGTAAAACTCGGCTTCGGAATAGTAGCCTCGCGCAATTCCAGACTGATTGGTGATAACGACGATCCGATAGCCGCAATCAATTGCACGATTGACGAGATCAAAAAGTCCATCACAAAATTGAAAACGCTCTGGAGTCCCGACATAACCATGGTCGTAATTGATCACACCATCACGATCAAGCAACAATGCCGGGACATAACTTCTGTTCACTGACGCACTCCTTTCTGCTATGGCCTTTATGACGATGATATAATGCCAGTTCTCTGGACATAACGGCGCCCCCCACGCGCGCGAAGCCCCCAGTGTGAACCGGGCGAGCCCATCCGCGCCCTTGGCCCCGCGTCCTCGTGGACGCGAAGCCCCAGTGTGTGGACTCTAGGGGGCGCGGAGGCGCCCGCCCGGCGTCTGAGGGCAGCCTTGATGAGTCATACGAGTCATACCGGCGAGCCCTGATACTGACACATCGCCGGTCCTCGGGCCGCGACGGCGGCCCCGCGCGCCCATGCGCGCGAAGCCAAGGGCGCGGATGCGCCCGCCCGGCGTCCGAGGGCAGCCTTGATGAGTCACCATCAAGGCTCGATGGTATATCAAGGCTCGATGGTATCACCACCAAGGCCCGATGGTATCATTGTCAGGACTCGTCGGTATCACATCTTGCAATAATCCCGCTTTCTGTCTAGCCATGAGCCTGCGGTGGACGCCCCGTCAGAGCGACCTCGGCGGCAAGGCAACCGCCGCAAAGGGGTCTTCGTGTCAGCGGCGACACCAGCCGTGACAGTTCGACTCCGTGCCTGGAACCCGAATCGGATCATTGACGATGACGCTTGGCCTTTACGATTCCGAACGTCGGTACCGGCGACGGGTATGGACGGGTTTCGTCAAATTCTTTCTATTCGTCCTATTTGTCCTGGGTGTCGGCCTGTTTGCTTACCAAATGGGTATCGAACAGTTGAAAGGGCGCGACGCGGGGTTGCGCGATGAAGTAACCCAATTGGCCCGACAAAAGGGCGAGCTTGAGCTTTACGTCGGTCAACTGCGGGAAGCCGCCAAAACGGCTGAGGCACGGGCTGGCGATCTTGAGAAACAATTGGAACACGATGTCCCGAAAGGCGATCTTGCCCAGTTGACGCAGGCCGCCGCCGAGCGCCTCGCCGCCGGCGTGGCCCCGGATCGGCTAGCCTTCGTGATCACATCCGCTCAAAACAAGAGAAATTGTCAGCAGCCTGAGACCAAAAGATTGCAGCCTTCGACGCCCATTTACCGTTCTCCCAACCGTTCGGTCGGCTTTGCCGGGAGCACCATCACCGTGACCGGGGATGGTCAATCGGCCCATGATGGGTCCGGCGATTCTGAAGGCTGGTTCGACCCCACCGCCCCGCTGACCTTGCATATCACGCCCCAAGGCGGCAAGGAAACGGTGGTCTCCGGCGTGCTGCCTCTCCACCAATCTGTTGTGGTCGATAATACGGAATATCGCTTTACGGCAGTCGCTGGGGCGAGATCCTTTATTGAAATCACGACGGATCGATGTGCCTATCCCTGAAAAAGAGCGGACTGCGACCTAGGGATCAACCGCACCCCGTCTTCAAAGAGGCGATCCGCCATGGCACGAGTTTCGATGGCGAAGGACGGGGCCATTGCGGTTCTGACCCTGGATCACCCCGAAAAGCGAAATGCGTTGAGCGACGCGCTCATCAGCGAGCTTTTGAGTGCGCTCGACCTCGTGCGGACGGACTCGACTCGAGTGGTGGTGGTGCGGGCGCGGCCGGAGGTTACGGTCTGGTCTTCCGGTCATGACATCGACGAACTCCCCTCGTCGCGGCGGGATCCGCTGGGGTGGAGCGAACCTTTGCGGGCTCTGGTGCAAAGGCTCCAAAATTTCCCTGCTCCGGTCATCGCCCTCCTTGAGGGCGGAGTCTGGGGGGGCGCCTGCGAAGTGGTGTTTGCCTGCGACTTGATCGTCGCGACCCCTAACGTCACCTTCGCCATCACGCCCGCTCGGCTTGGCGTCCCTTACGGCCTGTTTGGCCTGCAAACTCTGGCCGGCGCGATGCCTCGTGCTTTGCTGAAGGAGCTGATCTACACCGCGCAACCGATCCCAGTTCAACGGGCCTGGGCGTTGGGATTGGTCAATCATGTGGTCCCGGCGGATTCCATCACCGATTTCACGCTTGATCTGGCCCGCATCATCGCGGCCAATGCGCCGCTGACCATCGCTGCGACCAAAGAGCAGTTGGGCCTTTTAGACCAGAGCGGCGGTTGGGCTTCGGCTGATCTGGAGAGACTCCAGGAGTTGCGCCGCAGTATCGGAGAGAGTGAAGACTATCGTGAAGGGCTGGCCGCTTTTTCCGAAAAAAGACGTCCGATATTCCGTGGCCAATGACTAACACCAATGGCCTTGGACGTTGACACGTCCACAGCGCCCTCAAACGCCGGGCGGGCGCATCCGCGCCCTTGGCTTCGCGCCATGAGGCGCGCGGCGGCAGTCGCCGCCGATACCAACGGCACGGATCATTGTCTAGGGCCGTCGGTATAAGAACTGGTAATATTTTTCAGATGATCAAGGAGAGGCATAATGTTATCGAAAAACGATTGTGATACCATCGGCGACTTCTCGATTACCACTGTGGTCAACACCCCGCCTTGGTATGAAAACTGCTATGTCGTTCGGCATCGTCCAACCGGGCAGCAAGTGGTGATCGATCCCGGTGGGGAGGCAAACCGAATCGCGGCGGCAGTTTCCGAGAATCATGGCACGGCCACCGAGATTCTATTGACCCATGGCCATCCCGATCATTTGGGCGGCGTTTTCGACCTTCAGGCGGTGTTCGCTGTGCCCTGCCGCGCTCATCAAGAGGAACAGCCGATTATCGCCGGTTTGGCCAGTTGGGCGGGCGCCTTAATGCGGCAACGCCTATCTCCTCCGCGTCGACTCGAGTATTTTAGCGGCGAGCCGACCTTGAAATATGACGGTTTTGATGTGCGGGTGGTGTTCACCCCAGGCCATACCTCGGGTGGGGTCTGCTATCTCTTCGACGGCTTCGCCTTTACCGGCGATACTTTGTTCAATCAAGGGATCGGCCGTACCGATTTGCCTGGCGGTCACGGCCCAACGCTGACGGCCTCCATCGGGCGCCTGCTTGAAACGCTGGCCCCTTCCACCCGGCTCTACAGTGGCCACGGCCCGACCTGGACAGCCGCCGAAGCCCGGCCCTGGTGGGACTGGGCTTCATCCCATGGCTACGCCTGATGAGGCACTAGAAGAGCGTCCCCCCCTTGGCTTTGCCCTGGCCCCACCAAAGGAGCCGGGGGCCTTTGGGAAGCGGGCTTTTGCGTCACCCTCCCTGACCTCCGGGCGACCTTCCAAGAGTGATAACCATCACCCCAGGAGTCTGCTCTGTCGGATTCTGGTCGGTCACCCGGCAATCCGGTTCCCCGCGAGCCGGTTGAAGCCCCAGCACCAAGCCACGGTCAAAATACCCGTTCAGAGGTCGCGCTGACCACCACACGATTTTCATGTCGGTTAAATACAACTGAACATAGCGTTCTAAGAAGGGGTTCTCGGTATCCACGATAATCCGATGACATCCTCGAAGCGTCGCATTCCAGCGTTTCAAGTCCCATGACAGGCCGGTCTTAAGATCGGCCCGCTGGATGCTGGGATAGGGCAGCGGATAATGGATGCCGTCGGGATGGGTGGCGGCCAAAGGCCGAACCAAACCAAAACCGAGCTGAATTGCCAAAAATACCAAGGCCGGCCCGCGCCAAGCGCGCATCTCTGCGGTTCGCAACAGCGGCGCCACCACCAACAGAAACAAGAACGGGCCGATCATGGCGATGGCCTTACCTGCGCTCCAAAGCTTGCCCAACAGGACGAACGGCAAAGGCACCAGCAGCGCCAACAGTGTCAAGCGCAGCATCCCCGCCGTCCGATCATCGCCCCGCCAAGCGGCCTTCCAGACCACCGAAAGCGCCGGAATCAACAGCGCCCCAAGGGCAGCCAACACCGCCAGCCGCCACAGCACGCGCTCCACCAAGGGCAAATCGATCGGTGGCTGTAGCATGTAAAGCCCAACCAATCCGGTCACGAGATCAATTGGCACAAATAGAATCGCTTGCCATAAGACATCCGGCGGATAGTGGCCAGTCTTATAACCCACTGTAAAAAAGGTGGTGAGATCAGCAGGCGCCAAATAGCGTTGAAAATACAGAAACCAATCCACCGCCTGTGACATGGACGTGGTGAACTGACGGATCAGGAAGGCGGTGGTGCTGTCCCAGCACGGCACCGTCACCGCCACCGCCACCAGCAGCGCCCCCCCCACCAGCAGCGCCCGACCACGGGCCGCCGCCTGTGTCGGTGTCGACATCAAGGCCAGCCCAACCACACCCGCCAGGGGCACCAGATAGATCGGCACGATTTCCGGGTAATAGTAGAGAGCCGCCGCCAGGGTCAACGCCATGGCGCCAGCCAACCGAAGGTCATCCCGCCGAGACCGCTCCGCCCCCGCATCCAGCAGCAAAAGAGCAAATGTCACCGCCAACAGAATTTGCGGCATCCCTGCGAGCTGGCTCCAGGCGTTGATATCAAACACATACTGTAAGAAGAATCCCAAGGTCAGCGCCGCCGCCAGCGCCACCGCCAGCCTCGCTCTCGACCCGAACACCGCCACCACCACAAAAGCCAGAGCAAAGAAGCTCAAGAGCTGTAGAAATACCATGAAAACATAGGCATTCAGTGTTGGCGGCTCGCTCGAGAATGGTAGCAACGCCGCATGAACAATACTAATGGCCGGCCTTGCCAGCAATTCGCCACGCGCAAACCCGACAAAATTATTCAGTAAGAGCCCCGTTTGGTCGAGCGTCATCAACTGGTGATAGGTAAAATCACGATAACTGACGGTTCTGGCCAAGTAGTTAAACTGGTCCCAGATATTCCCCTGGAAC
>Ga0302283_1001559_pt1 | contig 19140 bp, 17 predicted proteins | sample III_Fen_E1_4_FD_198770 | JGI IMG/M metagenome (GOLD analysis project Ga0302283, IMG submission 198770) | Peat permafrost microbial communities from Stordalen Mire near Abisko, Sweden - III_Fen_E1_4 | ecosystem: Environmental > Terrestrial > Soil > Wetlands > Permafrost | place: Sweden: Abisko... | reverse complement strand
GCTCGGCCGCCTCGATCTCGAGATTTACCACGACCGGGTCCTGGCCGCTGCGCACCAGCACGCACTCCAGCGTCTGGTCATCGCAGGCGTTGATCTCCTGATGGGGGACCCAGGGCGGCACGAAGATAAAGTCGCCCGGCCCGGCCTCGGCCGTGAACTCCAGGCGCTCGCCCCAGCGCATGCGAGCCCGCCCGCTCACCACGTAGATGACGCTCTCGAGGTCGCCGTGGTGGTGGGCGCCGGTCTTGGCGTCGGCGTGGATCGAGACCGTGCCGGCCCAGAGCTTGTGCGCGCCGGCCCGGGCCGCCGTGATCGCCGCCGCCCGGTTCATCCCCGGCGTCTGGGGCGTCTTGACGTCGAGTTCGCTCCCGCGCACCACGCGGACGCCGTCGAACTTCCAGCGCTCGTCATCCATCGCGAGGGAGTACGACCGCCACGCCGCCCGGCCTTTCCGGGTCGCTAGGCGTATGCGCGTAGCGTACGTCGATATGATCGGCGGGGCGGCCGGAGATATGCTCATGGGGGCCTGGGTCGACGCCGGCGTCGACGTCGCTGTGCTCGAGCGCGCCTTGCGCTCGGTCATCGCTTCGGGCTGGGAACTGACGCTCGAGCGCGTCGACCGCGGCGGCATCGCGGCCACGCACCTCGACCTCGTGATTCCCGGCGAGGACGACCACGCGCATCACGGCGGGCGGCGCGCCCGCCACGGCCGGCGGCTGCGCGATATCCTCGCCGTCGTCGAGGGCAGCGGCCTGAGCGCCCGCCAGATCGCGCGCGCGTCGGCGATCTACCGCCGGCTGGCCGAGGCCGAGGCGCGCGTTGCGGGCGCGGATCCCGCGGAACTGGAGTTCCACGACGTCGGCCAGATCGATGCGATCCTCGACGTCGCCGGCACGTGTGTCGCGCTGGATCTGCTCGGCATCGAGGAGTTGCGCTGCTCGGCCTTTCCGGTCGGCCATGGCGTCACGCGCACCGCGCACGGCGTCTTCGTCAATCCGGGACCGGCGGCGCTCGATCTCATGCGCGGCTTTCCGTTGCGGCCGGTCGACGTCGAGGCCGAACTCGTCACGGTGACCGGAGCGGCGATTCTCACGACGCTGGTCGTGCCCGGACCGGCCGTCGACATGACGCTCGAGCGCGTCGGCTACGGCGCCGGCCGTCGCAGCTTCGCGATCCCGAACGTCGTGCGCGTGCTGATCGGCGAACGGGCCGCCTCGGGTTCAGAGCAGGGCGTTGAAGTGCCGTAAGCGCTCGGCCATGATCTTCATGACCTCGAGCGCGAAGAACGGATGGTTGCGCACGAGGTAGAGAAAGCGCTCTTGATCGATCGTCGCCACCTTGGCGCCGGATTTTGCGACGACGTCGGCGCTGCGCTCGCGGTGATCGATCAGCGCCATCTCGCCGAAGATTCCACCGGTGCGAACCGTCTCGAGGATTTTGCCGCGTAGCACGATTTCGACCTCGCCTTCGAGCACGACGTACATCTCTTCGCCGTGATCGCCGACGCTGAAAAAGCGATGTCCATCCGGGTACGTCTCCGTGTCCGGATCGGCAGCGAAAATCGTGAGGTCGGCCAACGGACGCGTCCTTTCGGGCAGGGCGAATTTCGCTCGGTTCCGCGGCGCCGACGCGTGCCCTTTCGCCGTTAGGCGGGGCCTGCCGCGCCCGCGTGCAGCGCGTCGTAGATGCGCTCGGCCGTGATCCCCAGCCTGTCGACGCGCACGCCGCACGCCGCGGCGACGGCGTTGGCGATCGCCGGTGCGACGCCCGCGGTGTTCATCTCGCCGGCGGCGCGGGCACCGTACGGTCCCGGACCGTCGCCGGGCTGCAATTCGATCACCCGGAACGGCGGCATGTCGCGCTGCGTCGGCAACTTGTAATCGGAGAGCGCGATGTTGACGATGCGGCCGTCTTCGAGCACGAGTTCCTCGGTCAGCGCGACGCCGAGGCCCATCAGGAAACCGCCGTCGATCTGGCCGCGGTGCGCGATCGGGTTGACGATCGTCCCGATATCGGCCACGAATACGACGTCGTGCAGGGTCAGCGTTCCGGTCTCGCGATCGACCGATAACTCGACGCCGTAGGCCCCGAAGTTTAGCCACATGTTCTCGCCCGGCCCGAGCACGAACGCGCCCTCACCGGTGACGGTGACCGGTCCGTCGTGCGGCAGCGCCAGCGCGACCTGCAGTTTGTGGGCGGCGTCGAGCGCGGCGCGGCCCAGCAGCATCGTGCCCTTGCTGCCGCCGATCCCCGGATCCCACGGCGCCGTATCGGTCGCGCCGCGCGTGACGCGCACGCGGTCGGGATCGAGGCCCAGTTCGGCCGCCAGCACGCGCTGAACGACCGTCAGCGTTCCGACGCCCGGTTCGCTCGATCCGGTGACGGCGGAAATCGTGCCGTCGGGCAGCGCGGTGACGGTGATGGCGGTCTTCCCGCCGGCGATATGGCGCGCGGTGAGCGAGATGCCGCGGCCGCGGCCCGGCGGCAGCGGCTCGTCCCAGTGGATCGCATCGCGCAAGGTCGCGAGCACCTGACGCGGACGCGGTTCGGTGAAGCGGTTGCCCTCGAGATCGGTGTCGCCGGTAACGGCGGCGTTGCGTTGGCGGAACTCGATCGGATCGATGCCGAGCTCGGCGGCCGCCATATCCATCAGCGACTCGACCGCGAACATGATCTGGATGTCGCCGGGCGCGCGCACGAACGCGCCCGGAATCGTGTGCGTGTACGCGCAGATGCGTTCGACTTGCGCGTTGTGGATGCCGTACGGCAGCTTGGGCGTGCGCCCGGGCAGCACCGAGACGCCGGGTTTGCCGCCGCCGTAGGCGCCGCCGTCGAAGAGCGCGCGCAGGTCGAACGCCACGATCTTGCCGTCGCGCGTGGTGCCCAGCCGCACGCGCACCGCCGCGGCGTGCCGGACGTGCGAGGAACGCACGTCGTCGGCGTGCGTGCGCACGTGTTTCACCGCCCGCCCGGTCGCGCGCGCCAGGTAATACAGCGCGAATTCTTCGATCGTGAGCGCCTTCGCGCCGAACTCGCCGCCGATGTAGCTCGGCTCGACGACGACCTTGTTCTTCGGGAGTTCCAGCGTTTCGGCCAGCATGTCGCGTTGCGCGAACGGATTCTTGCTCGTCGTGAGCACGCGCAGCGTCTCGTCTTCGTCGATCCAGACCAAGGTCGCGCGCGGTTCGATATAGCCGGCGTGGTAGCGCGGCGTGTGGAAGGTGTGTTCGAAAATGCGATCGGCGCCGGCGAAGGCGGTTTCGGGATCGCCCTTGCGCACGCGGTCGTAGCCTTGCATGTTGTAGTGCGGGCGCGGCGGGCGCGTCGCGCCGACGAAGACGTACGACGCCTCGTCTGGATGGATCGGCTCCGCGCCCTCGGCGAGCGCGGCGTCGGCGTCGAGCAGCGCCGGCAGCTCTTCGTATTCGACCTCGATTGCCTTGGCCGCGGCCGCGGCCTGTTCGGGCGTATCGGCGGCAACCGCAGCGACGTATTCGCCGATGAACTTGACCCGATCGACGGCCAGCACCGGCCAATCCTTGAGCGTGCAGCCCATGTAGCGCGCGCCGACGTCGGCGCCGGTAACGATCGCTCGCACGCCCGGCATCTCGCGCGCGGCACCGGTTTCCACGCGCACGATGCGCGCGTGCGGGTAAGGCGAATCGACGAACGCGGCCCAGAGCATGCCCTCGCGCGCGTAATCCGCGGTGTATTTCGCCTGGCCCGAGACCTTCTCACGCCCATCGATGCGGGCTTCACCCTCCGCGAGAAGCGCGGGGACGCTGCGTGCGGTCGTGAGCGTGGTCGAAGTGGTCATGCGGCTGCATTCGACGCTGCCGAAGGGGAATCTCCCGGGAGGAAATTTTTTGCGTGCTGGCAAGGGAGTCCGGTTCGCACTCCCTCGGAGGATCGGCTCATGCCTAACGTCCTAACGCGCTTGTGCGCAAGCGCCGCCGGCTGCCTCGGACTCGCCTTCGCGTTGTCGGCCGCGCCCCAGCCGGCCCTCGCCGACGACACCGTGACCGTGATGGGAGCGGCGATCGCGCCTTCGCTCTACGACGTGCTCGACATCGTCGCCGAGCGCGCCGGCTTCTATAAAGCCCAGCACCTCAACGTCGTCGAGCAACTGGTGAACAACCCGGCCACGGCGGCGCAGCTGGTCGCGACCGGCAAGGGCGACATCTGCGCGCTCAGCTACGAAGCGGTACTGCAGGGTTACGAGAAAGGCCTGAAGCTCGAATATTTCTTCAGCCGGGCCGAGCGCTACACCAACGAAATCGGCGTTCTCGCCGACAGCCCGATACACACGCTAGCCGACTTGAAAGGCAAAAACATCGGCGTGATCAACATCGGCAGCGCCGGCGAAGTCACCGCGAAGCTCATGCTCGAGGGCGTCGGCATCGGAGCGACCGATGTCACGTACAGCCCGATCGGCGTGGGCGCGCAGGCCTACCAGGCGGTGATCAACCGGCAGGTCGATGCCGTCGGCTATCCGACCGGCGAGATCGTGCCGATGTCGATCACGACGGGCAAGAAATTTCGCGAGTTCCGCGATCCGATTCTCAGCGACGTCCCCAACGCAGGCTACGCGACGACGCCGGCGACGCTCCAAAGCCGGACCGACGTGCTCAAGCGCTTCTCGCGCGCGATCGTCGAAGCGGCGATCTTCACGCGCGAGAACCCAGAGGTCGCCGCGCGCTGGTTCCTCGAGGCGGTCGGCACCAAGTTCACCGACGACGACGTCCAAAAGAAGGCCGGCGTGTTCATCCAACTGCGGCCGGACTTGCCGGGCACGGATCCCAACAGCAAGCGCATCGGCGCGCTCCAACTGACGGGATTGCAGATCTACGCCAAGACGATGCAGCAGTACGGCATGACCAAAGAAGTCGTGCCCGTGCCGGCGATCGCAACCAACGCGCTCATCGACTACGCGAACGACTTCGATCACAAAGCGGCGATCGCGGCCGCCAAAGCCTATCGTCTAACCAAATGAGGACGAACGCCGTTACGCGCTGGTGCGCCGGCTGCTTGGGCCTCGCGCTCGCGCTTTCGATCGCGCCTCGACCGGCGCTCGCCGACGACACCCTCACCGTCATGGAGGCGTCGATCGCGCCCACGCTCTACGACATCATGGATATCGTGGCCGAGCGCGCCGGCTTCTTCAAGGACGAGCACCTCGACGTCGTCGAGCAGCACGTGAACAACCCCTCTGCGGCCGCGCAGTTGGTCGGAACCGGCAAGGGCGACATCTGCGCGCTGAGCTTCGAAGCGGTGCTGCAGGGCTACGAAAAGGGCCTGAAGCTCGAATATTTCTTCGTCCATGCCGCCCGCTACACCAACGAAATCGGCGTGCTCGACGACAGCCCGATCCGCACGCTGGCGGACTTGAAAGGCAAGAACATCGGCGTGATCAACATCGGCAGCGCGGGCGAAGTGACCGCGCAGTTGATGCTCGAGGGCGTCGGAATCAAGCCGACCGACGTCACGTACAGCCCGATCGGCGTTGGGGCGCAAGCCTATCAAGCGGTGATCGACAAGCGGGTCGACGCCGTCGGCTATCCGACGGGCGAGATCGTGCCGATGTCGGTCACGACCGGCAAGAAGTTCCGCGCCTTCCGCGATCCGATTCTCAGCGACGTCCCGAACTCCGGCTACGCGACGACGCCTGCGACGTTGCAAAGCAAGGCCGACGCGCTGAAGCGGTTTTCGCGCGCGATCGTGCGCGCCGCGATCTTCGCGCGCGAGAATCCGCAGGTCGCGGCGCGCTGGTTTCTCGAGAAGTTCGGCACGAAATTCACCGCTGCCGACGTTGACAAGAAGGCCGGCGTGTTCGTCCAACTGCGGCCCGATTTGCCCGGGACCGACCCGATGAGCAAGCGGATCGGCGCGCTGCCGCTGACCGGGATGCAGATCTACGCCAAGACGTTGCAGCAGTACGGTATGACCAAAGAGGTCGTGCCGGTGTCGGCGATCGCAACGAACGAGTTCATCGACTTCGCGAACGACTTCGATCACAAAGCGGCAATCGCGGCCGCCAAAGCCTATCGCATCACCCAATGAGGCGCTCCTAAGGAGCGATTCCGCTCAGCGAGAGGATGCGGCTTCCCGGTAGGCGGAAGAAAAGTTCGAAAAAGCTTGGAGGCATTGGATGTCGATATTTTTGCGCGGAACGTGCCGGTTTGCGGCGCTCGCGCTGGTTGTGGCCGCGTGCGCGCTCGCGCCGGCGGCCGCGCGCGCCGACGATACGCTCACGTTGATTACCGGTGCGAGTCCGACCGCGTTTGGGGAACTGCTCAATAACGTCGCGACGCGCGCCGGCTTTTATAAAGAAGAGCACCTCAACGTCGTGCCGCAGTACGCCGGGAGCCCGAACATCGGCGCGCAACTCGTCGCCACCGGCAAAGGTGACGTCTGCTCGATCGCGATCGAGCCGCTGCTGCTGGGATATCAGAAGGGCCTCAAGCTGATTACCTTCTATCAGCGCTCGCCGAACTATCTCTTCGCGCTCGGCGTCCTCAAGGATAGTCCGGTCAAGACGCTGGCCGACTTCAAGGGCGCGACGATCGGTGAGTATTCGGTCGGTAGTCCGGCTGAAATCTCGACCAACGACATGCTGCTCGGCGCGGGGCTCAAGAAGTCCGACGTCACCTACATTCCGATCGGCAACGGCGCGCAGGCGATCTCGGCGCTCACCTCGGGCAAGGTCGCGGGCGCGGCGTTCCCCTTCGTCGAGATGGCAACGTACGAAACGGTCGCGCCGATCAAGTTCCGCTACTTCTGGAACTCGCTGCTGAAGAACATCGGCAACACCGCCTACGCCACCTCGCCCGAGACGCTGGTCGCGAAGGCCGACCTCTTCAAGCGCTTCGCCCGCGCGAACACCAAAGCGGCGATCCTGATCCGTGAAAATCCGGCCGTCGCGGCGCGCTTCTTCCTCGAAGGCGCCGGCATCAAGGTCACCGACGAGTCGATCGCGCACGAAGTGCAATTGCTCTCGCTCACGCAAGACCAGCTGGCGGGCGTGAACGCGACCAGCCCCCGCATCGGCTACACCTCGCCGGTCAGCCTCAATTTCTACGAGAAGTTCCTCGTCCAGACCGGATACATGGCCGAGGCGCCCCCGATCTCCGCGGTGGTGACCAACCAATTCATCGCCTACGCGAACGACTTCGACCACAACGCCTTTATCGCTCAAGTGAAGAAGATGCACTAACCATGAAAACGACGATTGACGTCATCGATAGCGATACCCACGTCGATGAGACCGATGCCACCTGGGAGTTCACGCTGCCGGAGGACATGCGCCACAAGCCGACGACCGGCTTCCCGCGCAAGCATGACCCGAGCCGCCCGCTCACGCGTTACTGGGTGATCGACGGTCATCGCAAGCCGCGCCACACGCGCGACGACGTCAAGAGCGGCACGACGGTCGAAACGCGCGAGCTGATCGACGTCTCCAAACGCCTGCGCGATATGGATCGCTTGGGCATCGCCGTTCAAGTCATCTATCCGACCTTGATGCTGGTCGAACCGACGGAGCACGTCGAGGCCGAACTCGCGATCACGCGCAGCTACAACCGCTGGATGGCCGACCGTTGCCAGCAGTCCGGCGGCCGCCTGCGCTGGGTCTGCGTGCCGCCGATGAGCACGATGGACGCGGCACTCGCGGAGATCCAATTCGCCAAGGAGAACGGCGCCTGCGGCATCTTGAAGAAGGGCGATCGCGAAGCGGGTAAGTGGGCCGCCGATCCGTACTTCTTCCCGCTCTACGAAGCGGCGGGCGACCTGAACTTGCCGATCTGCATGCACCTCGGCTCGGGCGTGCCCAACCACACGCCGATCGCCGAGTTCACCTTGGGCGGCTTCATGAACACCGCGTTGCCGGTGATCCACGGCGTCTACAGCTTGATCCAGCACGAGATCCCGAAGAAGTACCCCAAGCTGCGAATCGGCGCGATCGAAGCCGGGCTATCGTGGATTCCGTACGTCGAGTACGACCTGCGCCGGCGCGAAGAGAAACGCTCGCGCGCGGGCTCGCCGGGGCCGGATTACCACACCGGTGACAGTATGTATAAAGAAAATAACATCTGGATCACGGCGCAAATCGACGAAGATCTGCCGTATCTGCTGCCCTTTATCGGCGAAGACAACGTGCTGGCCGGCTCCGACTACACCCACCAGGATGCCGCGCAAGAACTCGGGTTCGTCGAAGCGCTCGAAGCGCGCGCCGCGGCCGGCGAAATCACCGAGACCTGCGTGCGCAAGATCATCCACGACAACCCGAAGGCGTTCTACGGCCTCTAGCCGTTCCGGCCCAACGTACCGAAGCGCCCGCGCAAATTATTTTCATAAAAATGAGCGCGGGCGCTTTTTTCTTTCGCGACCGGCGACGCTCGGAAGGGTGCTCCGTACATCCAAATGCACAGGTTGGACGGTCATGAGATTTTCCAATCGGTGAATGCAACCATCGGCCGCAAACGGTATCCTTAACACGTGGATAAGCCTGCGGCGACGCCGGTGCCGAGCGATCGAGGATAACGAACCTTCGCGCGGACCCCGTCCCTACGGTTTACCTAACTCGCGCCCGCCCTCACGGGGCGGGTCCGGTTGCGGTCGCTTCGCGCGGCTGCGGCCGGTTCTGCATGTGCAGAAAGAAACAAGGTTCGTGAAACGATATCTCCTCTCGCTCGGCGTTTTGATGACCGCCGTCGCGGCGTTCGCCTTGCCGGCGTCCGCCGACCAAGTCGCGCAAGCGGCCCCGGCGCCCTCGCCGTCGCCCAGCGCGACCCCGGCGCCGCCGGCCTTCCAGCCCAGCGCCTACCTCGACGTCGGCGTGACCAGCGCGAACGTTGCCGGTCCGAAGAATCTGCTCAACACCCGCGTGTTCGACAACGTGTCGGGCGTGCCGCAGATCAACGACTTCAACGTGACGCTGCTCGACACCGCGACGTTCGGCGGCAAGTTGGAATTCAACACCGGTACCGACGCCAACGTCATCCACTCGTGGCCGCAGAGCCTCTACATCTGCACCGGCGGCACGGCCGGCCCGGGCTGCACGGCTCCGTACAACATCCAGACCGACATCACGCAGGCCTACGCGTCGTACACGCTCGGCAAGTTCACCGTCATCGGCGGTAAGTTCGAAACCCTCGCCGGTGCGGAAGTCATCGAGAGCCCGAGCGACCTGAACTTCTCGCGTTCGATCCTGTTCGGCTTCGCGGTGCCGTTCACGCACACCGGTGCGCGCGTCACCTTCGCGGCCAGCCCCACCCTGAACGTCATCGTCGGCGTCAACCGCGGCTGGGACACCACCCGCGCGGAATCGCTTACGACGCTTCAAAACATCGGTTACCCGCTGAACACCCCCGGCGACACCAGCAGCCTGACGACCGAATTCGGCCTGGCCTTCAACCCCAGCTCGAAGTACGGCGTCACGATTCAAGGCTACGACGGCAAGCAAGAAAACTGGCTCTTCAGCGGGTGCCAATCCAGCACCAACTGCACGCGCTCGTTGATCGACCTCGTCGGAACCTACCACCTCAATTCGACCTGGACCGCGATCGTTAACGTCGACGACGGCCAGCAGACCAACACGTTCTCGCAGACCTTCAACGCCGGCACGGGCTTCGGCACCGTTACCTGGAAGGGTATCGCCGGTTACCTCAGCGATGCGATCAGCCCCGCGCTGACCGCGACGGCTCGCTACGAGTCGTTCGGCGATCCGCAAGGCTATCGCACGTCGGGCGGCGGCCCCGGAACCACCTGGAACGAAGGCACGCTGACCGCGCAGTACGCGACCAGCAGCCACTCGACGCTCCGCGCGGAATACCGCGTCGACACGTCGACGGCGCCGATCTTCCTCGCCACCAAATCGGCCACCGGATCGGCCAAGAGCCTGAACTCGTTCGGTCTCGAAGCGATCGTCCACGTCCCGTAACTCCGCGACACCGGTCGCAAACGGCGAGGCCCCGCAGCGATGCGGGGCCTCGTTTTTTTCTCATCGCCCGGGCGGTTAAATCAGGTACGTCATCGTCGGGAGCAGGCCGTCGAGCGCCAGCAGCGTGATCTTTTTGTAGGCGATCTTCCATGCGCCGTCGACGTTGCGCAGGCGGTACTCGCAGCTTGCCGGATGCGCGTTCGGCGTGACGTTGCGGCGCTGCGCCCCCGCGCGGTATTCGTAAAGCAGCACGTTGCAGCGCACGAGCACTTCGGCGGCGGCTTCGGCGGGCTCGACTTCGACGTTCGTGACGAACCGCAAGGTCGACGAGCGCGGGTCTTGCGCGTGGTTGAGGCCGCTCTCCAAGATGCGCCAGATGCGCGTCTCCAGACGGCGACGGTCGTCGTAGACGATCGAGAGATGATCGTCGGGCGAAGCGCCGGCATCGTTCACCGGTACCCAGTAGACGACGTCGTCGGTCGTAAGGTCGAGCCAGGCGCGGTAGTCGGCGGTGTCGAGCAGGCGCGCCTCGCGGCTGAGAAATCGTTCGGCGTCGAGCGTATCGAGCGTTGCGAGCATCGGGGTTACCCCACCAACGCCGGCGCGGGCGTGTTTGCGGCCATCAAGCGTTTCCATTCGTAGTAGATCGAGCGTTGCTGCACTTCGCCCGCGGTCGGGCCGACGCGGATGCCGTCCTCGCCGCGGCCTTCGGTGCTCATGCCGCGATTGAACCACACCCACGGCAGCGCGCCCGGCCACTGCATCGAGTTGAAGCCTTCCTGAATGCGTTCGAACATCTCGAAGTCGTCGGGACTTCCGTTGCCCGACGGTCCCGCGAAATCGGCGTGCTTGCGCACGCGCGAAACGTTCACGGCTTCGGGCGCCCCCGGCACGCGCACGTGATACTGATAGACCTCGGTGTGATCGACCGAGAGCGGGCGCACGACGCGGATCTGTTCGGTGCTGATCGTAAGATTCGGGAAGACCAGCAGCCGGAACGTCTTCGCCAGCACTTCTTGCGTACGCTCGGGCCCGAGCCGCGCTTCGAGCTGCCGCACGTAGTCGTTCGTTTCGTGGCGGAAGCTGGCGTTCGCCGGCGGGTGCTCCATCAGGCTGTGCCCGTGGCCGAGGTCGAGCGCCTGATTCTGCGAGAGCACGAACGGCGTCGCGGCGGCGGCGGAATTGCGCTTGTTGACCTGCTCGACGACGCGGTGCAAGAAGTCGGGGTGGTAGCCCTCGTTGCTGCCTTCGACTTGAATCTTCCAGTTGCCGCGGTACGACGTCTTCCAGACGCCGCCCGATACGTCGACCGAACCGGTCGGCGAGAGCGCGGCCCAGTTCTCGAGATACCGCGCCGCGGGGCCGAGGTAGTCGCGCAGCGAGACGCCCGAGGGGCTGAAGCTCGCGAAGATCATGCCCGCGCACGAATCGACGCGCGGCGCGCGCGCGAGGCCGGGCGGGAACTGCGCGCGCTCGGCGTCGGAGTAGCCTTCGGGCCGGCTGATGCCGATCAGGTCGCCCGCGACATTGTAGGTCCAGGCGTGGTATTCGCAGCGGAACGCCTTGGCGGTACCGCGCTCGAGCTGGCACACGGTCGCGCCGCGATGCACGCACCGGTTGACGAGCACGTGGATCGCGCCGTCGTCGGAGCGGGTGAGGATCAGCGGCACCTGGCCGATGTAGGTCGTCTTGAACGATCCGGGCTGCGGAATCTCGCTCTCGTGCCCGATGAAGACCCAGCTGGTAAAGAAGATGCGCTGCATTTCTTCCCGGAAGATTTCGGGGTCGGTGTAGATCGAGGCGTGGACGCGTCCCGCATCGAGTTGGATCAGATCGTCGACGTTCAAACTGGGCACCACAACCTCGCCGGTTCCCGACTTTCGCTTATTGAGAGGAAATCGCTGAAATCGTCACGCAGGGCAAGACGTTCCACCGGCACCCTCTTTCCGGAGAAGGATTCTTCATGGCGAAAACCTTTGCCCGCCCCCTGCGCGGCCTCGCCGTGGCAGCGTGCGCCGTCCTCGCCTTCGCCGTCGCGCCGCGGCCGGCATTCGCGGACGACACGCTCAGCGTGATCGGCGCTTCGAGCACGAGCGGCTTCTTCGAGGTGCTCGACCACGTTGCCGACCAGGCCGGCTTCTTCAAAGCCGAGCACCTCATCGTCCATAAGGAGTACATCGCCGGGGCCGCGCCGACGGCGCAGTTGGCGGCGAGCGGCAAGGCCGACATCGCTTCGTGCTCGATCGAGCCGTTGATCTTCGGATACGCGAAGGGGCTGCGCTTGCAGTTCTTCTTCGGCGAGGATCCGCAGTACGTGTTCGGTCTGGGCGTGCTCGACGATAGCCCGATCAAGACGCTGGCCGACTTCAAGGGCAAGACGATCGGCGAATCGACTCTCGGCAGCGGTGGGGAGGTCGGCGTGATCTCGATGCTCGAGGGCGCGGGCCTCTCGCGCAGCGACTTCTCGTTCGTGGCGATCGGTATCGGTGCTACGGCGCTCGCCGCGGTCCGCCAAGGACAGGTTGCAGCGTCCGCGGAGCCGTCCGCCGAGCTGAGTCTCGAAGCTGCCATGGGCGGCGTGAAGTGGCGCATCTTCCGCCATCCCGTGCTCAAGGACATCGGCACGTACGGCTTCTCCGCGACGCCCGCGACGATCGCCGCGAAGGGCGATCAACTCAAGCGCTTCGCGCGCGCGATCGCCAAAGCGGCGCTCCTCACGCGCGTGAACCCGCAGCTCGCGGCGCGCTACTTCCTCGAGGGCTCGGGACAGAAGGTCACCGACGACGCGCTCAAGGCCGAGGTCCAAACGCTCGCGCTCTCGCAGGGCGATCTCGCGGGCGCCGACCCCTCGAACCCGCGCGTCGGGTACATGAATATCACCGGAATCGGCGTGTACACGAAGTTCTTCACCGACAACGGCCTGACGGCGCAGACCGTACCCGCGTCGGCGATCGCGACGAACCAATTCATCGCCGCGGCCAACGACTTCGACCACAAGGCGTTCATCGCCCAAGCGCGCGCGATGAAGTGAGCGCCGACGGCACGCGCATCGAGAAGATCGCGCCGGAAGACTATACGGACGTGCAAGCGGCCGCCGTCGCCGACGCGCTCGGCGGCCGCGGCTTCTTGCCCTCGCCGTTCCAAATCTGGCTGCACAGCCCCGCGCTCGCGGAGCGCATCGGAGCGCTCGGCACCTATCTGACCACGTCGTCGGCCCTAAGCAAACGCGAGTACGAGATCGCCGTCGTCGTGGTCGCGCGCCGCCTCAACAGTCCGTACGTCTACGAAGCGCACCTGCGCGGCGCGGAAAAAGCCGGCAATCCGCCGGAGGTAATCGCGGCGTTGCGCGACGGCCGCGTTCCGGAATTCGCGACCGCTCGCGAACGCGCGGTGTACGAGATCGCGGCAACGTCGGATGATTCCGAGCCTGCGTCGGATGCGATCTTCGCTGCAGCGGTCGCCGAGCTGGGGCGCGACGGCCTCGCCGATCTGCTGGGTCTCATCGGCTACTACACCGCCGTTAGCGTGGCGATGAAACTGCATCGGGTTCCGGCCGGAGCGCGCTAGAGTTCCGAAACGTCAGGAGAGGTGATGGGCACGTTCGTTATTCATACGCACCAACGCTTGCAAGAATGGGTCGCGCAAGAAAAGGGCTATTACGCGGCTGAAGGCCTGACGGACTACGTCCTCAAGCAGAACGACCTCGGCACGCCCGATCCGGCCCGCGCGCTTACCCCTGAGGGAAAGAAGTTCGGCGCCTACGAGTCCTACGAGACCGGGCGCGAGGCGACCGTGAGCTGCGCCTGCCATTGGACGGTCAACATGGCTGCTTCGGCCGATCACGGCACGCTTTGGGGCGAGTGCTATTCGGTCGCTCCGGGCGCGATCGTGGTCCCCCCGGAGTCGCCGATCGTCACGCCCGAGCAACTCGCCGGCGTCGAGGTAGCCATTACGCGACGATTCAATCGCTGGAGGAGTTTCTGCCGGCCGATCGGATCAAGCTGCACTTCGGCGGCTTGCCGGACGAGCGGGTCGATACGATGATCGCTCGTAAGGCGAAGGCCGCGAACGTGTTCGGGATGCAGCTGTATATCCTCGAGCAGCTGGGCTTTCGCAAGATCGCCGACACCACGTTCATGATCGCCGGGATGGTCGCGAAAGACGCCGACCTCGGCGAGGTGAAAAAATACTATGCCGCCTTGCGCCGCGCGCAAGCCGACATCGACGTGATGCATCAAAAATACGTTCATTACTACGCTCACGAACTGCCGGAACGTTTTAAGACGCTCGTCGACGTGCGCCGGTTCGGTCCCGGCGAACGACTCGTGTTCGAACCGTATTCCAAAGCGATGTACGAGGACACGCATCGCTGGGTTGAGGAGCGCGGGATCTTCGATGCGGATGCGGTCGGCGCGGGCGCGTTCGAGGACGCCGTCACCTTGGCGCGCTGAAAAAGCGGACCTCGATTTCGAGGCGCAACACGGGGTCGGGCACGCGACGCACGTAGCAAGCCGCGATGGATGCGTCGATTGCATCAACGATCAGTGCGCCGCCGAATAGTCGGCGTGCCACGGTCAAAATGTATGCTAAATGATACACGATACGCTCGAGGCGTTGGAGGGATTGACGCTAGGGCCGCCTTAACCGTGATGGTATTCAATCGTACGTCGAGTCCGGGCGTGCCGTGCAAGATTTTCTTGCGAAGGGATGTCTGTGGCTGTGAAGACTGCGCCGTTGTTTGCGACGTTGATGATCGTCGTGCTTGCTGCTTGTTCCGGCGGTGGGGGCGGTTCGTCCGTGCCATCGGGTTCGGGTAGGGGCGCGTTGCAAGCAGTGACAGTCAAGATCGACGTGCCCGCTTCGACCTCGTCCAGCACTCGGAGAGCGGCCTACATCTCGCCCGCCACGCTCGGCGCGACGATCACCGCTTACGGCGTGTTGCAAACACTGCCATCCACACCAAGCGGCACGTACGATCTCTCCGCGACCTCCGGGCAGTGCACCGCGGGGTCCGGCGGCTCGCGTACGTGTACGCTCACCGTGCAGGCACCGGCCGGCAACGACTACTTTTTGGTCAATCTCTTCAACGCCGCGCCGGTCAGCGGCGCGATTCCGGGCGGCGCGCAGTTGCTCTCGAGCAACACGGTCACCCTGGTGGTGGTGCTGGGCCAGACCAGCGTTCTGCCGGTCACCCTCAACGGCTCGCCCGCCACGATCGTCCTCTCGCCGCAAGGCTTCTTGTTGCCGCCCGGCGTGTCCAGTTCGTTCACGTTCTTCGTTAACGCACTCGACGCGTCAGGGAACCTCATCATTGGGCCCGGCAACTACACCAACCCGATCGCCTTGGCGGTCAGCGGCGACTCAAGTACCACGCTCGCACTCTCCACGAACAGCATCACCACACCCGGAACCACGTCGGTGACGGTCACCTACAACAATGGCGGGCCTTTCACCGGCACGCTTGGCGGTGTTCCCACCGCGACGATCACCGGTTCCACCAGCGGCGCGACCAGCGGGTCGTTGACGCTGCAGGTCAATGCAGGCGTCGCAACCGTCACGGTCACCGTTCCCGGGGCGCCGACCAGCAACTCGCAGAACGGCAACGTCTATCAGGCGGGCGGGTACTGGACGATTCCGATCGTCGCAGCCTATAGCGGTTCGATCCAATACGCCAGCAACAACGCACCGGCCAACACGACGGCATCGTTCGTCGCGAGCACCGTTGCACCGGGAACGCTGCCGGGCACGCAACCCACGGGCACCCCGCTCTTGTACGTGTCCTACTCGCTGAGCAACACCGCGACGTTTACGCAAGATCTGGAATCGATCAATGTCACGCTGCCGGGCAGCGTCACGACCACCGGCGAGAACTTCTACGAGTCGGTCTACGACACGACCGCCGGCACCAACGTTACGCCGTCCAGCGGGACGACGTACGCCGGTACGGGCAGCCAGACGGTGAGCTTCGGTCTAGGTATCGTTACAAGCAACCCGACGGCGGTAACGCTGACTGCCGCGCACACGTACGTGATCGTCATCTCCAGCGCCTCGTCGGCCCCGCCGGCAGGCACGATCACCGAATACCCGAGCTCCATATCCGCGCCACTCTTCATCGCGGCCGGTCCCGACGGCAATCTGTGGTTCACCGGTTCCGGCGCGATTGGGAAAACCACGACCGCCGGCGCGATCACGACCTACGGCGGCGCGACGAGTCCCGACGGCATCACGGCTGGTCCCGACGGTGACCTCTGGTTCAGCGACATCGTCGGCGGCTACGGGAGAGTCGCCAAGATCACGACGTCCGGCACGATTACCGACTACGGCAACTCGTCGATCCCATCGTCGGAGGGGCAAATCACCACCGGTCCCGACGGCAATCTCTGGTTCATCGATACCGGCGGCGATAGCATCGGTAAGGTCACGACGGCCGGCACGATCACCGAATACGGCGGCACGTTGACGGCGCTGAGCGGTCTAACGGCGGGTCCCGACGGCAATCTGTGGTTTACCCAGGCGACCGGAGCCGGTCATATCGGCAAGATCACGACGGCCGGCACGATCACGCTCTACGGCGGCTCGCTCGGACAGCCGTACGAGATCGCGACCGGTCCGGACGGCAATCTGTGGTTCACTGAGGTAAGCAACGGCAAAATCGGCAAGATCACGACGGCCGGCACGATCACCGAATACGGCGGCTCGCTCTCGCAGCCGTACGATATCACGGCCGGTCCGAACGGCAACTTATGGTTCACCGAATACGGCAACGGCAAGATCGGTCAGATCACGACGGCCGGCACGATCACCGAATACGGCGGCTCGTTGTCGCACCCGATCGGCATCACGTCCGGTCCGGACGGCAACGTGTGGTTCGTCGAAAACGGCAACAACAAGATCGGCAAAATCGTCCCGTAGTCGTCGGGGGCGGAAACGCAGAGACGACGGCATGTGCCGTCGTCTCTGAGCGTACGTGGTGGAGATGAGGAGACTCGAACTCCTGACCCCTTACATGCGAAGCAAGTGCTCTACCAACTGAGCTACATCCCCACGGGCCGACGGCGATTATACGGGAGCAGGGGCAGGCTGTCAAAGGCCCACGTCGCACTCGGGCGCCGTCCCGTTCATCCTGGGGCAGGCGGCGCGGCACCTCCCGGGGGAACCAGCGAGTATGGAGGCTCTGGCTGAAAGCGTGCCCGCCGGACAGGTTGCGGTCGAGGTCCGGGACGTCGTCGTGCGCTACGATCGCGTGCTCGCCTTGGACGGCGTCTCGCTGACCGTGAAACGCGGCACGGCGCTCGGCATCGTCGGGCCCAACGGTTCGGGCAAGTCGACCCTCCTCAAGACGGTCGCCGGCCTGATCCGGCCCGATCTCGGCACCGTGCGCGTCTTCGGCGATGCCCCGGGCAAACTGCGCCCCGGCGCGATCGGCTACGTGCCGCAGATCGAAGACGTCGACTTCAACTTCCCGGCCAACGTCCGCGACGTCGTGTCGATGGGCCGTTACCCACGCCTGCGGCCGCTCCAGGCGTTTTCCGCCGCCGACCGGCACGCGGTCGACGCGGCCATTACCGCGCTCGATCTGGAAAAGCTCGCCGGCCGCCACATCTCGGAACTCTCGGGCGGCCAGCAGCAGCGCGTGTTCGTCGCGCGCGCGATCGCTCAGGAGCCCGAACTCTTGCTGCTCGACGAGCCGACGACCGGGGTCGACGCCGCGACCGAAGAGGCGCTGCTACACATCGTGCGCGATCTGGTACGAACGGGGATGCCGGTACTGATGACCACCCACGATCTGGATCGCGCCGTCGATTGGTTCGACCGGCTCGTCGTCGTCGACCGGCGCGTGCTGGCCGACGGCGATCCGGAAACCGTGCTGAACTCGGGCACGTACGCATCGATCCGCGAGCACACGCACACGCACGGCCACGCGCGCAGCGACGCTCCGGTCGCGCACGTGCCGCACGACCACGGGTCACACCCGCATGGCTGAAGAGGAAAGCTGGGACGACCGGCTGCGCCCGCTGCTGACCGATCAGTGGCAGAGCGCCGATCTGATCGCCGCGCGCTTGGGCGCGAAGCACCACACCGTGCTCGCGCGCCTCAAAGATATGATGCGCCGCAATCTGGTCGAGCGTCGCGTCGTGAAGAAGGCGCCCGGCCGCAACGCCGTGCAGCAGGCGGAGTTCCGGCGTCTGCAGCTCTAAACGGCGGGGTCTTGCTCCGCGCTGTAGATCACGCGATAGCGGCCGTCGGCGCGCGGCGCGAGAAAGCCCCACTCCGCTAGCGCGAAGAACACTTCGCCCGTAAGCGCTCGTTCGTGCTTGTTGGGCATGCCGGCCCAGCGCATCGCCGCTTCGCCGACGTCGATCACCGAGTCGACGATCAGCAGCGAACGCACGAAATCGAGCGAGAGCTTCGCGCGCTGCATCCGGCGCAGCAACGGCTCGAGCGCCGCGTCGAACGACGACGTCGCTGAGGTCGGGACCACGTCGTGATGCAACGTCGGCTCGTGGGCGGCGTACGGTTCAGGCTCCTCCTCGTCGCTGAGTAGGGCTGCACTCGCGGCCGCCGGTGCTTTCGCCGGCGCCGGTGCGGCCGGCGGTGCCTCATCGGAGTCCGGTGGTTCGTACTGCCAGCGCGAAACGAACGTGCGCTCGGGTTCGGCCGGGGCCTCGGCCGGCTGCGGTTCGGCCGCCGCGACGACGGGCTCGCGTACGGGGGCGGGTGGCGGTGGTGGCTCGACCGCGACCGGCTCCGGTTCGGGCACGGGCGGCGCGGGCGCGACCGGTTCGGGTGCGACGACGCCGTTTTCGATCGCCACGGGACGCACGCTGGGCAGCGCGATTTTCTCGCCGCCGCCCTCGGCTTCGCGTTGCATCTCGATCGCGGCGAGCGACGGACCTGCGCCGACCAGCGCCGGATTCATTTCGAGCACGACTTCGGTGATCGCGGGGAACATCTCAGCGATCGTCACCGCGGCCGTCTGCAGCGGCGTCACGTTGAGTACGCGCGGGCGCGTCATCACGGCGAGCAGAATCTTGCGCGCAACGAGTTCGGGCGAAATCAGCATGTTGCGCGCCGCGCCGGGCATGCCCGCGCGCGCCATGAAGCCCGTGTCGACGGCGCCCGGATCGACGTACGTCACCGCGATCTCGAGCGCCGCAACCTCGCGCCGCAAGATCGCCGTCGCGCTGCGCAGCGCCGCCTTC
>Ga0302283_1001538_pt1 | contig 19298 bp, 13 predicted proteins | sample III_Fen_E1_4_FD_198770 | JGI IMG/M metagenome (GOLD analysis project Ga0302283, IMG submission 198770) | Peat permafrost microbial communities from Stordalen Mire near Abisko, Sweden - III_Fen_E1_4 | ecosystem: Environmental > Terrestrial > Soil > Wetlands > Permafrost | place: Sweden: Abisko... | reverse complement strand
GGCATTCCTCGCCCTCAGCACGTAGCGGGCCATCGCCGCGCCGCTCGAAATCGCGGGCATCTCGCCCGCCAGAGCCCGCTCTGCTGCCGCAGGGTGCGGCCACCTGTCCTCAAGGTGCTCGCGCGGGGAAGCTATTCTGCGTGCGCCGTCGCGGGCTAGGGGGAGAGCCGGAGCTGCTGGGCGAGCTTGGCGGTGATCGCGAAGTAGTCCTGGCGCGAGTACGGCACGTTGAGGATGTGGAAGTCCTTCCTCGCGAGGCCGACGCACCCGAAGCAGTACGTGCACCCGGTGCACCCCACCGAGCGGACGAGGTACGCGCTCGACACGCATCGCTCGCTCTCGGTGCAATGCGAGCAGGCGAGGCACGCGACGCAGCGCACGCAGTGCGAGCAATCGGTGCAGTCGGTACACGCGGTGCAGTAGTGGCAGCGCGTTACCCCGCGGCACTCGACGCAGAACGTGGAATCCTTGCAGCGCTCGCAGCCCTCGCAGGCCAGGCACCCGACGTTCGCCGTCGATTTCGCGAACGTCGCTACGAGCGTCCTCAGCCCTGCCTCGAACTCCGCCCGGTCCATGGCCCTAGTACCGGCGGACCGCCATCGTCACCCGGCGGCGCAGCGCGGCGGCCAGGTCGCGCGTGGCGCGCTCTTCGGCGTTCTCCTCGAGGCGACGAAGCCGGGCGTCCAGCACGGTCGGGCGCTGCGGCGGCTCCCGCTCGAGCAACGCCATCAGCACGCACAGGGCGTCGCGCACCTGGGCCTCGTCCGAGTGCTCGAGGACCTTGCGCTGGATCTCCTGATCGATGGGCAGGGTGAAGCCGGCGGCGAACAGGAGCTTCGTCACGCGTGTCACGGCGTATGCGCCCTCGGCCGCGCGAAGGTGGCGCAGGCGCTTCTGGAGCTCGGCCTCGCGCGGCCCGACGGCACCATCCATCGACGCCTTGCCGACGACGATCTTCACCTGGCTTCGCGCGGGAGGGGGCGGCTCCTGCCGCGGCGCGAACAGCGCCTCGAGCGCAGCGCGCGGGTCGGCCTCGGATGGGATTGGCCGGTTCTCGCGTTGGATCGTCATGTGAGGCTCCCCGGGCGCCCCGCCGCGCCCCGCACATTCGGCTCGTAACCATGATTCGATCACGGCTGCAACTCGACTCCGATCAAAAGTGAGCGCCTTTCTTGGCCCGCTTGCCAGCATGTAGGCAATTGTATGCGTCACGCGGGAGCGGCGATCTCCCGAGGAGGAACGCAATGCATTCGAAGTCGGTAGCCAGCCTGGTAGCCCTCATGACGCTCGCGGTCGCGTCGTCGCCGGCGTTCGCCGCGACGGCTCAAACGGACACGAAGGCGGTGAGCTCTTCGGCGGCGAAGCCGTCGAAGCACCCGTCACGCTCGCACAGGAGCGTCTCCTCCAAGAAGAAGGTGCTGGTCGATGCGCCGGCTGCCTCGATGGGCGTGCCCAATGCTCCGACGGCGAAGCACCAGCACGTCGAGCGGCCGGCCCAGGAGCACGCGCGGGTCGTCGTCGCGCACCGAGGCCACAAGTCGCCTGACGTCGAGCACTCGGCCGAGCCCGCGCAGACGCCCGCGGTGGCCGCGTCGCTGTCGGAGCCCATGGTGTTCCGCACGGACGGCAAGCCGGACGCTGCGCCCACGGGCCACGCCGGGACGAGCGGCGTCTCCCCCAAGCCCGGCGCTCATGCGCTCGCCAAGCCCGCGATCGACCGTGCGACGCGAGGGGACAAGCTGAAGGCCGTCGTCCTTCGGGAGAAGGGAGAGCCCGCCTCCGAGATCTCGTCGGGCGACAAGCCCGGCAAGCCGGTCGTCGCCTCGAAGCCGGACGGGTCGCCCATCGAGCACGAGCCGCGCCTCCTCACGCGCACGCAGGCAGCGGAGCCGCCGGTCGTGGTTCCCGCGATCTCGGGCGGTCATGGTCACCATGCCTCCGCGAAGGCTCCCTGCATGCACGAGGTGGTCGAGTTCTCGCGAGGGCAGGAGGCAGACAAGTTCTCCCTGTCGCAGTGCGACGGCAGCATCGCGCCGCTCGCCATCGAGCGCCTCTCCGTCCTCGTTCGCCCCGAGAGCGCGCAGCGGCCGTCCGCCTCCTTCTCCTCCCTCGCGAAGGTGTCGGGCGCGCTCCTCGCGCCGGGCGTCCGCAAGATCGACTCCGGTCTCGTCTCGCGCATCCAGCAGATCGTCGATCACTTCGACAAGAAGGGCGTCGCCCCCAAGGTCTCCGTCATCTCGGGCTACCGCCCCACCAGCACCGGCAGCTACCACGCGACCGGTCAGGCGCTCGACATGAAGGTCGACGGCGTCTCCAACGACGAGCTCGTCGCGTTCTGCAAGACGCTCCCGGACACGGGCTGCGGCTACTACCCCAACAGCTCCTTCGTCCACGTCGACGTCCGCGCCCCGAACACCGGGCACGTCTACTGGATCGACACGAGCGGCCCCGGCGAGACGCCGCGCTACGTGTCGAGCTGGCCGCCGCCCCCCGAGGCGCCCGCGCTGAAGGACATGCGGGAGGCGAGCGCCAAGATCATCTCCAAGCTCGACAAGGAGCTCCCTCCGCTCCCGTTCGACTCGCATCCGTCCGATGCCGCCGAGGTCGACTCCCCCGCCGCATCGGCGACCACGCCGCTCGTCGACGACAAGTAGACGAGCGGGTGGAGGCTGCGATCGGGCAGTAGGTCACCCGATCGCGCAGAAGCCTTCGTAGTCGATGTACGAGGTGATCGTCGGCTTCGTTCCGCACACGGGGCAGCTCTCGTCCTTGCGGAGCTTGAGCTCGCGGAACTTCATCTGCAGGCTGTCGTAGGTGAGAAGACGGCCGGCCAGGGAGGTTCCCTTCCCGAGCAGTAGCTTGATGGCCTCGGTCGCCTGGATGGTCCCGATGATGCCGCACAGGATTCCGAGGACTCCGGCTTCCTGGCAGCTCGGTGCGAGGTGCGGCGGCGGGGGCTCCGGGTACAGGCACCGGTAGCAGGGGCCCGAGGCGAGCCCGAATTTCTCGGCAGCCTTGGGCGGCAAGAACGTGGTGACCTGCCCGTCGAAGCGGAAGATGCTCCCGTGGACGACCGGCTTGCCCATCCAGACGCTCGCGTCGTTGACGAGGTAGCGGGTGGGAAAGTTGTCCGTCCCGTCGACGACCAGCTCGTAGTCTCCGAAGATCCGCTCGACGTTGGCGCTCGTCAGGCGCTCCTGGTGGCCCACGACCTTCACGTCCGGGTTCAGCTCGGCGATGGTCTTTGCTGCGCTCTCCACCTTCGGCATGCCGACGCGGCTCGTCGCGTGGATGATCTGGCGCTGGAGGTTCGACGCGTCGACGGTGTCGGCGTCGACGAGGCCGAGGGTACCCACGCCGGCTGCCGCCAGGTAGAGCGCGGCCGGTGAGCCGAGCCCGCCGGCGCCGAGCAGCAGGACCTTGCTCTTCAGCAGCTTCGCCTGGCCTACCTCGCCGACCTCGGGGAGCAGGATGTGGCGGGAGTAGCGGTCGCGCTGCGCGTCCGTCAGCTGGGGCGGGAGGTCGACCGGGAAGCCCAGATCCTTCCAGCGCGTGAAGCCGGGGTTCGCCGTCTCCACGTTGGTGTAGCCGAGCTCCTGGAGCGTGATCGCGGCCAGGGCCGACCGCGTGCCGCCGGCGCAGTAGGCGACGATCTTCGCGCCCTTGTCCGGGAGCTTGGACTCGACCTGGATCTCCAGAAAGCCGCGCGGGATCGAGACGGCGCCCGGAATGTAGCCGGCCCGGTACTCTTCCTTCTCGCGCACATCCAGCACGATGATGGGCTCCTTCGCGTCGAGGCGGCGCCGGAGGGCGTCGAGGGAGACTTCCTTGGTCTTCTTGCGGGCGGAGGCGATGAGGTCGCTGTAGGTCGTGGGCATGGCGAGCGTTCTCTTGGATGCTGGACAGGCGTGGTTGGATGCTGGACGGTCCGGGCGGACAAAGATGAGGCCTGCGGGGCCTCTTGGCTAGTCCCACCCGATCTTGCCGCCCAGGTCGACCTCAGCCCGTCGCCTCCACGCGCATCCGGGTGGCAAGCGCGCGGCCATCGGCGGGCCTACCCTCGTCGGGGCCGAGGCAGGCAGTGGTGAGCGCATGCCACCGCGCGGTGAGCGCGCCGTCGCCGAGCGCGCTCAGCACGTCCTCGAGGATGCGGCCGAAGCCGTACACGTCGTCCCGCGGGTCGCTCGCGCGTCCGCGCATGCGCTCCGGCGAGACGTAGCCGAGGCTTCCCGGGGGGCTCGGCTCGCCGACGCGGCGCGCGGTTCCGAAGTCGGCGAACGACTGGCCCTCCGCCCCCAGGATGAGCACGTTCGCGGGCTTCACGTCGTGGTGAACCCAGCCGGCCGCGTGTACCCGGCCCAGGGCGGTCGCCAGCGGCAATGCCCAGCGCTCGATGGGGACGAACGAGCCGAGCGAGCGCGCGCGGATGTGGTCCCGCAAGGACCCCTCGTGCGCCCACTCCAGCGCCAGCCACCCGTGATCCGGGTCGATGTCCCAGACGCGCAGGATACCGGGACCGGCGAGCTCGGCCGCGACGTGAGCCTCGTGCAGCAGCTGCTCCTTGTCGCGCGTCGGCTGGTGGTAGACCTTCAGCGCCACGCGGCGCCCGAGCTCGCGGTCCTCCGCTTCGTAGACGGCGCCCGAGCCTCCCCGCGCCACCTCACGCAAGAGCAAGAACGGCGCATCGGGCTCGCTCGTCGCCACTGTGGCGCTGCTCGCGTCGACCCTCCGGGTCTCGGCGTCGAGCCCGAGCGCCGCGCGCCAGCGGCGGTGGCGATCACGCGCGCCGGGGTGGTCCAGATCGCGCAGGAGGACGCGCTCCGCGAGCGCGACCGCCATGGGGATCTCGCCGCGTTCGGCGCGAAGGTCGGCTGTGAGCAGGAGAGCCGAAGACGAGGTCGCGCCGGAGAGGAGCTTCAGCGCGAGCGCAGGCTCCCCGCGATCGACCAGCGACGACGCCCCCGCCACGGCCACCGGATCGGGGAGAGGCTTGGCCCCGACGCGGCCCATGAGCTCGTCGAGCGCGAGCCCTTCGTCGGTCGTGGCGCGGACGCTCCGGAGCGTGGCGAGGGCCTCCTCGACCGACGCGCCCCCTGGCTCTCCCGCGCGCGCGAGCCGCTGGATGTGGGCGGGCACCCGCTGGGCAGGCGCCTCCGGTTCGGCGCCCGCGCCGGCCTCCGCCGGTGCTTCGGGAGCCTTCTTGGATAGGAAGCGAGAGAACCAGCCCACGCCCCTTTATCGCACAGCTACGAAGGCCGCGGACCGAGCACCCGCTCGAGGAGCAGGTGCATGACGCGCTTCGCCCGCTCGACCGTCTTGGCGCTCACGTCGGTCGCGAACAGGTCGAGCGACGTCCCCTCGAGGGCGGACACGAGCGCCGCGTAGAGCATCGGGTCGTGGGTCTCGCCGGTGCTTGCGCGAACCGCGCCGTCGATGAGCTGGACCAGGTCGGCGCGAAAGCGCCTCCGCGCCGCAGCGAGGGGGGAATCCGACAGGATGGCCTGCTCGACGAGGACGCGCAGCAGGGCGGCGTTCTCCACGTGGTAGTCGAGGAAGAGGTCGAGCCCTCGCCGCACGCCGAGCAGCGGCTCCGGCGACGGGACCTCGCGCATGGCCTTGAGCAGCTCCCCCGTCGCGAACTCGTAGACGGCGGCGAGCACGTCCTCCTTGCTCGAGAAGTACTTGTAGAACGTGCGTCGCGCGATACCGGACTCCGCGAGGATGTCCTCGACGCGCGTGTCGGCGAACCCTCGGCGCGCGAAGACCGTCGCGGCTGCCGCGACGATCGGGCCCTGCCCGATCCTCGTCGCAAGAGTGGCCTTCATCGTGACTTCGAAGGGGGGAGATGCCGATTCACTTGTATACATTGTGTATTCCGCGCACGTGCCCGTCGTCAAGCGACGCAGGGGTGCGCTTGCTCGGTGATCGCTTGCACCAAAAGATACACGGTGTATACATAGCGGGTGCGCCTCATGACGAGCATCAAAGGTCGACACGTGCTCATCACCGGGGCGGCGTCGGGCATAGGAAAGGCCACGGCAATCGAGCTCGCGCGCCGGGGCGCGCGCCTCTCGCTCGCGGACATAGACGGTGCGGGGGCGACCGCGACCGCGCGAGCGATCGGGAGCGAGGCACGTGCCTACGAGGTCGACATGGCGAGCGAAGCCCTCGTCGCCGAGCTGGCGTCCCGCGTCTCCGCCGATGGCGGCCCCGTCGACGTCCTCGTGAACAACGCCGGAGTCTCGGTGATGGCTCCGTTCCTGCGGACGAGCGTGGCCGACTGGGAGTGGGTTCAAGCGGTCAACGTCTGGGGGCCCATCCGTCTCACGCGCGCCCTCTTGCCGGCGATGCTCGAGCGCGGCGCGGGCCACGTCGTCATGGTCGCTTCGCTGGCGGGCCTCGTCGGCGCGCCCGGGATGGTCGCCTACGGGACGACGAAGTTTGCGCTCGTGGGCTTCGCGGAGGCGCTGCGGCTCGAGGTCGCGGACGCCGGCATTGGCGTCACCGTCGTCTGCCCCGGCTTCGTCCGCACCAATTTCGCCAAGGCGAGCCGCTACGACAACCGGGACTTCCGGCGTTTCCTGGACCAGCCCCCGTCCTGGTACGGGCTCCCCGCCGAGCTCGTGGCGACCCGCCTGGCGGACGCCGTCGCCTCGGGCGATCCGCTCGTGGTCCTCGGACCCGAGAAGCTCGGCTGGTGGCTCAAGCGGCTGGCGCCGGAGGTCGCGTTCGCGGTCACGCGCTGGGCCGCGCGTCGCGCGGGGATCGGGGCTGACTCGGGGTTCGCATCACCGGCTCACAAGGAGGGCTCTCATGACCATGGCTAGCACCACGTTTGAACCGGCAGCGCGCACGCGCGCCGGCGGCGCTTCGCTCACCGTCGACGGCATGGCCGGACAGAGCGTGGAGGCCCTCGGGGCGCTCTACGCGAAGGGGACTCCGCCGCACCTGCGCGATCTCGACGGCACGCCGCGCGGCCGCATGCTCACCTGGGTCGGGCCCCTCGGCCGCGATCGCACGTTCGACGCCGTGCGGCGCTTCGCGAGATCGCGGGTGTTTCCCTGGGGCGGCAAGTCGTTCACGTCGCTCGACGACACGCACGGCCGTGGCATCAACCGCGTGCGGATGCTGGGCGACGCATTTCCCTTCAAGACGTTCGTGGGGCCGTCGGTGATCGACGGCGGCCCTTGCCTGGTGCTGGACTACGACCAGCCGCAGAACCCGTGGTTCATCCGCAAGATTCACGACGAGCTTCGCCAGGTGGGGCCGGGCGTGTACCTCGGTCCGGCGATGTGGAAGGCGCATCCCGCACCGAAGCTCGTCCTCTACTTCGCCATCGCGACGTAGCGGTCACGACGGTCTCCTGCCGCGCCTCTTCTTCCACGCCACGCAGGCCGCCACCAGCGCTACCCCGAACACGCCGGCGCCGGTCGGCATACCGGGCCCCTCGAGCGCGCAGAAGCCGCCGCCTGCGAGGCCTCCGTCGGCGCGGTACTCCTCGTAGAAGTCCTCGATGACGCTCGGCGTCTCGCACGCCGGGTTCGACAGCGGGCCGTTGTCGGCGAGCTCGTCGACGGCGGTGACCGCCACCGTGTAGACGACGCCGTTCTTGAGCCCCTGGATGGTCACCTGCGAGGTCGTCTGGCCGCTGAGCGTCTGGAGGAACTGGCCGAGGACCGCCTGGCTCGGCGGCGCGAGGGAGCCCGTGGTGGTGGTGGTGCCGATCGCTGCGTCGGTGGTGTCCGTGAGGGCGCTGTCCGTCGTCGACGCATCGAGCGTGGTGGTCGTGGTCGTGCCGCTGCCCACGAGGATCGTGCTCGGGCACACCGCGGGTGCAGCCTCCGCGTCGACGTCGCTCGTGTAGTGGCATCCCGAGGGGAGGCCCGCGCTCCCATCGGGGGTGGAGCCATCGGGGCAGACGATGGTGACGGGCACGGCCGCGTCGGTCGTGGACGTGGTCTGCATCCCTTCGTGACCGGGCAGCGGGTCGATGAAGATGTCGTAACCCGTCGTGGCAGGGTCCGTGGAGGGCGTCCACGTGACGGTGAGCTGCTCGTTGCCGACGCCCGCGTCCACCGAGGTAGGGGGCGCGGGACCGAACAGCTCCGCCAGGAAGCCGAGCGTGAGGTTGCTCTGCTCGTTCGTCTCATCGCCGGTGAAGAGGACGAACTGGAGGAAGAGCGGGTGCGTGCCCGACGTCGTGACGCTCGAGCACACGTCCGGTCCGACGGTGCCTGGGTAGGACGGATCGATGCCCGTGCCCCCGGCGTCCAGGTTTGCGAGCATCTCGCGGATCGGGATCGTCACCTCGTCGGTCCCCGTGACCGGGGGGACGTAGGTCTCGGTGACCGCCCAGCACGACCCGGTCATCGCGCTGCGCTGCGAGGGGTCGCCGCAGTCGACGCCGGGGCTCGCCGTCGCGAACACATACAGACCGTAGCCCGCCCACCCGCCGGCCGGCGGCGTGAGCTCGAGGGGGACCGTCACCGTCGCGTCCTGGATGCAGTCCTGGTAGCTGATCCAGGTCCCGCCGAAGCCTGCAGGGTGCGTGGATGGCGTGTTCGTGAGGGGAACGCCCGTGTTGAGCTGCACCATCTGCGCGCTCGCGGTGCGCGAGACGCAGAGGACCCCCACGACCATCGCCAGCACGGCCAGCCCACGAAGCAGCGCCGCCGCCGGCTGGCGACGGACATGAGGTATGCTGGCATGCACCAAGCGAAGTCTCCGCGTGAACGAGGGGCGGGGGCCCAAGGACGTGTCCCCGTGCAGACCATCCTACCCCTGAAGCGGCAGCAAGCGCAGGTCGCCGCTGCCGTTCTTGCGCGGGCGTTCGACGACAGCCCCGTCTTCCTTGCCGTTCTCGCGCACATGGGCGAGGCGCGACGTCGGGCGGCGCTCGCCCGGGTCAAATGGGGCTTCGTCCAGGCCATCGTGCGCCACCACGATGCGTCGGCGATCTGGGTGGGGGATGAGCTCGCGGGGGTGCGCCTGGTCGTCGCTCCAGGCGGCTACCCGCCTTCGCTTTCGCAAGAGGTGTGGCTATCGCTCGGCTGCGCGACCACCGGGCCCACGGCGATCCTGCGCTTCCTCCGGCTGGGAGCGTACGTGACGCGGCGGCACCTGGCCGGGCCGCACTACTACCTGTTCGAGATCGGGATCGATCCCTCGCTGCAAGGTCGTGGTCTGGGGACGGCCTTGCTATCGGACCTCCACGCGAAGGCCGACCGCGAGCGGATGCCCTGCTACCTCGAGACCGACAAGACGCGCCTGGTCAGGCTCTACGAGACCCACGGCTACGAGGTCGTCACGGACGAGGAAGCTCCAGGCCTCGGCGGGCTCCGGTTCTGGACGATGGTGCGACCGCCGAAGGCCTGATCTATGCGCGGCCTAGCTTCCGGAGGAGCGCACCCACCTCGGCGAGCTCGGGCGACTCGGTCTGCGCCTTGCGGGCGAGGACGAGCGCCCTCGCCTTGTTGTCCTGGAGCATCGCGATCTCGGCCTGGCCGAGGTAGGCGCGTGCGCGCACCTGGGGATCGAAGTCCTTCCCCGTGAGGATGCGAAGCGCGCGGACGGCGACGTCGTACTCGGCGAGCTCGATGCCGAGCTGCGCCAGCTCCTCGGCGACCTCCGGGCTCTTGGGGTTGGCCTCCAGCGCCTGCACGAGCCACTTCAGCCCGGCCGCCTGGTCACGCTTGCCGACGACGCGCGCCATCCGCCGCTGGAGCTCCGCGAGGTCCTTCGATCGCCGCCCGGAGTGCGGGGCGATAGACGCCTCGAGCAGGGCTTCGGCGTCCTCCGCCAGGCCGGCGCCCGAGAAGGCGTCCGCCAGCAGGAGCGTCGTCTGCAGGTGACCCGGCCGCAGGGCGAGCGCGTCCGAGAGGGGACCTATCGCCTTCGCCGACTCGCCCAGGTGATCGAGCCGGAGCTGGCCCACCTCGAGGAGCCGCTCGAACTTTCGTTGCTCGTCCGTCGTCCGCTGCGCGTCGGCGAACAGGCGGTTGGCGAGGTCTCTGTAGGCGCCCGCGCGGAGGTAGAGCGCGCGTAGCTTGTCCAGCACCTCCGGGCGCGAAGAATCCACGTCGTGCGCGCGCTCGAGCGCAAGGGTGGCGTCCTCCGGTCGCCCGGCGCGCTCGCACAGGTCTGCCAGGCGAAGCGCGAGCTCGCAGAGATCGGGGATGTCGGAGGCGGCCAGGAGCCGCTGGCAGTCGTCCGCCGCGTAGTCCCACTGCTCGGCCGCGACGTCGACGTCGAGCAGGCGACGGAGCACCGCGGGGTCGTCTCCCGCCATTTCCGCGAGGAGCGTCCGCGCGTCGATCCACCGGCCGAGGCGCTCGAGCACCTCCGACTGGCGGAGCCCAATGGCGCGCGCCTCGGCCTCGCTCGCGAGCTCCCGAGCGCTCTCGAGGGCGGCCAGGAGCTCACGAAGCCACCGGTCCCCGCCGTGCAGCGTCGCCTCTTCGAGGTCACGGAGCGCTGACGCGTGGTCCCCGCGCGCGGTCCACAGCTTCGCGCGGACCGCGAGTCGCTCGGCGCGTGCATTGGGCTCGGCGCGCTCTTCGCTCCGGAGCACGGCCTCCGAGATCATCGCGATGGCGTCGTCCCCGCGGCCCGCGTCGAGCAGCCGGCGCGCCCGGAGCGCGAGCAGCTCGAGGTCGTCGGGCCGCGCCGCCTGCGCCTGGTCGAGCGTCTCGAGGGCGGCGTCGGGGTCGCCGAGCCGATCCTGGATCTGCGCGGCCGCGCGGAGCAAGCGCACCGATTCGTCGGGTCGCTCGGCCGCCTCCGCGATGCGAGCCTTGGCGAGCCAGCCCAGCGTGGCGGCGATCTCCGGGTGTTCGGGGTCGGCGCGGGTCACGTGCTCGAGCACGCGCTCGACCGCGTCTGCGTCGCCCATGGCGATGCGCGCGCGGACGAGCTCGATCGCGCGCGCGAGGCGCTGCGGGCCCTCCTCGAAGTCGAGCAGCCGCTCGAGCGCGTCGGCGCGCTCCACCGCGTCGCTGTCGCTCGCCGGGTCGAGCAGCTCCACCAGGCGGCGCAGGAGCGCCGCGCTCGTCGGGATCCAGCCGAGCGTCTCCCGGACGACGTCGAGCGCGTCCGGCCCCGCCTGCACCTCCGCGAGCCGGAGCGCGAGCGCCGTCGCGGCCTCTGCATCGCTGCCCTCGCGGGCGACCTCGAGCCGCCGCGTGAGGAGCGCCACGAGCTCGTCGCGCTCCCTCTCGGGATCGAGCAGCTGGGAGAGGAGCTCCGCCGCCTCGGCGTGCTCGGGCTGCTCGTCGAGCACCGCGTGCAGCGTCCCCTTGGCCTCGCTCGTCTGCGACGCACGGAGGAGGCGAGCCCTCTCCATGCGCAGGCGGTTGCGCTCCTCCGGGTCGCGGCTCTCGTCGGCGGCGCGGATGAGGGCGCCGTCGAGGCGAGCGACGTCTCCGTTCTTGCGAAGGAGCGCGAGCATCGCGCCCCAGAGGGACGGGTCGCTCGGGTCCGTGCCGAGCAGCCTCTCGTAACAATCGAGCGCTCCGTCCACGTCTCCGAGGGTCGTGGCGAACGCGGCGCCCTGGGTGAGGAGCTGCGCCGCCTCGTCTGGCTCGGCCACGAGGGCAGCCTCGTTCACCCACGACAGCGCGCCCCGGATGTCGCCCTGCCGCTCGCACGACACGACGAGCTCGCGCATCGCCCAGAGGGCGTCCGCGGGATCTCCTCCCTCCCGCGCCATGAGGACGGCGCGCTCGAGCAGCCGGCGCGAGCGGTCGCTCGTCGGCTCGCCCTTGGCAGCGACGCGGTCCGAGACCTCGTAGGCTTCGCGCAGGAGCGCCTGCGTCGGGTTCGGCAAGCTCGACGTGACGGAGAGCGCGTCGAGCAGCATCCCGTCGTCGCCGTGCGCGCGCGCGACCGACTCGTACAGGCGCGCGATGGGCTCGTGATCGGCCGCCACCTCGAGCGCCGCCTTCAGCGACGCGGCGGCCTTGTCCGGGCGCGGCTCCGCTTCCAGCGCGAGGCCGAGCGACGCGAGCCCGGCGTCGACCCCGTCGCTCGTCTGGAGCTCGAGCTCCGCGAGCGCGTAGAGCGTGTCCGCGCGCTCGCCCGGGGCGAGCTCCGAGGCCGAGTCCGCGAGCTTGCGCAGGACCTTGAGGCTGGTGTCCCGGTCGCCGCGCCTGGCCGCGAGCCGCGCCCTCCGCCGCCAGACCTCGAGGATGTTCTCGCTCGTGTCCTCCGCCTGCGCGTACACGGCCTCCGCCGCGTCGAGCTGGCCCGGATCCGCCTCGTAGACGTCCCCGAGGCGCAAGAGGAGCGAGCAGCCGATGACCCCGTCGCCGCTCTCGAGCGCCTTCGCGATGAGCCCCTGGAGCGTCTCGACGTACCGCTTCGCCTTGTCCGTTCCCGGGGCTGCCCGGGCGCATGCTTCCTGGGCGCGGTCGTGGACGCGCGCGTCCCCTGGAGCGAGCGACAGCGCGAGGAGCGCGACGTCCAGGGCCTCGTCGTCACGGCCGAGCGCGCCGAGCGCAGCGGCGGACTCCGCCAGGAGCGCCGCGCGCGCCGCCGGCTCCTCCACGCGCGTGAGGTGGCTCTCGAGGGCCTGGAGCAGCAGCGCCGGCATCTCCGCCTCGCGGAGCGCGCGCTCGAGCCCCCGGGCCTCGTGCTCGCTGCGGGTCGCCGCGTCGAACGCCGAGGCGAGGTTCTCGGCCGCTCGCTCCGTGTTGCCGCGCAAGGTCGCCAGGCGGTGGAGCTCCACGAGCGTCTCGCTCATGGGGGGCCGGTCCCGCGCCGAGGCGTCGCCGCGTCGCTGCAGGAGGAGCAGCGCGTGGAACGCGCGCTCCGCGCGATCGAGCTGGCCGACCTCGCGGCTCACCTTGCCGAGCATCAGCTGCGCGGCCGGGTTGCCGACGTCCATGCCGACCGCGGCCTCGAGCTCCTTCAACGCCTCGAGGCCCTCGCCCTGCTCGTGGGCGACGCGCCCTAGCAGGAGGTGGAGCCCGGCGCGCTCCGGCGGGTGGCGCCGTCCGAACTCCGCCAGGATGGCCTTGGCCATGCGCCGCGCCTCCACCCGCTGGCCGGAGTGGTGGAGCACGTCGGCGAGCTCGATCCGGGCAGCAACGTCCGTGCTCCGGAGCGCCACGACACGCTCGAGGAGCGGCACGGCGCGCGCGGGGGCGTCGAGGTCGCGCGTCAAGACCTTCGCCGCCTCGCGCAGGAGCGAGCACGCCACGACCGGGTCCGCGTGCGGCGCCGCGTCGACGAGCGCCGTGACGAGCGCCTCGAGGTCCCCCGATGCGCGCCGCAGATCGATCTGCATCATGCGCAGGCGCAGATCGCGCGGGTCGACGCGCAGGAAGGTCTCGATGCTCGCCAGGGCGTCGGCCGACTGGCCGATGGCGATGTACGCGGAGGCGAGGCGAAACACGTCCGTCGCCCTCTCCTCTGGCCGTGCGCACGCGACGAGCTCCTTCAGCCACCCGGCGGCGGCCCGGTGGTCGCCGAGCTCCGTGTTGATGCGACCGAGGGCGTCGAGCGAGGCGGGCTCCGGCGACACGGCGACGACATGCTCGTGATCGCGCATGGCGCGGCGCGCGTCCGAGAGGCGGTGCTCGGCGATCTCTGCCGCCTTCGACCAGAGCCCCACGGCGATGCGCGGGCCCCAGCCCACCACCTTGGTGGCGTGCTCCTCGAGGACGTCGCAGAGCGCTTTCAGGCGCCCGTTGGTCTCGAGCGTGCGCACGACCGCCGCGATCGTCTCCTCGTCGGACGGCTGCTCGTCGAGGTTCTCGCGCAGGACCGCCACGGCGGAGCCCGTGTCCGCGAGCAAGAGGTGCAGGCGCGCCACCTCCACGCGCAGCGCTTGCCGCTGCGCGACGTCCGTGGCCAGCCCGAGCTCGTGCCGGCGCAGCTCGACGAGCGCGGCGTGCCGCTCTCCCGTGCGATAGAGCTCGCCCAGCGCGAGGATGATCTGGGCGTCCCCCGGGAGGTCGCAGAGGAGCCGCTGGTAGAGGCGGATGGCGCGGTCCTGCCCGCCACCGCCCGCCGCCGCGTGCATCGCCGCCTGGCGCACGAGCTCGCGGCGCGCCTCGCGGTCGAAGCGAGGACTACAGCCGGCGATCGGGCCCTCGAGCGTCTCGCCGAGGAGCCGGTCCAGCAGCGCGTCGTCGCAGGCCACCGGATCGAGCGAGACGAAGGCGGCCAGGTGCGGCGTGGCCTCGGCGTCCTGCCCGGCGTCCACGAGCCTTCGCGCGATCTCTCCGTGGAGCGAGGCGACGTCCGTTCCCTCGGCGCGCCCGAGGGCGGCGCGCAGCGGGCGGACCATGTCGACGCTGCGCCCGGCGGCGTCGTGACGGCTCCGCAGGCGCGCGAGCGCTTCCCGCCGGGTCGCCATGCTCGCGGACGGCGCTTGCACGATCTTCTCGAGCAGCGCGCAGACGGCTTCGGCCTCGGCCGGCTCGCCCTCGAGCGGGGCGAGGGCGGCGAGGGCCGCGGCCGCGTCCGCCATCTGCTCCACGCAGAAGGCGGCTGCGCGGCAGCGGAGCCTGGCCGCCTGGGGGGGGCCCTCGATCTCCATCCGACGCGTCCACAGAGACAGGAGGTCCTTGTGGCGCCTCTGCTGCGTGAGGAGCCGCTCCAGCGACGCGGCGATGGACTCCCGCCTCGGATCGGCGGCGAAGAGCCGCTCGAGGTAGCCGATCGCGCGGTCGACCTGGCCTGCGCTCTCGCGCGCGACGTCGGCCGCCTCCTCGAGCAGCGCGATGAGCCTCGGCCCCTCGCCCACCGCCGCGAGGACGCGATCGTAGAGCCCGAGCAGCTCGTCGCCGCGGGCGCGCATGGTGAGCTCGAGCGAGACGCGGTCGAAGGCCCACTTGACCGTCGGGTCGATCTCGAGGACGCGCACGAGGAGCGCGATGAGGGCCTCGTCCCCGGGGGCCCACTCGTCGTGAAAGCGGACGGCGCGCGCGCCGAGCTCCAGCAAGAGGGCCACGGGCAGGTGACGCTGGAGGGTCGCCCGGTACAGCTCGGCGACGTGCTGCGTCTCGGCGCGGGCCTCGGCGGCGCCTTCGAGGGCGTCCCACGCGGAGAGCTCCTCGGGGTTCGTCAGGCAGCGCTGGAGGGCCACCGCCAGGGTGGGGGAGGCGTCCGAGATGAGGTTGACGACGGTGACGTCCTCGTCCGGGCTGCGCGGGCGGCTGCGGCCCTCGGGCAACTTCGGCGGGCGCGCGGGAGACTTGTTGGCCGGCAGACGCGGCTGCGTGGCCCTCTCGCTTGCATCAGGTAGCGTGTCCCTGGGCTTCCTCGACATTCGTTCGTCCCGGGGCGAGTGTACCAGGCCCCGCGATGACACCTACCGAGATCCTCCAGGCCACCTTCGGCTTCGAACAGTTCCGCGAAGGCCAGCTTGCCGTCGTCGAGGCGCTCCTGCGGGGCGAGAACGCCCTGGCGGTCTTTCCCACCGGGGCCGGCAAATCGCTCTGCTACCAGCTTCCCGCCCTCGTCCTGGACGGGGTGACGGTGGTGGTCTCGCCGCTCATCGCGCTCATGAAGGACCAGATCGACTTCCTGACGAAGAAGGGCATCAAAGCCGCGCGGGTCGACTCGTCCCTCTCGGCCGACGAGCAGCGGGCGGTCGCGAGCGAGCTCCGCAAGGGCGCGCTCAAGCTCCTCTACGTGGCCCCGGAGCGCTTCAACAACGAGCGGTTCTTGCAGCTCCTCGGCGAGGTGAAGATCGCGCTCTTCGCGGTCGACGAGGCGCACTGCATCTCGGAGTGGGGGCACAACTTCCGGCCCGACTACCTGAAGCTCGCGGAGACCTCGCGCGCCATCCACGCCGAGCGCGTGCTGGCGCTCACCGCCACGGCGACCCCGGCCGTGGTGAAGGACATCTGCGCGGGGTTTGCCATCGAGCCCAAGGGCGCCGTGGTCACCGGCTTCTACCGGCCGAACCTCACCCTCCTGACGACCGCGACCACCACGGGCGCGCGCGACGCGCTCCTCGTCGCGCGCCTCCGCGAGCGCACGCCGGGGCCGACCCTCGTCTACGTGACGCTCCAGCAGACGGCGGAGCGCGTGGCTGCGTCGCTCGCGTCGCTTGGTCTCCAGGCCCGCGCCTACCACGCGGGGATGGAGGCCGAGGACCGCTCGGACGTGCAGGACTGGTGGCAGCGCTCGCCGTCCGCCATCGCCGTCGCCACGATCGCCTTCGGCATGGGCATCGACAAGGCGAACGTGCGCTACGTCTACCATTACAACCTGCCCAAGAGCCTCGAGAGCTACATGCAGGAGGTCGGGCGCGCGGGGCGCGATGGGCTGCCCGCGACGCTCGAGCTCTTCGCATGCGCGCGCGATCTGGCGACGCTCGAGAGCTTCGCCTACGGCGACACGCCGAGCGCCGAGGCGCTCGAGGGGCTCGTGACGGCGCTGCTCGCCTCGGGGGAGGACTTTCACGTCAGCCTGTTCGAGCTCTCCTCGAAGCACGACATCCGCCCGCTCGTCGTGAAGACCGCCCTCACCTACCTCGAGCTCGCGGGCGCGCTCCAGCAAGGGACGCCCTTCTATGCCGGCTACGAGGCGCGCCCCATCCTGCCCTTGCCGGACATCGTCGCGAAGTTCGAGGGGGAGCGGGCTCGCTTCGTCGAGGCCGTGTTCGGGCAGGCCAAGAAGGGGCGAACCTGGTACGGCCTCCAGCCGGAGAAGGTCGCCTTTGCCCTCAAGACGCCGCGTGACCGCGTGCTCAAGGCGCTCGAGTACCTGGAGGAGAAGGGGTGGGTCGAGCTCCGGGCCTCCGACGCGCGGATGCGCTTCAAGAGGCTGGCGAGCCCGGCCGAGGGGCCCGCGCTCACGGCCTCGCTCATGCAGCGCTTCGCCCGCCGCGAGGCGCAGGCCATCGCGCAGGTCGCGGACGTCGTGCGCATCGTCACGATGGACTCGTGCCAGACGAACGCGCTGACGGCGCACTTCGGCGACGTGCGCGCGAAGCCCTGCGGGCACTGCTCGGTCTGCCTTCGCGGCCACGCCGAGGCGCTCGTGGACGAAGGCGCGCCCCCGCCGATCGCGACGCGCGTGGACCTCGGCGAGGTGCGCCGCGTCGTCGCCGCGGAGCCGCGCGCGCTCGGCGAGGCGCGCAAGCTCGCGCGCTTCCTCTCGCGGCTCTCGAGCCCGGCCCTGGTGACCGCGAAGCTGACGCGCCACAAGCTCTACGGAGCCCTCGAGGGCTACCGGTTCGACCAGGTGCTCGCGTGGTGCGAGGCGCTCGCGGTGTAGGTTCGCGTAGAGAAGCGCCTGCGCCTGGAGGACCCCCTCTCGAGTCTGGAGGACCCCCTCTCGAGTCTGGAGGACCCCCTCTCGGGCCTGGAGGACCCTCTCTCGGGCCTGGAGGAGTGCCTCTCGGGCCTGGAGGCGCGCCTCTCGGGCCTGGAGGAGGTCGGGAAGGGCCAGGAGGCGCGCCTCCCGAGCCCGGAGGAGGTCGGGAAGGGCCAGGAGGCGCGCCTCCCGAGCCCGGAGGAGGTCGGGAAGGGCCCGGAGGACCGCCTCCCGAGCCCGGAGGAGGTCGGGAAGGGCAGGGAGGACCCCCTCCCGACGCGGGAGGGCCCTCTCCTCGCCCAAGGAAATCCCGACCCGGCGGTTCGAAGGTGCCGAGGGAGCGGAGGAGCCATGAGAGCCTATCGAGCGACGGGGGTGGCGCTGGCGGTCGGGGCACTGACGACGTGCGCGTGGGTCACGCCCGCCTGGTCGTGCGGCGCGTATTACGCCGTCGAGATGCCCCAGCAACCTGCACCAAAGCCCAAGGCCAGGCCGAAGCCCACGCCGGACATGGCGATGGGCATCGCCGAGGCTTCGATCCCCGCGGAGGACCCTGGCAAGGCGGCGGCGGCGCTGGCGGAGGCGTTCCCGGGGCTGCGGACGACGCCCATGGATGCCTCGCGCCAGCAGCTCAAGGCCCTTCACCTGATGGCCGTGGCGCTCGCGCGCGTCGACGGCGCGCTCTCGGTCCCGGGGGCGTTCTACGCCGATGGCCCCAAGACGCGCGCGGCCAACCTCGAGTGGTCGATCGCCGCGCTGCGCCGGCTGAACGAGCAGCGCGCGAACGATCCGGTGCTCCAGGCCGAGCTCGGCGAGGCGCTCGCGCGCGTGCCCGCCCACCAGGACGAGGCGCTCGCGATCCTGGGAGCCCTCGCGGCCAAGGACCTCATGGGCAGCGCCCACGGCTACGCGGAGCTCGCGCGCCTCCGCGCGCAGAAGGGCGACGCGGGACCGAGCCGCGAGGCGGCCGTGCGTTGCCGCGCGATGACCAGGTCGCCCGCCGTGTGCCCCGCGACGCTGCCGGATGCTCCCGTGGCTACCAAGGTGGCGCTGAACGGAGCGTGAGCGTGCGAGCGCTAGCCGCGGCGGCCATTCTCCTCGCGTACGCGTGCCTCCTCGTCGGTTGCAGCAACGAGGCGCCGACGCCGAAGGTCGTCCTCGTGGCCGGCGACGCCGCGCGCGGTCACCTTCTCATGGCGCAGCTCGAGTGCAACCGGTGCCACCAGGGCGCCGGGCTCACCGCCGCGCCGGCCGAGAAGCAGTGCATCCAGTGCCACCGCGACATCCTCGACGGCAAGAGCCGCGGCCCCACGCCGAAGGTCGACGCTCGCTGGCACGATCGGGTGGCGGGCCTCGGGGACGCGCCATCGCTGGAGAGCGTCGGAGCGCGCTTCCGCCGTGGCTGGGTCGTCGGCTTTCTCCGGCACCCGCACGATCTCAGGCCGCTCCTCGTGCCGACGATGCCCCGGCTGCCGCTGACGGAGACCGACGCGGAGGACATCGCGACCTACCTCGTGCCGGAAGACGACCCGCGCAAGGAGCGCGAGGTGGACGACGCGCTCCTCGCCGCGGCAAACCCCGCCATGGGACGCGAGCTCCTCATCAACAAGGGGTGCGGCAGCTGCCACTGGATGACGGGCGTGACGGCGCTCGGCGGGACGCTCCTGCCGGTCGGCGTCACCGTGAGCGAGCCGTCGCGCGCGATGTCGCTCGCGCCCGACCTCCGCTTCACGCGCGATCGGATGAGCGCCAGAAACCTTCTGCGCTGGGTCGCGGGTCCGGCCGAGGTGAAGGCGGATACGTTGATGCCGAAGATCCCGCTGACGGACGCCGAGGCGAAGGACATCGCCGCCTACATCCTGAGGACGCCGCTCGCGCCTCTGCCCAAGGTAGAGGCCCCCACCGTGCCCGCGAACCTCGCCCGGCCGGTCTCGTACGACGAGGTGAAGAGCAAGGTCTTGCAGCGGACCTGCTGGCATTGCCACTCGGATCCGGATCTGGAGCGCGGCGACACGGGGCCCGGCAAC
>Ga0302283_1001536_pt1 | contig 19304 bp, 11 predicted proteins | sample III_Fen_E1_4_FD_198770 | JGI IMG/M metagenome (GOLD analysis project Ga0302283, IMG submission 198770) | Peat permafrost microbial communities from Stordalen Mire near Abisko, Sweden - III_Fen_E1_4 | ecosystem: Environmental > Terrestrial > Soil > Wetlands > Permafrost | place: Sweden: Abisko... | reverse complement strand
CCAGGTACCGGACGCCGTGGTGCCGGTGATTTGCCCGGTCACGGAGGCTGTCACGGTCTCCCCCAGCTCGGTCACGGTGTCCGTCGCGGCGAGGCTCCCGCAAGTGTTCGTCCCCATGAACATCTGGGCGGGGAGAGTGAGCCCGGTCACCTCGATGGCGAGATTCCCGGTGACGTTCGCGCCGCTGATGTTGAAGCTTATCGTGCCGCTCACGGGAACCGTGGCGATCCCCATGACCATGCCCGTGATCGTCCCCGTCCACATCGCAGACGGCGCAGGGCAGGATTCGTTTCCTCCGTCCACTTCGGTCGGCGGGATCGTCGCCGTGTCGGCGGCTGCGCTGCCCGAATCGGAGACCACGCTGCCTGCGTCCGGGACCGTCGGGGTCGGCGACGGATCTGCGGGCTCCCCCGCGTCCTCGTCGCCCGTGGTCGTGGGCGTCGTCTTCGAAGGCGTGGATGAAGCGCCGGAGGACGAACTCGCGGGAGGGCTCCCGCTGCATGCGCCGAGCAGAAGCGCCGATAGAAGGAAAACTCCACGTCGGTTGGAAATCATGGTGCGAGCTCCTGTTGCACGAGTCGGTGTATGCATCGGCCTACAGCAACGGGTGCGCCAGGCGCGGAAGGCGCCTCCGGACCGTCTCACGTCTTCGGCATGGACTCTGCTCTGGAGCGAGCCATGGTCCTCTTTTCGTACAGGGCTGGAGTCACGCTCCTCCTTGGCGCCGCAGTGCCTCTGCTCGGCTGCTCGGAATCCGCCGGCCGTGACGTGGCTCCTCCGGCGAGCGACGCGTCGGCCGACGTCGGGATTGCTGACCGCGATGCGAGGATCGGCGACGCGACCGACGCCGGCGAAGTCACCGACGCCGACTCGCCGGAGACGAACCCACTGACGGACACCCACTGGCCACCGGGAGCACCGTCGAACCCTCTCCCTTCCCGAACCCGATGCGACGACGGCTCGCTCGCGCCCGGCGACTACGACGCGACCGAAGCCATCGACGGTGGCACGCGTACCTGGCACGTCCACGTCCCCAAGGGATACGCGGCCACGAGCCCCGAGCCGCTCCTCCTCGCGTTTCACGGAGGCGGGCAGAACGCGGCGGGTTTCGAGGCGATGTCGACCCTCCGCGCGAAAGCCGACGCCGCAGGCTTCACCCTCGTGGAGCCCGAGGGGGCTCCCGCGCTGAACGGGCAGAGCGCTTCCTTCCCGTTCGAATCGTGGAACGCAGGCAACTGCTGCGCGGCGGCGGTGACCGATGAGGTCGATGACGTCGCGTTCGTCAAAGACATCCTGAGCACCCTCGCCAAGGACGTATGCTTCGACGCTTCGCGCGTGTACGCGACCGGCTTCTCCAACGGAGCCATGTTCACCTACCGCCTCGCGTGCGCGCTCTCCGACCAGATCGCGGCGATCGCGCCCGTCTCCGGAGGGAGCGGGCAGTACGATCAGATGTCGGGAGCGGAGCTATACGCGTGCGAGCCCACGCGTCCGGTGCCAATCCTCCACATCCACGGGACCGGCGATACCTGCTACCCGTACGATGGAGGCCTCGGCGCGCTCTCGGGCGTGGACTTCGAGCCCGTGCCGAAGACCATTGCGACGTGGCGAGCTCGCAATGGCTGCGATGCGGACGCCTCGGTCGGTCAGGCCAGCACCCAGGGACAGGCGCGGTGCGAAGCCTACGACTGCCCGTCGGCGGGGCCGATCACGCTCTGCACGATCCCGGGTGGCGGCCACTACTGGCCGGGAGGCAATCCGTGGCTGGGGAGCACGACGCTGTGCCCGAACAACGGTGCGCTAGCCTCGACCCCCGTGGCCAATGATGCCATCTGGGCCTTCCTGTCGAGTCACTCGCTGCCCTGAGGCGGTGCGTGCTCCGGCGTGAGGGCGCCGGTCGCGAGGTCGAACGGGATCGTGCGCGTCACCTTCGGTTGTGCGCAAACGAGCTCCGGGCGCGTGCCTGCCACGCCGTGGCTCACGATGTCGACCAGGCGGTTGCCGATCTCGACCGACTTCACCTTCGCCGCGAGCAGGCGCTTGCCGTCAATCTCGATCTCGACGAACTCCGTCCCGAGCAGCTCCACGTGACCGCGGAGCGCCGCACGGGTCTGTGGGAAGTCGTAGCGTGCCGGCGCGCTCTTGCTCACGCGCGCGAGGATCGCGACCGGGTCGGTGCACGCGGCCGTCGCGGGCGGCGGCCACCCCGAGAAGCTCGGTCCCGCGGCGACCTCGCAGCGCGTGGGAGCGTGGGTCGCGCCGAGCCGTAGGAGCGCGTTGCGCGTCTCGGCCCTCGGCCACTCGGGCCGCTTCTCCTCGTAGGCGGCGCGGACCCACACGTCCCCGTGGGCCGAGACCGACAGGGCTTGGAGCTCGAGCTTTGCCGACGTGGAGAACGCCGGGCCCGGCACGACGGTCCTCGTCCACTGTCCGTCGTCCCCGCGGCGCGCGAGCGTCTGCCCTGCGAGGGCCCACACAGGGCGTCCGTCAGCCCACGCGACGCTCGAGACGTCATCGAGCGGCTCCCGGCTCCATGCCCCTTCGGGTGCTCGCCGGAACAGACCGTCGCGCGCGAAGACCCAGATGGCACCGTCCTTGTCGCGCTCGTGCCGCCTGACGTTGCCCTTGTAGGGCGTCTCGACGGCCGACCAGCTCTCGCCGTCATGCAGCGCGAGGTAGGGGCGCCCCAGGACCGTCCCGAAGAGGTAGAGCGCAGACGGCGAGGCCTCGAGGAAGTCGTCCAGCACGAGATCCTTGTGGGGCGTGACCGCGGGGATGGCCTCGAGCCTCGCAGGACCGCCGGGAGCCCACCGTGCGACGCCGGCCTCGCCCCGTGCGTAGATGCCCTGGCCCTCGAGGCCATCCGTGTGCGTCGGGAAGATCCCGCAGAAGCGACCAGCGAGAAAGAGCTCTCCACTCGGCCGCGTGAGGATGGCGGCCTGCTGGAAGTCGCAGTCGTCGACGGCGCGCTTGACGTGGAGCGCGGCGAAGCTCGGCGTGGGCGCGGCGCCTGCTGGGACGACCTGGAAGCTCGGGTAGGCAATGCCGTCGGAGGCGGGCACGAGCTTCGAGCCCGCGAGCCATGGGATCGATGGGGGCTCCGGGGCGCTCTGTGGCACGACCTGCCACTGGCCAGCCTTCCACGCGAGCGTCTCCGAGATGGAGCCCACCCGCTCGCCGCCTTCGAAGTACAAGGACAGCGTCGCGTGGTCGGGCCAGGTGCCCTGCACCCCCACGAGATCGAGCGGCAGAAAGCCGTTACCCGCCGACGGCTTCTGCATCAGACCCTTGGCAAGGTTCGGATCCTCGTCGATGGCGCCGTCGTCCTTCACCCACGCGAGCACGAGTCGCCCCGGCTCGCCGGTTGCCGGTACGTGGCCGTAGTGGATGACCGTCGCGTTGTCGAAGAAGCCCACATCGAGCTCGGGGCAGTGGCCCTCGACGACCACAGAGACCTTGGCCTCGGCCGTCGTTGCATGCGGAGGCGCGATTGTCAGCGTGCTCGGCGTGGTGTCGGTGTCGGCGGATGCAGAAAGGGGAGGGCTCGCCGGCGACGCTGGGTGGTCCTCGGTGATCTTCTGCGGCCTCTGGCAGGCGGCGAGCGCGAGGGCGGCGACTGTGAGCTCTCTCTTCATGGGTGGCGTGTCTCCTCGCATGCGCGTCGTGGGAGCTTAGAGCGGGAGAGGAGATTTCACACGAGGGTGACCAGGGCACCGCCAGAGTGAGGCGACCCTCCCACATCGTCGCCTCCATCTCGCTCCCCGATGTGTCAGCGATCGCGTGGGCGGTCAGTGAACGGCCGCTCTCGCGCCGAAAGGGGCGGGAAGATGAAACGAACGGGACGGCAGCGTGGACGTCTCAGTCGCTGCGTGAGACATTCGTCTGCGTGAAGCCTCGGCCTTCGCGGCGGTCTGTCCTCGTCGCGTCGGTGGATACGAGGCATCGGCCACGATGAGCCCGAAGGTTCTGCTGCTCGAAGAGGATGCGACGTTCGCCGTCGAGCTCCAAGCCGGGCTTCGCCAGCACGGCTTCGACGTGACGCTCGTGCGCGAAGGGGGGCTCGGGCTGGCCCGGGCCGTCACCGAGGAGTTCGACCTCATACTCCTCTCCGCCGAGCTACCCGGGATGAATGGTTTCCGGCTCTGCAACCGCATCAAGAAGGACCCCGCGGTCAAGTTCGTCCCCGTCTTCATGATGAGCGTGACGCGCGAGGGCTTCGTCGCGCACGAGCAGCTGCCCACGCGGGCCGACAGTTACTTCCAGAAGCCCATCTTGATGCCGGAGCTCGTCGCGCGCGCCCGTATGCACGTGCCAAGGCGCAACACGTCGTGGATTGCGACTGCCCTGGTGGACCCGGTCACCTCCGTCGACATCGAGAGTTTGCTCGAGGAAGAGGTCGGGGAGCCGTCGGAGGAGATCACCGAGCTGCAGGAGGGGCTCACGACTCCCCCGCCGCCGCTCGACACTAGCGAGCGCGTCAGCGATCTGGAGCGCGAGCTGGCCGAAGCGCGCAAGGAGGTCGACGCGGTCGCGGATCTCCGGGCCAAGGTCGCCGCCCACGAGGAAGCCACGACGAAGCTGACCCGCGAGCTTGCCGAAGCGCGCGCCGCCGCCTACCGCCCGCGCCCCAGCCAGACCTTGGCGCTGGGCGAGACGGAGCTGCGGGCCCAGGTCCAGGCGAAGGAGAAGGCGCTCCTCCAGGTCAAGAGCCAGCTAGCGGCTGAGCAGCAGGCGCTCGCGTCCTCCAAGCAGGCGCTGGAACAGCTCGCGCGCGACCGCGACGCGCAGAGCGCGCGCGCCGAGAAGCTCCAGACTGCAGCCGGCGCCGACAAGGAGCTATGGGCGAAGCGCCTCGAGGAGGTCTCGCGACGCGCAGATCGCAGCCGCGCCGATCTCGAGCGCGCGCAGCAGCAGGCAGCGGAGGCCACCGCAAAGCTCGAGACGGAGGCCGCCGAGCACGCGCGAGCGCTCGCCGACGAGAGGGCGCTGCGTGAGCGCACGCGCCGGGAGGCCGACCTCGCTGCCTCGCGCCGGCACGTGGAGGAGCGGGCTGCGGCGCACATGCGGGCGGAGCACGAAGAGCTCCGCGAGAAGCTTTTGACCGCGCTCGCCGCTGCGGAGGAGGAACGGCAGGCCGCCGCCCGCGCCCGCGCCGAGGTGCAAGAGACGGCCGCGCGCGGCGTGGTGGAGCTCGACGAGGCTCGAAGCCAGGGTGTGCGGCGCGCACGAGAGCTCGAGGCCGACTGCGCGCGCGTGCTCGACCTGCGCGCCCTCGATGCATCGAAGGCTGCCGGGCTGCTCGACGCCGCCCACGAGGCTCTCGCGACCGAGCAAGCGGCGCGGGCCGCGCTGGAGCTCGCGCACGCAAGCGACCTGGCGCAGCTCGCAACGGCGCGCGCGGAGCGGGAAGCGGCCGCGGAGGCAGTGGCCGAGATTCGCGCCACGCACGCCACCGAGCTCGACCGCCTCGACGAGGCTCACGTCGAAAACACCGAGCGGCTGCGGCGGATGCTCGAGGAGAGTCGCACCGCGGCCCAGGACGCGACGGCGGCGGCCACACGCGCCGCCGAACAGGCCATCGCGACGGCCGTGGCCGAGGCGCAGCGCGCCGCCCAGAAGAGCCTCGAGCTCGCGCTCGCCGAGGCACGCCGCCAGCACGCCGAGGAGCGCGCTCTCCTCGAACGCGAAGGCAAGCAGCGTGCGGCCAACGCGGAGCAGGAGCGCGAAGCCGCGCTCACGGGCGAGAGGGAGCGCGCGCGAGCACACCTGGCCACCGCCGAGAGCGAATGGCAGGAGCGGGAGGCGGCCGCCATCAGCCGCGCCGCGGCCGCCGAGACGAATCACGCCCGCGAGGTCGCTTCCTGGGCCCGGGCGCTCGAGGACTCGGAGCGCGCGCTGGTGGGAGAACGGTCCCGGGCTGCCGCTCTCGCCGTCGAGCACGAGGCGGCGCTAGCGACCGCGCGGACGGCGGAAGCAGGGGCCATCGCCGAGTTGGCTCGCAGGTCCGAGGGCGAGCTCGCCGAGCTACGCGCCGACCTCGCGGCGGCGCAGCAGGGGCACGCGGCGCACGAGGCAACGCTCGCGGCGATGCGCGCGGAGCACGATCGCGCTCGCGCGGCTGATGGCGAGGCGTGGGCGGCGGAACGCGAGGCGCTGCTCGCGGACCGCGAGCGCGCGCTCGGCCACGAGCGCGAGCGTGCGGCCGAGGCGCTAGCGAAGGCGGAGGGCGAGACGCGGGCGCGTGTCCGGGAGCTTCTAGGAGCGTCCGAGTCCGCCGTGAAACGTCACGCGGAGGAGCTCGCCTTCATCCACGAGCGGCACGAGACAGCCATCGCGTCGCTGGCGTCCGAGAGGGCGAGCCGCGCCGCCGAGGCCGCCGCCCATGCGAAGGCTCTCGAGGAGGCCCTTCGCGCGCGAGACGGGCAGGTTGCACCGGAGGCCCAGATCGAGGCCGAGAAGCGGCACGCGGAGGAGCTCGCGGCGCGGGACGCGTGGCACGCCGAGACGATGGCCGACCTCGAGGGCCGGCATCGTTCGAGTGAAGCCGAATTGCGCCGCCAGCTCGAAGCGCTCCGCGACGAGCACGCGGCGTCGATGGCGTCGTCGAAGCGCGAGCTCGAGGACGCGCGGCGGCAGGCGGACGACGCCCTGGCCGAGGGGCGCTCCAGAGGGGACGCTGTCGCAGCGGCCCTCGAGGAGACGGCCGCGAGCGAACGGAGCAAGCTCGTCCGCGAGCGTGACGCCGCGGTCGCATCCGCGCGCGCGTTCGAGGAAGAAGTGCGGACGCTCAAGGCCGTGCGTATCGGCCTCGCGCGCGAGCGCGAGCGCGCGTCCGCGAACGCCGCGACCTTCGAGCTGGCCCTGGGCGAGGAAAAGGCGGCGCGCAGCCGCGAGGCCGCCGCCCATGCGAGCGAGAAGGCCGCCCTCGCGGCGGAGCAGGTGAGGACGCAGAGTGATGTGGAGGCGCGCCTCGTGGCCCGCCAGGCGGAGCACGCAAAGGCGATGGAGGAGCTCAGCCGGGCACATGGCCGCGAGGTGGCCAGGCTTCGCTCCGCCCACGAGGGCGTCATCGCGGCGCACGCCCGCGAGCTCGCGGCCAGCCGCGCGGTGAGCGACCACAAGGTGGCGGTCATCAACGACCTCGAGAAACGGCTCGAGTCGGCGGCGAAGTGGCAGGACGAGAGGACGACGGACGCCGGAACGCGGCTCGTTCTCGAGCGCGCGGTGCTCACCGAGGCGCACGAGGCCTTGATGTCGACCGCGCAGGCGGAGGTCGAGCGTCTCAAGGCCTCGCTCGACGATCGCGAGGCGCGCGTGCGAGCGCTCGACGCCGCCCTGGAGCAGCACCACGCGCGCGTCCGTGAGACCGAGAAGCGGGCCGAGGATCTCAGCCGAAAGATGAGCGCAGCGGAGATCGCGCTGGCGTCCGAGCGGGAGGTTCGTGCCGACGAGTCGGCCGCGCACGCGAGGGCGATGGCGGAGCTCACCGCGGCCCGCGATCGCGATCAGGCGGAGGCCGCGGCTCGCCTCGCGCAGCGCGCCGAGGACGCCGCACGGAAGCTCGAAGATCGTGAGGCCGCCCACCAGCAGAGCGTCGAGCTGCTGAGGAAGGCTGCGGAAGCCGATCTAGGAGAGCTGCGTCGCGCCATCGAGGATACCTCCGCCAGGCGCGAGGAGGCGCGCAGGGAGGCGCGCGCGGAGCACGAGCGTCGCCAGGCGCTCGAGGAAAAGCTGTCCGCGGATCACGCGGAGGCGGTGCGGGCGTTGCGAGCGGACCTCGACGCAAAGATCGCCGCCGCCCACGATCGCTCCGTCGCCCTCGAGAGGCAGCTCGAGGAGAGCCAGTCGAAGAGCGAGCTCCGGATAGGAGAGCTCGAACGTAGCGTTGAGGTCGCGCGCGAAGAGGACGCGCGCATGCGTGCCGCCGAGAGGGCCGAAGCCGAGCGGCAGCGTGCTTTGGCACTCGAGCAGCTCGCCGCGTCGCTAGGGTCGCAGGCTGAAGAACGGCTGGATGCGGAGGTCCGTGCCGTCCGGGCGGCCCTCGAGGAGGCCGCGCTCGAGCAACGCGCCAAGGACGACGCACGTGTCCGCGAGCTCGCGGAGGCGCTCGCCCTGGCCGAACGCGCGCGCGATGGCGAGCGGGCGGAGCGGGAGGCGGCGACCTCCCAGCTGGCAGCATCGAACGCCGCGCTGGAGGCCCTCGCCGCGTCCCGGGGCGAGCAGATCGAGCGCACCGTCGTCGAGCTCGAGCTCGCGCGGACGGAGGTGCCAGCTCTCGAGGCGGAGATCGTCGTCCTCCGCACCGAGTTGATGAGCGTCCGGCGGCAGCTCGATCAACGGATCCTGGCGGCGCGCGCGACCGAGGCGCAGCTCACGCGTGACCGGGCCCTGCTGAGCCGCGCCGCGGAGACCCTGAACGAGCTCAAGGCGCGCTTCGAGGCGCCCGAGGGTGCCGAGCCGGACGACAAGTCGTAGCCCTGTGGGGCGGCGTCAGTCGGGGGGACAGCGCTTGAGAAACCTGCCGCACGGAGCCGCCTTGCCGTCGCTCGCCGCCGGCGCGGGGGACGCTACGGGGGTCAGCGTGAACGCAACGGACAACGGTTCGCCCGCCAGCACGGTGACCTGCTTCCACTGCCCGCCGTAGTGTGCCCGACCCACGCCGATCCCATGAGCCCCAGGACGGAGATGGTAGGGTTGCTTGGCGGGCGAAACGAGGTGGCTGTCGATCGCTACCAGCTCGCACGCAGGCTCGCAGAGGACAGTAACCTCCGCATCCTCCGGCCCGGCTGCCGATGGCACGACCGTCGTCGCGCTGCTCGCTGCCGAGGCTGGCCCCGCTGCGCTCGCTGCAACGGCTGGCGCCGCAGCGCCCGTTGCCGGCCCCGGGGTGCTCGGTGCCGTGGCAGCGGACGGCTGGTCCGCGGCTGGCGCGGGCGCCGTCGCCGAGCTGGCACCGTGCTCGCCGGCAGGTTGCGTTGCGGGGGGAGCGGCGCCGGTCGCAGCGGAGATCGACGAAGCCGTGGGGGCGCTGGTCGCTGCGCGGGCGGGGTCTTGCGCCCTGCCTGCAAGCGCGAAAGGCCGCCCTCGGCTGTATGCGCCGATCCCGACCGCTGCGCCGATCACCACCAGGCCCGCGACCATCGCCACCCAGAGGGCGCCCGACCGCTTGCGCCGCTCGGGGGCGACGAATCCAGGGTCGACCGCCGTTGCCGCACTGTCGGGCGGGCCGCTACTGTCCTGCGGCGACGGGATTTGGCCATCGCCGCGCGCCGAGCCGACGACCGGCAGCGGGTCGATCGAGGCGGGCGGTACGTCGGACACCGCGACGGGGCCCAGGCCCATCGTCGTCGGCACCGTGAGCGAAGCCGCCGCGGCGGGCGGCGGGACGGATGAGAGGTCAGCCGGCGGGCGCAGTGTTCCCAGCTCAACGTACGAGAGGGTCGGAATTGACTCGAGTGGCCTCGTGGCACGCCCCTCCAGCCCCGCAGCGAGCGACTCGGCGAACTCGCCCACGGTCTTGAAACGCTCGTCCGGACGCGAAAGCGCGCGAGCGATCGCCCCATCGAGCGCCGGATTCAAGGTCAAACCGAGCTCTGATGCGCGCTCGGAGGCGGGCCGCGGCCGGTGCCGGATCTCGTCACGCCAGGCCGCGACGTTGGCCTGGTTACCGCTGCACGCTTGCCACATGGAGCGGCCTGTGAGCGCGAAGAACGTGATGAGGGCGGCTGCGAAGATGTCCGCGCCGGGACCAGCCGTCCGGTCCCCGGCGAGCTGCTCGGGCGCGAGCCACGGTGCCGTGAAAGACATGACGTCGTCCCCGGCGAGCGTCCGGATCAGGTTCGACCCGTAGTCGCCAACCTGAACGGCGTATCCGGGGCCCGGGCCGACGAAGACGTTCGACGGCTTGAGCGCAAGGTGGGGGAAGCCTGCGGCGTGTGCGGCGTCCAGGGCCTTGCCCAGGTTGCGCGCGAAGGCGACCGCTTCCGCGGGCGTGAGCGGACAGAGCTCGACGAGCTGGGCGAGCGATGGCGTCGCGGCGTGCGGCGCCACGAGGTACGGCGCGCCGGTGCTCGCGTCGATTCCCTGGTCGAGCACGCGGAGCGCGAGGTGACTCGGCACGGCCTCCGTCAATGCCCCGGCGCGACGGGCCTGTTCGAGCAGCCCAGGCCGCGCGGCCAGCTCCACGGCGAGCACCTTGAGGACGACCTCTCGGTTGGGGCTCGTTATCGCCCGGTGGGTTATCGCCCACGGAGCCCGGTGCAGAAGCCCCTGGAGGGTGTACTTGCCGCCGATGATATGGCCGGGCGGGAGCTCGGGCACCGTCATTGCGCCCTAGCCTCCATCTTCCGTCGCGTCGGGCGGGCGACCCGCCTTCGGCGCGATGGGCTCGAGCATCGCGGCCACCCGCTCCGAAAACCGACCTTTCTGGGTCGAGCGCCCGTCCTTCAGTCTACGCAGGTGGGGCCTGGCTAGGAAGAGCGCGTAGGAGCCAAGGCGATGGAGTAACCCTGCCACCTTCTCTTCGACGTCGGCATCGGAGGTCGCCCCCGAAGCGTTCTCTGCAATCTGCGCCGGCCTGTAGGTTCCGTCGTCCGCCGGCCCCGCGCTCGCGAGCAGATGCGATGGATCCTCCTGCGCCACGAAGGCGAGCAGCTGCTCGCGAACGCCGTCCCCTTCGTCCATCGCGTCGAGCTCACGCAAGATGAAGGCGATGGCCTGGTTGAATACCTCGACGGCCTCCTGGAGCGGAAGCCGTCGCGGCTTCACGACGACTCTCCCGGCCTGGGCAAACTGGAACAGGGCGCGCGTGACCTCGAAGTCACCCGCGGCGCAGACGCGGCAAATCTCGACGACCGAGCGGGTGCCGTCGATGGCCTCGTACACACCCAGGGGGTCGGAGTCGGGGGGCGTCCAGCCGGGGACGCGGACAGGAACGTGGTCCGGGGAAGGAATGCGCGCGCGGAAGTAGCGCGTCTCGTGCATGCGCTGGATCCCGTCTCGCATGAGCGCCGTAACGCTGAGCTTCTGGCGCGCAGAGAGCCAGGCCTCGTCGTAGCCTTCCAGGAAGTAGAACATGGCGGTGCCCACGAGCATCAGGCCGTAGAAGATCTCCTCCGTCTGGTGCGCCATGAGGTCGAACAGCTTCTCGCGCGTGACGAACCCGAAGTGGACGGCGGCTTCGCCGAACCGTATCTCGCCGGTGGCCGTCGCGTCGCTGCACTTGACGAGCTGCTCGCGCGTGAGCACGCCGCGGGCGTAGAGCACTTCCCCCAGGCGTTCGCGAACCAGGGTGGACTGGGCACCCACGATGTTCCCCTGGTCGAAGTAGATCGAGCGCGCCGACTCGGCCTCCTGCACGACGAACTCGCCCCGCCACCCAGCGTGGCCGACGAAAGAGAGGACGTCGCAGAGTGCCCCGGCGGAGCGAAGCTCGCCCGACAGGATGCACGGCCGGGCGCCCTCGGCGCCCTCGTCCGCTCGCTTCATGAAGAGCAGGTGAGGAGGCGAGGGGAGGATCTCGAGGGCGCCCGCGCGAGCTTGCAAGCGCATGGCCGCACGATCGCCGAGCGGCCGGAGTGTACCGTCCGTGCCGATTTCGACGAGGTCGTCTCTGCCGGAGAGCTCCACCTCGAGGAGAGTAACGTGGGCAGCGCAGCAGGAGAAGGTTCCTCAAGCAGGACGTGCACTTAGTTGCGAGGCGACGGATCATTCAAGGCGAGACGGACGGCTCGGAAAGGCGCCTCAGGTCGCCTTGTCGACGGCGACCTTGAGATCGGCCCACTCCTTGTCGAGGCGCGCCTTGGTCGAGTCCCAGGTGACCGCGCTCGCGGCGTCGATCGATCGCAAGTCCGCGGCGAACGCGTCGCGCTGCGCCCGAAGCGCCGGGAGGATGGCGTCGAGATCGGCCTTGGCCTTGCCCAGCGCGGTCCTCTCCTTGGACTCGAGATCGGCGATCGTCTTGTTCGCTGAATCCAGGTTGCTCTGCACCTGGTGGCGGTAATCTTCGCGCGTCTTGACGAAGTCAGCGGAGACCGCATTGATCTTCTGGTCGGCGACCGCCTGCGCGGCGCGGGCCTTCGCGTTGGCCTCGTCCGTCGCCTTCGCGATGTCGGCGTTCGCCTTGTCCTGCGCCTGGTCGGCGGTAGCCTGGACCTCCGCGCCGGACTTGTCGCACGCGGCGACGAGGTAAGCGGCGGAGATGGAAGCTGCGAGAGCGGCCGTGATGTAGATGGTTCGCATGATGATCTCCTTTAGGAATGGCCAGCGCCCGCGCCCTGGCGGGTCGGTCCCTCAGCAACCGGCGTGCCGCACGAAAACCGTGTTGGTTTCCTGTTCAAACGTGCCGAACGGCCCGCACGCGAGCCCTTATCGCGGGAGATCGGGCACGCTAGCAGGGGGCCGAGTGCGGCGAAAATGCCTACTCGGGCCAGGGCGCCTCACTTCTGCGTGCCTTCGGGCTCGGCTACCTCGAGTCCGCGGAGCGCGCTGGTCTCACGCCGGCCAGCACGTCGGCGAGGGTTTGCGCGGACGGACGGCGGCTGGGGTCGAAGGCGATGCAAGCGTCGAAGAGCTCCGCCAGGGAGCTCTCGAGCGCCGGGCACGCATCTTCGAGCTTGGGAGCTTCCCACTCTCCCTCAATGAAGATTGCCGGCGGTTCGAACGGCGTCGTGCCCGTGAGCATCTCGAACGCGAGGACGCCGAAGCTGAAGACGTCCACGAGAGGAGATAGCGCCGAGGGGCCGGCCGCGAGCTCGGGTGCCATGTACCGCGGTGTTCCGGCAATGGCGCCGACCTGCGTGAGCGGCGTGCTCTCCAGGCTCTGCGGGGGCCGGTGGGGCAGCTGGGTCGTCTCCGTCATCGACCCCGGAGCCTCGGATCGAGGATGGGCGAGTATCCGGGTCGGGGCGCCCTCCGCGGCCACGCCACGCGAGATACCGAAGTCCGCGAGCTTGACCTCGGGGGCGCCCAGCGCGCCAGACGAGCTCACGAGCACGTTTGCGGGCTTCAGGTCACGATGGACGATGCCCTGCGCATGGAGCGCAGCGAGGCCGGAAGCGACCTGGCGCAGAACCGCGAGCGTCCAATCCAGATCGGCGAATCTCTCCTTGAGCCGATCGAGGGACGCTCCGTCGACGAACTCGACTACCAGGTACAGAAAGCCCGTGACGGCCACGTCGATGTCGACGATCGCCACGACGTTCGGGCAAGCCACTTGCGCTGCGATCTGCGCCTCGCGGGCCAGCCGGGCGAGACCCACGACATCGAGCCCGTGGGTCACCTTGAGCGCGAAACGGCCGCCGTCCGCGATTCGGACGACCTCGTAGACCGCGCCCATCCCGCCGCGTCCGAGCTCGCGTACCACGCGGTAACGGTCCTGAACGACGGTCCCCGCCGGTAGCGGGCTCGGATCGCCGGCACGCCCGCCGATGAGCGCGAGCGCTGCGAAGAGCTGCCGCGAACGATCGGCGATCTGGCGACGAAGCTCGACGTTGAGGCTTTGAACCTGCCGTTGGCCGAGCTCGAGCTCCTGCACGCGCGCCGCGAGCTCCGCGTTGAGCGCATCGCCGCGGTTGAGCGAATGGATGTGGTCGCGGCTCAGGATCACGCACTGCAAGAAGGGAAATATTGTGAGCCCCAGCGAGGCGCCGCGGACTCCACCGAGAAACTCTCCCGCCCCCACGAACGAGAGCATGTCGGGAGCCGCGGTGATGCCGGTGATGATCCAACAGAGGAGCACGACCACGGTGCCGCGCGGCGGCTCGGCCCTGCGAAGAAGCCGGGCGCAGGTTACGATCTGGTAGCTGACGACCAGTCCGATGTACGCAACGCTGAGATCACCCGTCGTCCCGAGGACCCAGAACCGTGGGGGAGCGAGGACGTTCGGCAGGCAAACGATCAAGAGCAGGTAGAGCCACCAGCGCGACGGCTTTGGCAGCGCGAAGAGCGTGTGCGTGAAGTGGACGGAGGAGAACGTGGCGATCGGCAACGTCAGGGCGACCAACGTGAGGTCGAAGGGGCCGATCCCGAGCTGCGTGTAACCAAGCACGAAGAGCAAGTAGTAGGTGGCGAAGATTGCCTGGGCCGCGCACCAGACGTACGGCTCACGGCGCCGGTCCGTCGCGAAGACGATGAGGTACGCGAACCCTATCTGCGTGAGGCTCACCACCGCGGCGATGGCGACGACGACGTTCATGACTCGCACGACCGTGCAGGAGGGAAGCGACTCCTCCACGGGGGCGATGCGAGGGACGGAGTCGAAGTAAGCGCTCGACGTGAAGGTATGCTCCGCACGCAGCTCGAGCGAGAGCTCCCCCTCGCGGTGGGGCGGGAGGGACCACGACTGGGAGCCCGACCTCCGGTACCGGACGACGAGCTCCTCGTCGAGGCGTGTCGCCCGTTCCCCGTCCACGTAGAGATCCGTCAGCGCCTCGAGGAAGGGTACGCGCAGGGCGAGGGAACGGCCCTGGAGCTCTGGAGGCAGGACGACGCGAGCACGCATGACGTACGAAGAGCGCGCCTTGGGCAGATCTTCGAAATGGCTCGGGAGGTGAACAGTCCGTGCGGCGCCGTTTGCCGCTTCGAAAGTCCAGTCCTCTACGCGCACCTCCGGCGTCGCCGGCCCCGAAGCGGTGCAACCAAGGACCATCGAGACGGCGGCGACGAAGGCGAAGAGCGCGACGATCCTGCGACGTAGCGCGCTCACGGGAGCACTCTACGCGCCGCGTGCGGTAGCCCGCGCGTCGAAAGCCCCGAGCGCCAGCGCCGCGGCGGAGCGCAACGCCTCGCTCGTCGGCCGTCGGCGCTCCACTGCCTCCGCGAGGGCAGCTCGCGCCTCAGCCGTCGCGCCGACGCGACCGAGCAGCCCGGCCGCGAGCCGGCGCGTGGATTCCTGCGCTTCGGGGGACCCGGACGCGGCGGCGCTGATGAGCTCGATCGCGAGCGCCTCGGCCTGCGACGGGACGAGCGTCTCGAGCGCGCCAAGCGTGAGTGCCCGTTCGTCCTCGGCCAGGGCGACGAAGGACGGTGCTTTGACGCGGACGGCGAGCTCCGGCACGGCCGCCTTGATCCTGTACTTCGCGATCCCGACGAGAGCGTCGCGCCGCTGCTTCGCGCCGGCAGCGTCCAGCGTCGCGCGGAGCTCGGTACGGAAGCGGGTACCGTCGCCGAGCCTGGAGAGCGCGTCCAGGCGGACGATCGGCAGCTTGCTCGTGGTTGCCGGTTCCATGGCGGTGCGGGCGGCGGCCGACCCGATCGTCTGGAGCACCCGGACGAGGCCCATGGCGAGCTCGACGTCCGCTGCAGCGAGCGCTGCGCCGATGCGCGCCTCGTGCCCCACGCCACGACGCTCGAGCCGCGCGAGGAGCACAGCGCGGATGGCGGCGTCGCTGCCAGGGAGGGCGCCGAGGATGGACGGCACGTCCACGTCGGAGAGGGACGGGGGGGCGAGCGACGTCCGGACCCGCTCGGGCATGTCGGGTTTCTCGGCGTCGAGGCGATAGACCAGGTGCTCGAGCTGCGCCGACTGGAGGAGCGTCGCAAAGTCGTCGAAAGGCGAGGCGTCGCCATCGATGACGCGAACGATCCACGCAAACTCCTCCCGCGTGATCCCTGGGAGCAGCCCGAGCATGCGCACGCCGCCCGCGTGCATCGCAGCGGCCGTCTCGGGGAGCGGGGCCGCGTCGCACAGGCGGACCTTGCGGACGACGAACCCGGCGGGCACGACGTTCCAGAAGAGCCCGATGTGCGCCGACGCCAGGGCTCGAGTAGTCTCGGCGAAGGCCTGCTCGAAGCGGCGCGCGGTGGTGGCGTGCGCATAGCCGACCTCGCGCCGCGAGCGCGCGACATCCGCGATGTGTGTCAGCGCCTCGCTCAGCGCGAAGGTGTCGACTGCCGACATGCCGCTGGCGAACCCGGTGCTCTGCGGGTCGGGCTCGAATGCCTCGCTCGGCGGCGGAATCGACGCGAGAGCTGCGGCAGGCTCGGACGGCAAGGGCAGCGCGGGGGCGCCGCCCATCAATGCGTCGACGCGATCGAGCATCTCGCGCGCCGTCTGGTACCGGTCCTCGCGGCGGAACTCGAGCGCCCGGTCGACGACCTCGGCGACCTCCTTCGGGACGGTCGGCTCGACCGACGCGACCGGGCGCGCCTTGGCGGTCGCCACGACGACGAGGGGGTTCTGGCCGGAGGTGTCGTGGACCTCGCGACCGGTCAGCAAGCGAAACATGATTGCGCCCATTGCCCACACGTCCGTGCGGGCGTCCGCGTCCGCAACGCCGAGCGCCTGTTCGGGCGCCATGTAGCCGGGCGTCCCCATCACCAGCCCGTCGCGCGTTCGCTCGTCGGTGCTGGTAGCGTCGCGTAGCCGGGCGATTCCGAAGTCGAGCACCTTGATGCGTGAGGGCGTGACCCAGAAGAGGTTCTCGGGCTTCAGATCGCGGTGAATGATGCCGCACGTGTGGGCCACTTCGAGCGCGCGCAGGGTCTCGGACGCGATCCAGAGCACCTCCGAGAGCGGCAGGCGGCCCCTCATCCGCCGCGCGCGCGCGTCCACCGGCTCGCCTTGCAGGAGCTCCATGACGAGGTACGGCGAGCCGTCGTCGTCGACATCGTCGTCGAAGACGTTGACGGCGCCGCTACCAGCCTGGTTCGCGATGTACCCTTCCCGCAAGAATCGCGTTCGCACCTCGGGCATCCGGGCGAAGTTGGCGTGAAGGATCTTGATCGCCGCGACGGCGCCGTTGCGATGGGAGGCGGCGTAGACGGACGCCATGCCGCCGGTTCCCAGCAGGCGGCTCAGCGTCCACTTGCCCTTGAGCGTGGTGCCCACCCGCGGATCGGTCGCATAGGAGTCCGGCATCGTTGCGCTCGGGATGGTATTCGCCGTCGACGCGCGGACGCAAGACGCGCTCGGTCCGATACGCGACGGAGCAGGCACCGCCGCGCGAACCGGCGCGAACGGGTCAGCGGCGTCGGTCGATCGGCCTCGCCCCGGTCCTGTTCTCGAACCACGACGCAGAGAGGTGCCGCGGGAGCGTCGACGCATAGAGCACGTCGCGCAGCGCGTTGGTCTCCCACGTGACGTTCGAGTGACCGATGCTCGTACGCACGAAGACGGCCTCGGCGTGGGAGAGGTCGTGACGCGATAGCTCGCCCTCGCGTTGCTCCTCGGCCACCAGCACCCCAGCGCGCTCGAGCTCGGTCCGAAGGACCTGGTTGACCGCTTCCGTCGTGGCCCCCTCGGTGAAATAGCTCACGAGCTTGTGGCGGAGCTGCGCCGGCTTTCCCCGCCGGGCGACCATCCATTCGCGGAAGACGTCGCTCTCGGCGTAGAGCGCGTCGAAGAGGTAGGTCTCGTGTACGTCGACCCCCCCGTCGTGCAGGCTCCGGGCTGCGGCGTGGTAGCCGCCGGAGTGCGCCGACAGGCACACGCGGCCGAGATGCGCGCGCTCCGGGAAGCCGGCTTCGCCCAGCGATGCTCGGCCAAAGCGAGACGTCGCGCGCAGGGCGTCGGCCAGGAGGCGCGCGAGCCCGCCCGGCGATTCGAGCCTCCCGCAGGACGAGTCCGCCGCGAAGACGGCGAGCTGAGGCACGATGAGCAGGGCGTTCTGGCGGCTGTCGACCAGCTGCTCGCGGAGTGCGTGCCCCATCATCGCGCGCTCGGCGGCGGTGTTGTGCCCATGGAAGTGGACGAGAGCGCAGACGCCCTCGTCCGCGCGGAACCGGAAGTGCGTGGGGACGAAGACGATCACGGTGTCGTCGCCGTAACCGATGCCCGCAAACGGCGCGTCGGGGAGCCCCAGCGTGAGCGTCACGCCGAGCGTATCGCGCGTCAGCGCCTTCAGTCGGGGGCCCGCAGCGGCCGCGCCCGCCTCACGCTCGAGCGAGCAGAGCGGGAGAGTCGCGAGCGCGGCGAGGAAATGACGGCGGAGCAACGTACTCAGGACATGGCACGCGGCGGGCTGTCGGGCCAAGTTTCGCTCGTGCGGGTCGCGCTTGGTCGGGCGGCGGTTGCTCAGCGGCGAAGGAGCCCGCTCGCGATGTTGGTCCACACGTGACACACGATGCCGGCCACGCGACTCCGCCTCCACCACGCGAGCGCGCCGAGAGCGAGACCGTAAAGAGCCAGCCGCACCGCGGAGCCGGCGCCCTGATCGGCGTGCGCGTACCCGAAGAGCGCCGCCTGGAGCGCGATCGCGACGGCTGGGCGGCGGGTGAACGCGGCCAGCTGGGTCTGCAGATACCCGCGGTACACGATCTCCTCGCAGAAGCCGACGCTCACGGAGACGACGACCCACGCGATCCGCTCGCCGGCCGACCGGGGGAGCGCGCCCAGGACCGCCGCACCCGCGTGTGGACCGAAGAGCCGAACCCACGCGGCCTCGACTGCCAGGATGAGCAGCCATCCCACGAAACCGAGCGCGACATCCGCGCATGCGCGTCCCACACGGCTCCAGCCCTCGCCGAGCAAGGACCGGAGCGCGTTGCGTGGACGACCGATGCGGCACACGTAGAGCGCGAGGCTAGAGTTCACGATCAGCATCGGAAGATAGACTGCGGTGAGGCGGTCGCTCCCGTTCGCAGCCTGCGGCAAGCTCCCGCTGCGACTGAGCAGCGTTCCCGTCGTCGCGACGCACAAGATCAGGGCGATCAGGGCAGCAGTGTGCCAGGGCGCCGCGATGGGGTCGGAGGCGCGCGCCACGGCACGAGCGCGCGAAGGCGAGGCGTCTAGCGCTGGCAAGTTTCTTGCTCTGACCGGTAGCACATACGTCGCTGCAAGCTGAACCAGTTGTCCGCAGCCATGATGGGAGAAAACCAATGATGATCGACGCAATCGCGAACGCACCGCCTGTCCTCGCTGCCGGCTGGTCGCTTCTCTACATGCTGTTCGGGGGAGGCTTCGGTGGGGCGGTCGTAATCTTCGTCGTCTTGAAGGCGATCGGGAAGTAGCCGCGGCGGCCGGCAAACTGTGGCGGACCTGCAGCTATCGCATGGAGCAGGGGCGAACATGCGAGGTTGTCGAGTCCGTAACCTCGGCGTCAGCTTCACGATCCGTCCCTCGCTGGCGCCGCATAGGCTCCGGAATTCTCGTCGTTCCAAGCTCATTCCTTGAGCACCGCGACGGGTTCGAGGCGAACCTGACGCCGGATGAGATCCCGCTGGTCGCCGAGCACTTCGAATGCCGAGGGCTCCCTGGCGAACCCCGTGCGTCCGACGCAGGATGACACCGTCCACAGCGTCGTGTCAGCATGGCTGCCATGAGTCGACTTGCCCTTTCTTCCGTCCTTGCGCTGACCACCATCGTT
>Ga0302283_1001513_pt1 | contig 19438 bp, 11 predicted proteins | sample III_Fen_E1_4_FD_198770 | JGI IMG/M metagenome (GOLD analysis project Ga0302283, IMG submission 198770) | Peat permafrost microbial communities from Stordalen Mire near Abisko, Sweden - III_Fen_E1_4 | ecosystem: Environmental > Terrestrial > Soil > Wetlands > Permafrost | place: Sweden: Abisko... | reverse complement strand
GCGGCTGTAGAACGGGATGCGCGCCGGGGGTGCCCGTTCTGCGCGGGCAGACGCGTCGCGGCCGAGACCTCGCTGGCCGCGCGGTGCCCGGAGCTCAGCCCGCACGACGTGACCGCCGGCACCCACCGAAGGGCCTGGTGGCGCTGCGTGTTCGGGCACGAATGGCAGGCCAGCATCTACTCGCGCACCGGCAACGGCTGCGGCTGCATGGCCTGCTACAAGCTCGGTCACGAGCGCACCGTGGCCACCACGCGCCGCAAACGGAGCCCAGTGCGCCTCGCCGGGTACGAGGGCAGAACCGGGCAGAACCGCATCACCTGGGCGGCCGGCGCGGCGAGTGGAGTGAACCATGCCGACCCTCGCGGACTTCCCCCTCCTCGTCGCCCAGCTCAGCTCGACCCGACGAAGAACGGCCCCGTCGTGCCCGACCGCATCACGGGCGGTATGCGCCGCAAGCTCTGGTGGCGATGCGCCGAGGGGCCGGACCACCGGTGGGAGACGGTCGTCCACGAGCGCATCGGGCGCGGCAGCGGCTGCCCCCTTTTGCGCGGGCCACGCGGTGTCCGTCACCAATGCCCTGTCCACGCAGGCGCCTGCGAGATCGCGCGCCAGTGGCACCCCATCGCAAGCCCGGCGGTGGCCATCGTCGCCGGCCTGGCCGTGCTCGGCGTCGAGGGAGAGCTGGAAGGCGGTGGCCAATGCTCCGCCAGCTCGCGGCCCTGGTCGCCGTCGAGCCCGTGGTAGGCCTCGACGCTCCCGGCTCATCATGCTCCGCCAGCTCCTCGCCGGGCTCGCTGGCAACGTCCAGGGCCTCGACGCTCACCGCGCTCGCCGTCGTGCTCACGGCTGTCGACGGGATAGCTGTCGTGGCCATCGCCCGCCAGCTCTTCGGCGCCGACGCGGTGCGCTCGCCGTCGTGCGCCTCGACACGGTGGGCTCGACGCTCGCCACCTCCTCGGCGGTAGCGCTCGCCGTCGTGCTCGCGGTCGCCTCGGGGCTCGACGCGGCAGCGCTCGCCGGCAGCGTCGCCGATCGCCGTCGAGGCGGTGGCCATGCTCCGCCGCTCGCGGCCGTGCTTGCGGTGGCGATGGCGGTGGGCGGAGACGTCCACGCTCGCCAGCTCCTCGGGTGTGGCGTCGAGCGCGCGGTCGACGACGCTCGCCGCCGACGCGGTGGGGCCTCGACGTGGTGGCGTTCGCCCTCCTCCGCCAGCTCGCGGCCGTGCTCGCCGTCGAGGCGGTGGCTATCCTCCGCCACCTCCTCGGCGCAGCTCGGCCGCGACGTCCAGGGGATCGCCGTCGAGGGTCGCGTCGTTACCGCCGCAGTCGGGGCCGTCGACGGAGGCCAGGGCAAGGCGCCCGCCCTCCATGACGACCGCGATCTGTTTCGGCGACGCAGCGCCCCGAGAACCCTGCGCCGGGAGGAGACCCCCACGCAGCGCTGCACCCCCAAAGGAAAGGACGACTCCTTGATCGATTGTGCGTCACTGCTGGCGTCGAAACCGGGACTCATGGAGCAAAGAGCTGCACATGACCGCAAGCGACGTCCGGCCTCCGGGCGGCGGCACCCGTGCGGCATCTCGGTCCCACTTTCCCCTTGAGGAAAAACCATGCCCAGCATCAGCGTGCGCAAGCCCGGCAACCTCTCGGCCTTCGGCTAGCTCGGGTACTGCAAGGCCCGCCGCCCAGGCCGCGGTATGACATCGACGGGCGCGTCGGGATCGTGCGCGGTCCTTGTGCCTGACGCGCGTGAGGCTAACGTGCCGCCCTCGTCAACGGACGAACGAGAAGGATCGGCCAGCGATGGGCGGAGCCGTGATGGCAGCCCGGGGGCCGCGGAGAGCACTGATGACTGAGGCGGCAAAATTCGGCGATCCGGTCATCGGCATCGACATCCATCTGGTCGGCGTTCCCGCGCCGCCGGCCCCGGCGCTCATTCCCACGCCACTGCCGCACCCGTTCGTCGGCGTAGTCTTCGACCCGCTCGGCGCCGCCATCGGCGCGGCGCTCGGCGCCATCTTCGGCGGCGGCGGACCGGTCTTCGTCAACGGCATGCCGGTTGGGAACACCGGCATCGGGGTCAAGGGGGTACCCCACATCCCCACGCCGCCCGGCGTCACCTTCATGCCCAACGACATCCCCGACCACGAAGGCACCATCGTCACGGGCAGCAAGACGGTACACATGGCGGGTTCCTCGGCGGGTCGGCTCACCTCGATGGTGTCGAGCTGCAACTTCCCGCTCAACCTGCCGACCTCGGTGTGCATGGCCGTTCCGATGGGCGCGCCGGTCATGGTCGGGGGGCCCACCTCCCTCGACGTCCTCGCGGCGGTGACGCGGGGCATCCGCACCAAGTGGTTCTCGGACCTGCTGCACAAGGTGCTGAACCCGGGGCGGGTTCTCTCCTGGCTCATCTGCGCGCTAACAGGCCACCCTGTCGACGTCGTGAGCGGCCAGCTCATCTCAAACGCGGTGGACTTCGAGCTCCCCGGCCCGATCCCCCTGGTCTTTGAGCGCATGTACTACAGCCGCGACCGGGAAGGCGGACCGCTCGGCCCCGGCTGGCACCACCCGCTCGCCGCCGAGATCCGCGAGGAGCAGAACCTGCTCCGCGTGCGGCTGGCCGACGGGCGGGAGATCGCGCGCGACCCGCTTGCCCTGGGCGCGTCGATCTGGGACGACATCGACCGCTTCATGCTGGAGCGCAGCGCGCGCGGCTACCGGCTGACGTTCTGGGACGGCCGCGCCTATCACTTCGAGCCGGTTCCGGGGGCGGGGGCGTCGCACCCACTGGTGCGCATCACGGACCGCTGCGAGAACGCGGTCGAGCTCCGCTACGACCGCGGCCGGCTGCGCGAAGTGACGGACAGCGTGGGGCGGCTGCTTGAGTTCGACTCGGCGGGTGGGCGGCTGCGCTCCATCCGGTTGCGGCGAGGGAAGGAGCCGTGGGTCGATCTCGTCCGCTACGAGTACGACGGCGAGGGCCGCCTGGCCGCCGCGGTCGATCCGCTCGGGCACGCCACGCGCTACGCGTACCGGGGCGGGGTGATGGTGAAGGAGACCAATAGGAACGGGCTCTCCTTCTACTTCGAGTTCGATGCCTACGAGCACGAGGGGTGGTGCGTGCGCACCTGGGGCGACGGCGGCATCTACGATCGGCGGATCAAGTACGACAAGATCCGGCACTTCACCGTGGTGGACGACTCGCGGGGCGGGCGGACCATGTACTACGGCAACGAGGCGGGGCTAGTGGAGCGCGAGGTCGATCCAACGGGGAGGGAGAAGAAGTACGAGTGGGACGCCTGCTGCCGGAAGACGGCCGAGATCGACGGGCTGGGAAACCGGACGGAGTGGGCGTACGACGCGCGGGGGAACAAGGTGCTGGAGCGCGATGCGCTGGGGAACGAGACGTGGTGGCGGTACGATGAGATGAGCATGCCGGTCGAGAGGATCGATGCGGCGGGCGGGGTGTGGAGGTGGGAGCATGACCGACGGGGGAAGCTGAGGGTTGCGGTGGATCCGCTGGGGAACACGACGCTGCTCCGGCACGATCGGCGGGGGAACCCGGTGTCCATCCAGGATCCGAGCGGGCGGGAGGCAAAGGCCCGCTACACCGAGACGGGCGACCTCGCAGAGGTGATCGATCGCGAAGAGCACGCGACGCGGTACGACCTGAACGCTCGTGGCGCCGTCGTCCGGCAGGTGAACGCGCTCGGCGGCGAGATCACGCTCACGCGGGACGCGCACGACCGCCTCGTAGCGATCCGCCTGTCTGACGGCGCCGAGGAGCGGTTCTCGCGTGATGCAGAAGGGAACCCGATCGAGCGCGCGAACGCGCTCGGGAACGTGACACGATACCGCTATGGCGGGCTCAACAAGCTGGTTGAGCGCGTTGATCCGACGGGCGGCGTCATCCGCTTCGCTTACGACACCGAGGAGAATCTCGTCGGCGTGACCAACGAGGTCGGCGAGGAGTACCGCTTCGAGCTGGACCTCGCAGGGCGCGTCGTGAAGGAGCGGGGCTTCGATGGGCGCGTGCTGGAGCACCTCTACGATCGCGCCGGCCGGTGCATCGAGACGGTGAACGGACAGGAGCGGCGCACCAGGATCGAGCGCGATGCGCTGGGTCGCGTAGTCAAGCTGATGGTGCCGCGGAAGCCGGTGTTCGGCGACGCGATCCCCAACGGGGAAGCGATCGAGTACGCCTACGATGTGCTCAGTGGACTGGTGCGGGCGAAGAACGCGACCTGCGAACTGCGCTTCGTGCGAGACGCGCTCAGCCGGGTGATCGAGGAGCAGGCGGACGGAGTTGTCGTGGAGAGCCGCTACGACGGCGCCGGGAACCGCGTGGCGCGTCAGACCAGCCTGGGGCACGAGACGGTGTACGACTTCGACGGCAACGGCAGTCTCCTGGGAGTGATCTTCGGGCACGATCCGCGCTGGAAGGATTTTTCGCCCGAGGCGCTGGCGGCGGGCGGGCCGGTGCGAGCGCCCTGGAAGGCGAGCTGGAAGCGGGACGGGCTGGGCCTGGAGGTCGAGCGGTCGATGCCCGGCGGGGTGGTGAGCGAATGGAAGCGAGACGCCTCGGGGCGGCCCGAGGTCCACCGCGTGGCGCGCGACGGCGAGGGGGTGATGGGCACCGGCTACCGGTGGAGGTCGAGCGCGCAGATCGCGGGACTGATCGATACCGTCAGGGGGCCGACGTGGTTCGAGCACGACGCACGGTCGCATCTGGTAGCGGCGGCTCGGCCGGATGGGTCGGTCGAGGTGCGGGCGTCCGACGCGGTGGGGAACGTGTACCGGAGCCGCGATCGGAGCGATCGGGTGTACGGCGCGGGCGGCATGCTGCGGGAGGCGAGCGGCATCCGGTACGTACACGACGACGACGGGCAGATCGTCGAGAAGGCGCTGCCGGATGGGCGGTCGTGGAAGTACCAGTGGGATTATGAGGGGCAGCTTGAAGCCGTCGTGCGGCCGGACGGGCAGCGGGTGTCGTTCGCGTACGATGCGCTCGGGCGGCGGGTGAAGAAGACGTTCGGCGAGCAGACGACGATGTACGTGTGGGATGGGAACGATCTGGTACACGAGGTGACGGAGGGGGAGCCGCTCGTGACCTGGGAGATGGAGGGGGGGGCTGCGCCGATCGCCAAGGTGGAGGGGGAGAAACGGTACGGGGTGGTGACGGACCACCTCGGGACGCCGAGGATGCTGTTCGATGAGGCGGGGCAGATCGCGTGGAAGGCACAGCTCGATCTCTACGGTGCCGCGAAGGCGGAGGTGATGGACACCGCGTGCCCGTGGCGGTGGCCGGGGCAGCATGAGGATCAGGAGACGGGCCTCTGCTACAATTACTTCCGGTACTATGATCCGGAAGCCGGGAGCTATGTCAGCCAGGATCCGATTGGCTTGGCAGGTGGGATCAGGCTCTATGCGTACCCGCTGGATCCGTCGATCTCGACGGACATCTTCGGGCTGACTTGCAGGATTCAGGGTATTTTCCCAGACTACTATTCAAAAGGCGTGCACATCGACGCGTCGAACGGCATCGAGCTCATGGTGCGCCCAGGGGAGGGAGGGTCGATCGTGTTCAAGCCGGTGTTCAGCGGGGAAAGTGCTTCTGCTGTCAAAGCTGCGATCAGGGAAGCGACTGACGATCTCCTGAACAACGCGAGCTGGAGAGAAAAACTGCTCGACACAGCGAAACGTGCCACCCCGTACCTCGTGGGTCTTGGCAATCCCGCCAAGTCGGCAGAGACGAATTTCTTGGCCAAGGCGCTCGGGAAAATGATGTGAGTACGCTGGCCAACGTCGACGATTTCATGGGCACCGGAAGGCTGGGGGAGATTGGAATCGGCTCCACGCCCGACGACGTTGTCCGGTGCATTGGGGAACCGGACAATATCTCGGTGGTCCGAGTCCCCGCAGCGATCTGGCTGTTTGGAGCGCCGTTTGGAGACGTCCAAATTCACTGCACGCGCGCTGCCGTCGAGATGATCGTTGTACGGCTTGGCGCCACCCAAGTCTCGACGCACGCGCCCAAGATCCGCTTCGAAGGCTGGCTTCCGCCGGTGGATCTGGCGTTTGAAGCGTTCACGGAGCACCTTGATCTCATCGGGCTAATCTGGCAGGTGGATCCGCTCCTGACCTGGACTTCGCAGAAGACGGTCTCGATTTGTGCGAGCACTGTCTCGGCCGTGTTTGTCGATGACCAATTGCAAATGCTCGGTCTCGCTGGCCCGCTGTTTCAACCCGCACCAGGTCCGAAGCAGCGAAAGCGTGCGGGGTCGTGACGGAGCGCGCGAGTTTGCTAACCCGTAGGAGCGACGTATTGTGATCACCCACGACTTCTCCTTCTCCTTCGAGGGCGCCGACGCCCCTGACGGCCCCTGGGACCACCTCCACGTCGTCTCCTTCCGCGGCCGTGAGGAAATCTCCGCCCTCTACCGCTACGAAGTGACCCTCCTCGCCCGGGCCCCCGCGCCCGAGGTCGACCCCTACGACCTCGTCAGCAAGCGCGCCTCGCTGCGCATCGCCACGCTCACCAGGCCCGAGTACAAGATCGTCCACGGCGTCATCGTCGAGGCAGAAGAGGTGGGCCCGGTTCCCGAGGGGATGCTCTACCGCATCGTCCTCGCCCCGCCGCTCGCGCGCGCCGGCCACCGCACCCGGTGCCGCATCTTCCTGGAGAAGACCACCCGCCAGGTCATCAACGCCGTCCTCCAGGGCGACCCCCACCTCACGCGGGCAGACGGCGCCGTGGCCCCGCCGGACTCCGGCGAGCGCGATAGCTTTGCTCCTGCGGACGAGAAGTTCACCTGGCGCTTGTTCGACCCCGCGCGCGTCGACGATCCGGCGGTGCGACCCTACTGCGTGCAGTACAACGAGAGCGACCTGGCCTTCGTCGCGCGCCTGCTCGAAGAAGAGGGCATCGGCTACCACGTGGAGAACGGCGACGGCGTCTGCTTGCTGGTGCTCTCCGACACCGACGCGGGCAAGGCCAAGCTCGATCCCTTCGACCCGCTCGGCAGCGCGGAGGCGCGCGCCGTCACGGCGATCAAGCTCGGCGGCCGGCTCCGCGCCACCAAGGTGCGCCTCCAGGATTACGACTGGCGCAAGCCCGCGCTGGGGCTCAAGGCCGAGGCCAAGGGCGACGCCGACGATCTCTTCGAGGTCCATTACCCCGGCGGCTTCTCCTACGACGCGCCCAAGCAAGGCGATCCCCTGGCCCAGGCGCGGCTCGACCGATACCACGTCGAGGCGGAGTACGCGGTCGCCAGCGGTCGCTGCCGGGTCCTCGCGGCCGGGAGCGTGTTCGCGCTGGAGCACCAGGCCACGCGTTACGAAGGTGAGTATCTGGTGACACGCCTAGAGGCGACGGGCGAGCAGCAAGGCGTGGGCAGCAGCATCTCGGGGGCGACGCAGCGGGAGCCGTACCTCGTGTCGTTCGAGTGCGCGCGGCGCGGCAAGGGCAGCGCCGTCGTGGAGTCGCGCCACCGGCCGTCGCGCGTGACGCCCCGCCCGCGCATCCTCGGCTCGCAGACGGCGTTCGTCACCGACGAGCCCTCGACCAAGGGCAAGGAGATCCACGTGGGCGGCCCGAAGGACGCGGAGATCGGCTGCGTCCGGCTCAAGTTCCACTGGGACACGGACGACGCTCGGATCGCCAAAGAGCCGAGCTCGTGCTGGGTGCGGGTGAGCCAGACCTTTGCCGGCGTGGGCGAGGGCGGGGTGTGGCACCCACGCGTGGGCGTCGAGGTCATCGTCGACCACCTCGAGGGTGACCCCGACCGACCGCTGATCACGGGCCGCGTCTACAACGGAGCCAACCGCCCCTCGGCCCCCGCCTCGGGCGCGCCGACCATCAGCTCCTTCAAGTCGTTCACCAGCCCCGGCGGCGGCAAGTTCAACGAGTTCTCCTTCGACGACGCCAAGGGCAGCGAGCAGATCGCGCTCCACGCCGCCAAGGACTGGAAGAGCGAGGTCGGCCACGACCGCGCCGAGCACGTGACCAACAACAGCTCGTCGGGCGTGGACGTCGACCGCAGCGAGTCGACCGGCAACAACCGCTCGACCACCGTGACGGCCAACAACACCGAGAGCGTGAGCGGGGACGAGTCGATCTCGGTGAGCGGCAAGCAGACCGAGTCCGTCGGCGCCAACCAGAGCATCACCGTGGGCGCCGACCAGAGCCTGAGCGTCTCCGCCAACCGCACCGTCTCGGTCGGCGCGGACCAGAAGGTCGGCGTGGGTGCCAACCAGACGGTGTCCATCGGTGCCAACGACAGCCTCTCGGTGTCCGCCAACCGCACCGTCGCGGTGGGCGCCAACCTCGGAGAGACGGTCGGCGGCAACAAATCCGTCGGCGTCTCCGGCAACGCCTCCGAAAGCGTCTCGGGCACCCGGTCGGTGAGCGTCTCCGGCACGCTGACACACACGGTCTCCGGCGCGGTCGCCCTCAACGGCTCGGCCAACATCACCCAGGCGGCGGGCGCCGACTACGCGGCCACGGCGGGCGGCAAGGCCGGCGTGCAGGCGGGGTCGGAGCTCAAGCTCGTGGCGGGGGCCCAGGCCATTCTCCAGGGTGCCAGCGTGGCGATCAACGCCAGCGGAGACATCGTCCTCTCGGCCGGCGGGAGCTCCATCAAGATCGGCGGGGGCGGCGTGGAGATCAACGGCGGGCCCGTCAAGATCGCGGGCGCCACGGTCGACGTCACCGGCGGCATGGTCAACATCAACTGAGGCGCACGTGGATCCCATCACCCGAGCGTCCCGCACCTTCCTCGCCCAAGCCGACGCCTTCTGGCGCGCCGGCCAGGGGCCCCTCCTGCCGATGATCGCCGACGCCTCCGCACGGGGCGACCTGGTGAAGACGCTGCGGCTGGCCGAGCTCGCCCTCGCGAACCGGCGACCGCTCTTCGTCCACGAGGAGCCGTTCACCGGCGCACGCACGTGGGCCGATGGCCTCGCTGTCGCCATCGCGGAGGACTACCAGGCCGTGCGCGAGGGCGCCGAGAAGGAGGGCGTGGCGCTGCCGCCGTTCCCCGCCGCGACCGAAGGCCCTTCGGAGAAGGATCCGCCGCTCGCCCGCGCGGTATGGGCCATGGAGCGGGCATCGGCGCTGCTCGCCGAGCGCCTCGACGGGGTACTGGTCGCGCTCTTGCCGAAGACCGTCGCGGACCCCCCCGGCTATCGCGATGCCATCGCCACGCTCGCCGCGACCCGCTTCTCGCGCCGGGTGCGCCTCGCCGTCCACGACCCGCCGGGCGGGGCGCTCGCGGGCGTGCTCGGCGGCGATGGCGCCCGCTACGAGGTCGATCAGGACGCGCTAGCCGAGCATCTCAAGCAACTCGGCGCGGGCGGCGGGAGCGAGGGGCCCCCTGGTCCGCCGCCGCCGGAGCCGACCGACGAGCAACGCCGCGCGTACGAGGCAAAGACGGGGAGCAAACTCCCTGCGCCCGGGGTGACGCGGATGCTGCGCACCCTGCTCGTCGACGCGGCGATGGCCACCAGCCGGCGCGACCACGAGGATGCGGCAACGCACTACCAGGCTGCCCGGAAGGTCTGCCAGCGCGAGGGGCTCGTGCTGGAAGAGGCGACCGTGCTCGTCGCGCTCGGCGGCGCGTGCATCGCGGCCGGCGAGCTGCGCCTCGCGGACGATGCCTACCGCCGGGCCGGCGAGCTGGCGGAGGGGATCGAAGCCTGGCTGCTCGTCTGCCAGGCGCGGCTCGGCGCGGCCGGCGCCCACCTCACCGCGAAGCGATACGATGCCGCAGCCTTGGCCTACGGGGACGCCGGCAGTGCGGCCGAGCGAGCGGGGAGTGCCGCCCTCGGCGTGGAGGCGCTGCGCATGGCCGGCACCTGCCACCTGCTCCGCGGCGCGCAATCCGAGGCCATGCGCGCCTGGCTCAAGGCGGTCGACCTGGGCGGCGAGATCGCCCTTGCGGAACGCCCGGCGAGCACCTTCCCGAGGGTCGCCGAGGATCTCGCGGCCATGCTCGAACGACGGGGGCTCCACGCCCAGGCCGTGCACGTGCGACAGCTTCTCGTCACTGAGCCGGCGCCCGCGCCGGATCCGCCTCCCGCGAGCGCTGACACGCTGGACGTCGCAGTGAACCTCGATGTGCCGCCCCGGGCTTTGCCGTTCGCCCCTGCGACGGGCGCGTTCTCTCCAGTAGCAGCGGCGCCACGAGCCTCGACGGCACCAAACCCGTCGGACGCGGAGGGCCGGGCGACCCTCCCGTTGCCCGACGATACTCCGGGTCCCAGCGGCGAGGTGCTACCGTTCCCGTCGGCTTCGTCGACCGCACCGGCTGCGCCGTCGGGTGCGACGTCATCGCCGACGTTCACGCTTCAGTCACCGGCCGCGGGATCGTCGGAGGATCTGGTTCGCACGGCGATGGCGTTCGAGCTTCCCAGCGGTCTCAGGCCCAAAGCAGCCGACGCGCTGCCTTTCCAGAGCGGCGCTTCGTCTCCGCTTGCAACGGCTCCAACAGAGACCAGCCGCCCGCGTGTTCCTGCCGCGACCGCGGGCGAGACGCTTCCGTTGCCCGACGATACTCCGGGTCCCAGCGGCGAGGTACTACCGTTCCCCTCGGCTTCGTCGACCGCACCGGCTGCGCCGTCCGGCGCAACGTCCTCACCGACGTCCACGCTTCAGCTACCGGCCGCGGGATCGTCGGAGGATCTGGTTCGCACGGCGATGGCGTTCGAGCCCAGCGGTCTCAGGCCCAACGCAGCCGACGCGCTGCCTTTCCAGAGCGGCGCTTCGTCTCCGCTTGCCACGGCTCCAACAGAGACCAGCCGCCCACGTGTTCCTGCTGCGACCGCGGGCGAGACCCTCGACGTGGGGGTCGATCTGATCGCGCAGATGCGGAGCACCCTGCCGTTTGCCGGGGCCGGCGCCTCGGCCCCACCTATCGTGTACCCGCGCATGCCTCTGGAAGCGTACGCGTCGTTCTGCGCCGAGCTCGCGGCCTTCACGAACGACGCGGCGGCGGTCTTCGCCAAGTACCACGTCTCCGGCGAACTGGCGCGCGCGGCGCTCGATCACGAGTGGCAGACTCGCTTCGACGCGCACGCCGACACCAAGGCCAAGTGGCAGAAGCTCTTCGACGCGTGCCGCGCCCGCCTGCTGCAACAGCAGCGGTAGACCGACGCCCGTGCGCGCGCCGTCCTACTTTGCGACCCAGCTCACGGTGCCGCTGCCGAAGTCGACCCAGTAGACTCTCTTTTCGTCGAGAGCGACGGCATAGGGGAGGTCACCGGTCGCGATGTAGATCGGACCGTTGCTGCACCCGGTGAGCGGGCACTTCGCGACCACGCCGGTCATGCTGGAGTCGACCCAGTAGACGTGCTGTGAGTCCACGGCAACGCTCGCGGGCGACTTCTGCGCGGTCGCGATGGTCGACGTCATACCGCCGCCAATCGGGACGCTGTTCACGGAGCCGCCGAGGAACTGGACGAAGTACACGGTCGGCGCGTTGATGGCGATGGCAAGGGGCCTCGTCAGGCCCATCGCGAGGGTGGTGCCGGTGCCGCCGGTCCCGGCCAACGGGGCCTTCCCCACGACGCCCGCCTTGATATCACTGAAGTACACGTTGGTTGCGTCGACGGCGACGCCGCCGGGCGACTGCAAGCCGGAGACGAGGGTCGTGGTCGTGCCGGTGCAGCTGGCGCCGACGGTGCTGCACGTCTCGATTGTGCCGTTCGTCAAGTCGGCCCAGATGATGTGGGTCCCGTCGGGATGAACGACGACGCCGTAGGGAGCGCCCGCGACGAGCTGGGTCGGGTTGCCGCCGCAGCCCCCGATGGAGCACGCCATCAAGGTCGACTGGGTGATCCAGAACACCGTCGTGGAGCTGACCGCGATAGCGTCCGGGTAATCCTGGTTCGACGCGAGGGTGATCGTCGTGCCCGCGCAGTCGCTGACGGTGCACTGCATCACGGTGCCGGGGTTGGCCTCGTTGACCCAGTAGACGTTCGTCCCATCCGTGGCGATGGCCGCCGGCGAGGACTGCCCGGACGCGAGGACCGTCGGCTGGCAGAGCGAGCTCGCGCACGTGCTGCCCAGGCAGTCGTGCCCGCACGTGCCGCAGTTCATCGGGTCGGTGGTGGTGTCCGCTCCCGCACACCCGCCACCCGTTCCGGTGCTCGACGTCGTGCCGGCGCTCGACGTCGTGCCGGCGCTCGACGTCGTGCCGGCGCCGCTGGTGGTGGTGCTCGACGTCGTGCCTTCGCTGCCGGTGTCCGTGCCGGCGAAGCCGAGGTCACCGAAGATGGTGGAACAGGCCGAGACGCTCAGCGCCCCACCGACCAAGATCCACAGGCCGAGCTTCATCTAGAATCTCCCCGCCAACCCAGCATACCCAAGCCCCACCAGCGGCGAGATGCCGGCCGCCTGCGGCTTCGTCGTCGGTGCAGTGAGCGCCAGGATCAAACCCGTCGCGGCAAGCGTGCCACCAGCGACGAGGCTCGTCGACGAGACGATCCCGAGCGTGTGATAGCTGTTGACAACGCCCTGCAACTGCGGTTCGAGGCTCGCCGGGCACACGCCCGTCGGGCACTGCTGGAGGAAGGTCGCGTGCTTGCTCGCATCGAGCCCGAGTGTGATCGCGCCGATGACGAGGCCGGCGGCGCCCACCCCGACCAATGCAAAGCCGAGGGGCCGCTGCACGGAGCCGCTGGCCCCATCGCGCGGCGGAGCCACGGGTGCCTCCTTCGGCGGCTCGATGCCCGCGAGGAGCTCGGGGATCGCGATCGTTGTGGTCCCCGCCATGGCCTCGATGCGAGCGCTCGCCTTCCACGGCCGCTTGCCAGGCGCGCTCGATTCGATCACATGTTCGCCCGGATCTACCGGTACGGGCGTACCCCAGAGGCCCGGGTCCACCGGCGTCCCGTCACGCAGTACCGTTTGCCCAGGCGCAGGGCTCGCCAGCGCGATCAGTAGCCGCGAGAGCTTGGGCTCGATCGCCTTCGCGCGCGCTGCGGCGTCGTCGGCGCGGTTGTCGCTGGCGCGTCGGGCGCTGGCTTCCGCGTCGTTGTAGGCCGACCATGCAGAGGCGCTCCGCCCTATGTGCTCGTAGCAGTACCCGAGCCGGAGGAGCGTGCCCACGCCGGGATCGAGTCGCTGGCTTGTCTCCAGCTTCGGGCACGCCTCGTTGAAGTGGCTGGCCTTCATCAGGACGCCGCTCTCCTCGTACAAGGCGTCGGCGGCGGCGCGGGTCTCCGCCGAGGTCTGTGCGCGCACCGGGGACGCGAGGATGCTCACGGCGGCGAGAGCGAGCACGAGCATGAGCGGGGTGCGTGTCATCGGGAAGCGAGACAGCTACCGCGAGGCCGCAGCGCGCGCAACTTGCGTGCGTGTCGATGAGCACGATCCCAACGCCCGACGCGGGTGTCGAAAGATCGACGCGTACGACCTGCCTGGCCCTGGCTCGCGCCGCCGAGGAGCGTCGGCCCATCCCGGCAGCGTCAATGGCGGGGGCCGTCCGGCAGATCGGCGCCCTTCGCGGCGAGCGACGGTTGCACGGGCACGGGGCGAGGGGAAACCTTGGTCCTCGTCGTTGCCGCCGAAATCGGTGCGGTCGCGGGCGGGGCCGTCGAGGGGGCGACCGCCGCGATCGGCACCGTCGAGCGCGCGGGGGTCACTACGGGCGCCGGTGCTTCCGCCGTCTGCGCGGCGGGCGTGGTTGGCGGCGGAACCGCGATCGGTCCGGCCACGGCGGCGGGCCCTTGCAACGCCCACCGCGCAACCATGATCGCGATGAAGGCGGCGGTCACGATAGGGATCCCGATCGCGATGCTGCGCATGCGCCGGTCATAGTCCGCAGGCCCTCGCGCGATCTCGGCCGAAGAGCGGGCCGGCACCGACACGGGCGCAGCGTCCGGCCTGGAGGGACGTGCGGGCCGCTCGGTGTCAGGGCGGGAGGCGAGCGCCGGCCGGGAGGCGAGCGGCGCCCGCTGCGAGCCGGCCGTGGTGTCGGGCTGCGAGCCGAGCACGGGCCGCGCCGTTGCCGGCGCTCCGCCGAGCGGCGCCGTCGCAACGCCAACGAAGCCGTAGGCGGAGACCTCCCCGGGCGCGGGCATCGGTTCTGTAGCTCGCTCCGCCCTGACCTCGGGCAAGCCGTGGCGAGCGGCAATCGCAGGAACGAGCAACGCCGATTCGGGCGGGCCGTACGGCGCCAGCGCCCCCGCGAGCGCCGCCACGTTTGGCCATCGTAGATCGCGCTCGCGCTCGATACATTGCCGGATGACACCCCAAAGCCCGGGGGGTAGGCCCGGCCTGTGATCCGTGATCGGCGCGGGATCCTTGCTGACCATGGCAGAGACCAGCGCGATAAACGTGTTCCCGATCCAGGGAGTTGTCCCGGTCAAGAGTTGATAGAGCGTCACGCCAAGGGACCAGATATCAGCGCGCCCGTCCACGTTCGCCGCATCGTTCATCTGCTCGGGCGCCATGTAAAGCGGCGAGCCGAGCCCTTGCGACGTCGCCGTGAGTTTGGCTTCTTCCGTCCCGTGGACGCCAAGTGCCCCGATTGCTTTGGAAACTCCGAAGTCGAGCACTTTGACAATCGAAGGCGCGCCGGGCCTCTCGTTGGTAAGCATGAGGTTCGACGGTTTGATGTCGCGGTGTACGATGCCAAGCGAATGCGCCTCTGCCAAGGCATGGCAGGCTTGCAGGACATACAAGATTGCGACGTCCAAGGGCAGCGGGCCCTCGCGGTCAAGTAGCTCCGAAAGGTCTACGCCGTCGATGTATTCCATGACGATGTATCGGGCGCCGTTGTCCGTCACGCCCATGTCGAGCGCTTTCCCGGCATACTGGCTCTTGAGCTTGCCAGCGATACGCGCCTCGCGCATGAAACGTTGCTCGGCTTCGCCCTGGCGATTGCTCATCAGGAACTTGATGGCGACGTCGGTCTCCATCAAAAGATGCCGCGCCAGGACGACCACGCCCATCGCACCTTGGCCGAGCACGCGATCGACCCGGTACTTGCCGGCCACCGTGTCTCCGACGCTTACCAGGCCCTCCGCTGTCATCCGATTCTGCTCTACCTGGAAATTTGTGCGTTTCTGTAGTCCAGCACCCATCATAACGCAGCCCGTGCTCGGGCGAAAGGGTCTCGGGCGAACCCAGATCCGAAGGCACAATCCTTGCGCGGTCGTGAGAGCGGCGGAGCATGGCCACCGCCTCGACGGCGATCGGCGACGCTGCCGGCGCGCACTGCCACGTCGAGCCCCGAGGCGACCGCGAGCAGGACGGCGAGCGCTACCGCCGAGGAGCTGGCGAGCGTCGAGCCCACCGCGTCGAGGCGCACGACACAAGCCCACCGCGGAGCTGGCGGGCGATGGCCACGACGGCGATCGGCGACGGTGCCGAAGAGGTGGCGGATGATGGCTCGACGGCCACCACGGGCTCGACGGTCACGGCGTCGACGGCCAGCTCCCCCTCGACGGCGAGCACGGCCGCGAGTTGGCGACGCTGCCAGCAAGCGCCACCACGTCGAGCCCAGAGGCGACGGCGAGCGCCGAGGACCTGGGGGCCCACCACGGGCTCGACTTTCATCGCCTCGATGGCGATCTCCTCGACGACCGCGAGCACAACGGCGAGCGCGGTGAGCGTCGAGGTCCAGGACGTCGAGGCCCAGCTCGGGCGCGAGCTGGCGGGGGATGGACACGGGCCCCCACTCACGGGCTCGACCTGGTGCCGTCGCATGCGGCACGCCCCGCGGACGTCCAGCCGACCCGCGCTCACGCCCTCCGCGTCCGCGCGGTCCGCACCGGGGCGAGTGCGGGGTCCGGGGCCGCGCGCTCCGTGCCGCGGCGCGTGCGGCGCACGTTTGCGCCGTGGGCGCAATCCGGACAGCCGGTGCCGTAGCTGCGCTGGCCCACGCACGCGAACCATTCGTGCGCCGGGTTCAGCTTGCAGCGCCACCAGACCTTCTTGCCCGAGCCGGGGAACACGGTGGCCGGGGTGAGCAATCCGTTCCTGGTCGGGTGCCACTCCCGCGCCAGCTCCGGATGTTTGGCGGCGAGGGAGGCCGCGGGGGAGGGGGTGCTGTGCGCCAGGCGCGCGCAGTGCGGGCATCCCGTTCCCGCTCCGGGGCGTGTCCGGCTCTGGACGGCAGTCCTCCACTCGTGCGCGGGGTTCAGCGTGCAGCGCCACCAGACTCTTTGTTCCGAGCCGGCCGACACGCCGGCCGGCGTCACCGATCCGTTCCTGGTCGGGTGCCACTCCCGCGCCAGGTCGGGCCGCTTGGCCAGCAAGGTCTTGCACTCGGGGCAGCCCGTGCCGCTGCCCGACCGGTGGCCGATGGCGGCCTGCCAGATGTGGGCGGGATCGGCGCCACACCGCCACCAGACCTTCCGCTTGCCTCCTGCCAGCACGCGATCGGCTCGCAGCTTCCCGTTCTTCGTCGGGTGCCACTCGGCCGCCAGCGCGGGGAAGCGTTCGGCGAGCGAGGTCGCCGGCGTGACCCTTTTGTGGGCGCAGAGCGGACAGCCAGTGCGCCCTCGGGTCCGGCTGTAGACGGCCGCCGGCCACGCGTGCGTAGCCTCCCTGGGGCATTGCCACCAGACCTTGCGGGTGCTGTGCGGCGTCAGTTGGCCGGGCGCGAGGCGGCGATTCTTGGTCGGGTGCCACTGCTCGGCGATCTCGGGGAAGATCGCGGCGAGCGACGTCGCCGGGGTGGCCACCCGCCCCGAGCACATCGGGCACGCGGACTTCCTCGGGCCCGTCCGGTGGCTCACGGCGGTCTTCCACTCGTGCGACGGGTCGCGGCGACAGCGCCACCAAACGATCCGCGCGCTCCCGGGCCGGACGCCGGCGGGTGCGAGCCCGTCGTTCTTCGTCGGATGCCACTCCCCCGCGATGCGAGGGAACCGGGCCCGGAGCGACGTCTGGGGGGTCGCGACGCGCCCCGAGCAGGCCGGGCAACCGGTGCCCTGACCCGCGCGGTTCCCGATCGGTGCCTGCCAGACGTGCAGCGGGTCCGTGCTGCACTGCCACCACACCTTCCTCCCGGATCCAGGCGTCACGTCGCCCGGCCCCAGCTCCCCGTTCAAGGTCGGGTGCCACTCCTTCGCCAGCGCGGGGCGCCTCGCGCGGAGGGACGTGCTCTTAGCAACCCGCTGGCCCGAACAGATCGGGCAGCCGCCGCTCCTCGCCCTGTTGCCGATGCGCTGTTCCCAGACGTGGGCAGGACGCCTGGAGCACTGCCACCACACCTTCCGCTCGCTGTGCGCGAAGACGCGGGCGGGGGTGAGCGGGGCGTTCTTCGTGGGATGCCACTCCGCAGCGACGTCCGGGAAGCGGACCAGGAGCGTGGCGGACGGGGTCAGCTTCCTCCCGCCGCACCACGGGCAGCCCACCTCGGCGTCGACGTGGTGGCTGATCCGCGCCCTCCAGACGTGCGAGCGGGCGGCGTCGCACTGCCAGAAGACGCTGCGGGAACTGCGGGCCGTCACGGCGCCCGGGGTCAGCGATCCGTTTGCCGTCGGGTGCCACAGGGCGGCGATGGCGGGATGAAGCCTCCGCAATGAGTTCGACCTCGTCACGAGCCTGCCCGCGCAGATCGGACACCCCCGGCCTGCCCCGGTCCTACTGACGATCTGCGCGTGCCAGGCGTGCGCCGGATCGCGACTGCACCGCCACCACGCCTTGAGGTGTGTCCCCGGGGCCACGTCGCGCGGCGTGAGGGGGGCGTTCTTCGTGGGGTGCCACTCCTTGGCGATCGCGGGGAAGCGCGCGGCGAGCGAGGTTTCGGGCGTCACCCGCCGGTGGGCGCAGAACGGGCACCCGACGCCTCGCGCCGTGCGCGGGGCGATCTGGGCGCACCACACGTGCGTCGCGTCGCGCGAGCACCGCCACCATGCCTTGAGGTGCGTCCCCGAGGTGACGTCACGCGGCGTGAGGGGGGCGTTCTTTGTGGGGTGCCACTCCTTGGCGATCCCAGGGAAGGCGCCCGCGAGGGACGCGGGGCGCATCTTCGGTCGCGACGTGGTTCGTGCGGGCTGTTTGCTCATACGCTCCCCGTCGGGGCGCCGCCGCGATCGCGGTGCCCTTGGTCCGCGCGGGCGCGCCAACACTTCGGTCCGGCACAGCGCGCTCGGTACGGCGGCGCGCCCCGCACGCTCGCGGCCCGGGTGCAGTCCGGGCGGCCGGACCCGCGGCTCCGGTGAGCCACGCACCCATGCCACTCGTGCGCCCGGTTCAGCTCGCCGCGCCACCAGACGCCTCCGTCGCCCGCGTGGGCCGGAGCGCTTTGGCCCGATGCTAGCGCGGTCAGGATCGGCAAGACGGCGCGGCGCGCGGCCATGGGGCCATCGTAGCGCGACGATCAGGGCGGCAGCGAGGACCTCGGTTTGGTAGGCGCGGGGGGCCCGCCGCTTCCGTCGGGCGCGTTGTCCACCAGCCGGGAGAGAGCGGCGAGCCCGATACGAGCTGCGTCAGCATCGCCGGCGGCGAGCGCCCGCGCGCGAGCCCATCGGCGAGAGCGCGCTCCATGTCGGCGCGGATGGACCTGCTCGGGGAGGGCCCCTGCTCTGCGTTGGCTTGCCCGGTGAGAACGCGGACAGCCTCGGGCGCGGCCGGTCCGCTCGAGAGCTACAGCAAGGCGGCCGGGCTCGCGGAAGAGGCGGAGACGTGGGCTCTGGCCTGCGATGCGTGGTTCGGCGCGGCCGGCGCGTACCTCCTGCGCGACAGCTACCGACCGGCGGCGATGACCTACCGGGCGGCCGAGAGAGCCGCGAAGGAGGCCGAGATCGCGCTTCTGCGGGATCGACGCCCGCGAGCTGAGGGGGCCGACGTGGTGGCGGTCGCCTGGCCATCGTCGCCGCTCCGACTCGACGCCCGCGGACACCTCGGGCTCGACGTAGTGGCGCTCGACGTGGCCAGCGCCGCCGCGCTCCGACTCGGCGCGCGACGTGGTAGCGGTCGCCCTGGCCAGCGCCGCCGCGCTCCGACTCGGCGCCCGCGGACACTTCGGGCTCGACGTGGTCAGCGCCGCCGCACTCCGACTCGGCGCCCGCGGACACCTCGGGATCGACGTGGTGGCGCTCGACGTGGCGAGCGCCGCCGCGCTCCGACTCGGCGCCCGCGGACACCTCGGGCTCGACGTGGTGGCGCTCGACGTGGCCAGCGTCGCCGCGGTGGGCTCGACGCCCGCGAGCTGAGGGCGCGCGACGTGGTGGCGCTCGACGTGGCCAGCGCCGCCGCGGTGGGCTCGACGTGGCCATCGTCGCCGCGCTCCGACTCGGCGCCCGCGGATACCTCGGGCTCGTGGTGGCGGTCGCCCTGGCCAGCGTCGCTGCTCCGGCTCGACGGCCGCGAGCTGAGGGCGGTCCCTGGCCGCGGCGCCCTGGCCATCGTCGCCGCTCCGCTCGACGACGCCCGCGAGCTGAGGCGCTCGACGACGCCCGCCGCCGCGCTCGACGTCGTG
>Ga0302283_1001511_pt1 | contig 19453 bp, 19 predicted proteins | sample III_Fen_E1_4_FD_198770 | JGI IMG/M metagenome (GOLD analysis project Ga0302283, IMG submission 198770) | Peat permafrost microbial communities from Stordalen Mire near Abisko, Sweden - III_Fen_E1_4 | ecosystem: Environmental > Terrestrial > Soil > Wetlands > Permafrost | place: Sweden: Abisko... | reverse complement strand
CCTCGCGATCGGTGGATCCAGGCTCAGTCCTTCTTGACCTTCTTGACGCTGCCGTAGCCGCGTTCGATGGCGGCGGTGATGATTGCTTCGAAGTCCTTGTCGGTCAGCACGCGGGGAGTGCCCATGGACGACGCCCGCCAGTACAGCTCGGCCAGCCACTCCAGGAGCTCGAGGCGTTCGACGGCTTCTGCCATCTTGCTCCCGTAGGCCACGGAGCCGTGGTTCTGCATCATGGCGGCATTGCGGCCCTGCAGCGCCTCGAGGACGTTGCGGGCCAGCTCCTCGGAGCCGAACGTCGCATAGGCCGCGGTGCGCGGTGCCCCCCCGAGACCCAGGCAGCTGTAGTGCAGCGGTGGCAGCTCGTCGAAACAGCACGAGAGTGCGGTCGAGGCCATGGCGTGGGCGTGGGTGATGGCGAGTGCGTTGGTGGCGGCGTAGATGCCGGTGTGCAGGGGCACCTCGGAGGTCGGAGCCAGGTCTCCGTCGACCACCTCGCCGTCGAGGTCGATCACCGTCACCATCTCGGCGGTCACCGTGGACAGGTCGGCACCGGTAGGGGTGACGGCCACCAGGTCACCCTTGCGCGCCGAGATGTTGCCGGCCGTGCCGATCACGAGTCCCTTCTGGGCCAGGTGGCGGCTGGCCGCAGCCACAGCTTCCCGTTCATCTGCAAGCAATAGATCGGTCATTCTCTCCCCAAGTTCGAACTGACCGAGACTACTGTCTGCCGTCGGACGCGCCCAGTGGGAATCCCCGGGGTGACGTGGGTCGGCCCACGGCAGGGTCGTCACGGTCGGTGGTTCTCCGAGGGCACGCCGGGCCGGACGGGGAGTCCGTCGCCGCTCAACCGGCCCAGGGCTGTGGCCCTCCCACCGCGTCCACCTCGTCGGAGGGGTCCGACCCGTCGAGGACGGCGAGCACCCGGGCGGCCACGTCGTCGGGCTCGAGCACCTGGTGGTCCAGGTAGCCCTCCCTCGCCCACCGGTCGAAGTACGGCCCGGCGGTCTCCGGATCCCATCCGTCGGCGAAGGACGTCGCCGTCGGGCCCACCACCACCCGGACCACCCGGAGCCAGGGCTCCTCTTCCCGCAGCCCGCAGGCCAGCTGGTCGAGTGCCGCCTTGGATGCCGCGTAGGGGACCAGGCCCGGCCACGGGCGTCCGACCGAATGTGAGGTGAGCAGGGCGCAGAGGGGGTCCGCAGCGTCCCGCAGGTGGTCGAGGGCGGCCGACATCACGAGTGCGGGACCGACCACGTTGGTGGCCAGGACGTCCCGCCATGCCGGGGCCGAGGTGGACGCCACGGCGCCGAGCGGCGACGACCCGGCGGCGTAGACGACGGCGTCCAGGCCACCCAGCGCGGCGGCGGCCTCGTCGACCATGGTCCGGCAGCGCCGGACGTCGGTGGCGTCCCCCACCAGCCCGGTGGCGGTCGGACCTGCCGCGGCCACCACACCGGTCAACGCGTCGGGCCGGCGCGCGGCCACGGCGACAGGGTGGCCCCGCTGCCCGAGGGCCACGGTGAGGCTCCGGCCGATGCCCGAGGACCCGCCGACCACCAGCACCCGCCGGAGCGGCGGGCTCACGGGACGGCTGGCCCCCGGTCCTGCTGGATCTCGACGGTGTTGCCCGCCGGGTCGACGAACCAGATCTGCACCACAGGGCCCTGAGCTCCCCGGACGTAGGGGATGCCGTCGCGCTCGAGCTCGGCGATCGCCCCGTCGAGGTCGTCCACGGCGAAGCACACGTGGGGCCCGGTGGGCTGGATCACCCCGGTGCCGGCATCGGCATCGACCAGGTGGAGCTGCACGTCACCGGCGGCGAACCAGTGGCCGCCCACGCCGGGGATCTCCGGACGCGGTTCGCTCGGGAGGTGGAGCAGCGCCCGGTAGAAGTCGACGCACGCATCGAGGCGCCCCTCGACGTTGACGCTGTGGTGGAGGGTCCGGGTGACGTTCACCGGGGCCACCCGTCGGGCACCACCGGGTCGGTGATCTGCCGGGGGTCGACCGCCTGGCGGGTGTTGCCGGCCTCGTAGACGGCGAAGCACAGCTGCAGCGCCTTGACGGCCTCCTCGCCGCTCATCTCGGGGGCCGCGCCGTCCACCAGCGTGTCGATGAACTGGTGGGACGCCCGCCGGAACCCCGACCCCCAGTCGTCGTCCACATGGGGGAACGACGTGGTGGACTGCTTGCCCCGGGTGCCGTCGTAGAGGACCACGGCCGGAAGGTCCAGCAGCTGACCCGTGCACCGGGTCACCCACAGGAAGCCCTCGTCGCCCTGGATCTCGAAGAACTCGTCGGCGCCGTAGAAGTCGCTGCGCAGCCACATGGCCGGGGCGTAGCTGACATCCATCATTCCGAGGATGGCCGGGTCCTCATACTCGAAGATGGCGGCGCAGGGCTCGAAGTAGTGGTCCCGCCGACGCACGGCGGCCTGGACCGACACGATGTCCTGGTCGAACATCCAGAGTGCCACCGCGTACTTGTGGATCATGTCGTCGAAGAGGTGCCCACCCGGGCTGGTGGCGGTCATCCGCCACAGGTACCCCTCGACCTCGAGACCCGACTGGAACGCCGAGTCGGTCTGGCCCACCACCGTGCGCAGGCGGATCTGGGAGGGCTTGCCGATGGCCCCGTCCGTCACCAGCTTCTTGGCCAGCTCCAGCGGCGGATAGTGCCGGAAGCATTCGCTGACCCGCAGGACGACCCCGGCCTCGTCGGCGGCGGCGGCCATGGCGCGCGCCTCGGCGACGGTGTTGGAGAGCGGCTTCTGGCACGACACGTGCTTGCCGGCGGCGATGGCGGCCAGGACGTGGTCGTGGTGGAGGAAGGTCGGGGTGAGGATCTCCACGGCGTCGACCTCGGGATCGGCCAGCAGGTCGTCGAGCTCGGTGTAGGCGCGGTCCGCCCCCCAGGTGCGGGCGGCCTCGGTGGCCCGGTCCTCCTTCGGGTCGCACACTGCGACGATGTCGCACCGTTCGTCCTCGAGGTAGCCGGCCACGTTGAGCGAGGCGATGTTGCCGGCCCCCACGATGCCGATGCGGGGGTGGGGGATCAGGGTCTGCTCCGTGGACATGGCGGTCACGCTACCGCCGGGTGACCCCGGCGTGCCGGGTGCAACGCGGCCGACCCGCCCGGACCGGGGGACCGGCGACGGTCACCCGTCGGTACCGCCGTCGGCGTCGGTCGGGAGGTCGCCGAGGCGCCGCTTCAGCTCGTCCTTGACCACCTTGCCGGTGGCGTTGCGGGGGAGCGCGTCCACGAAGTACCACCGACGGGGAACCTTCGAGCGGGCCAGGTGCTCGAGGGTGTGGCCGCGCAGGACGTCACCGTCGGCCTCCTGGCCGGGACGGAGCACCACGCACGCCACCACGTCCTCACCGAGCACGGGATGGGGAACGCCGAATACGGACACCTCGTGGACGGCGGGGTGGAGGGCCACCGCGTTCTCGACGTCGGTGGGGTGGATGTTGTTGCCGCCCCGGATGATGACGTCCTTGCTCCGGCCCACGATGTAGAGGTAGCCGTCCTCGTCGATCCGGCCGAGGTCCCCGGTCAGGAGCCATCCGTCGATCCAGGTGCGGGCCGTCGCCTCGGGATCGCCGTAGTACTCGCGCGGCCGGCCCGGGATCCGCATGCGGACCTCGCCGACCTCGCCGGCCGGCACGGGCCCGCCGTCGGTGCCGACGCAGACGATCTCGGCGGGCGGCAGCGGCTTGCCCACCGACCCGGGCCGACGGACGGCCTCGCCCGGGGGCATCATGCAGTAGACGGACCCGGCCTCGGTCATGCCGTAGTTGTTGGAGACGAGGGCATCGGGCAGCTTGGCCTGGAGCTGCTCGAGGACGGCCGGCGCCAGGGGCGCGCTGCCCACCGTGCACAGCTGCACGGAGCGGAGGTCGGCGTCGGCGAAGCGGGGGTGCTCCAGCAGCAGTGTGGCCATGGCGGGCACCAGGAACACCGACCCCGGGCGCTCGCGCTCCACGGTGTCGAGCCAGGTGCCGGCGTCGAAGGGGGCCAGGTAGATGCCGCGCAGGCCCAGCTTCATCGGGGTGAGCACGAAGGCGATGCCGGCGAACGTGTAGGGGGGGCTGGCGTGCAGCCAGGACCCGCCGCTCCACGTCGGCTCGCGGAAGGGCACCAGTGACGAGTTGTCGTGGCGAACCGCCACCGCTTTGGGGTGGCCGGTGGTGCCCGAGGTGTAGAGGATGTCGGCCAGCTCGCCCCGGTCCCGGGGTACCTGGAAGTAGGTGGTGTCGGGGTGCAGCGCGTCCGACCAGGCGATGACCCCGTCCGCCGCCGACCCGGCGCGGCTGTCCTCCCCGACCTCGGGGACGTCGACCAGCTGTGGTGCTCCGCCCGGCTCGTGCCGGTCGAGCAGCGAGTGCTCGACGAACGCCACGGTCGTCCCCGAATGCGCCATCATCCGGGCCACCTCGGGACGGGTGAGCTGCGGATTGCACGGGACGGCGACCGCCCCTGCCCGGTGGACGGCGGCGTAGACGGACATCCACCGCAGCGCGTTCGGCGCCTGGAGGTGGATGGCCACCCGGTCACCGGGCGTGACCCCGGACTCGACGAGGCCGCGGGCGAGCCGGGTGGCCGTGGTGTCCCACTCGGTGAACGTCATCGATCCGCGGCCGACCACCGTGTAGCCGATCTCGTCGCCGAAGGCCTCGGCCACCGCGTGGAGCTGCTCGGAGGGGAGGAGGGCCATGGTCAGTTCCGCCCTCCTCCGCCCGTGGGCGCGCCCAGGGCCGTGGCGTCGAAGCCGTCGGTCATGAACCGCTGGAATCCCCCCGGCTCCACCGGGCTACCGGTGCCGTGGGGTCGGGGGCGCGGACGGGGCTCGGGCGGACATCGCCCCGCAATCTACGCCAGCGGCGCCGGTCGGTACCGGACGACCGTGCATCCGCCGGTTCCGGTGGCCGTCCGGCGATAGCATGACCGGGTCCTGACGGCCGACCCCGGGGTCCCGCCTGTCCGAGCCGACCGCTACTGGAGGTCCCGCCGATGACCCGATCCGTGGAGGATGCCGCCGAGGCCGTGCTGGCCCCGGCCGACACCGGGACCGGCGCCGCCTCCGAGGGCCGGGTCCGGGCGCGGCTCGGCGCCCTCGGCCTCCGGCTGCACGGACCCCACCCACCCCACGATCCGCTGGACGCCGTGGTGGTGCACGCCGGCGTCGCCCGGACGTCGGGGCAGCTGCCCAGAATCGACGGCGAGCTCACCTGCATCGGGACCCTGGGTGACTCGGTCGACGTGGAGGAGGGGACCCGGGCGGCCGCCGTGTGCGCACTCAACGCCCTGGCGGTCCTCGAGGCCGCACTCGGGTCCCTCGACCGGGTCGAGCGCGTCCTGTCGGTCACCGGGTACGTGGCGTCGACGCCCGACTTCCACGGTCAGCCCGCCGTCATCGACGGGGCCAGCCAGGTGCTCGTCCAGGCCTTCGGCGAGGCCGGGCGCCACACCCGCTCGGCCATCGGGGTGGCCTCCCTCCCACGGGGCGGGGCCGTCGAGATCGAGGTGACGGTGGCGGTGGCCGGATGACGGGAGACGCAGCGGTCGCCGGAGTGCTGGCCGGGCTCGGGGCCGCCACCCTCGGCGAGTGCGGGGCGCGGTCCATGCCCCCGCGGATCCGTCCCGTGTGGCCCGGTGCCACCGTGGCCGCCCCGGCCTATCCGGTGCGCTGCACGCCGGGCGACAACCTGGCCGTGCACGTGGCGGTCACCCGGGCACCCGCCGGCTCGGTCCTGGTCGTCGATGTGGGCGACGTGAGCGACCGCGGCTACTGGGGCGAGGTGCTCACCACGGGGGCGCTCGCCCGAGGCCTCGGGGGACTGGTCATCGACGGGGGCGTGCGGGACGTGGCGGCCCTGGAGGCGCTCGGGTTCCCGGTGTTCTCGCGGACGGTGGCCCTGCGCGGGGCGACCAAGGTGTCCCGTGGCTCCATCGGGACCACGGTGTCGGTGGCCGGGGTCGCCGTCGCCCCGGGCGACTGGGTGGTGGGGGACGTCGACGGCGTGGTGATCGTCCCGGGTGACCGGCTGGATGATGTGGCCGACGCCGGACGGGCCCGGGCCGATGCCGAGGACGGCTACTTCACCGCACTGCGCTCCGGCGCCACGACGGTCGAACTCCTCGGCCTCGACGCCTCGCTCATCGAGGACGGGGGCACCGCCGGCTGATCGACCGGCGCACCCGTCAGTTGTTCGTGTAGTCGATCGACCCCGCGCCCTTGACGCCGATGGCGAAGCAGAAGCAGTGGATCGGCGCATGGTCGGTCACCGGGCGGAGGCTGTGCACCACATCCGGCGGGATGTAGACGAGGTCGCCCTGGGCGATGGTCCGGTCCTCGTCGCCGATGGTCATGATCCCCCGGCCCCGGAGCACGTAGTAGAACTCGTGGGTCGGGTGGGAGTGGGGGTTCACGTACCCGCCCCCGGCCACCTCGAACTCGTTCACCAGCTCGAGGAAACCGCCGTCGGTGAGCTCCCGCATCTCCTGGGACTGCACCATCCACCACACCGGAACGGTACCGGCGTGCTCGACGATCGGCTCGACGTCTTCGATGTTCCGTACGTCCATCGGGATAGGTCCTCCTCTGTCGGCGGGTCGCCGTGCCGTGCCGGTCCGGCGACCGGGGCCGCCTCGCGGCCCGCAGCGGCGATGGTAGCTTCGCCGGGGTCCCCCTACTCGAGCTACCCGAGGAGCGCCGGCATGGGAGAAACGACCCGAACGGTCACCGCGGCCCCCCTCGATGCCGCGGCCTGGGAGCCCTTCGGCTGGCTCCCGGTGCCGGACACCGACGCGGACGACGGTCTGCACCGTCTCGAGTTCGCCTGGGGTGACGTCCACGTCAACCGCATCTCCCACCACCTCGACGAGGTTCCCGTCACCGAAGGCCGACTCGGGTGCCGTGAGCTGTACCGCCACGTGACCCACACCCAGGTGCTGATGCCGCTGGACACCGAGGCGGTGATCGCCGTGGCGCCCCCCGACGTGTCCATGGACTCCCCGGCCGACGCCGATGCCGTCGTGGCCTTCCTGCTGATGCCGTTGCAGGCCGTCGTGCTCCATCGGGGCACGTGGCACTGGGGCCCGTTCCCGGTGGGGGGCCCGTCGGTCGAGCTCTTCAACGTGCAGGGGATGCGGTACCGGGAGGACAACGAGCGCGCCGACCTCGGACGCCTCGGCGCGACCGTGGACGTCCTCGTCGGGTAGCCCCTGTCGGTCTCGCCGGAGGGTCCCGCGCCGTCCGTCACGCGCTGGGTGTGCCGATGTCGCTAGAGTCCCCGGGACAAGCAGTATCCATCGACGGACCGTTGGTACGGGAGTCGGGTCGCAAGGCCCGGCGCGGTCCGCCCGACACAAGGAAGTGTGTTGATGGGGATACACCGGGGGAATCGGCTGGCTGTGGTTGCACTGGCGACCGGGGTGGGGTTACTGGCAGCGGGGTGTTCGTCGTCGGGAAGCGCCTCGACGACGACGTCGACCGCCGCCACGGCGACGACGGCAGCGCCGGCCGGTGGGTCGGCGGCGCCGGGGGTGACGGCCACGTCGGTCACCGTCGGCGTCATCTCGAGCCGGTCCGGCGTGCTGGCCGGTTACTTCGGTCAGTTCGCCCCCGGGATGACGGCGTACTTCGACGCCCTGAACGCCCAGGGCGGGGTCAACGGCCGGACGGTCAACCTGGCCTACAACCTGGACGACGGCGGGTCGCCCAGCCAGTTCACCCAGTTGACCCACACCCTGATCGACCAGGACCACGTGTTCGCCGTCGGGGCGGCGTCTCCCTTCTTCACGCCCGGGTACTTCGCCCAGTCGAACACCCCGACCTACGGGTACAACGTGACCGGGAACTGGTCTCCCTATCCGAACCTCTACGCCGCCGGGGGGTCGGTCCAGGACTACTCGAGCGCCACGCCCACCTACGCCTACTTCGTCAAGGCCACCCACTCGAAGGCGCTGGCCCTGATCAGCTACGGCCCGGGGATCCCGTCGTCCTACAACGCCTGCAACACCGCCGCCACCAACCTGAAGGCGGCCGGCGTCAACGTGAGCTTCGTCGACGTCGGAGCGCAACTCGCGGGGAGCTTCACCTCCGATGTCCAGCGGTTGCAGCAGTCGGGCTCGGACGCGCTGATCAGCTGCATGCAGGCCTCGGACAACGTCACCCTGGCCCGGGACATCCAGCAGTACGGCCTGTCGGTCAAGCAGTTGTGGCTCAACGGCTACGACCAGAACCTGCTCAACCAGTACTCCAGCGTCATGCAGGGGGTGTACCTGAGCAACGCCGGCAACGTGCCTTTCGGCGCCGCCGCCTATCCCTCGGTCTATCCGGGGATGGCGGCCTACACGGCGGCCATGAACAAGTACGAGCCGCAGTACACGACCAGCAATGTGGCGCTGGCCGGCTGGCAGTCGGCGGCTCTGATGGTCGAGGGTCTGAGGGCGGTCGGGAAGAACCTCACCCAGGCCGCCGTGGTGTCGGCCACCAACCAGATCACCGCCGACACGGCAGCACAGACCCAGGCCCCGACCAACTGGACCGTGGCCCACGTCAAGGTCACCCACCCGGCCTGCACCTCGTGGGTCCAGGTCAAGGGGACGTCCTTCGTGTCGGTGTTCTCGACGGGCAAGCAGGTGTTCGTCTGCCTCGGCCCCGACGCCAAGAACCCGGTGCCGGTGCCGGCACCGGCCGGCACCCCGGGGGCATGATCCGGGCGGACGTCGGTCAGGACTGAGGGACGAGCGGACGGTGGAGCATTTCCTGGGGTTCGCCATCCCCGGTATCCCCTACGGCTGCACGTACGCGCTGGTCGCCGTCGGCCTCGTCCTCACCTACCAGGCCACCGGCGTACTCAACTTCGCCTATGGGGCGCAGGCGTACCTGTCGGCGTTCGTGTTCACCTACCTGGTCCAGAACAGGCATCTCCCGGTGGGGGTGGCGTTCGTGGTGGCCGTGGTCGTGCTGGCCCCCGCGGTCGGACTGATCTTCGACCGCCTGCTGTTCCGGAAGATCGCCCCGGCCAACGTGATCGCCAAGCTGGTGACCGGGATCAGCATGCTCGTCGGGATCCCGGCCATCCTGTCGATCCTCTTCACCAACAGCAACCAGTACAACCCGCCCAGCATCCTGTTCAACCCCGACGTCGTGTACTTCCGGATCGCCGGGACCCCGATCAACGGGATCTCGGTCACCTGTGTCCTGGCCACGGCGGTCACCCTGATCGCCCTGGTGGTGCTCATCCGCTGGACCAGTCTCGGTCTGAAGATGCGCGGGGCGGTCGAGAGCCGCCGCCTGATCGAGCTGGACGGGGTGAACGGCGGCCGGGTGGTGGCCTCGGCCTGGGCCGTCTCGGGACTGATCGCCGGACTGGCCGGCGTCCTGCTCGCCCCCATCTACGGCCAGCTGCAGTTCAGCGACTACGCCGACCTGATGGTGGCGGCCTTCGCCGCCGCCGCATGGGCGGTCCTCCGGTCCCTGCCCATCGCCGTGCTGGTGGGGATCCTGATGGGGATGACCGTGACCACCCTGCAGGGCTACCTCCCGGCGGGCAGCATCTGGTCGTCGGCGGCACTGACCTCCCTGCCGTTCGTCGTGCTGGTCGGCGCACTGGTCCTCGTCCCCGGGATGCGGACCCTCGGAGGGGCGAAGGACCCGCTGGCGGCCGTCGACCCACCGACCCCGCCGTCCACCGCCGCCCTGCGGGCCCCCGAGTTCGACCGGGTCATCAAGATCCTCTGGTACGTGCTCCTCGTGGTGTTCTCGGTGTCCATGCTGACGTGGATGCCCAAGATCTGGGAGAACGTCTTCAACGCCGGGCTGGCCTACTCCGTGGTGTTCCTGTCCATCACCCTCATCACCGGCATGGGGGGCCAGCTGTCCCTGTGCCAGGCCACACTGGCCGGGATCGGGGCCTTCATGGCCGCCCAGTTGGCCGCCCACCTCGGCCTGAATTTCCTGTTGGGGGGCCTGGTGGGGGCGGTGGCGGCCGCCCTGGTGGCCGTGGTCCTGGCCTTCGCCTCGGTCCGGCTGCGCGGCCTGGGCCTGGCCCTGATGACCATCGCCGCCGCCCTGGTCTTCGACAACGTCGTGTTCGCCGAGGTGGACACGGTGAACGGACAGCCGATCAACGTGACCCCCCACGCGGTGGGACTGGGCATCCTCAACCCGGACGGCCGGACGTTCTTCGTGGTGGCCATGGTGGTGCTGGCCGTGTGCGTCTTCCTGGTGCTGCGGGTGCGCCGCGGGTCGATCGGCCGGTTCCTCGGGGCGATGCAGGGGAGCAGCACGGCGGCGTCGGGCATCGGGGTGAACCTCACCTGGATGCACGTCCTGGTGTTCGGGCTGTCCGGCGCGGTGGCCGGCATCGGGGGGACCCTGCTGTCCATCAACCAGCAGGCGGTCAACCCGAATACGTTCGGCTGGGAATTCTCCCTGGTGTTCGTGGTGGTGGTGGTCACCACGGGCGTCAACACCCCCGAGGGCGCCATCCAGGCCGGGTTCGGGTACGTGGTGCTCCAGCAGCTGCTCACCTACGTGCCCGGCCGGCTGGGTGGCAACAGCCTGCTGATCATCTTCTTCGCCTTCGGGGCCCTCACCTACGTGGCCCACCCCGAGGGGATCCTGGAGTTCCAGAAGCGGCGCTGGACGCTGCGATTCGAACGGCTGCTGCTCCGGGACCGGACGGCGCCGACGTCAGTGGCACCCCCCGGTCCCGATGGCGGCACGCCGGCACTGGCGTCGGATCCCGCGGTGGGTGGCTGACGTGTCGTTGCCCGATGCGCTCCTGCGGGTGGACGGGGTGTCCAAGTCGTTCGGTGGGATCGCCGCCGTCAGCGGTGTGTCGATGGAGGTCGGGCGGGGGGAGAGCGTGGGCCTGGTCGGGCCGAACGGCGCAGGCAAGACCACGCTGTTCAACTGCGTCTGCGGGCAATTGCGGCCCGAGCACGGATCCATCGAGCTCGAGGGGCGCCCCATCGGCGCGCTCCCCACGTTCGAGCGGGCCCGGCTCGGGATCGGGCGGACGTACCAACGGGTGGAGGTCTTCCCGGACATGACGGTGCGCGACCACCTGCTGGTGGCCCTGCGCGCCCGCTGGCGGCGGGGCCGGCTGTGGCGCGATCTGTGCAACCTGTCCAAGCCGTCGTCCGAGGAGTCGGCCAAGGTCGACGACGTGCTGGGCAAGGTGGGGCTGGGGGACCGGTCCGAGGCGCCGGTGGCGTCGCTCGGACTGGGGTCGTGCCGGCTGGTGGAGCTGGCCCGGGCCCTGGTGACCGACCCGGTGCTGCTGATGGCCGACGAGCCGTCGTCGGGGCTGGACGTCCACGAGACCCGTGAGTTGGGATCCGTGCTGCGCCAGGTGCAGCACGACCAGGGCATGGCCATGGTGCTGGTCGAGCACGACCTCGGGATGGTGGCCGAGGTCGTGGACCGTACGGTCGTCATGAACCTCGGGGAGGTCATCGCCGAAGGCGACTTCGCGTCGGTCATGGCCGATCCGACGGTGCGTACCGCATATCTGGGGTTGCAGGAATGAGTGCCGCGGCGGGTCCTGCGGCGGCCGTGGCGTCGACCACCGGTGGTGCGGTGGCCGGTGCGTTCGTGCCCGCACTCGACGTGGTCGGTATCAGTGCCGCCTACGGTCCCTATCGGGCGCTCTTCGACGTGTCCTTCGAGGTCCCCGCCGGAGGGATCGTGGCCCTGATCGGGTCCAACGGTGCCGGCAAGTCCACGGTGTCCCGGGTGGTGTCCGGCCTCCTGCCGGCCTCCGCCGGCACCGTCCGGCTCGACGGCGCCGACGTGACCAACCGGCCGGCCTTCAAGGTGGCCCGCGCCGGAATGGCCCACGTGGTCGAGGGCCGGGGCGTGTTCGCCAGTCTGACCGTCGAGGAGAACCTCAAGCTGGCCTTCCGCCAGCGCGCCGGTCGACGGGCGGTGGCGGAGTCGCTGGGCCGCGCCTACGAGGCGTTCCCGCTGCTCGGGGCCAGGAAGGGCCAGTACGGCGGCACCCTGTCGGGTGGGGAGCAGCGACTCCTTTCCCTGGCCAAGGTGCTGGTCGTCCCGCCCCGGGTGCTGGTGGCCGACGAGATCTCCCTGGGGCTCGCCCCGTTGGTGACCGACGTCGTCTACGACGGGCTCCGGCGCATCAACGAGACGGGGACCGCCCTGCTCATCGTGGAGCAGCAGGTGGACCGGGTCCTCGAGATCGCCCACTCGGCTGTCGTCCTGGAGCACGGGTCGGTGGCCTTCCGCGGTCCGACGTCGGGGGCGCTGCAGGCCGTCGAGCGCCTCCTGGGCTCCCGGGAGCGGGCCGAGGCGGGGGACGGAGCGGGGGAACAACGGGGCCGGTCACCGGGAGGCCGGGACGGCGCCGTGCCAGGATCGGGTGCCGGGCCGGACGGCCGGGCCGGAGGAGAGGGCAGGACATGAGCAACGGAGTTCGGGACGCGGTCGTCGTCGACGTCGTGCGGACGACGCTCGGGAAGCGGGGCGGGGCACTGGCCGGCTGGCATCCCGCCGACCTGCTGGGCTTCGCCCTGAACTCGCTGGTCGAACGCACCGGCGTCGACCCCGGGCTGGTCGACGACGTCATCGGCGGGTGCGTCAGCCAGGTGGGGGAGCAGAGCACGAACATCGCCCGCAACGGCTGGGTGTCCGCCGGGTTGCCCCAGCACGTGCCCGCCACCACCGTCGACCGCCAGTGCGGCTCCTCCCAGCAGGCCATCCACTTCGCCGCGGCGGGGGTGAACGCCGGCCACTACGACCTGGTCGTGGCCTGTGGTGTCGAGTCCATGAGCCGGGTCAAGCTGGCCTCGAACGCCCGGGGCGGGACCGGACCGTTCCCGCCGTCGTTCCTGGAGCAGATCGACGGTCGCCTGTGGGCCCAGTTCCGGGTGGCCCAGGTGCTGGCCGACCGGTGGGGGATCACCCGGGCGGACATGGACGCGTTCGCCCTCGAGAGCCACCGCCGGGCCGCCGCGGCGTGGGACCAGGGCCACTTCGCCCGCGAGGCGGTACCGGTCCCGCTGAAGGACGAGGAGGGGACGTTCACGGGGGCCCACCTCGACCGGGACGAGGGGATCCGGCGCGGCGGAACCATGGAGACTCTGGCCGGGCTTCCGCCGGCACAGTCGTGGGAGCCCGACACGGCGCCGGACATCACAGCCGGCAATTCGTCGCAGATGACCGACGGCGCCGCCGCCATGCTCATCGCCGAGCGCTCGGTGGCCGAGCGTCTTGGCCTGCCGGTGCGGGCCCGGGTCGCCCATGCCACAGTGGCGGCCGACGACGCCGCCATCGTGCTGTCGGCCCCGGTGCCGGCCACCCAGCGGCTCCTCGACCGTTCGGGCATGACCATCGACCAGTTCGACGCCGTCGAGTGCAACGAGGCGTTCGCCGCCATCGCCCTGATGTGGCACCGGGCCTTCCCGGTCGACCCGGTGGTCCTCAACCCGAGGGGCGGGGCCATCGCGCTCGGGCACCCGCTCGGGGCGAGTGGGGTGCGGCTGGCCGCCACCTTGCTGAACCACCTGGAGGCGACCGGTGGCCGCTACGGCTTCCAGACCATGTGCGAGGGCGGCGGGCAGGCCAACGCCACCGTGTTCGAGCGCCTGGGCTGATCCGTAGCCCCCCCGGGGGCGGGTCTCAGTTCCCGTTGACGGGAGCGGTGGCACCACCGGAACGCTGGGACCGCACGTAGGCGGCCGATCCGGCCAGGAAGGCGTCGACGTCCTGGGACTTGGACGAGGCGAACTCGGCGAAGTAGTCCGGCACGTAGACGGCGTGGGACCCGGAGTCGATCCCGGCGAGGATGGTGGTGACCGCCTCGTCGACGGTGATGGCGTCCACCCCGCCGGCGAAGGGGTCGTTGTCCGGCAGGGTGAACAGCTCCGTGTCGACCACCCCGGGGTAGACCACCGTGACCTTGACGCCCGAGTCCCACAGGTCGACGGCCATCGCCTCGGAGAAGACGGCGATGGCCGCCTTGGAGGCGTCGTAGGCCGACTCACCCGGTGAACTGAGCGGTGCCGCCACCGACGACACGTTGACGATCCGTCCGGATCCCCGCTCGATCATCTGCGGCAGGAGGGCGAGGGTGAGGCGCACCGGCGACAGGAAGTTGATGGCCATGACCGACTCGACCGTGGCCATGTCGAGGGCCGTCACCTGGCGGCGCTTGGGGATACCGGCGTTGTTGACCAGGAGGTCCACACCGCCGAGACCCTCCACGGCGTCCCGGGCCAGCCGGTCCACGGAGTCGGGGTCAGCCAGGTCCGCCACCCACATCCTCGAGCCGGGGGAGTGCGCCCGGCAGCGCTCGAGGACCTCGGCCAGGCGGTCCAGGCGTCGGGCCACGATCCCGACGGTGGCGCCCCGCTCGGCGAACGCTACGGCCAGTCCGGCGCCCATGCCGGACGACCCCCCGGTCACCAGCACCCGCGATCCGGTGTAGTCCGTCGTTCCCGTCATCGGTTCCTCCACTGGGGTGTGCGCTTCTCGGCGAAGGCCTTCGGTCCCTCCACTGCGTCCTCGCTCGAGAACACCTCTGCGGCGATGGCCGACTCGATCCGGTAGGCCTCCTTCATGTCCACCAGCAGCCCTCGCTGGACGGACTCCTTGGTCTTGCGCACGGCGAAGGGGCCGTTGGCCGTGATCCGACTGGCGTAGTCGTAGGCCCGCTCCAGCAGCTGGCCCGGTGGGCACACCTCGTTCAGGAGACCCATGGCGAGGACCCGGGGGGCGGAGATCCGGTCGGCGCAGAGCAGGAGCTCCATGGCGGCGGGGTACGGGATCTGGCGGGGCAGGCGCACCGTGGTGCCACCGCCGGCGAAGAGGCCCCGCTTGGGCTCGAGGACACCGAAGGTGGCCGTGTCGGCGGCCACCCGGATGTCGCAGCCTCCCAGCATCTCCATCCCACCGGCCACGCAAGTGCCGTTGACGGCGGCGACGATCGGCTTGTACAGCCGGACGTTGCGGAGGACCGCCTTCACCCCGTCGTCGAGCCGGTAGCCGTCGATCTCGGTGATCCCCTCCTTCTGCATGCGGGACTGCAGGCGGGTGATCTCGGGGATGTAGGTCTTGAGATCGGCCCCGACGCAGAAGTCCTCGCCGACCCCGGTGACCACGGCGACCCAGGCGTCGTCGTCGTCGCCGAAGCGCTCCCAGGCCCCGCGGAGCTCGGCGAAGTGCCCCATGTCCATGGCGTTGCGCGCCTCGGGGCGGTCGATGGTGATGCGGACGACGTGACCGTCGTCCAACTCGTAGTGGATCGGCATGGCCCTCCTCGTGTCGGGTCGGTGGGTGCTGGGTGCGGAAGTGGTGGCCCGGACGAGTCACCGGTGGGCGGTGACGACCTCCCGGGCGCCCGTCTCGAGGGTGACCGCGGCGCCGACCAGCTCCTCGTCGACGCCGGCAGGCTCGTCCAGGCGGGCATAGCTGCGGGAGCCGTCGGGCAGGTCACAGATCAGCGCCGTCCACTCGGGGCCCTCGCGGCCGCAGGTGGTCGAGAAGGTGGCGACCGTGGCCGGGCCCTCGGCCCTCATGGTCACCGGCACGGTGTCGACGGCCGCCTGCGGGGCGGGCTGCGGGGCGGGAAGGTCCTGAGGTGGTGTGGCGGACCACAGGGTGGCCGCATGGCTGGTCATGTGCATCCCGACCCCGGTCACCAGTCCGTGGCCGCCGGGGTCGCCACGGAGGGTCTCGGCCATGGCGACCAGGGCGTGGGTGGCGTAGTTGCTTCCCGGACCCCCGTGGTAGGGGAGACCGCCGGTGACGGTCAGGGCACGGTCGTCGGTGATGCCCAGTGCGTCGCGGGCGAACTGGAGCGAGGCCGAGAAGCACGAGTACAGGTCGAGGTGGGCCACCTCGTCGATCCCCACGCCTCCGAGGGCGTGTCGTGCCGCCGATGCCATGGCCGGGGAGCACCCGAGGTCGGGACGGGCCGCCATCGTGGTCGGCTCCTCGCCCACGCCGGTGCCCCACAGGTAGACCCGCCGGTCCGCCGGTACACCCAACTCGTCGGCACGGGCCTCGGTGGCCACCAGTACGGCGGCCGCCATGTCGACGTCCATGACCGCAGTCATCAGCTTCGTGTAGGGGGTGGCCACCATCCGGTTGGCCGGCTCGGGCCGGATGATCTCCTCGGCCGTCCGGGCCACGGGGAACCAGGCGTTGTCGGGGTCGGCAGCCGCCACGGTCGACAGCGGGGCGAGCACCTCGCCCAGCTGTCGGCGGTACCCGTCGACGGCCTGGCCCCGGTCGGCCCGCCGGGCCGTGTCCAGTAGGGCGAAGGTCAGGTAGGCCTGGTAGATCCCGTGGGCGGCCTCGGTCCGGTCCAGGGTGAGGGGGAACGGCGGCGGCTCGGCCGGTGGATGGGACCACGGGGGATCAGGGTGGTGGCGGAGGGTGGCGAGCGCCTCACCCCCGACGATCAGGGTCAGTCCGTTCCCACCACCGGCCATCCGGTCGGCGGTGTCGGCCACCAGGCGCAGGGGGACCGATCCGCCGAGTCCGGAGTACCGGGAGGTACCCGGCCGGGCGCCCAGCCGAGCGGCCAGTCGGGCAGCCGGGTCGTCGTACTGCCAGGACTGGCAGAAGACCACCTGCAGCGAGTCGACGGCGGCGAGCGCCGTCGGACATCCGGCGTCGTCGGCGGCGGCCCGGGCGACGTCCTCCCACAGGTCGAGCGGCTCGGGCGCCGACCGGCCTCGCCACGTCCGACGGGCGACCCCGACGATGCACGGGGTGCGGGGGTCGACCGCCACGTCAGGACGGGCTGGAACGACGCGGGAGCGCGATGGCCCGGTCGGCGATGATGTTCTTCTGCACCTCGGTCGAGCCCCCGCCGATGGTGCTGTAGCGCTGGAACGAGTAGAGCCGGGTCCACTTTCCCCGGTCGACGGCGTCGGGACCACCGCGGGCCAGGACGCCGGACGGTCCGAGCAGGTCGACCGACAGGGCGGCGAGTGTCTGGGCCAGGGCCGACCAGCTCAGCTTGGCGAAGGGGACCTCCGGCCAGTTCTTCTCCCCCTTGATGATCTTGGACAGCGCCCGCAGCGACAGCAGGCGGGCCAGTTCGATGTCGGTCCAGGCCCGGGCGACGCGGTCCCGTAGTGCCGGGTCCTCCAGCGCCCCGGGGTTCACCGCCCGCGTCGTGGTCACCATGGCCCGCAGGTCGGCGGCCAGGATGGCCAGCTGGGTGGCGATCCCCACGCGTTCGTGGCCGAGGGTGCCCATGGCCACCATCCACCCCTCGCCCTCGCCCCCGAGCCGGCAGTCGACCGGAATGCGGGCATCGGTGAAGTAGACCTCGTTGAACATCTCCTCACCGGCCATGTCCCGGATGGGCCGGCGCTCGATTCCCGGGGTCTCGAGATCGAGGATGAAGGCGGTGATCCCCTCGTGCTTCGCCCCCCGCTCGATGGCGGTGGGGTCGGTCCGCAGGAGGAACAGCCCCCACTTGGCCAGGTGGGCGGTGGAGATCCAGATCTTCTGCCCGTTGACCACGTAGGCGTCACCGTCGAGGATCGCCGTGGTGCGCAGGTTGGCCAGGTCGTTGCCGGCGTCGGGCTCGGAGAACCCCTGGCACCAGTGATCGGTGGCGTCGAGGATCGAGGGGAGCCACCGGGCCTTCTGCTCCTCGGTGCCCCAGGCGATGATCATGGGGCCGATCTGCCACAGCCCGTTGGTGTTGAACATGCCTGGGGTGCGGTACTCCGCCATGATCTCGGAGTAGATGATCCGCTGCATGGCGGTGGCGTTGCGCCCCCCGTACTCCTCGGGCCAGTTGGCGGCGGCCCACCGGCCCTCGTTCAGCTCGCGCTGCCACGCCGCCCGACGCAGCTGGGACTTCTCGCCGGAGAGGGACGAGTTGTCGTCGAGCTCCTCACGTTCGAGGAATCCGGGGAGGTGTTCGTCGAGCCAGTCACGCAATTCGGTGGCGAACTGCTCGTCCTCGGGGGCAAGTGCGAAGTCCACGGGGCCGAGGATAGCCCTCAGGACCGTCTACGCTCGTGCCGTCATCAGTCGTGCCGATCCCGAGGTGGTCCGTGGACTTCACATTCGATGCCGAGCAGTTGGCCCTGCAGGACGTCGCCCGTCGGGCCATGGACGAGGTCGATGGCGGGCTCCTCCGGGAGCTGGCCGACGACGATGCCGGGTACACGTCCGAGCTGTGGGACCGACTGGTGTCCCTCGGCTGGACGTCGCTGCTGATCCCCGGCGAGGGTGCCGGTCTGCTGGAGACGTGCATCGTCCTCGAACAGATGGGGCGGGTCCCGCTGCCCGGACCGTTCTTCTCGTCGGCGGTGGCGGCCACCCTGGCGGCCCGGGCGCTGGAGGAGCAGGGGCTGCTCGACGAGCTGGCCTCCGGGGAGACCCGGGGGACGGTCGCCGTGCTGGAGCAGGGCCACGGTGACCCGTTGGACACGGTCCGGACCCGGGCGACCCGCAAGGGTGCGGGCTGGGTCCTGCACGGGATCAAGCCGGCCGTGCCGGACGGGCACACGGCGGACTGGGTGATCGTGGTGGCGCTGGTCGAGGACGGGGTGCGGTCGTTCCTCGTACGCCAGCCGGACGCCGAGCTGGTCCCGTCCCTGGATCCGACCCGCAAGCTGGCCCGCCTGGTCCTCGATGGGACGCCCGCCGTTCCACTCGGTCCCGGGGGCAACCAGGTCGCCCTCTGGCGGCGCGTCCAGGACGACATCGCCGTGGCGCTGGCCGCCGAGTCGGTCGGCGTGTCCGACCGCGCCCTCGAGATGGCCACCGAGTACGCCAAGGTCCGGGTGGTCTTCGATCAGCCCATCGCCTCGTTCCAGGTGGTGAAGCACCGGATCGTCGACATGTTCCACGCCCTCGAGCTGGCCCGGGTGGGCGTCCACTATGCGGCCTGGTCGTCGGACGGGGACCAGCCCGACCGCGTCCGGGCGGCCGCCATGGCCTCCGCCTACGCCGCCGAGGCATCGGTCAAGGTGACCGGGGACGACATCCAGCTCCACGGAGGCGTGGGGTTCACCTGGGCCAACGACGCGCATTTCCTCTTCAAGCGGGCCAAGCAGAACGAGGTCCTGATGGGTGGGAGCGGGCAGCAGTGGCAGCGGCTGGGGGCCCTCTTCACCGAACTCTGAGGCCGACCGGGCGCCGGCGCCGACGGTGCGCCCGGGAAGTCAGGGGACGCCCGGGACGTCAGGGGACGCCCCGGAAGTCAGGGGACGGGGTGCTCGAGCAACGAGGCGATCTCCTCGGCCCGGGCGCGGAACACCTCGGCTGACCCCCGCCCTCCGTCGAGGACCCCGGCGACGTGTTCGATGACCAGGCCGACCAGGAGACTGCGGAGCATCCTGGCCAGGACCGCCTCCTCCCCGGGAGGGCAGAGCCGGGGGCGGTGGTCGGAGAGCCAGAGCTCGAGTGACGCCTCGGTGGCGTCGAACAGCTCGGTGCCCACGG
>Ga0302283_1001510_pt1 | contig 19463 bp, 18 predicted proteins | sample III_Fen_E1_4_FD_198770 | JGI IMG/M metagenome (GOLD analysis project Ga0302283, IMG submission 198770) | Peat permafrost microbial communities from Stordalen Mire near Abisko, Sweden - III_Fen_E1_4 | ecosystem: Environmental > Terrestrial > Soil > Wetlands > Permafrost | place: Sweden: Abisko... | reverse complement strand
TGTCCAGCGAGACGACCCGCACCCGGGAGGAGCCCAGCCGCCGGGCAAGGGCCGCGGGCGTGGCCCACGCCGCGGCGAGATGGGAAGGGACATCGATCGTCCCGCCGAGCGCGCGGATCTCGACCGCGTCGAGGGAATGGGACTCGGCCAGCGCGAGCACCGAGTCGATCGTTCCCTCCGGGAAGCCGAGCGTGGAAAAGGCGCGGGTGTAGGCCATCAGCGCAATCCCGTGAAATACGCCGCGAAGGCGAGCTTGTCGGCCGCCTCATCGATCAGTTTCGAGGTCGGCTTTCCCGCGCCATGGCCGGCGCGGGTCTCAATCCGGATGAGGACCGGCAGCGCGCCGGGCCCGTTCGCAACGGCGGCCTGCATCGCGGCCGCGTATTTGAAGCTGTGCGCCGGAAAAACCCGGTCGTCGTGGTCCCCGGTGGTCACGAGGACCGCCGGGTACGCGGCGCCCGCCCTGATCGTGTGAAGGGGCGAATAGGCGCGAAGGGCCTTGAACCCCTCCGGGTCGTCGCTCGATCCATAGTCGGCAACCCAGGCGTACCCGACCGTGAATTTCTGGAACCGGAGCATGTCCATGACGCCGACCGCCGGGAGCGCGGCCCGGCAGAGGTCGGGCCGCTGGTTGAGGGTCGCCCCGACGAGCAGGCCCCCGTTGCTGCCCCCGCTGATGACCAGGTGCGCGGGCGAGGTGTAGCGGTTGGCGAAGAGCCACTCCGCCGCCGCGATGAAGTCGTCGAAGACGTTCTGCTTTTTCCCCTTCTGCCCGGCCTCATGCCAGGACCGGCCGTATTCTCCGCCGCCGCGCAGGTTGGGGACCGCGTAGATTCCGCCGCCCTCCAGCCACGCAAGGGTCGGCACGGAGAAGGCGGGCGTGAGCGAAATCTCAAAACCGCCGTAGCCGTAGAGGAGGGTGGGGGTGGAGCCGTCGCGCTTCATTCCCTTCCGGGAGGTGATGAACATCGGGATCCGCGTGCCGTCCCGGGAAGGGTAGAAGACCTGGACGGTCTCGTAGGCCGTGGGGTCGAAGACGAGCGCGGGCGCGTTGAAGACCTCGCTCCTCCCGGTGGACAGGTCGTGGCGAAAGTTCGCCGCGGGCCGCGTGTAGGACGTGAAATTGTAATAGAAGGCCGGATCGTCGGCGTGCCCGTTTATGCCCGCGACCGTCCCGACGCCGGGGAGCGTGATCTCGCCGGCGGGAGCGCCGTCGCGGCCGTAGACCCCGAGGCGGCTGCTGGCGTCGCGCATCACCAGGACGACGAGTTTTCCCCCCACGAGGGCCGCCGCGTCGATCGTGTCGGCGGTCTGCGGCACGACCGTCCGCCAGGCGGCGGGAGCGGGCGAGCGGGTGTCGATCGCGATGATCCGGGACCGCGGTGCGTCAAGGTTCGTGCGGACAAAAAGCACGGGCCCGTCGTTTCCGATCACCTCGTATTCCGCGTTCCACTCGTCCACAAGCCGGGTGATCGGCGCGCCGACCCTGGGCGCGAGCGGGTCGCCCAGGTCGGCGATCCGCAGGAGATTGTCGTCGGAATCGCCGCGCTGGATCGTGATCACCGCGTATCGCCCGTCCTCGGTGACGCCGGCGTTGACGAACCACTGGGGCTGTTCGGGCAACTCGAAGACCAGCGCGTCCCCGGACTGCGGGGTTCCCAGCCGGTGATAGTGGACCTTCTGGTGGGCGAGCGCCCCGAAGGTCTTTCCCGACTCGCCGTTGGCCTTCGGCTCGGGAAAGCGCGCGTAGAAAAAGCCGCGTCCGTCCCGGGTCCACGACGGCTCCGAGAACTTGACCCAGCGGATGAGGTCGGTCGTGTCGGCGCCGGTGGCGACCGACCGGACGCGGATCTCGTTCCAATCGGAGCCGGCCGCCGCGGTCCCGTAGGCGAGCCACGCGCCGTCGTGGGAGACCTGGGCGGAGGCGAGGGCCACTGTGCCGTCGCTCGCCAGGGTGTTCGGGTCCAGCAGCAGGCGGGGCGCCCCGCCCTGATCCTGGACATAGAGGGCGGACTGGTTCTGCAGGCCCTCGTTCTTCGTGAAGAATGTCCGGCCCCCCTCGGTGAAGGGCAGACCGAAGCGGGCGTAATCCCAGAGCCGGGTCAGCCTCTCGTGGAACCGCTCCCTGTCGGGCAGGGCGCGCAGGACGCTGAACGTGAGATTGTTTTCGGCCTGCACCCAGCCGCGGGTTTCCGGGGAATCCAGGTCCTCGAGCCATCGGTACGGGTCGGCCACGGGGGTGCCGTGGTAGTCGTCAACGACCGGACCCCGGTGGGCCGGCGGGTAATCCCAGCCGTGGCCGGCGGAGGCTGCGGGGGAGGCATGGGTCGTGGAGGCCAGGAGCGCGGAAACAAGCATGAGAGTTACGCGATTGCGCACGGGACCAGCGTGTGAAAGCTGCGGGAAGGAGCAACCGACATTTCAAGACGATGACCCACCATCCCCGAGGCCTCACAACGCTGTTCTTCACCGAGATGTGGGAACGCTTCAGCTACTACGGGATGAGGGCGCTGCTCACCCTCTACATGCTCGCTGCGCCGGCCGCCGGGGGTCTCGGCTTCACGGCCCACCGCAGCGGACTGGTGTACGGAACCTACACCCTGAGCGTGTACGTCCTCTCGATCCTGGGCGGATTCATCGCCGACAATTTCGTCGGGGCGCGCCGCGCGGTCCTCTGGGCGGTGTTCATCATTGCCATGGGCCACTTCACGCTGGCGCTGGAATCCCAATCCTCCTTCTTCGCGGGGCTCGCGCTTGTGGCGCTCGGCTCCGGGCTCCTAAAGCCAAACATGAGCTCGATGGTCGGCGGCCTCTACGAGGCCGACGACCCGCGGCGGGAGGCCGGCTTCACCATCTTCTACATGGGCATCAACGTCGGCGCCCTCGCCGCCCCCATCGTCACCGGGTTCCTGGCGCAGAGCGCCCGGTGGAAGGACTGCCTTTCGGCGATGGGCTTCGACCCGGTCCGCAGCTGGCATTGGGGATTCGCCGCCGCCGGGGTCGGGATGACGATCGGCCTTGTCGTCTACGTCGCCACCGGTCGCCGGATCGCGCACGTCGGGCTTCCGCCCGCGCCGGGGACGCCGCGCCCCTGGGGCCGCCTGGTCCTGGTCCTCGCCGGGATCGCGGCCTTCCTCGTCTACGTGACGAAGTCCGACGAGCCGGGCTTCCAGTGGATGAGGTCCGCCTACGTGATCGCGCCGGTCGCCGGCGCGGTGATCTTCGGCTTCCAGAAGACCGTCGACGCGAGGCGGCTGGCCGCCGTCTTTGTCCTCTTCGTGGCGGCGATGGTTTTCTGGATGATCTTCGAGCAGGCCGGGTCGACGATCGCCATATTTGGGGACCGGCTCACCCGCAACAGCATCTTCGGCCTGACCTTTCCCTCGTCCTGGTTCCAGTCGGTGAATCCCTTCTTTGTGATCGCGCTGGCCCCGATCTACTCGTGGCTCTGGGTGAAGCTGGGCGACCGGCAGCCGTCCAGCCCGCTCAAGTTCGTTTTCGGGCTGGTCTTCCTCGGCCTGTCGTTCGCGCTGATGGTGCCCGCCGCGCGCCTGACCGGGGAGGGGCGGGTGAGTCCATTGTGGATAGTTGGCCTCTTCCTCCTGCAGACCCTTGGCGAGCTCTGCCTGAGCCCCGTGGGGTTGAGCGCGATGACGCGCCTGGCCCCGCCGCGGCTGGTCGGGATGATCCTCTCGATCTGGTTCCTGGCCGACGCGCTGGGCAACAAGGTCGCCGGGCTCTTCGCCGGCGAATTTCGGAGCGATCCGAGGTGGCTTGCCGCATTCTTCGGCTGGCAGGCGGCGATTGTGGCCGGATGCGCGGTCCTCCTCCTGCTCCTCGTGCCCTGGGTGAAGCGGCTAATGGGCGGCATCCGCTGAGCGCATCCACTCCCGGGGCGTGGCGCCGAAGCGCCGCGAGAACAGGCGATAAAAGTGGGAGAGGTCGGCGTAACCCGAGGAGAAGGCCGCGCCGACGATCGAGTGCTGCCCCTGCCGGAGCAGCCGGGCCGCGTGGCCCAGCCGGAGCTCGGTCAGCTTCTCGAGGAAGGTCATGCCGGTCTCCGCGCGGAACCGGGCGCTGAAGGATCTCCGGGACATCTCCGCCCGCGCCGCCGCCCGGTCCAGGCTCCATTCGTCGAAGAAGGACTGCTCGATGTCCCGCAGGACGGAGACAACCCGCCTGCCGCCGTCGTCGCCGGGGTGGCCCGCTGGAAGCCGGGCAAGCTGCACGAGGACCTGCGCGGCCGCTGACCTCACGGCGACCGTCCCTCCCTCCTGCCCCGCGGACTGTTCCCAGATCGCCCGCCGCCAGAGGCCGTCCATCCGCCGGCGCCACCAGGGCGCGAGCCGGCGGCCGCCGCCGCATGCCCGAAGCGCCGCCTGCCAGACCGCCGCCATCTCCCGGTCGGCCTGCGCGAAGCCGGGCGAGAGGCAGAGCAGGAAAAGGGTGGCCGGATCGCGGTCGTGGAGCCGGTGCTCGACGCCCGCGGGGATCGCGACGATGGACCCGGCGGCCAGGAGCGCCTCCCGCCCCCGCTCCTGGTAGGCCGTCTGGTTCTGCAGGACGTAGATGAGCTTGTGGAAGGGGTCTCGGCGCCAGGCCATCCGGAAGCGCGCGTCGTGGCTGCTCTCCGCGAAGAAGACGCCATGGCGGGGCAGGGAGACGGCGACGGGCCGGGAAACGTGGGGGAGCGACATGGTTTGCCCGATCTGCAAATCAATCAAAACCCGATCCCCCAAGACGTGGCAACGCCTTTGTGAGAGGGTGGTTTGCCCGTCCACCCGCCCCGAAATGCCCAGACCCGCCCACACCCCCGCGACCCGCGCAGAGGTCGAATCCGTCCTCGCCTGCGGCGCGCCGCGCCCGGTGCCGCTCTTCCTGCCGGCGATCTACGAGCACAAGGCGTGGTTTGTCGGCAGCACGCCCTCGGCGGTCAGCCGCGACGCGGACCTTCTGACCCGGGCGATGCTTGCCGAGTTCGAGGCGGTTGGCCCGGATGCGCTCACCGTCGGGGTGGACGTCTACAACCTCGAGGCCGAGTCGGTCGGGTGCAAGGTGACCTTCTACGAGGGGGCCGACACGAGCATTCCCGGGATCAAGCCGGGCAACCACGTCGTGCGGGTCGGCGACGACCTCTCCGCGGCGAGGCTCCCCAATCCCCTGCGGGACGGCCGGATGCCGATCAATATCGAGGCTGCACGGCGCGTCCGCGCGGCCCTCGGCGGGGACATCTGGCTGCGCGGCGCGATCTCCGGCCCCTTCTCGCTCGCCATCTCGCTGGTCGGGGCCGAGGCGCTCTTCCTCGCCTGCCTCGACAAGCCCGACTGGGTCCGGTCGGTCCTCGCCTACTCGGGGCGGATCATCATGGAATTCTCGAAGGCCTACATCGACGCGGGGGTCGGCCTGGTCGTCTTCGACTCGCAGTCCTCCCCGGAACTGCTCTCCCCGCCGATGTACGAGGAGTTCGTCCTCCCGATAACCGCCGAGCTTGCCGCCTGGGCGGCATCCCAGGGCGTGCGCAACCTGCCGCTGATCATTGGCGGCAATGCGACCCCGATCGCCGACCTTCAGGTCCGGACCGGCTGCAACAACCTGCTGTGCGACTTCACGGCGGATTTCGACGAGTGGGCGGCCGCGTGCCGCGCGGCGGGCAAATCCATGCGCCGGAATATTTCCCCGCGGCTCATTGAGACCTCGCCCCCCGACCAGGTTTACGATGTCGCCGTTCGGGAGATCGCACGGGGGAAGGACCTGCCCGGCTTCATCATGGGGACGGCGGTCATCCCCTTCGGCACGCCGACCGAGAACATCCTGGCGGTCAAGCGGGCCTGCCTCGACGCCGCCCGGGCCTGAGCCCATCCCTCCCATGGTCGACTACGCGCAGATCAACCAACTCCTCTACGAGGGCAACGCCGCCGAGGTCGAGCGCCTCACCCGCGCGGCCCTGGCCGAGGGGCGCCCCGTCGACGAGGTCCTCAACCAGGGCCTGATCGCCGGGATGGCCGTCGTGGGCGAGGATTTCAAGTACAGCATCCTCTACGTCCCGGAGGTGCTCGTGGCCGCCCGGGCGATGAAGGCGGGCCTTGCGGTCCTCAAGCCGCTGCTGGTCGCGAGCGCCGCCGAGAATCCGCCCCGGGGAACCCTCGTGATCGGGACGGTGAAGGGCGACCTCCACGACATCGGCAAGAACCTGGTCTGCATGATGGCCGAGGGCGCCGGGTTCAAGGTGGTCGACATCGGCGTGGACCAGCCGGCCGAGGCCTACATTGAGGCGGTCCGCGCCCACGGGGCGACCCTCCTTGGCATGAGCGCCCTCCTCACGACGACCATGCCCTACATGAAGGTGGTGATCGACGAGGTCCGCGCACAGCCCGACCTGGCCCGGGTCCGGATCGCCGTCGGCGGGGCCCCCGTCAACCGGATGTTCTCCGAGGAGATCGGCGCGGACGGCTACGGGCCGGACGCCCCCAGCAGCGTTGAAATGTTCCTTAACTTCATGAAGGATGGCTGAACGGGATGGGATTGTCCCAATCCTGCACCGAAAACACCATGGCCTCCCTCCAGCAGAAACTCGAGGACTCCTCCGCCTTCCTGATCGGGGCGGAGCTGGTCTCAACCCGCGGCACCCTCGCCGATCCCGGCCCGGGCCGGACGATCGCCTATTCACGGGAGCTCGCCGGGTGCCCGGCGGTCGACTGGGTGTCGATCACCGACAATGCCGGCGGCAATCCGATGCTCGCGCCCCTCGCGCTCGGCCGGCCCGTCCGCGATGGGGGCCGGGAGGTCGTGATTCACCTTTCCTGCAAGGATTTCAACCGCAACGGGCTGGAGTCAGAGGCCTGGCAGCTCGCCAGCGAGGGGTTTCACAACCTGCTCGTCCTGACGGGCGACGCCGCGGGCCGGGGAATTGCCGGCGGGGCCAAGCCGGTATTCGACATCGACTCGGTCGGGCTCCTCTCGCTGATCGGCCGGATGAACGCGGGCCTCGAGGTCAAGCGCTCCGGCTCACGTCCCCCCTCCCGGCTCGAAGGGACGCACTTTTTCCCGGGGTGCGTCGTCACCAATTTCAAGCTGCACGAGAACGAGGTGGTCCCGCAGCTTCTCAAGCTTGAGAAGAAGATCGCGACGGGGGCCCGCTGGGTCGTCAACCAGATCGGCTACGACTCGCGGAAGATATCCGAACTCGCCGCCTGGGTCCGGCTCCGCGGGCTCGGCCATGTGCCGCTTATCGGGAACGTGTACGTGCTCAATCCGGCCGTTGCGAAGGTGTTCCGTCGCCAGGTTGTGCCCGGGATCGTCGTCTCCGACGAGCTCGCCGCGCAGTGCGAACGCATGGAGGCCTCCCCGGACAAGGGCAGGGCGTACTTCCTTGATTTGGCCGCCCGCCAGGTCGCGATCTACCGCGGTCTGGGCTACCGGGGCGCCTACCTCGGCGGCGTGCACGCGGTTGCCGACCTTGAGAGGATACTGGAGATCGAGCGCGGCTTTGCCCCCGGGGACTGGAAGGCCTTCGCCCGGGAAATCCGGTATTCCCGGCCCGGCGAGTATTTCGTCTATGGCGAGGACCCGGACACCGGGCTTGCCGACCCGGGTCGCGCGAGCGCACCGGTCCCGAGCCGGTCGGGGCGCAGCCACGGAGCCTTTTCCTACCGGGTGTCCAAGGTCGCGCACGCGGTAATGTTCACGCCGGGCCGCGGCCTGTGGAACCTGGGAGCCCGCCTGTGCGAGCGCTCCCGCGACCCGCGGCAGGGGCCCGCGCTCATGCGGGCCGTCGAGCACGCGAGCAAGGTCGCCCTCTTTGGCTGCAAGGACTGCGGGGACTGCTCGCTGCTCGACATCGCATTCCTTTGCCCGGAGTCCTCCTGCGCGAAGAACCAGCGCAACGGGCCCTGCGGCGGCACCCGCGACGGTCTTTGCGAGACGGGGGATTTCCCCTGCATCTGGACGCTGGCCTATGACCGGCTCAAGGGGGCGGGCCGGGAGCAGCAACTCCTCGCGCACGCACCCGTCCTCCAGGACCAGGGGCTTCGGGGCACGTCGAGCTGGGCGAACACCTGGCTTGGGCGCGACCACCTCGCGAAGAAGCCGAGCCCATGAGTCAGCCGCGCCGGATCCGGGTCATCGGTGAACTGATCAACAATGCCTACGCCCGGGCGCGGCGCGCCTGGGAGGCGCGCGACGTCGCCGGATTCCAGGCCCTGGCGGCGCTCCAGGCGGGCGCCGGCGTCGAGGCGGTGAACGTCAACATCGACGGGACGCAGCGCGTCTCCGTCCGCCCGGCGGAAATGATCGCCTTTCTGCCCGACCTGATCCCCGCGATCCAGGCGGTCACCGACGTGCCGCTGAGCTTCGACAACCCGGGGATCGATTATCACCGCGCCGCCCTTGCCGTCTTCGAGCGGGGCCGCTCCCGCGGAAAGCCGATCCTCAACTCGCTCGCCGCCTCGCGCCGGGACCTCGACGCGCTGATCGGCCTTGTCCGCGACCACGACATGCGCTGCATCGTCATGGCCTCGGAGAAGTTCCTTCCCGGGGGCCGCAGCGGCCAGAGCCTCAACCCGGCGGACAGCTACGCGACGGTGAAGCGCTTTGTCGATCGGCTGGTGACGGAGGCCGGGCGGACGACCGACGACATCATCGTCGACCCGGGCCTGGCGCCGGTCGGGGCGGACACCTACGGGCTGGTGAACATCGGCCTGGACACGATGAGGCTCTGCACCGCGGACCCGACCCTCAGGGGCATTCACTTCTCGGTGGGGCTCTCGAATTTCGCGTGGGGCACGCCCAAGTGGGTCAAGGACCGGCTGGAGCGCGCCTACCTGACGCTGGCCTCCCGCGCCGGGCTCGACTTCGCGCTCGCCAACGTCGAGCACAACTCCGAACCGCTTCCCGACGAGGACCCGATCGTCGCGCAGCTTGAGTCCGCGCTTGCCGCCGGCCGCGTCTCGGGCGGCGAATCCGTCGAGGCCGCCGGATTCCGGCAGGCCGAGCGGATCATGGACATCTGCAACTCCTATCCGGAGCCCTGAGGGGCCGGGCGGATTTCCCAGGCATGGCCCTTGCGCTTTCCATCAACTCCGCGGTCGCCGCTGCCGAGCCGGGCGTCTCGCTCTTTGACGCCGCCGAGCGGATGGGCTTCACCGTGCCCTCGTCGTGCCGCAGGCAGGGCAAGTGCCGGGAATGCCTGATCGAGGTGGCGGCGGGAATGGAATGGCTCACCCCCCGCGCGCCCGAGGAGTCCCACCTGCGGGGGAACTACCGGCTGGCCTGCCGCTGCGCGGTCGCGGCCGCCGGGGGCGAGGTGAAGTGCCACCTTCTGGGCCGGGCGCTGCTCCAGATCGAGACCGGCGCGATCAACCTTGCCCCGGGATCCGGCGCCGACCGGCCCGATCCGGCGGTCACCCGCGACGGCGACACTATCTTCCTGGACGGCGCCCGGATCGCAACGGGCGCCGGTCCGATCCACGGGGTCGCGATCGACGTGGGAACGACCACGGTCGTCGCCCGCGCCATCAACCTGGAGACGGGCGCGGTCGTGGCCACGGCGTCCTTCGAGAACCCGCAGCGCTTCGGGGGCAGCGACGTGATGGCGCGGATCCAGTACGACACGGAGCACCCGGGGGGAATCCTCCGCCGGACGCTGGCCGGCTACCTCACCCGCGCGATTGAGTCCCTGCCGCTGGACACCGGTTCGATCTACGAGTACGCCGTCGCCGGAAATCCGACGATGCGCGACCTTCTCTTCGGCCTGGACGTGCGCTCGATCGGCCAGCGGCCCTACTGGTCGCTCACCCAGCGCGAATTTCGCGAGGGGCGCCGCCCCGGGACAAGCCTTCTCGCCGGCGCCCGGTCTCTCGGGCTGCCCGGCCACCCGCGGGCGAGGGTCTACGGGCTTCCGCTGATCGGCGGGCATGTGGGATCGGACGCGGCCGCCTGCCTCCTGGCGATCCGCCCGCACCTGGGCGAGCGCCGGGTAGCGATCATGGACATCGGGACGAACACCGAGCTGGTCATTGGCAACCGGCACCGGCTGCTGGCCGCTTCCTGCCCGGCGGGTCCGGCCTTCGAGGGCGGGGCGATCAGCTGCGGGATGCCGGGGCTTGCCGGGGCGATTGCGCGCGTCGCGATCGGTGACGACGGGGCGGTCGCCTGCCAGGTGATCGGCGGCGAGTCCCCCCAGGGAATCTGCGGCTCGGGGCTGATCGACCTTCTCTCGGAGCTGCTGCGCACCGGGCGGATGAACGCCTTCGGCCGCCTCGAGAACGGAGACGAGGCCTTCGTCGTGGACGCCGCGGCTGGAATTTCACTGAGGGAAAGCGACATCAACGAGCTCGCCCAGGCAAAGGGCGCGAATGTCGCCGGGATGCGAATCGTCGCGCAGCGCTACGGGATCGCCCTGGAGGACATCAACGTGTTCTACCTTGCGGGCGGGTTCGGGCGGCACATCGACGTGGATGCCGCGCGCCGGATCGGGCTCATCCCGGACCTTCCTTCCGGCCGGATCGTGCCGGTCGGCAACACCTCGATCGAGGGGGCCTCGATCGCCCTGCTCTCCGTCAGCCGCCGCCGCGAGTTGGAGGCCCTCGTTGCGACGATCGGGCACGTGGAACTGGAAACCGACCCGGGTTTCTTCGACCAGTTCGTCGCCGGCTGCCAGTTCCGGCCGATCGCCTCGGGAAGGGAGGCGCCCGCGTGATCCTCGCGCTGACTGGCTTTCACCCGGAGGTGGCCGAGGAGGACTTCAAGCGCTTCCTCAAGCTGCCCCCGCTCAGGGACTATCCCGGGCCCATCGCCGACAACGCCGCCTGGGCGCGCTCCTGGTACGCGGCGAACGGCAGGCCCTGGCTGTGTGCGGACTTTGTCCCCGCCCTGTCCGGGGGCGAATCCGGGATTGTCATCGGCGGGCGGCGCTTCGGCGGCCCGGAGCTCGGGCTGCGCTTTGCCGGTGTCTCCGAGGCGGCGGTCGTCGCCGCGAGCGCCGGCCCCGAGGCCGAGGCCGAGGCGGCCGCCCGCTGGGCGGACGACGAGCCGGACCTTTACTTCTTCCTCGAGTCCTACGCCTCCGCCGTCGTCGAGGCGATGCTCGCGGAGGCCCGGCGCCGGCTGGAGCCGATGGCCCGGTTGCGCGGGCTTGAGCGGTCCGCCTACTACTGCCCCGGCTACCCGGGTTGGACGATCGCCGACGCGCCCGGTCTTCTCGAGCTGCTGCGCTCCCGCGGCCCTTTGCCCGGCCCGCTCGAGACCCTTTCCTCGGGCATGCTGCGGCCCAAGAAGTCCCAGTTGTCCGCCGTGGGCTTCACGGTGCCCGGAGCGCCCGCCGACCGATGAGCGAGCCCGCCTATGCCTTCTCGGCCCGCACGCTCCAGACGTGGAGGGACCGCCGGCTCTCGATCGCGGCGCATCCGGACGGGGGCGTCAGCGCAACTTTCCGATTCGAGGGGAGCACCTGCGGAAACATCCCGCTGACCCTCCTCTACTCGGTCCGGCTCGCGCCGGCGGCCGAGGAATACCGGATTTCCGGCATGGGCTGCGCGCCGGAAGCGGGCGACTCCGGGCACACCCGGATGTGCAGCTATTTCGAGAATGCGGGCCGGATCCTCGCGGTCATGGCGGGGGAGCAGCCGCTGCTGGGCGAGCCGCTGCGGGCGGCGCTCGCGTGGCGGCCCGCGACCTCCCCGGCCGGCTGCGTCTGCGCCGCCGCAAGCCGGGCGCACAAGTGGCTCGCCGTCCTCCAGACCCTGCATTTCGCGCTCTGCGGGAACCCGCCCGTCCTCGCCGCACCCTTACCATGAAAATCGAACTCTGCCCCGAGAACCCGTCCGCGCCGGACCTGCTGAAGCCCGAAAAGAACGACCGTTCCGGCATCGGCGTGCACTACGTGGACGCAATCCTGAAGCCGCTGAAGGCGCCCCGCGCGCTGGCCGACGGCGTCCCCTTTTCCGTCAAGCGCCGCGGCCTGAAGGTCACGATCACGCTGGGAACGCAGAAGGGGGAGGGATTGATGCGGCGGCTGACCGTCAGCCGGGATCCGGTCGTCATGCTTCGCGCAGCGCTTGAGGAGGCGGGTTCGAAGCTGGGAGTGCGTGTCTACGCGGAGGAGGGGAAACTCTGGCTTGAGCGCTGATCGGATGATCAAAAACGGAAGTCGTCGATATTCGCGCGGTTGAAGACGAAGGGCTTGCCCAGGAGAATCTGGTCGCCCTCGACCCGCAGCGTGCCGAGCCGGCCGGCGGCGAAGGCGCTGTCCCCGCGCTTCAGCCTGCCGTCGCGGACGGCGGCGGCGGCGTAGACGGTCAGGTAGCCGAGGTCGCGCGTGTTCCAAAGCACGATGCTCCCGACCCAGCCGTCGTGGACGTAGCTCCGGCACAGGTTGGGCGTCGAGAGCCCCGTCAGCATGACCCGCCGGTTGTCCTCCTGCTTGAGCGCCTCGGCCGCGCCCGGGACGGCCGGCGAGCAGATCGCGATCAGGACCCTCACGCCGGGATAGGCACGGATGATGTTGCGCGCCTCGGTCATCGCCTTGTCGCGCTGCCCGTCGCAGGGATGGATCGTGGCCAGCTCCATCGCCGGGTGGGCGGCCGCCATGCGCTCCTCGATCGCGCGGATCCACTCATTCTGGTTCGTGTCGGTGAGGGTCGCGGTGATGATCGCATACTGGCCGCGGCCGCCCGCGAGCCGGGCGCCCTCGTCGGAAAGGGTCGAGCCGATCCCCGCGGCGGTGGCCTGGTTCACGAAGAACGCCCGCGCGTCAGTCTCCGCGTCGGAGTCCCAGGTGACGACGCTGATGCCGTGCTCCTGGGCCTTGCGCAGGACCGACGAGATGGCCTTGGGGTTCACGAGGCTGGCCGCCACCACGTCGACACCCTTTGTGATCCAGCCGTCCACGATCTCATTCTGGATCGCCGGGTCGGCGTATTCCGGGCCGTCCCAGAGGAGGTCCACCCCCAGTTCGCGCGCGGCCTCGGCGGCCCCCTCCCGGCAGGTGACAAAGTACGGGTCGGTGACTGTCTTCGGGGTCATCGCAACGGTGATCCGGCGCGCCGGCGGCACGGGGCCGGCCGGCGCGCGGCCGAGGGAGCGCACGAGCCACCAGTTTGAGCCGGCGATGAGCAGGGCACCGGCGAGGATGGCTGCCACGAGGACAGCAATCTGGCTGTTCTTCATCTTGAATTTCCCTGGGGATTTGGGATCGGGGTTTCGGAGGCCTTCGACCTGGGAGGCGCGCCGCGCGCGCGACCAGGACTGGTTGAGCATGATGGCCAGGAGCAGGACAAGGCCAGCGCAGAGACCGGCAATCTCGCCGGGCTGGCCGGACAGACGGAGGCCGTCCTGGAGGACGACCAGGCAGAGCAGGCCCAGGAGCGTGCCCTGCAGCGTTCCGCGCCCGCCCGTGATCGACGTGCCGCCAAGGACGACCGCGGCAATCGCGGTCAGCTCGTACCCGAGCCCGGCGTCCGCCTTCGCCTGGCCGATCCGGGAAACATAGAGGATCCCCGCGAGGGCGGCGCAGGTGCCGCAGGTAGCGTAGACGCGCACCGTGGCGCGGGCCGTCCTGATCCCGGCGAAGCGCGCGCCCTCCGGGCTGAACCCGATCGCCGTGATCTCCCGGCCGATCGTGGCCCGGTGCAGCATCACCCAGAGCGCGATGAAGACGGCCGCGACGATTGGGAGCTGGACGGGCACGACGCCCCCCAGGTAGCCCTGGCCCAGGTCGAGGAACCATGCGGGAAACCCCGAGGTGCTCCCGTACCCGCCGGTGACCGCCTCGGCGATTCCCCGGTAAAGGGAGTAGGTGCCGAGGGTCGCGATCAGCGGCGGCACGCGCAGTCGCGTGATGAGCAGCCCGTGGAAGGCCCCCCCCGCGGCGCCGACGGCAAGGGCGAACGCGGCGGCCAGCCAGAGCGGCAGGCCGAGCGACGACCAGGCGCCCCCGAGGACGACCGCGGCGAGGCCCATCATCGATCCCACGGACAGGTCGATCCCTCCCGCCTTGATGACCGGCGTGAGGCCGAAGGCGAGGAGCCCGACTTCCGCGGCGAGGCGGACGACCTCGAAGCCGTTTGCGGCCGTGAGGAAGTGGTCGCCGAAGACGCCGAAGGCGGCCCCCTCAGCGCCGAGGAGGAGCAGCAGGATCCACTCCGCGTTGGGAAACCAGCGCGCCGCGGAACCGGGCCGGACAGCGGGGGCCTCAGTCATCGCGTTCCCTCTTTCCGAAGGCCGTGTCGCTGACAACCGCCGCCAGGATGATGGCTCCCTGGATCGCCTTCCCCCACGCCGGGTTGACGTGCAGGAAGGTGAAGACCGTGCCGATCATGCCCAGGAGAATGACGCCCAGGAGCGTGCCCAGGAGCGTGCCGCGCCCGCCCGTCACCGCGGCGCCGCCGACGACCACCGCGGCGATCACCTGCAGCTCGAGGCCGACGCCCGCGTTGGTCTCGATCGTCGGGTAGCGGGTGAAATTGAGCAGCGCGGCCGCGCCGGCCAGCGCCCCCATGATCGTGAACGCCGCCAGCACGACCCGACCGGGCGCCAGGCCGATCCGGCGCGCGGCCTCATGGTCGCATCCGACCGCATAAAACGAGCGACCGGCGGCGGTGTGCCGCAGGGCCCAGGCGGCGGCAAGGAAGAGCGCCGCGGCGGCGCCGAGGTAGACGGGCTGGGCGACCGCCTGGGGCAGGCCGAACCATTGGAATCCGGCGGGGAGGTCCTGTATCCACGCTCCGCCCGTCGCACGGATGATCGCGTTGCGCAGAATGGCCATCGTTGCCAGGGTCGCGATGATCGCCGGGACGCGGGCGCGCGCGACCAGCAGCCCGTTTGCGGCGCCGATCACGGCCCCCGCGGCGAGCGTCGCCAGCGCCACCAGCGGCATCGGCCATCCCGCCTTCGCGGCCAGCCCGGACAGGGCGCCGCAGACGGCGAAGAGGGACCCGATCGATATGTCGATTTCCGCCGAAATAATGACCACGGTCATGCCGATCCCAGCCACGAGGACGGGGAGGTTGTCGATCGCCAGGTTCCTCAGGTTGCCGGCGCGGTAGAATCCGGGCACCCCGAAGAGGGGAAGCAGGCCGACGACGGCGATCGCGGCCACCAAGGCAAGTTCGCGCCGGGCCGCCCTCATGATCGTTCCTCCCCGAGCGCGAGGCGGAGCAATTCCTCGCGGCCGGCCTCCGCGGCCGGAAGGATCCCGGCCAGGCGCCCCCTGCGCATCACGGCGATGCGGTCCGCCAGGGCAAGGAGCTCAGCGAGTTCCGACGAGATCAGGATGATCGCCAGCCCGCGGCGGGCGAGCGCCCCCATGAGGCGGTGGATTTCCGCCTTGGCGCCCACATCGATCCCCTGGGTCGGCTCGTCGAGGATCAGGACCGAGGGCCCGGTCGCGATCCAGCGGGCGAGCGCAACCTTTTGCTGGTTGCCCCCGGACAGGGTCGAGGTGGCGGCGTGGAGCGAGGGGGCCCTGACGCCGAGTTCGGCTGCAAGCCCGGCGGCCAGCGCCTCCTCCCGCGGCTCGTCGGGCCAGTTTCCGCAGAGCCGGCGCAGCGCCGCCAGGGTCACATTTTCCCACACGGGCAATTCGGCGATCACGCCGTGGGCCTTGCGATCCTCCGGTACGTACGCCAGTCCCCGCGCCATCGCGTCGCCGACCGACCGGATGGCGACCGGTTTCCCCCCGATCCGGATCTCGCCGGAATCGGCGGGGGTGAGCCCGAAGAGGATCCGGGCGAGCTCGGTGCGGCCTGACCCGACGAGCCCCCCGATCCCGAGGATCTCGCCGCGGCGCACGGTGAGGCTGACACCGCTGACTCCGCCTGACTCGCAGCCCAGGCCCCGTGTCTCCAGGGCGACCTCGCCAATCGGCACCTTCTCCTTTGGAAAGAGCTCGGCGAGGTCGCGCCCGGCCATCATCCGCAGCAGCCCGGCCCTGTCCACGGACCCCCTCGCGTGGGTGCCGACGCGGACGCCGTCGCGCAGGACGGTAAACCGGTCGGCGATCCGCATCACCTCCTCGAGCCGGTGGGAAATATACAGGATGCCGGTGCCCGCGGCGCGGAGCGACTCGACCAGGTCGAGAAGCCGGCCGGCCTCGTTCTGGGCGAGGGACGCGGTGGGCTCGTCGAGGATCAGCGCCCGGGCCCGCTGCCCCAGGGCGCGGGCGATCTCGATCGCCTGCTTCTCCGCCATCCGCAGGTGGCGGACCGGACGGTCCAGGTCGAGCTCCACCCCGACCCGGGCCAGCCGCGAGCGCGCCTCGGCGCGGCGTTTGCGCCAGGAGACCAGCGGACCGCCCTCGCCGATGCACAGGTTCTCCATGACGGAGAGCTCGTCGAAGAGCGTCGGGTTCTGATAGACGGCGGCGATCCCCATGGCATTCATGAGCCGGGGCGTCGGCTCGGCGACGACGGCCCCGTCCACAAGCAGAGAGCCGCCCGCGTCGGAGCGCTCCATTCCGGTGAGCAGCCGGATCAGGGTGCTCTTTCCCGCGCCGTTCTCGCCGAGGAGCGCGTGGACCTCGCCGGGCCGGAGATCAAAATCGACTTCCCGCAGCGCCCGGGCGCCCGGATAGGTCCTGGACCCCGCCCTGAGCTCGAGAAGGGGTGGGGGCACGGCTCGGCTCAGCCGCGGCCGCTGAGGACTTCCTTCTCGTAGCGCTTCACCTCGGCGAGCCACGCGGAGCCGACGGGGACGCCGGCGCGGCGGCAGAATTCGTCCCACACGGCGCCCAGGGGAAGGGTCTTCGCCTCCTCGACGAGGGCCAGGCGGGTCGTGAAATCGCCTGCGTTCTCCGCGGTCCGGAGCGCGGCGATGGGCTCGAGGAGGGCCGCGAGCAGGCACTTCTGCGCGTCGCGGGTGCCGATCACCCATGCGGCGACGCGGTTGATGCTCGCATCGAAAAAGTCCAGGCCGATGTGGGTTCGCGCGAGGAATCCGCCGCGGACAACCTCCTCCATCATCGCCCGGGTCGGGTCGTCGAAGAGGACGACGTGGTCGCTGTCCCACCGCACGCCGCGGCTGACATGGAGGAGCAATTCGGGGATGAACTGGAGCACCGAGGAAATCTTGTCGGCGACCGACTCGGTCGGGTGGAAGTGGCCCATGTCCAGGCAGAGCAGCTTCTGGCGCTTGACCGCGTAGGCCAGGTAGAACTCGTGGGAGCCGACAACATAGGACTCTGACCCGATCCCGAAAAGCTTGCATTCGACGGCGTCGAGCGTGTGCGCGGGCGGCAGCGGCTCGGCGAACATCGCGTCGAGGGACTCCTCGAGCCGGAGCCGGGGGCCCTTCCGGTCGACGGGCGAGTCCTTGCAGCCGTCCGGGATCCAGACGTTGTTGACGACGGTCGATCCCAACTCCCTGCCGACCGCCGCGGCGATCCGCCGGCAGGCGATGCCGTGGTCGATCCAGAATTTCCGGACTGCGGCGTCGGGATGGGCGAGGGTGTAGCCGTCGGCCGCCAGGGGATGCGAGAAGTAGGTGGGATTGAAGTCCATCCCCAGCCCGTTCGCCTTGCACCAGTCGATCCACGTCCGGAAGTGGGCCACCGACACCTCGTTGCGCTCGACCTTCTTCCCGGCAAAGTCCGCGTAGCTTGCGTGGAGATTGATCCGGTGCCTTCCGGGGATCAGCCGAAGCGCCTGCTCCAGGTCGCCGCGCAGCTCGGCGATCGTGCGGGCCTTGCCCGGATAGTTGCCTGTCGCCTGGATGCCGCCGCCGTCGAGCGTCGCCCCGGGCCTCTCGAAGCCCCCGACATCGTCGCCCTGCCAGCAGTGCAGGGAGATGGGCGTGCGCGCGAGGGTCGCAAGCGCCGTTTCGGTGTCCACGCCGTTGGCGGCGTAGGCTTCGCGGGCGAGGCTGTAGGAGTTCATGCGGGAAAAGTCGGGGTCCGGGGCGGAGGAAAAGTTCTAGCCCCTGCCGCGCAGGAATCCACGACAAAAAGTGCGCCGCCCGGCTACGACGGGATGGCGAATGAGCCGGGAATGCCCCTGTCCAGGGTCGCGAGTGTCGCGCCGTGCGCGCCGGCCAGCGCGAGCAGGTGGGCGTCTGTCGTCCGGGAGGCTTCCCTGCACCACGCCGGGAGCCGTGTCGCCCGCTGGTCGTCGGCGATGAAGGAGTGGACCGCTCCCAGGCTGGCGATCATTCCATCCAGGACCGCGCAAGCCTCGCTGACGGCGACCGCCCCGGCGCCCCGCTGAACGGAGACCCGGATGAAACCCAGTTCCGGGATGGGCGAGGTCAGGAGGCGGACTCCCGGCCGCCCGCGCTCCCGGCCGATCCACCGGGCGACGCGCCCATGGTCGGCGTGCTCGCTCCATCCCCAGGCAACCAGCACGTTGACATCGAGAAGGTAGTTCACGGGAAGTCGGCGAGCATCCCGCGCACGGTCTCGGTCGTGAGCGGGGGCGCCCCGGCCGGCGAGGAGAATATCAGCGCCCCGGTGTGGCCGCAGGGGATCCGGCGGACGCGTCCGGGCCTTTTCCCGTCGTTCAGGGCCCGCCGGCGGACGTACTCCGAAAGGGTCAGCTTCCTGCCCCGCGCCTTCGCCCGGATAATGTGGGCCTCGTCAACCGTGACCTTAAACGTGAGGGTTGGCATTGGTAATACCGTATTACTATGCCTGGATTGATCAAGTGATTTTCGCGTCATCTCGTTCTATATAGGCAACAGCAACGCACGTGACGGCTGTGGACTCCGATGTAGCCGGGGTCCCAGACCCCGGCCCGGCCTCAAGGAGGCCGGGGGATCGAAAATAGGACCCCAAGCACCGGGGTCTGGGACCCGGCTACAACGGATGGAGGCCCGATCGAATATTAACCCGCGGTCCCTCATCACCACGTTCGAGCCCGCCTGCACGCTCCGTCGCAACCCGGCCGGCGGAACGCTGAGGTCAGACCCGGAAGACGACGGACTCGCGGCCAAACATCCGCACGGCAACCGCAAGGGCGGCGGATGCGTAGGCGGTGGTGGAGGCAAAAATGAGAGCAAGCTCGGGCCAGTGCCACGCGCCCGTCAGCATTTCGCGGGAGGCGAGGGAAATATTCAGGATCGGAACGAGGGCGAGCCGGGTGTTCAGCTCGATGCCGGGCATCATCCCGATCACCGCGGGCAGGACGATGACAAACATCAGGGGCTGGAGATAGCTCAACGCCTCGCGATGATTGCGCGCACAAAGGCCGAGGGTGAACATCGCGGCTGAGAAAAACACCGCAACGGGCAGGATCAGCACGAGCGTGCCCGCGACTCCGGCGGGGTCGACGTGGGTAAGCCCGAGTTCCGCCGCACCCTTGCCAATACCCCCAAAACGAAGGCTGAACGCCAGCGACAGGCAGGCAAGCGCCACGGCGGCGAGCGAGCTTGTGAGAACCATCAGGAATTTTCCCAGCACGATGTCCGTCCGGCCCACCGGCGAGCACAGCAGGGTTTCCATCGTGCCGCGCTCCTTCTCTCCCGCGGAAAGGTCGATG